>Ga0075011_10000243_pt1 | contig 28525 bp, 28 predicted proteins | sample TARM_MetaG_T_14_FD_72354 | JGI IMG/M metagenome (GOLD analysis project Ga0075011, IMG submission 72354) | Freshwater microbial communities from Pennsylvania, USA, analyzing microbe dynamics in response to fracking - TARM_MetaG_T_14 | ecosystem: Environmental > Aquatic > Freshwater > River...
TTTATATTCAATAACTTCATCTACATAAGCTAATTCTTTTAATGCAAATGCTGAATTTTTAGTTGCTAAAGAAATTATTTTCATATCACTTTTAATTCCTTTATAAAAAGGTATTTGGCTTATTTGATTTCCAAGAAATGGCTTGTTGTGTGGTATAACAACTATTACTTTTTCCTTCATTTTTTTAATTCTCTCCTAATTTTTAATTTTATGTATTATTTTTATCACTTTCAAATACAAAACCTGTACACCATTGTGGCGTTACATATTATTTCTTATAAAAATACCTCTTTTCATCTTGAAGCATATATAATTTTACTTGAATAACAAAGTTATAAAAAAAAGCAAAGTTAGCTAATATGAAACCATGAAAACCATCTAAAAAACCTAAATTTATAATATACATCTTTATAAATTTAAACAAAGGGTTAAATATTATAGAGGCTATACTAGCACGTTTATTTTTTTCTTTTCTTCTAAGAGCTCCTGCACTTGTATATCTATTAAACTTTGAAAAATAATCTTCTACACTTAGGTAGGTATAATGATAGAGTTTTTCCTTTATTTTAATTCTTTCTTTAGAAGTAACAAAACTTTCATGTATTATTGCATTATCCAAATATCCTGCACCTTTCTTAAAAAGTCTAGGGACATAGTCATTGCTCCAACCGCCATATTTGATCTCTTTGCCAAAACATACGGAACATCTATTAATTTCATAAACAATATCTCTATTTTCTTTTATAATTTCCTTTATTTTAATTTTTAATTCTTCACTTACTACCTCATCAGCGTCCAAGAGAAGAACCCACTCATTTTGACATTTATCTATAGCACTATTTTTTTGTGCTCCAAAACCTTTCCAATCTTCGCTATATACTTTAGCACCATAGCTTTCAGCAATAGCAATAGTTTTATCTGTACTATGGCTATCTACTAGAATAATTTCATCAGCTATACTTTTTACAGCTTCTAACGTTTTTCCTAATATTTTTTCTTCATTATATGTTATTAATGCTACAGATAGTTTCATTTCTTTCCTTCCTATAAACAGATTAATTCTTCCACCTCTTATGAAACCACATCCACTGTTCTGGATGTTTTTTTATAATTTCCTCAAAAATATCTGTTAACCTCTGTGTATTATAATCTATATCTTTCCTTTTATCTCCTGTCAATTCTAGTTCCATTAATCTATCAAAATATATAGTACAAGTATTATCTTCATTAAATAAATTATATGCTACTAAAACTGGAATATTATATTTCATAGATAGAGTTACAGCTCCACTACTTGCCTTAGTTTGTCTTCCAAAAAATTCTACTTCTGTTTGAGAACTTCCTTGATAATGATCGCTAAACAAAGCTACAACAGCTTTATTTTTAATAGCATTTATTAGATGTTTCATAGTATTATTATCCTTATATATCAAATTAACCCCTGTTTTCTTTCTATTATCATTCATCATTTTATCTAAATATGGGTTTTTAGTTCTTCTGATTACATCATACAAATCATAGTCTTTGGCTAATTTCAAACTAGCTTCAAAAGCACCCATATGCAAAGTAGCTATTAAAACGCCATTACCTTCTTTGTATACTTTTTCAAAAAGCTCAAAATTTTCATATTTCACTTTATTATCATCTTCTACCATATCCGGAACCCACAAACTCATAATAAAAGTTTTTAGCATAGTCTCATAACTTTTTATAGCCATTTTTTCCACTTCTACCTTTGACATCTCTGGGAAAGCCTTAGATATATTATCTAAAGTTATTTCTCTTCTATCCTTAATTACTTTATAAGCTAATCTTCCTATGGCTTCACCTATCCTATATCTTTTTTCTTCAGGAAAAAGCATTATAATTTTTTTTGCCAAAAGAATAAAAAACATTTCCACTTTGTATTTAAACATTTATTCTCCACCTTATCTAAAATTTTAAAACATCTTTTTTTAATTTCAGTACAAAAAACCAAGCCTCACCAAAAAAAAACAAGACAAAGCTTTTTTGCCACTAATTTTCACTGATTTTCACTAATAAAACCTTTCAACACAAAGATTCAAAGAACACTAAGATATACTAAGAAAAACTTTTTTGACAGAATTTACAGGATATACAGGATTAATTTTTTTACCACCGAGTCACAGAGTACATAGAGCTCATACAGAGTTTTTAACTTCTCTGTGGTAATCTTTCATTTTTTTTCTTTTATCGCTTTTCTCATCTTGTGCAATCCCGTGGTTCAAATTTTTTTTGTTCTTTGGATTTTTTCTTGTTAATCTTGTTTATCCTGTCTAATGTTTTAATTTCCTTTAATTATATCAAAATCCCTTATATTTTACAATAAATAAAAAAATCCGAGCATTTCTACTCGGACAAAAATTTATCACATAGCCTTAAAGGGGGATAAGAACTATATGGATGTTAGTTATATGGTGCCTAGAAGAGGATTCGAACCTCCGACCGCTCGGGTATGAACCGAGTGCTCTAGCCAACTGAGCTATCTAGGCATATGTTTTAAGCACAAGAATAAGTATACTATCATTTCTGAAAAAAGTCAATCATTTTTTTCATTTATATGAAAAATTTTCTTCAAGATATTGATACCTCTTCCAAATTCTTTCTAAATAAACTGTACTAAATTCTTCCCCTCTACCTTCCCTATCTATTCTAGATGTCTTTGTAGGTCCTAAATTATACGATATAATTCCTTTTTTCACATCTCCAAATTTTAATATTTGCTCCCAAAGATAATAACCACCTATTCTTACATTGGTGGTTATATCATAAAGGTCACTTCCCTTTTCTACTTGTATTCCTACCCTACTACCTGCACTTTTAGCTGTAGGTAACTTTATTTGCATAAGTCCATAAGATGGATCTGTTGACCTAATATCATGCCTAAAACTACTTTCTGTCATTATTACGGCGACTATCATTCTCCAATTAAATTTATATTTTTTACTTTCTTCTTTAATAACTTTTGCTAATTCCAGTTGTTGTTCTTCATTTAATATATTTATACTAAATGTTTTAATTGTTTCTATCAAATTTTTATATTCTGAAAGTTCCTCTATTTCTTTATCTTTTCTTTCTATTTCCATATCTTTTCTTTCAATAATTAGCTCTTGCCTTTTCATACTTCTTTTTAATTCTTCATTTTCCTGCCTAAATCTTTCTATTTCCAAATTTTTATAATAAATTTCCCTGCTAACAGTTTTGTATGAAGCATACGCCATTGCAAATGTTACAAATAAAAGTAATATTAAGCCAAAATGACTAAAACTAAGTTTCATTCCTGACTTCCCTATTTCTAAATTCATAAAGCCTCTTAAATAGTCTTTCATATTCACCCCCTGTTTTATTTGTTTTTAACTTGTTATAAAATTCCTAATTCTTTATTTTATTAATAAATTATATATATAATTTTAGAGTATCTCCCCGCTTTTTTGCCACCGATATGCACTAATTTTCACTAATAAAATTTGTTAATTTCTTTATTAGTTTATATTTTACAAAATTTTAAAATATAATCTGAAATATTCTTAATAATTTGTGTTTATTGGTGAAAATTAGTGGCTAAACAAAAGTTTCCTATTTATGATCATATACAAACTATAATTTAGTTTTTCAACTAGCTATATTTGTTCTATACTAATATACCTCTTTTATTTAATTATTACAAGATATTGAATAATATTTAAAAAATATTTTTCAAATTATTCATAAATATCACCTCTTTTTAATCTTCTTTATACAATCTTATATATTTATTATACTCTATAATTTAAAATCAAAGCAAAAAAGACCAAAATTTAATTGGTCTTTTCTTAAACATATTTTATTAATCAATATTTACTCGCCTAATTCATTTTCATTTACAGGACTTTTAATTAAAAAACTAAATATTATAGTTCCTAATATTGCTGGTACTATCCAAGCATAACCTGCACTGGAAAAAGGCATTTTATTATAAATATTCCCTAAAAATTCAGGTTTTATTTCCATTACTCCTAGGGCTTCTACCATACTAATCAAACCTGCTCCTAATACCCCTCCAATATATGCACCTCTCACTTTTAATATATCTGAAAATACATTTAATACAATTAAAGTTATTGAAATAGGAAATACAAACACTAATATTGGTATTGATAATTTTACTATTTTATCCACTCCAAAATTTGCCACTATCATACTAAAAACACAAGTAGCTATTACTATATGCTCATATTTTGCACTTGTATGTTTACTAAAGAAGTTTCCAACTGTTGCTGATAAACCAATAGATGTTGTTAAGCAAGCAAAGGCTACTAATAAACCTAGTAAATACTTTGCACTAGCTCCCATAGTTAAAATAGCTAAATTTCCTAGTAATTCTGTTCTAGCTATTTCTGCTGGATACATTGAACTTGTTTTTGCTCCCAAGAATATTAAACCTGCATAAACTAAAGCTAAGCCTAAGGCTGCTACCATACTTGATTTAAACAAAACGCTTGTATGTTCTGACCCTTGATAACCCTTATTTCTAATAAGGTCTATCATTACTGCTCCAAATATTATTCCAGCCAAAGTATCCATTGTTTGGTAACCTTCTAAGAATCCCTTTGAAAAAGCTTGGTTCAAAATTACATTCTCATCTATTGCTCCAAAAGGAAAAAATATCCCTTTTAATATTATTATTGCCAATATTATTAATATTGTTGGAGTTAAATATTTTCCTAATCTATCTAATATTTTAGATGGTTTTATTGAAAAAAATATCGTTAAACCAAAGAATATAGCTGAAAATAGCCAGCTTACCCCACTTAGTGCTCCTTGACTAAGTTTTGGTAAAAATGGTAAAACTCCCATTTCAAAAGTAGTAGCTCCTGTTCTCGGCATTGCAAGTAAAGGTCCAATTGATAAAATTAAAGCTGAATTAAAAATCAAACTAAAATTTTTAGATACTTTTCCTGCAAATACATAAATACTACCCTTTGTTTTAGTTAAGGCAAATATAGCTAAAAATGGTAAACCTACTCCTGTTACTAAAAACCCTAGCATAGAAGAAAACCAATTAGTACCTGATATTATTCCCAAAGATGGTGGAAATATCAAATTTCCAGCTCCAAAAAACATAGAAAACAAAGCAAAACCGATTATTAAACCATCATATTTCTTATTCATAATCATCCTTTCAAGTATTTGCAAATAAGAATAAGTTTATCTTATTCCTTATGCCCCTTTAATTTTAAATTTTTAAAAATATAAATAAATATAAAATATACTTTTTTAAAAATTTTTATTTTTGTAAGTCAGAATATCACTTTTTATATATTTTGTCAATATTTTATCAAGTTTTGTACCATTGAAAATATGTCTTTTTTATTCAATCGCTAACTATTCAAGTTTTTTTATATTTAATCACAAAGAAAAAAATTAAAATACCTGAATAACAGGTATAAAATATTTATTTTCTTAATAAATACAAGTATTTTCTAATTTTTTTCAAAAAATTTTGTTATATTAAAAATATCATCTATAAAAAGCAAATTCGATTAAATTTTTATTACTTTTTATTCTATTCACTTATAAACAACATACTTTTTAATACTCTAATAAATAATGGCTTCCGTTTTATTTATCTAAAAAATAAGCTTATATTTATTATGAAATTTACTATTTCATATACATTTTATTAAGTGCTTATATTTTAAACTTGACTTTTTTACTATAAAATGTTAAATTATATATGTTATATTACTATCGTTATAAAAAGGAGTAGCTATGCCTAAAAAAGTATCCTTTACAAAGGAAAAAATATTAAAAGGTTCATATAATTTATTAAAAGAAAAAGGTCTTGAAGAAATTACAGCTAGAAATATAGCTAAAAAACTTAACTGTTCACCTGTTCCAATTTATAGCTCTTTTGCTTCAATGGGTGAATTAAAAGAAGAATTAATGAATAAGGCAAAAAATGAATTTTTATCCTATGTAAAAAAACCTTATACAGACAAAGCACTTTATAATATCGGTATTGGAATTGTTTATTTTGCCAAGGACGAAAAACAATTATTTAGTTCTATATTTTTTGAACAAGATTCTTACAAAGAACTTATTAACGAATTTAACGAAATGATTTTTGCCGAATTTGATAAAGATAATAAATTAAAAAAATTATCTAGAGAAAAACAAAAATGGCTATTGCATAAATGCTGGATTTATGCTCATGGTTTAGCAACTTTAGTTACCACTGGATACCTAAAAGAAATAAATGAAATTGAGCTAAAAAATAACTTAGAAGAAATTGCTGATATTTTTATCAATTCTTTAAGTAAAAAGACTAAAACAAAAGACTAGCAATGCTAGTCTTTTTTATTCTCTTTATCTTTCTTTTCTTTATTATTTAATTTTTTAATATTCTTACATTCTGGGTATCCAGTACAAGCTAAAAATTTTCCCCATCTACTTCTTTTTAACTCAAAAGAACTCCCACATTTTTCACATTTTCCTGCTTCATCCAAAATCTTTTGTTCTTCTTTTTTTATTATATCTAATTCAGACTTTAATAAGACCAATTCTTCTGTTCTTTCTATTTGACCCTGTGCTAATTTTTTTCTAATTTCACTAGGCAAACCCTCTCTAATTTCATCATTAGCATAATCTTCACTTTCCAAATAACTTCCAAACCTTCCGAATTTCAAGAAAAATCTTTTACCATCTTTAGTAAAGACATCTGTTGGTTCTCCTCTTTTACCTTTTTCTCTTTCTTCTACCAAAGCATTAACATATATATGCCCTTTTTCTAATTCTTCCTTATCTATTTTGATTCCTTTTAAACTTATTTTTTTCTCACATTCCTCTAATTCACAGGCTAAATATTTTCCAAAACGCCCATTTTTTAATACCATATATCCATTTCCACAAGGACAAGGAACATCACTTAAGATTCTTCTATTCATAAGTCTTTCTGTTTCATTTTCAAAGGCTATTAATTCTGGTTCTAATCCACTATAAAAATCCTTTAATACTTTAACCCAATCTGCTTCTCCATCTTCTACCTTATCTAACTTACTTTCCAGTTCTGCAGTAAATTTAACATTCATAATATCAGGAAAATTATCTTCTAAAACATTTTTAACGTCATAACCAAGTTCAGTAGGGATGAATTTTTTACCATCTGTATCTACATAAGCTCTTTTCTTTAAGGTTTCAATAATTGCAGCATAGGTAGAAGGTCTTCCTATTCCTTCTGATTCTAGTTTTTTTACTAAAGACGATTCTGTTAATCTTGCAGGAGGCTTTGTTTCCCCTTCTACAATATTTAGTTTTGTAAGGTCTAGAATATCCCCTTCATTTATTACAGGGAAATCACCCGTTTGAAGTTCTTCTTCATCTTTAAATATCTTATAATATCCATCAAAAGTAATCTTGTTTGCCAAGCCTCTAAATTTATATTCATTATATTCACAAATAATTTCAAATTGCTCATATTCCATTTTTGAAAATTGACTAATTAAAAATCTTTCCCAAATCAACTTATAAAGCTTATATTGGTCATCATTTAAATATTTTTTTATCTCATCTGGATGCAAAGTTATTTCTGTAGGTCTAACTGCCTCATGGGCATCTTGTATTTTCTTTTTATCTGTTTTTTCTTCTTTTGTATTACTTAGATATTTCTCACCATAATTTTCAACAATATAGTCCTTTGCCATATCTTTTGCTTCTTGACTAAGTCTTATAGAGTCTGTTCTCATATAAGTTATAAGACCTTTATGAGTTCCATCTATTTCAATACCTTCATATAAATTTTGGGCTACTCTCATTGTTTTGCTTGCTGAATATCCCAAATATGATGAGGCTAATTGTTGTAAGGTAGAAGTCTTCAAGGGCTTTGGTGGTGATTGAGTTCTTTTGTTTACCTTTGTTGACACTACTGTAAAACTTTTATTACTAATATCTTCTTCTAATTTTGTAACAATATTTTTATCAAAAATTCTATTTATTTTTTCTTCTAATATTTTATATAAATTAAAATTGAATTGTTTTGCAAATTCTCCACTTACTTCCCAATAAGTTTCTTTAATAAAAGCTTTTATTTCATCCTCCAAATCGCATATTAACTTTAGTGCAACTGACTGTACCCTTCCTGCACTGGTATTTGAATCAATAACTCTCCATAATAACGGACTAATTTTATACCCTACTATTCTATCTAATATTCTTCTAGCTTGTTGTGCATTTACCTTATCCAAATCTATTTTTTGAGGATTTTTTATTGCTGTTTGTATTGCACTTTTAGTTATAGCATTAAACTCTATTCTATTAGCTTCTTCCAAGTCTAGTTTAAGGATATGACTAATGTGCCATGCAATAGCTTCTCCTTCCCTATCCATATCTGAGGCAAGATATACCTTATCAGATTTTTTTGCTAGGGCTCTTAATGTCTTCGTAATTTCACCCTTACCTTTTATTGTTGAATATGAAGGTTCAAAATTATTTTCTATATCCACACCCATTTTTGTTTTAGGCAAATCTCTAATATGTCCATAAGAAGCTGTTACCTCGTAATTTCGTCCTAATATTTTTTTTATTGTTTGTGCCTTAGCAGGCGACTCTACAATAACTAATTTCTTTTTTGTTGACACAATATCCACTCCCTAACTTATCGTAATATCTGTATTTATTCCTCTTAATTTTAAATAAGATTTTATATCTATTACTGTATTTCGTCTTTCTTTATGGCTTAACACTGCCAATGCCTCTTCAAATTCCATTTCACTAATTATCATACTATTTTTCAAAAAAATCAAGTAATCTCTTGCACTTTCTTCAAAATTCATAAATTCTTCAGCTGTTAATATTCTTATTTTACTACTTTCTTCTGCTTTTACTATATTCATCAATTGAAATACCTCGTCTAAAAGGTCATTTATTTCGTCTACCTTATAACCTTTATTTATCAATTGTTCTACTATATATTTCTCTGCTTCTTCTATATTTTTATTATTTTCTTTTAATAAAGCTCTTACTATTTCTACCAAAACGTCTAAAACTTTATTTTCACCTTTCATTTTAAAACTCCTTATTTCTATTCAAGTCTTGCAAATTTGCCACCACTAATACTCTTTATATAGCCTTCTAACTCCATATTTGACAATAACACTAACAAATCCCTAGCTTTCATTCTACTTTTCAAAATTAACTCATCTAAATTTTTTGGACTAATTAACTCATTATATATTATTTCTTCTTCTGCAGAAGCAAATTTAATATTCTTTTTATTTATGCTATTTAAAGTCCAATTATATTCTTCTAGTATATCTTCTACCTTATTAATTAATTTAGCCTCTCCATTCTTTATCAAATTATTACACCCAACAAAGGATGGATAAGAAATCATACCAGGTATAGCGAATACATCTCTATTTTCTTCCAAAGCATATTTTGCTGTTATTAAAGAACCACCACTTTCATAGCTTTCTGCTACCAAAACTCCCCTTGATAAACCTGCTATTATTCTATTTCTTCTAGGAAAAGTCCATCTAGCTGGTTCAGTTCCTAGTGGCAATTCACTTATAAGAACACCTTTTTCTATAACTTCTTCATATAATTTTTTGTTACTAGGTGGATAAACTATATCAAGACCATTCCCAACCACAGCTAGAGGGATAGAATTATTGGTCACAGCTATTCTATGGGCACAGCTATCAACACCAAGTGCTAGTCCACTTACTATATCTACTCCAGAACGTACCAAGCCCCTCACGATTGATTCACAAGCAATTTTACCTTCTTTGGTCATTTTTCTCGTTCCTACTACAGCGATAGTCTTGTCTGATATTTTTTCCTTACCCTTCATATATAAAAAAGGTGGGGGTTCACTAATATTTTTTAATAAATACGGATATTTTTCATCTGTATATGAAATTATATCAATAGATTTGTCTTGATAAATAGCAAATTCCTCTTCTATAACTTTATCAGACATTTCATAAATTTTTCTCAAAACATCATCTTCTATTTTATAAAGGAATTTTATTTTTTCAAAGGATTCTCCACAAAGTTCATCTATGCTTTTATATGTATTCATCAAATTTAGTATAAGACCCTTTGGTAATTTTAGCATTTCTAATTTATACCACTTATTCATCTTCTACCTTCCTATTTTTGAATATACTTCTATTAATAAATCACCTATATCCTTAGAATTAGGGAAAATTTTCTGTGCTTCTTCTAATATAATTCTTGCACCTGCATTCCTTCCCCTTGCTATTTCTATATTAGCCATTACAACATAGATTCTTTCTACCTTTTCATATCTCAAATATCTGTCAAAATATGCTAATGCCTTATCAAAATCACCACTCATTTGATAAGCCTGTGCCAATCCTAAATAAGCTTCATTCATAGAAGGTTCTAACCTAATAAAATTCTCATAATTTTCTATAGACTTTTTATAATCACCTAAATATCTGCTTGTTACTGCTACGCCAAATATATTTCTATAGTCTTTGTTTCTATCTTTTTCAAAAATTTCCATAGCTTTCTGGAACATTTCACTACTCATATATATATTTCCCAAATCATATATGCCTTCACTATCTTGATAATTATTAATTTCTAAATAAAGTTCATAGTAAACAAAAAGTTCTCTTTCATAAATTGCCTTTCTCCAATTAAGAGTCTCTACTTCAATAAGATTTTTCAAGTTTTCCACTTGATAAAAATATAAATCAGCATATCTTTTGTCATAAGTTATTTCTTCTGTTTCCTTATCCACTTCCAAGATAACAAGTTTTTTTATAAAATCATAACTTTTCTTATAGTGTGCACCCTTTGTATAAATCATTGCCAATTTATTTCTTAATATTTCATTATCAGGATAATCTTTTATTGCGTCTTGAATTAGCTTTTCACTATATTCAAAATCTCCTATTTCCAAAGAAAAATCCAAGTTTTTTAATACAGTCTCCAAATGGCTATTATTTTGAACATTATTAAGTGCTAAATCTTCAGAAAGTAAGCTAGGTTCTAAACGATTAGCTAAAACACTTAAACTTAACAAGATTATTAGTAAAAATTTGCTCATAATTTCTCCTTTACCTTACTTACAATACTACCCTTATAAAAATGTGTAGTAATATTATCTTCTATACTTAATTTTTCATAATCTTTTATTACTTTACCATCTTTTGTTGTGATAGTATAGCCCCTTTTTAAAATTTCTTTTGGATTCAAGCCTTTTAAAAGTTCTTTTTTGATTTCTAAAGAATGCTCTGCTTCTCTCAATCTATTATTAATTAAGGATTTTAACTTATCTTCCCTAGTTAGAAGTTCCATATTTTTATTTATAAATATATTAGAAAAATTTTTCAATATATAAGTCTCTTTCTTATTTTTAAGACGTTCTTTTTGAAAACTCAAATAAGAATCCATTAGTATCTTAATTTTTTTTCTTCTTAGTATAAGTTTTTCCTCTAAATCTGATTTTTTAGGTACAAGTAATTCACTAGCCTGTGTTGGAGTACTTGCTCTAAGGTCTGCAGTAAAATCACTTAACATTACATCTATTTCATGACCTACAGCACTAATTATAGGTTTTTTTGAATTATAGTAAGCCATGGCAACTTCTCTTGTATTAAAAGACCATAAATCTTCTATGCTTCCCCCACCACGACCAGCAATTATTACATCTACTTCTTCTATTTCATTTAAAGTCTCTATGCCAAAAATTATTTCTTCCGCTGAACCAGCCCCTTGAACCTTACAAGGATATACAATAAAATCTATATTAGGGAATCTCTGTCTAGCTGTATTAATTATATCCCATAAGGCTGCCCCTGTACCACTAGTTACTATACCAATCGTCTTTGGTAAAAAAGGTAGAGGTTTTTTTCTAAGTTCATCAAAATATCCTAATTCTGCCATTTCTTTTTTATTTTTTTCCAGTTCTGCAAATAAAACTCCCAAATTTTCTTCTTTTTCCACATGGCTAACTAGTATTTGATAATTTCCATTTGCTTCATAAAGGCTTACTTTACCAAATATTTTTAACAAATCTCCTTCTTTTAAATCTCCACTTATTTTTTTATACTTATAATAAAAAGCCACACATTTTACACTTGCCTTTTCATCTTTTAATGTAAAATAAAGGTGCCCTGATTTATAATAAGTAATATTCGATACTTCTCCCTTTAAAAAGAAGTTTTGAAAAAGTTCATTTTCTTCAAGATAATTCTTTACAAGTAGATTTAAGTCGTAAACACTATATATTCTATCTTCCATAAAATTCCTCCCCCTGTATTTAACTATATTTTTATTTGTAACTACTCAGGTATTCCCATATTTAATCACAAAGAAAAGAGAAAATCTATTCATCTAACTATCCTATTACTTCCTTTTGTTCTAAACTTAAATAGTTTGGTTTTTTCCAAACTTTTTAAAGCATTATCTCCTGTTATAATTTCAACTGTAAAGTTTTTTACATCTTCATAATAATCTTTAAGTAGTAGCACAAGGAAATCTCCCAACCCTAATTCATTATAAATATAATCTTTCCAATGATTTAATGCCTCTTTTATGCGTTCATCTTCCCAAAATAAACTCTGCTCTTTAAATTCTCTAAAAGGTCTATTTCCATTAAATGTTTTATTTAAAATTTCTATCAAGTTTTCCCCTGCAACTATCTCCTTATCATGACCAATCAAATTACTTCCTTCAATTATCATTGGTAATGGAATGGCAACAGTTTCTCCTAAGCTGTCTACACCTTCCAAAAGTTCCAATAAACTTTCTTTAGTCCATTTTTCGCCACTCCCAACTGTTCCATGATTTTTTGAATCAACTAAGCATAATAACAGATTAGTATCCATAATATAAACCTTATGCTTCATCTATATCACCTTGAGAATTTAATATATTAATAACCTCTTCATTATCTACTAAATCTCCCAATTTCCCATAAGAACTTATTTTTCCATATTGAGGGTAATCTTTTATCCTCTTAATATTACTTTTACCATCTTTTTTGGATACATAGAAAACAAAATCCATATACTCTTCACCTAAATAATTTATCAACAAATGATTATGAGTAGTAAAAACAACATCGAATTGTCTTTCAGCAGATATTTCATCAACAATGTCCATTAACATTTTTAATTGGTAAGGAGCTATCCCATTATCTATCTCCTCAATAGCTAATATTCCTCCTGATTTTTGAGTCATAAGTGCAACTATTATTGAAATAAACCTTAACATTCCATCTGAAATTATATCAGAATGAAGTTTCATACCATTTTCTTCTATATATAGTTGAGTAAATTCTTTATTTTCTCCCAGAAATTTAAAATTTACACTTTGTATTTCAGAGAAGGTTAATTTTTTTAAATATCCAGCTAATTTATCTTCAATATTTATCTTTTCTTTCTCTTCCATACCAGCAACAAAAGAGATTAAATTACTACAATCTTTTAGAAGTTCTCTATTCTCATGTTTAGTTGTACCTCTTATTAGAGATGGAGTAGGGTCTAGAACTAAAATATTTTTTATGCACGCTTCAAAAGTTATAATTTTTTCTTGGGTCATTTTTATTTTTTTGATTATTTCTTCTGCATCTAGTTTTTCTATGTTCTGTGAAGAAGGCTTTTCAAAATCAAATTTCAATGTACTTAATTTTTGAAAGAGTTCCTCTTTAGAATACATCTGGTTAAGCACCCTTCTTCTACTACCTAGAATTTCTATTCCATCTTCCTCTAAAAAATATTCAAATACATTTAGGTTGTAATTTATTAAGATTTTTTTATTTTTTTCTAAAAAAACAGCTATTTCTAAGTCGTTAGAATTTATTCTTTTAAAAAAATCAATCCCACCTCTAATTTTATTTAACTCTTCATTAGAAACACCCTTTGCAACTTTACTAATAAATTCCAACAAATCTAAAAAATTAGATTTTCCACTAGAGTTATTTCCTAAAAGTATATTTAAACTTTGAAATTTATATTCTAACTTCTCAAAGGATTTCCAGTTTTTAACTGTAATTTTTTTTATCATGATTAATCTACTCCATTTATATTTTTTTTATTTCAAGTTTAACATTTATATTTGTTAAAGTATAATAATTTTTTAATATCTATATCTTACTTTGGGCACATGCAATGTGCCCCTAACAAAAATCCCTAACTTCTAATTGCCCCTTAATTTCATCTATAACTCCAACAATATATTTTTCAATCGCTTCATTTCTTCTCTTTTTTCTATTGCCATTTCAAAATTAAGTTCCTTTGCCAAAACTTTAATTTCTTTTTCTAATTTAGTTATTTCATTTTCTATTTCTTTTTTAGATTTATAAACTTTTTTTATTTCATTTTCTTTTTCTAACAAATCTAGTCCATAATCAAAGTTCAAGACTTCTTCGCTTATTTCTCTCACAATATTTTTAGGGTCTATTCCATGTTCTTCATTATATTTTAATTGCTTCTCTTTTCTACGCTTCACTTCACTAATTGCAGAATTTATCGACTTTGTCATATTATCAGCATAAAGAATTACCATTCCATTAATATTTCTTGCTGCCCTTCCCATAGTTTGAATTAAAGAACGCCTACTTCTAAGAAATCCTTCTTTATCTGCTTCTAAGATAGCTACTAGGCTAACTTCTGGTATATCAAGACCTTCCCTAAGTAAATTTATCCCTACTAAAACATCAAATTCTCCCTTACGCAAAGACCTAATAATATCTATTCTTTCTAAGGTATCAATATCAGAATGCATATATTTTACTTTTACTCCAAAATTCAAATAATAATCACTTAATTCTTCTGACATTTTTTTGGTCAAGGCTGTTACTAAAACTCTTTCTTTTCTTTCTACTCTAATACGAATTTCTTCTAACAAATCATCTACTTGGTTTTCTAAAGGTCTTATTTCAATATATGGTTCTACTATCCCTGTTGGTCTAACTAGTTGTTCTGCTATATTTTCCTTACTTTGCTCTATTTCATAATCACCTGGTGTAGCACTAACATAAACAATTTGACCTGCCTTTTTCAAAAATTCTTCAAATCTAAGTGGTCTATTATCTAAAGCACTGGGAAGTCTAAAACCATTTTCAACTAAGGTAGTTTTTCTGCTTCTATCTCCATTATACATGCCTCCTATTTGAGGTACTGCAATATGTGATTCATCTATAAAAATAAGATAATCTTTAGGGAAGTATTCCAATAAGGTAGAAGGTGTTTCTCCTTCTTTTTTCCCTGAAAGGTATCTTGAATAATTTTCTATTCCTTTACAATAACCAATTTCTCTTATCATTTCCAAATCATATTTTGTTCTTTGCTTTATTCTTTGTGCTTCTAAAAGCATATTTCTCGATTCAAAATATTTTATTCTTTCTTCCATCTCTAATTCTATATCTTGACACATTTTATCCAAAAGTTCTTCTTCAGCAATATAATGACTTGCTGGCATTATAGATAATCTTTCTATATTCTTTCTAATTTTTTGACCTGTTAAAGGGTTTATTTCGCTTATTTCTTCTAAATCATCACCAAAAAACTCAAATCTATATGCACTTTCCATGTATGAAGGATATACATCTACAATATCTCCCTTTACTCTAAATTTAGTCCTTTGAAATTCTATATCATTTCTTTCGTATCTTAGTTCTATTAATTTTTCTATCATAAGCTTTCTTTCGATTCCCGTCTTTTTATCAATGGACAAAGTCTTTTTCTCATAAATTTCTGGCGAACCTAGTCCATAAATAGCAGAAACTGAAGCAACAATAATAACATCTTTTCTTGTAATAAGTGCTGCTGTGGCTGCATGACGTAACTTATCTATCTCTTCATTAATTGACGAATCTTTTTCTATATAAGTGTCTGTTGTTGGAATATAAGCTTCTGGTTGATAGTAGTCATAATAAGATACAAAATATTCCACTGCATTTTCAGGAAAGAATTTTTTATATTCAGAATATAATTGAGCTGCTAAAGTTTTATTTGGAGCTAAAATCAAAGCAGGTCTATTAGTCTTATTTATTACATTAGCTATGGTAAAGGTCTTTCCAGAGCCTGTTACGCCTAATAAGGTCATATTTTTACAACCTTCGTCTATTCCTTCTACCAATTTAGCAATTGCTTCAGGTTGGTCTCCCGTTGCCTGAAATTTTGATTTTAATTTAAACATTATTTACCTTCCTTAAATTTTTACAAAAAAAGCCGAAACAATGTTTCGACTTAAGCACTAAATTAATAATAAGACTGTAGTTCTTCTGTATAATTTCCATCCTTATCAAAAATATACAAGGGTTCTTCTATATTTAAAGAAACTTTTCTAGCCTTTATTACTTCTATCATAAAAAGAATTGATTCTGTTCCTTCTTTTGAATAAATAAATCTAAGTCTCTTAGGACTAAAAGAATATTTTTCCAATAAACTTAATAATTCATAGAAACGATTTGTTCTATAAATAATATTTAGTGAACCTCCTACTTTCAAAAGTCTTTTTGACTCTGACAATAGTTCTTCCAAGTTTAATTTTATTTCATGTCTGCTCAGTGCTTTAATCTCATTAGGGCTTATTTTACCTTCATTTAAGGGCATATAAGGAGGATTACTCACTATAACATCAAAGGTAGAAGAACCTTCTAACTTTTTTACATCTTTATTCAGTATTTCTATTCTATCTTCTAATTGATTATATTTTACACTTCTCATTGACATAAAAGCCATATCTTTTTGAATTTCAACAGCTGTTATTTTTGAATTTTTATAATGATAAGCTAGCTCCAAAGAAATTATTCCTGTCCCTGTACCTATTTCCAAAACATTAGCATTGCTTTTCAATTTTAAAAAATAAGCTAGCATAATTGCATCTACACCAAAACGAAAACCTTCTTTTTTTTGGATAATTTTCATAGAAATTTTATCCAAATTTTCTAAAATTTCATCTTCATATATAATTTTATTCATTTTTCTCTAATTTTTCCTTGTGCTGAAGTTCTTCTTTTGTTAAAGTATTTTGAAGTTTTTTTGCTTCTTTTCTATCAAATTTTACATCTTCTAAATTAAATTTATTGATTCCCTTATCATCTAAATCTATATATAAATAACCATTTAAAGGACTTATACTTGATACCCTACCTTTTCCTTCTAACGTTTCTACTCTTTGTCCTATTGCAGGATAACCTTTTAGTGCCTCTCCATATTGACTATATTCATATTTTATACAGCATAGAAGTCTTCCACATGCTCCTGAAATTTTTGATGGATTAATTACTAAACCTTGGTCTCTTGCCATTTTAATAGATACAGAATCAAATTTATTAATAAAGCTTCTACAGCAAAGTTCTAAACCGCATAAACCTACTGTTCCAAGTATCCTAGATTCATCTCTTACACCTATTTGACGAAGTTCAATTCTCAATTTAAAAATTGCAGCTAAGTCTTTTACAAGTTTTCTAAAATCTATACGCCCCTCTGCTGTAAAATAAAAAATAAGTTTACTCTTATCATAGGTAAATTCGCTGGCTACTAATTTCATTGATAATTCATGCTCAAATATTTTCTTTTTACAGATGGCATAAGCCTCATCTGATTGTTTTTTTAATTGTAAAAAATATTCATATTCTTCCTTACTAGCTATTTTAATAACAGGTTTTAAAGGTAATACAAGCTCAGCTTCATCAATTTCTCTTGGTTCTGAATAAACTACTCCCAATTCTTGTCCTCTAGCTGTATCTACTATTACTTTATCATTTTTTTTATATGCTGTGTCGTCTAAAACTTCAAAATAATATCTTTTTTTTGTAATTTCAAAAATAACACCAATAACCTTATATTTCATTATTCCTCCTATTAGATTAAGTTCTCTTCTAAAAAACTATAATAATTTTCTCCATTTCCAATAATTATATGGTCTAGGAGATTAATTTCTAGTTCTTTTAGTAAAAATCTCATATTGTTTGTAAAACTTATATCAGCCTTAGAAGGAGTTATATTTCCTGAAGGATGGTTATGCACAAATATAACAGATTTTGCATTTTTAGCAAAAACTTCTTTAACCAACTCCCTAGGATAAATATGACTTTTATCCAAAGTTCCTTGAAAAAGTGTTTTTATATCTAAAATAACATTTTGAGTATCCAAAAATATGACCTTAAATTCTTCTACCTTCAAATTGCACATTTCCAAATTCAAATATTTCAACAACTCTTCAGTTCCTGACATTTTATTTCCAACTAATTTATTTTCCTTATAAATAAAACGATTTATATCTTTTATTAGCTGAAATAATACATAAGTATTATCTTTAATTCCAGCTATTTCATATAGAGCAGTTTTATCTCCATACAAAACTCCATGTAAGTTCCCAAATTTATCTAAAAGCTCTTTTGCCAAAGCCTTTACATCTCTTCTAGGAAGAGAATAAGTCAATAATAATTCTAAAATTTCATATTCTAAAAAGCCATTAAGTCCATTTTTTAAATATTTTTCTCTTATTCTACTTCTATGACCATTCATAAAACCACACTCTCTGATAACAATTATATAATTTATCTATGTTTTTGTCAACGCAACAGTAAAAGATACTTAACTTACCACATCAAAATCCAGTATTAAAGGAAGATGGTCGCTTAATTCTATTTTTTCTACACGAAATTCATTTATTTGAATATTTTTTGAATGTAATATAAAATCTAAGTGTTTTTTAGGTTTCCAACTTGGAAAAGTAGCTAATTTTTCTTTGTTAGGGTTTATTAAACCAGTAGCTTCTAAAAATAACTCTATCTCTTCTTCTCCCCACATCAAATTAAAATCACCACCTACAATTACTTCTTTTGTTTGAGTTTTAATTAGTTTGTATAGTTGATTAATTTGTTTAAATCTAATTTTTCTCCCTAATGCTAAATGTACTAAAAATACAACTACTTTATCCATTTCCAATTCAATAATAAGGGTTTTTGTTCCTTGTTCAAAATGATGAAATTTTATTCCTTTAAATTCTTCGTTATATAATATTGCATTTCCTTGTTTTCTAAGTACTGGGAACTTATTAAATTTTGAATTATTATTATACTTCACTTCATGACTATTATAATGATTCAATTCCTTTGCTAAAACTTCTACCTGATTCAAGTAAGAATGCCTTACACTTCCCAAGTCAACTTCTACCAAGCCTACAATATCTGGATTTTCCTCTTTTAAAAATTTTGATATTTCCTTTACATGATTTATAGTATTACTCATGTATCCAGTAATATATGGTAAAAATAATTTTCTAACCATTTTTCCACCAGTTCCATATCTTATATTATATAGAATAAACTTCATTCAAACGCACCTCCTCCTTTACCTACCTCTATATTCTACAATTATTTTATTTTTCTTTTTTTATTTATTAAAATTATTAATTTTAAAATCTAGAAATTAAAAAAAGCTGGCAAAGCCAGCTTTTTTATTTAGTCCAATCAGGCTCTACATGTCCGTAATCGCCATCTTTTCTTTTATAAACCAAATTCATTTGCTCTGTCTCATGATTCATAAATGGATAAAATTCTGCTTCTAAAGCCTCCATTTGCAATATAGCTTCTTCTACATCCATAGGTTTTGTCGAAGTAAGTTTAGTTGATATAACTTTTCTTATATCTTTATCATGGTCTGATTTCAAATCTTTACTATTTTTTATAACAAAAGCTTTATTATGTTTATGTCTATTATCTCTTAATTTTTCTTTATATTTCGTCACTTGGTTTTCTAATACATCTACAACTTCATCAATTGCAGCATATAAATTTTTATCTCTTGACACTGCCTTAATCTTAGTCCCATTTGCAAAGATAAGAACGTCAGCAATATGTTCTGGACCTTCTTTTAGATGCTCTACAGAAAGCGTTACATCTATTTCCATTATGTTGTCAAAGTATTTTTTTAATCTCCCTACTTTTTTCTCAGAATAGTCCCTAATTGCCTCTGTGATATCAAGATGTCTGCCACTTATGATCATTCTCATAAGTAATCACTCCCTTTCCAACTAACTTTTTAGTATGTTACTATTGCTTGTACTTACAGTATACCTCTATATTTTCAAGAATTCAAGTCTTTATTTAATTATTTTTTATTTTTTTTACTATGGTTACTCTAGCCTTATCTCCTAGCCTTTCATACTTTAATTCATCCATCATTTTTAACATCAAATAAATTCCTCTACCTGATTCGGCTAATAAGGCTACTTCCTTAGGCTCTTTTAACTGACTGACTTCTTCAATTCTCTCTTTACTGGGAATATCTCCCATATAATCAAAATACATTGTAAGTACCTTGTCTACATATTCAATATAAATATGAATTTCCTTTTTTTCAAGTATATTTTTTTGTCCATGTTTAATAATATTAGTAATTAATTCACCTATTGATAATTCTATACTATCAATAAATTCATTAAAAAAATTATTTTCTAAGGCTATTTTTTTTACTAATTCTCTAACTTTTTTTATTTCACCATACTCTGATTTAATTATCATGCTTTCAAAGTGCATAGTTCACCTCTTATCTTCTAGTTTTCCCTTTTTTAAATATAATTTTTTCTTGCAAACACTTGCTAATTCTTGACTATGAGTAACAACAATGATCGTCTGCCCCTTTTCCTCATTTATTTTTCTAAGTATTTTATGTATAACTTCACTTGTTTCTTCATCTAAATTACCTGTTGGCTCATCTGCCAATAAAATTTTAGGAGAATTTATTAATGCTCTTGCTATAGCTACCCTTTGTTTTTCTCCACCAGATAATTCACTAGGCTTATGTGTTTCTCTATCTTCTAGTTCTACAGATTTTAATAATTCCTTAGCTTTTATTTTTATTTTCTCAATATCTGCATTTTTATCTACCAAAGCTGGTAGCATAACATTTTCTAAGGCTGTAAATTCAGGTAGAAGATAATGAAATTGAAATACAAAGCCCAAAAATTTATTTCTAAGCTTGTCTCTTTCTTTTTCTGGTAAAAAACTAACATCTTTTCCATTTATTATTATATTTCCACTATTAGCTTCATCTAGCATCCCCAAAAGATGCAAAAAAGTTGACTTCCCAGAGCCTGATTTTCCTAATATAGCTATAAAGTCCCCTTCTTCTACCTCTAAATTTAATTCATTTATTATTTTTAAATCCTTATTCTTATCTTTATAATGTTTAATCAAATTAACAAGTTCTAGTATTTTATTCATATTTTAATGCCTCCACAGGTGTCAATTTTGAGCCTCTATAAGCAGGAAAAATACTAGAAACTAATACTACACTTAGAGTTGCTATTATAATAAATATTACTTCTATTGAACTTATTCTAACTGGTATACTTGTTAAATAATAAATTTCCGTTAACTTATCAAACAAACCTAATTTTAAAAGACTAAGTATAGAGAAAGAACTAAGCATTCCCAAAATTATTCCTGTCCCTCCTAAAATAAGTCCCTCTATTATAAATATTCTCATTATATTATTTCGGCTATATCCCATTGACCTTAATATGCCTATATCTTTAGTTTTTTCTCTAACCATGGTATTTAGGACTACTCCTATTACAAAACCAGCTATCACTATAATTAAAGAAAATAACACTATCATTACAGTTTTTTCCAAGGCAAGTGCCCTTAATAAATTACTATTAATATCTCCCCAAGTTTGAACTCTCAAATCTTTAACTGCTCTTCTAACTTGTGCTCTCAATATATTGGCATCATAAGGATTATTCAGTATTATATCCAAGCTACTTGCTACGTCTCCAACTTCGCTTATAATTTGAGCTGTTTTTAATGGCATTATTACCAAGGCACTATCATAACTAATAAAACCTGTTCTAAAAATTCCACCTACTTTTAATCTCATTTTTTTATTTTCAGCTGAAGTTAACTCAACTGTATCTCCTAATTTCAAGCCTAATTGCTCGACCATTTCACTTCCTATTAAAACCTCATTATACGTTGTAGGCTTTATTTCTCCAGCTATTAGATAGGATTCTAAATTCATAGCCTTCTTAGCTCTTTCTAAATCCATACCGTCTATTTGAACACCTAATTGGTATACTCCAAAATCTGTATAAGCCTTTAATATTCCTTGACTAGTATACTTTGGAACAATCCCTTTTAGACCTTCTATTCCCTCTAAATTATTTATTTTTTCCGCATAGGCATCTATTCTGTTTCCACCAGTGCCTACTAGAATATGTGGTGAAATACTAAGTACACTGTTTATCATATTGTTATTTAGTCCATTTGATATAGCTAAAGATACTGTTAAAACTGTAATTCCTATTAAAATTCCTAACATTGCTATTATACTCTGTTTTTTTCTTTCAAAAATATGTTTTTTTGCTATAAAAAGTTCTATCATTTTTCCTCCCTTGTTGTCCTTATATTTTACCTTATATATTTACTAAAGTAAATACAAAATTATTTTAAAGGCATATAATTTTCTTAAGTACTTATTTAAAATATATATTCTTATTTCAATTGCTTTTCTATATGATTTATGATATTATTTGTACTATAATCATCAACGGAGGCATATTATGAACATTGAATTTGATTTAAAATTTGAGGACTATGATCTTAGTTTAGTAAAAACTATTATTGAGGACGATTTATTAAAACTATTAAAAGAGTCAAAATACCAAAATTTTAGCTTGGAAGATTTAAGTATCGCTTCAAAATCAGCTAATCTAAAATTAAATAATGGAAATTAAAAAACGAGCCAATTTTTAGACTCGTTTTGTTTTAAATCTATATAAATTTACCTTTTACCACCATATTTTTTATGGTCAAATCTTTATTTAGAATACATAAATCAGCAATATAATTTTCTTTGATAAATCCATATCTATCATGGACTTCTATAGATTTAGCTGGATAGGTAGAAGCCATTTTTAGTGCTTCTTCTAAATCAAGTCCTACTTCTTTTACAAGATTTCTAACCCCTTCTATCATAGTCAAAGCAGAGCCACCTAGTGTTCCATCTTCTCCAAGGCATTTTCCATCTTTATAATAAACCTTATTACCCTCAAACATAAAATATTCCATATTTGTTCCAACAGGGCTTACTGCATCTGTTACCAAAAATAATTTTTCTCCCAAAGTTTCCTTTGCTATTTTTACAGACTTATAATGACTATGAACACCATCTACAATTATTCCTGAATAAAGATTTTTATAATCAAAAACTGCCCCTATAACTCCAGGCTCTCTACTTGTTAAAGAGCTCATTGCATTATATAGATGAGTTACCATTGAATAATATTTAATTTTATCCATTACTTCTTCATAGGTAGCATTAGTATGTCCAATTGATAACTTTATGCCACTTCCTTTTAAAAGAGCCAAATGCTCTTTATTAGCAACTTCAGGTGCAACAGTCATTATCTTTGTCAATTTACTACCACCGTTAGCAATTTTTTGTATTATTTCATCCTTTAAAGTTCTAATATACTTTGGATTGTGTATACCCTTTTTTTCAACACTAATATATGGTCCTTCTATATGTAAACCTAAAACACCTATATTTTCAATATCTTCATTATTTTCTATTAATTCCAATGCTTTTTCTATACTTTCATCAGAGCTTGTTATAAGTGTAGGTAAAAAAGAAGTACAGCCTGATTTTATATTTGTATTATTCATAATTTCTAAAGTTTCTCTTGTTATCTTATCATTAAATAAAACGCCACCACAACCATTTAATTGTAAATCTATAAAACCAGAACTAACTATCGCTCCATCTAAATCAATTGTTTTAATATCTTCTTCTACCTTATCTACTATCCTTACTATTCTGTCTTTATCTATTATAATATATTTATTTTCTAATCTATTTTCCCCTGTATAAATTATACAGTTTCCCAAGGCATACATATTTAATCACTTCCTTAATATATTTTTTCTGAAATATTATTTATTTTCAAATAATCCTTTTAATTTTAATTCACCATCTAAATTATTTGCCTCAATATCTTTAAAATATCTATAAGTTCCTACTTTTAATTCTATTGTTGATGCTTCATCACAAACAATTATACCTCTAGGATGAGTTTGTAATGCTGATACTGTCCACATATGATTATAAGAACCTTCAACTGCATGCCACAGTGCTCTCGCTTTATTATTTCCATTAATCATTATTAATACTTCTTTAGCATCTAATATAGTTCCAACACCTACTGTTAAAGCTAATTTAGGCACTTTATTAATATCGCCATCAAAAAATCTTGAATTAGCTATCCTTGTATTAGTTGTAAGTTCCTTATCTCTAGTTCTAGAACTTAGAGAAGAACCTGGTTCATTAAAAGCTATATGACCATCTACACCTACTCCACCTAAAAATAAATCTACTCCTCCATAACTTTTCATTTTTTCTTCATATTTTTCACATTCTTCTTTAAGCATTTCTTCATCAAAAGAATCAAAATCTCCTTTTAACAAATTTATATTTTCTTTTGGTATATCTATATAATCGAAAAAATTCTTATGCATAAATGTATAATAACTTTCCAGATGATTTTTTTCCAATCCAACATACTCGTCCATATTAAAAGTAACTACATTTTTAAAAGATATTACTCCAGCTTTATAAAGATTTATAAGCTCTTTATACATAGGTAGAGGTGAACTACCTGTTGGTAAACCTAGAACAAAATATTTTTTTTCTAAGCTAGGTTTAAATTTTTGTATTTTATCTGCTACGTATGCTGCTACCCATTTACCAATTTTTTCGTGATTCTCTGTAATTATTAATCTCATTTCTATCACTCCTTTTTATTTAATATTTAATATTTTATCTCATTATAAAACCTCTAAGACTTTATTATATTAATAAATTTCGTATATAACTTTAGAGTATCCTCCCAATTTTTTAGCCTTTTTAAATACATAAATAATATTAAAAATATTATTAAAAATTCGTGTAATTCGCGAGCTACGTCATAAATTCAACTACAGAGCTAAAGCTCAAGTTTCATTCAATTCGGTGCAGAGCCTTTTAAAACCTTTTGCAACTAATGGCTCGAATTTTGCGAATAAATTCTAAAATTAATTTTTTATTTATGAATATATACAAATTATGATTTGGTTTTGAAACTAGCTAATTTAATATTTTATAGCTCGTTACAAAACTCCTAAGACTTTATTATATTAATAAATTTTATATATACTTTTAGAGCCACCCAATATTTCATGTATAAATTATACAAAATTTCTCCAACTTTTACAAGTTTTTTGTCAAAAAACTCCAAAAAAATTTTTTTCAATAAAAAAAGGCTTCTATAATAAAAGCCTATTCTGGGTAAATCAAATTTTCCTTCTTCATATTTTCAAGTACTTCCACTAAATATTTTTTTGCCTCATATTTCGCCATAGGTAAATTCATATCATGATAATTCCCACAATCTCTTGCACTTGCACCTGGGATTTCACCTGTATATTCTGATACAAATTGCATTGTATCTTTTATTAATTCAAGTACATCATTTGATTCTAGATTTCCTTTTAAAATTAAATAAAAACCTGTTCTGCATCCCATTGGTCCAAAATAAATAACTTCTTTTGACATTGCAGGATGATTACGTAAAAAAGTTGCTCCTAAATGTTCTAATGTATGTATTTCAGCTGTATTCATTACTGGCTCTTTATTTGGTTCTTTCATTCTTAAGTCAAAAGTAGTAATCACTTCTACCCCTATTTCATCTCTTCTCGACACATATATTCCTCTTAATAAATCCAAGTGATTCACTGTAAAACTGGCTATTTTCTCCATTTTTCCTCCTCTTTAATATAGATTTTCTTGTACTGCATCCCTAGCTTTTTTCTTTAATTCAATAGCTTTTTCTTCATTTAACATTACCACCTGTGTATAAATCAAATCAAGTACAAATAATTGTGCTATTTTAGTTCCAATAGCTCCTCCTTGAAAAGGACCTTCTTTAGAACCATTTAGCAGTGTGTAATCTGCTTCTTTTGTTATAGGTGACTTTGCATGGTGGGTAATTGCAATTGTTGTAGCACCATTAGCTTTAGCTATTTTTAAAGCCTTAACTGTTTCAACAGCACTTCCTGAGTGTGATATTCCAATTGCAACATCTCCAGCTTCCAAGGTAGAAGAAACCATTGCCATGAAATGATTATCTGTATAAGCATCTGAACTCAAACCTATTTGCATGAACTTAAATTTTGCTTCTATAGCACTTATTCCAGAAAAACCTACACCAAAAAAGAAAACTCTCTTAGAATTTTTAACTACATCTGCAACATTTTCCAGTAGTTGATAATCTAATAACATTAAAGTTTCTTTCAATGCTCTTTCACTTACATTATAAAATTTTTGTGCTATAACATCTATCGTATCTTCTGTAGCTATAGGACTATTTAATAAAATTGTTCCATTTTTCTGATTCATTGTTATCTCTTGAGCCAAAGTCATTTTAAAACCTTGATAACCTTTAAAACCTAATTTTCTACAAAATCTAATAATTGTAGCTTCACCAACATCTGCTAAATCTGATAAATCTGTAATTGTGCTATATATAACATCTTCTGTTTTATCTAAAACTATTTTTGCAACTTTCTTTTCTGACTTAGTAAATTCATGGTCTAAGCTAACTATCATTGGTAATAATCTACCTACTTCAATTTTTTGCATATTTTTCTTCCCCTATCTTAAAATATATATTCTTAATTTTAGTATATATTAATTGGAATTATTTGTCAATGTAGCTTAAAATTTGATATTTTATTTCAACTGCTTTGATTATTAAAAAAAATAAAAAAAGAGTTATCTTACTATAATTAAGAGAACTCTTTTTTTTCCCAATAATTCTGGAAGTCTAACAACAACATCATTAACACAACAATAAATATATCGACCTATATATAAATATTCTTTAGTTTTTTTATTGTTTATTTAAATAATTTCTAAGTAAACTTGCAATATTCAAAATTGAACTTTCTATGTTTTCTATAATACTAACAACTTCATTCTCATAAAGGTTATCTATAGCCAAGGATTCCACCAAAACTAATATTTCTCCCTCTGGTCTACTATCGTCTATTCCCAAAGCTAAAGGGGTTAATTCCATATTCAATTTTAAAAGTAATTTATATAAATTAATATCATTTATCAAATGTGCTAATTCAATAATATCCAATTGAAAATATAATTCTCCTTCTGCTTCTACCAATATTAAAGGAGTTTCATATTCTTTTAAATTAACTAAAAGCAAATTTTCAGATTTTCTAGTTACCAAGTAACCATAAGAATAAAGTAAATCACTAATTGTTCTTTTAACTTTTATCGTTATCTCTGTTTGCACACCTAATCACTTCCTCACCTATTAGTATATCATTTAATTTTAAAGGAATTCCCAAATCAATAGCTATTTTATCAAAATCGTCACATTTCTCTTTATTTAAACTTATATATTCTTCATCAAAAAATTCATCTTCTATAGCCCTTGAATAAAAGCTTATTTTTCTTTTTATTAATCTATCATATATTTTATTACCTGCTTCATCAATTTTATATATTTTTTCGATATATTCGTTCATTTCTTCTTTTATAATTTTATAATATTCTATTTTTAACTCTTCATCCAAGAATGTATAATAAAAAGAAGTTAAACCTTCTTCTTTCTGAATATCTAAAAACCAATTTTCATCTTCAAGTTTTTCTTCAAAAATTTGCTTGATTTCAAAATAATCTTTTCCTGTTAATTCTACCAATTTATCTAACAAATCTGTACTTATATATGAATCTTCCTCTTGAAAAATACACTTATCTGCATAATCCAAAGTACCACTAAAATTCAATGCTATTTTACATAAAATACCGCCTATTCTTTCTAAAGGTTCTTCATCTATAATAAAAGTTTTAGAGTTTATAATTCCCTTTGTTAAACCTTCTTTTCCTAACCAATATAAATAATCTTCTTTATTTTTCAAATAAATACAGTCATAGTTAATAAAAAGACCTGCATTTATTAATTCATTTTTCATATATTCCAATAAAATATATGCATCTTGATGTTCTGCTCCACTTAAATATAATCTTAAAATTATTGTTTCGCCTATAAAAGAAATACCTATTTCTCTTATATATACATTTTCTTTTTCAAAAATAAACTTACTATTTGTTCCTACATTTGAAAATTCCAAACCACAAAATTTTAAATAAGAATTTAATTTTAATGATTTAGGTAGAAGTTTTTCTATTATTTTAATATCATTATAAAATAATTTAAACATTAGTAATTCTCCCAACTTTATATTCAGGCTTATCTGATATTTTTTATTTATATTAAAAATCAAACAAAATAAATTTTAGTATAGTTCATTATAGTATATTTGGACTATTAATTTCAATGTATTATTTTATAAAAGAACAAAAGTTGCTGACGCAACCTCTTAACTAAATCGAAATTTAATGATATAATGCTTGTATGGAAACTAAAATTGAGCTTAATAAAAAAAATATAATATCAAAGATAATCCTTGAAA
>Ga0075011_10000244_pt1 | contig 28515 bp, 30 predicted proteins | sample TARM_MetaG_T_14_FD_72354 | JGI IMG/M metagenome (GOLD analysis project Ga0075011, IMG submission 72354) | Freshwater microbial communities from Pennsylvania, USA, analyzing microbe dynamics in response to fracking - TARM_MetaG_T_14 | ecosystem: Environmental > Aquatic > Freshwater > River...
CAAATTAACCAGCTTGGTTCATGTTGGTAGGATGTCTCAACAATCCCGCTAACAGTGGAAATCTTGGTGATATAGTTTGAAAAACGCTCAACAAGCGCTTCTGCGCAGAGCCAGGAATCTTATGTGACCACTGGCTCTTCAACAGGGTTAATTATTTGCTGGTTTAACCCGAATTTTGCTCTTAGCAACCGTGGTTAGATTTAAGCTATTGAGCGCAGTTTTGGCTTCGTTTTGATCCGGCATTTCTAAGAATGCAAAACCTTTTGACAGGCCGGTTTCAGAGTCCAAGACTAAATTACATTCAGTAACAGTACCGTAAGCAGAGAAAAGAACTCGAATTTCATGTTCTGTCGTGGTGCGCGCGAGATTGCGGACTAAAAGTTTCATAATAATGTGCCTAATATAAGTTGCGGGTCGATTGTCTCAGTTCTTCGTGGCTAAACCAAGTAAAGATTGTTATCAAATCAGCCAACAGTTAGCGCAATACATCTAAGCATAATTATTTAATAGATTCTGATAAACTCGAGCTTTGAAAATAACGTTATCGGAACCTTTAACTATGAGCCAGGAACAACCAAACAATCCACTACACGGTTTGACCTTAGAAAAAATTCTTGTTCGGCTGCAAGAGCATTATGGCTGGGAAGGTCTAGATGCAGAGATTCAAATTAACTGTTTTTATAATAACCCATCGATCAAATCTTCATTGAAATTTCTACGAAGAACACAATGGGCCAGAGATAAAGTAGAAGCATTATATATCAAGACCTTTTGTTAGTAGACATGCTGAATGTATATCGCTGACAATTGGTCCATTGTGTTTTTCTAACAACTGGGAGAGCAGGTTGAATATTCGTTTAATGAACCAAGCTGATTTAGCAGACGCTGCTATTGTTCACCAAGAGGCATTTCCGCGCCAGACCAACTCTTATCAATGGCTTGAGTGTAACCTTAAGGCTACTCCGCGTTATTTGCTGTATGTTGCTGAAATTAATCAACAAATTATTGGATATATAATCTGGGTTCAGAAAAGTGGTTTTCGTCCTGAAGCTGTGATGGAGTTAGAGCAGTTAGCTGTCCGCGCCGATAGTCAGGGGCAGGGAATAGGGCGTCAGTTGATCATCCATTCTTTAGAGAGAGTCAGAAAACAACTTGCGAGCCAGAATTCGGTTTTAAAACATGTAATTGTGACCACCCGTGCTGACAATCATGCTCAGGAATTATATAAAACGACTTTGGGTGCAGAAGTAGAAGCGGTTATCTCAAACTTATATTCTGCTGATGAAGTTATGATGATAGCTCGTGATATATAGAGTTCAAACCGCCGTGTTGCTGTGCTTAGTGCTAGGAGATCTACGTGAAAAATAGTGTATTACTGGTTCTTTCTTTTGCTTTAACTGGGTGTCTGGGAATGCCTGATTCAGTTGAGCCTGTGAGTAACTTTGAAGTTAACCGCTATATGGGTAAGTGGTATGAGATCGCTCGTTTAGATCATTCATTCGAAGATGGATTAACACAAGTTACGGCGCAATACTCGCTCAAGGAAGATGGTGGCGTGTCAGTGTTAAATCGCGGCTTTTTAGCCGATGAAAACCGCTGGAAGGAAGCTGAGGGGAAAGCCTATTTTGTTGATGAACAATCACAAGGATACTTAAAAGTCTCTTTTTTCGGACCGTTCTATGGTTCTTACGTGGTGTTTGAACTTGATGCTGATAACTATCAGTATGCGTTTGTTTCCGGTCCTAATACCGATTACTTGTGGTTGTTGGCTCGAACACCAAGTGTAAAGCAACAGGTTATCGACAAGTTTGTCACGATGGCTAAAGCACGTGGTTTTGATACCGAGAGCTTGATCTTTGTTGAGCAGCAATAGCGTAAAATCACACTCTCCGCTTTCAGCTATGATTACAAGATTAGTTTAACCTGTGACTATTGTGAGAACCTGTTCTTTTAATGGATGAATGAGTTACCAGACACATTAATGGAGATGGAATGCTAAACAGAAACGAAACAGGGTTAATTGTGGTTGATATTCAGGGAAAACTCGCACGTTTGGTTCATGATAGTGAGTCTCTGATTGCGAATTGCGAGAAGTTGATTAAAGGGGCCAGAATCCTCGGACTGCCAATAATTGTACTGGAACAGAACCCCCAACGATTGGGTGCAACAGTTAAAGAACTCAGCAAAGAGCTAAAAGATATCAACCCGATAGCAAAGTTTACATTTAATGGATGCGAGAGTGCTGACTTTTCACAGTTAGCAAGAAAACAAAATGTGGATACCTGGCTCGTTTGTGGGATTGAAGCACACATCTGCGTATATCAGACAGCAATAGGGTTGATTGAACTCGGGTACAATGTAGAGCTGGTGACCGATTGTATATCTTCACGGCAAATCACTGACAAACAGATAGGAATTGATCGAACACGGGTACATGGTGCTGCGTTAACCAGTTTAGAAATGTGTTTGTATGAGCTTGTTAGAGATTGTCGTAGTCCGGAATTCAAGCCTATCTTACAGCTCGTTCGTTAGTTATTGATCTCACTTCTTACGCTGATATTTCATGTATTGGCTATTCAATATTAATCGTCAATTATAAAGCTGTTGCCATCCCTAGTGTAAACGTAACCACTATTTCATTCAGATCTCCGGTTCTTTTTCCCTCGAATGAGGCGTTAAGTGATACTTAATTGATGGACACTGCTGTTTCATCTGTGAATTAGTTGTGGTAACGTTTACACAAGTTGGTGTGGATCACAGTTTTTAATCCTGATTGATTGCTACACTAACCTTGGTCGAAAAAAGGGCGTTGCCGTAAATATTGGTGTTGGCTGGCTCTTCCACAATGGAGAATGAATGTGAAAATTTTGGTTACAGGTGGAATTGGATACATTGGTAGTCATACTTGTGTCCAGATGATCGAAGACGGCATGGAGCCAATCATTATTGATAATTTATGTAATGCTAATAAGGAAGTACTAAACCGTATTGAGGCATTAACGGGCAAGCGACCTACGTTTTATGAAGGTGATGTGCGCGATGAGGAATTTCTAAATTCTGTGTTTTCCGAACATGACATTCAATCAGTTATTCATTTTGCTGGTTTAAAAGCGGTTGGCGAGTCGGTTGCTAAACCACTTGAGTATTATGACAACAATGTCAATGGTTCTCTGGTTCTCGCTCGTTGTATGCGCAAAGCTAATGTAAAAAGTATCGTATTCAGCTCGTCGGCAACAGTTTATGGTGATCCTCAAGAAGTCCCAATCACTGAAAACTCTCCGACTGGTGCGACAACCAACCCTTATGGGCGCAGTAAATATATGGTGGAAGAGTGTTTGAGCGACCTGTTCATAGCTGAAAGTGACTGGAGTATTACTTTGCTACGCTATTTCAATCCGGTCGGTGCCCACCCGTCAGGTACGATGGGGGAAGATCCCAAAGGCATTCCGAATAACCTGATGCCTTTTATTGCACAAGTTGCGGTAGGGCGACGCGAGAAGTTATCTGTATTTGGTCATGATTATCCAACACCGGACGGAACAGGCGTCAGAGATTATATTCATGTGATGGATTTGGCCGACGGTCATATCGCGGCATTAAAAGCGGTAGGAGCTAAATCAGGATTGCATATTTATAACCTTGGTACAGGAAAAGGCTCAAGTGTTCTGGAAATGGTGCAAGCTTTTAGTGCCGCATCGGATAAACCTGTACCTTACGAATTATGTCCACGACGTGCGGGAGATATCGCCGAGTGCTGGGCAAGCACAGAAAAAGCGGAAAAAGAGCTGGGCTGGAAGGCTAGCCGGTCAATCGCTGAAATGAGTGCTGATAGTTGGAAGTGGCAGTCTAATAATCCAGAAGGGTATTAATTAGATGGGTCAGCAGATCTTTAACCGAGAAACAGAATATAACGTTGAGTAGATAACATGCCGAATGTTGAATTTAACCCTGTGGATCATCCACATCGTCGTTTTAACCCACTAACCGGGCAGTGGATATTAGTTTCGCCACACCGTGCTAAACGTCCTTGGAGCGGTGCTGATGAGAAACCCGCGACACAAGTATTGCCTACTTATGACGAAAGTTGTTTTCTTTGTCCGGGGAATACTCGTATTTCTGGCGACGTGAATCCCGATTATCAGGGCACTTATGTCTTCCAGAATGATTTTGCAGCGTTAATGGTGGATTCTCCTGATGCGCCTGAATCTGATAATCCATTATTTAAAACTCAGGGAGCCAGAGGTTTAAGCCGGGTTATCTGTTTTTCACCGGATCACAGTAAAACACTCCCTGAGCTTCCATTAACAAATATTCGAGCTGTTATTGATACATGGAATGAGCAAATTGAACAGCTGGGTAAAGATTTTGTGTGGGTGCAGGCTTTTGAAAACAAGGGTGAAACCATGGGGTGCTCACAACCTCATCCACACGGACAAATCTGGGCTAATAGTTTTCTGCCAAATGAAATTGAACGTAAAGAGCATAATTTAAAAGCCTATTATCAGCAAAATGGCAGTAATTTGCTGGTGGATTATGTTCAGGCGGAATTAAAAGATGGTAGCCGTATTGTGGTTGAGACAGAGCACTGGGTCGCATTGGTACCATGTTGGGCCGCGTGGCCATTTGAAACCATGTTATTACCAAAGACGCATATTCGACGGATGAGTGAGTTAACGGAATTACAGCGAGACGATCTGGCTGTGGCGATTAAAAAACTTACTAGCCGATATGACAACCTATTCCAATGCTCGTTTCCTTATTCAATGGGCTGGCATTATGCGCCATTTTTTGAACAAGGAACCAATATTGATCATTGGCAGCTGCATGCTTTGTTCTACCCGCCATTATTACGTAGCGCAACTGTACGTAAGTTTATGGTTGGTTATGAAATGCTGGCGGAAAGCCAGCGTGATTTAACGGCTGAGCAAGCAGCACAGAGATTACGTGAACTCAGCGATATCCACTATAAAGAACAGTAATGTATAACTCTTTAGTGGTCATCATTGGGTGGATGGCCGCTTAAAAATTAAAAATGAAGTTGAGAGGCTCTATGTCTGACCTAATCCAAAATGTTAAATCTGCTTTCCAGCAAGTCCTGAACTATACACCGACTCATATTATTCAGGCGCCGGGCAGGGTGAATTTGATTGGTGAACATACCGATTATAACGACGGTTTTGTGCTACCTTGTGCCATTAACTATCAGGCCGTTGTGGCAGCTGCAAAGCGTGAAGATAGTATCGTGCGTTTGGTGTCTGTGGATTACGGAAATCAAATTGATGAGTTCGATCTTACTCAGGAAATTACTTTTCAACAGGATAAAATGTGGGCGAACTACATACGTGGTGTGGTGAAGTTTTTGCAACAACGTGGCTATCAGTTTACGGGCGCAGACATTTGTGTCAGTGGTAATGTACCTCAAGGCGCAGGTCTCAGTTCTTCAGCCGCCCTTGAAGTGGTTATCGGTCAGACGTTTAAAGAATTATATCATTTAGACATTAGTCAGGCTGATGTGGCGTTGAATGGCCAGCAGGCGGAGAACGAATTCGTTGGTTGTAATTGTGGCATTATGGATCAGATGGTTTCGGCAAAAGGTCATGAAAATCACGCTATGTTACTCGACTGTCGTAGCCTCGAAACTCAGGCGGTTTCTATGCCCGAAGATATGGCCGTTGTGATTATTAACTCAAATAAGAAACGCGGCCTGGTGGATAGCGAATACAATACCCGTCGCCAGCAGTGTGAGGAAGCAGCGCGTATTTTTGGCGTGAAAGCGTTGCGAGACGTCACTATTGAACAATTTGAACAGAGAGTTGCTGAGCTCGACCCTGTGGTGGCGAAACGTGCCCGCCATGTAATCACTGAAAATGCTCGAACCGTGGAAGCTGCACAAGCATTACGTAACCAAGATATCAAACGTATGGGTGAGCTGATGGCAGAGTCGCATGCTTCAATGCGAGATGACTTCGAGATCACGGTAACAGAAGTGGATACGTTGGTTGAGATTGTAAAATCCGTTATTGGTAACCAGGGCGGGGTACGTATGACTGGCGGTGGTTTTGGAGGCTGCATTGTCGCATTAGTACCGCCGACGTTAGTCGATGAAGTGAAGCTGACGGTTGAGTCTCAATATCAACCAGCAACAGGGCTTAAGGAATCTATTTACGTGTGTCAGGCGAAAAATGGTGCCGGTTTAGTGGAAGTGTTGTAATACCAACGCATTTTTCTAAATAGTTATCCGCTCCCGATTGGTTAAACTCGGAACAGAAAAACACCGCACAAATGCAGATTTGTGCGGTGTTTTAATTAGATGCGTTCAACTTTCACTAAAATAGCCGTTTCTGCATCAAGTATCGGCATAGTTAAACCTATTTCTGCACACCATTCGCCCGTTAACTCGCAGCCGGATTCTGTCCAGGGAGGCTGATAGTTGACAATATGATGATAGTTCTGTGGTTTATCGAGCAAAAAGACACGGTAGAGCCCTTGCGGATCCAGACCCGGAATTCGCAGATGCCCGCTTAACTGATTGGTTGGCATGGATAGTTGCGCGACCATTATAACGGCTTGAGATTGATCTTCCGCCACGACAGCATGAATTTGATGAGCTTTATCATCACTTGGCACGCGCCATGTTTTTCCACTATGTAACAGAGGCCGCAAGCTTTTGTGCAGCTTGATATAACGTTCAAACCCAGCTTTTTCACTGTGATCTTCCTCGACAGGGTCAAGCTCTATTCCCATATGACCAAATAGTGCTGTCAGACCTCGAAATTCAATGCTATGGCGACGACGAGTACTATGACAGTGACTTGCTCCAATATGACTGCCCATAACTTCTGGCGGGAAGAAATAACTCATGCCACGCTGAATCGTTTGTCGCTCGAGCGCATCATTATTGTCTGATGGCCAGAATCGGTGGGTACGTTTGAGAATCTCATAGTCGATACGACCGCCTCCTGCTGCGCACGATTCAATCTCAACCTGAGGATGGCGGTGACGGATTTTATCGACCAGTTGATAATAGCGTTGAACCTGATTATGACCAGCAGCCCGTCCATGATGGGCGGGCTGAACGACTTCTCGATTCATATCCCATTTGATGTAGCTAATATTATAACTAGAAAGGAAGTGGTCTAAGCGTTGGTATAAAAAATCAAACGCATCTTGGTTTTGTAAATCAATCACGTATTGATGGCGTCCGGTTGGCTGATCATAGCCTTCTACGGCTAGTAACCAGTCCGGGTGTTGACGGAACAAATCTGAATTCTTGTTAATCATTTCTGGTTCAAACCACAAACCAAATTCCATTCCCAGGTTATTGACGTGGTCGATGATAGGTTTTAAGCCATTTGGGTATTTATCTTCACACAGAAACCAGTCACCTAACGCGGCGGTATCATCGTTGCGTCCTTTGAACCAGCCATCATCAATAATGAAGCGTTCAACGCCCATCGAGGCGGACTGTGTCGCCATTTCCATTATATAGTCCGGATCGTGAGCAAAATAAATGCCTTCCCAGGTATTTAAATGAATTGGGCGGGGTCTATTGGCAAGGCTCTCAGGTAAAATGGACTTACGTATATGTGAGTGGAAATTATGACTCATACCATTCAGACCTGTGTGATTATAGCTTGCATATAACCAGGGTGTCGTAAGACTTTTGCCTTGCTCCAATGCAATTTCGCCGGGTAGATATATCACTTCCGCCTGCATAAAACGACGACCATCAGCCTTGGTATCCACTCGCAATCGATGATTACCGCTCCAGGCAAAATGGAATCCCCACACGTTACCGTTCATCTCATCAAAATGTGCTGTGCCAGCCACCAGCGCCGGGTAGTGTTCATGAGATGTTCTGCCTCTGCGGTTTTCTTGCTGATAACCGCCATGGTGTAATGTATGGCGCTCGGTATGAAATTCATGAACCCAACGGCCATAATAGGTCATTAGTTCAGAGGCCCGTTCCGGTAACGGTAGGGTATTTGCCAAGCGGTTAACCTGATAAACACCGGGCTTAGCATTGATAAGCGTATGGCGAGTTTTAACTACGTCGTGTTGGTCTAGTAACAATTCGGTGATAAGTCGCAATCCGGCATAACGATCTTCACTCTCGATAATAATGCCTGCGTTTTTCTGTTCTATTTGAGTGATTTTGAATACCGGAGCCCAGTCTTGTCCGTCACGATGACCTTCAATTCCCGGACTACTGAACAAACCACGACCGAGTTCAGGACTTGTTGTTAGCGCGATATCTGTATCTAGCCTTCCATAGGGCACAGGTCGATAAAGTGATTGTCGCTGGCTTTCTATCTCACCGGTGATGTTTTTACCCCAGTGTATAATCTCAGCAAATTCGCCTAGCTCAACAACCAGTTGTGTTTGTTTCCCTGTTAGCTTTATCTGTATGTTATCCGTCATTTTATTTACCTTGAAACTGGAAGTTACACTGTATTTTAAACAATAATTAAAAATAATCTGTGAGCAGGAGCATGCCATGGAAACGCTTACAGTATGGTGATTGGTCGTGTTGTGCTTAGGGCTGGATAACGTAACGTAAATGACTTGATTTCTGTTGGCTTAATGGTCTTTAATCACTGCCTTTGGTCTCATAAATCTTGGAAGTAATAGATAAAGCGATCACTCTCACATAATAAACCGATTAATACCAACTGACACTGTTAATGACTCAATAGATATGTAAGCGTTTTCAAAATAGCGCTATTATACAGTATATTTTGTAAATCATTACACTGGAATATTGGGCAGGATTCAGAGTTTAGTATGGCCACGATTAAAGATGTCGCAAAGCAGGCGGGCGTTTCTATTGCTACAGCCTCACGAGTAATTAACAATGCTCCACATACCAGTGAAGCGGCTATTGATGCTGTAAAAAAAGCAATGGAGACTCTTGGTTACCGACCAAATGCGAATGCCAGAGCATTAGTCAGTAAGTCATCTAACACGGTTGGCGTGTTAGTCGGAGATATGTCTGCACCTTTTTTCGGTACCCTGGCGAAAGCTGTGGATACGATTGCGAGTGAGCAGAAAAAACAGCTATTGATTGGCAGTGGTTATCACGATGCCATTAAAGAGCGCAATGCGATCGAACTTTTGATTAATGCCCGTTGTGAATCACTGGTGGTGCATAGTAAAGGAATGAGTGATAGCGAACTGACCGAGGTCGCAAAGGAAATGCCGGGAATGGTGGTTATTAATCGATTTGTTCCTGAAATGGCATCACGTTGTATCGCTTTAGATAATCGTAAAGGTTCTTATATTGCTACTGAACATCTGATTCGCAATGGTCACCGGCATATCGGATATATCTGTTCAAGCCACGGTATTGATGATGCGTCCGATCGTTTAGATGGCTATCTTGAAGCATTACGTGACAATGGTATTGAAATTAACGAAGCGTATATTGAATACGGGGAACCGGATGAGACCGGCGGAGAGCTGGCAACCATTAATCTTATTGCAAAGAATACCGCTATAACAGCAATCGCTGCTTACAATGATTACATGGCCGCTGGCTGCATGACGCTGTTACAAGAAAATGGTATTCGTATTCCAGAGGATATGTCGGTGATAGGGTTTGATGATGGTCATATTGCGCGACATATTTATCCGCGTCTGACAACAATCCGTTATCCAATTCAGTTAATGGCCAATGAGGCGGTCAAACTGTCACTTAAACTGGCGAATAATCAGCAGCCTGAGCGAACTGGAACCAAACTGTTTATGCCAATATTAGTTCAGCGTTGTTCGGTAGGCAGCAATAGTGAGTAGTGTGTTCCCAAATGGATTGTTGCTGTTTTAGCACTGCACCTGATTACGGCCATTGAGTTTGGCTTTGTACAGCGCTTTGTCTGCCCGTGAAACAAATGCCTCAAAGCTTTCATTGCTACGATACTGACACACTCCAATACTGGCTGTTTTTCTTCCTACCTGAGTAAAATCATAGATACGAATATTGGATAACAAACGTTCAGCAATTCGGAATGCTTGCAACTGATTTGAATTGGGGAGAAGTACGCAAAATTCCTCGCCACCAAAACGTCCAACGTGGCCATTCAATCCCACATGTAACTTGATTAAATCAGCAAATTGCGTCAAGACTTTATCGCCAACGATATGGCCATGTTGGTCATTGACTGATTTAAAATGGTCGATATCTATCATTAAGACGGAGTAGTCTTTTGGGCAATGCGCAATGTCTTCCTGTTCAAAAAGCGATAAGAGTTTATCTCGGTTCCACAAACCAGTAAGTGCATCCACGCTGGCGGAGTGCTCCAACTTGAGGTGTTGCTTGTAGATAGAACGCATCATTCGCTCTAACACCATAGCACTCACCATACCAAATACTAATGACGAAATAAGCCATAAAAAGTGCAGATAAAGTATCGGATCGTTAGTCCAGTTTTGGTTTACGGTGAATAAGATACCACTGAGTGAAAGTGCGACGGCCAGCATTGCATAGCGAAATGTTAAACCTGACATGGTGAACGTCCAGATGATATTGAGATATATCTCCGGAGCAAAATTCGCAAACATAGGTGTACCGACATTTAAGTATAGGTTTAACCATACTGCGGATACTGGAGCAATTATCAGTAACCAGCGCATTTGCTGATGATAGGCGGGGTAATAACTTAAACGATAGATAAGTAACAGGAAAAACGGAATGACCAAACCATGGATACCTACGCGCAAATCCGCATAAGGTAACTCAATTAAACTCTCTAAATAGGCATACAACGCGTAAAGCAGAGCAGTGAAAAAATTCATGTAACGAATCTGGTATAGGCGAGTCTCTAGCGACCATTGCTCATAGGCCTCACGTGAAGGTTTTTGAGCTAAATTGACGCTCAGAGTTGCTATTGCCGAATTCACACGTCTCTCCTGGGTTGTTTTGGTTCTATACCTGAAACAAATTCCTAACCTGCACGACCAATACTTTACGACACTTAATTTCTCAGAAGCTGAATCAATATACAAGTAATCTTATAATTTTGTTGGTGAATAAGTGCTTGCTGTATGGTATGTGAGGTGTAAGTATTGGCGTAAAATAACGCGGTGTGTCGAACTGCTTTATCGAATGCCGCCCTGTATCAATGAATGGTTATGGAAGTATGGGTAACTGCCACGGATACCAAGTTTGTCCATATCATAAATAACATGTTCGATATCATGTCGACCCGAATTGAATAACAAGCCAACAACACTACCGCTATGTGCAACGTTTACTCCGTACAGTTGGTGTTTTTCTACGATGTGACGTAATTGGTTAAAGTAAGGCTTAGGCAAAATTATCTGGCTTTCAATGGCACTGGCAGTGGCCGCTTCACCTAACTGACTGGCTTGCTGGAATTTTATCGCATTGGCGAGTTTTGTATTGGCATAACTGAGTTTCTCAGATGAACGGATGAGTGAGTGTCTGTGGTCGACTTGGTGAAAAACGCCGGTTTCAAGTTCCATGGTGCTTTCCAATACTAAGATATTTAACTGATCAATTTCGCCGTAATGCTGTGTCGCGATCCCCTGGTTGTGGTCAAATAGGGTTAGGGTGTTAAACATAGTGCTATCTGTTGGTTCTAACTGTGCACACATTGACGCAATAAGCTCTTCAGTATAATGCGCTTTAAAATGGCGATATGTTGCTGCAATAGTGGCTGCGATATCGGCGGTGCTACTTGCCATACCTTTGGCAACCGGGATAGTTGAATAGTAATCAATCTTAAGTTGACGTGATTCGGTTGAAGCAATATTGAGATGTTTTAACGTTAAATCTAAAGCTTTACGCATCATTGGCCGTTGTCGGCTTAATTGAGCGTTACCACTAGTAACTTCAACGGTACTAAACCAATCAATAGGGCAGGAAACCAGCTTCTCCCCACCTGAGATCCAGCCTTGAATCAGTTCACCGCAAGATGCAGGACAGCTCGCTTCAGCCATAATTTAACACCTGGTTAAGCGCTGAAATTAATTGCAGGTTATCATTATGCGATTTAACAGCAATTCGATAGTACTGGTGATTTAAGCCAATATAGTTCGAACAACTACGTATCAGCATACCCAATTGCATTAGTTCCTTTTGTAAATTGGAAGACTCGTTCAGGTGTTTGAAAAATATGTAGTTGGCCGAGGGCGAGTAAACATTGATATTTTTAAATCGGTTTAGCTCAGTTAACAGGTAGTTACGCTCTGTTGTTAGCCAGTCGAACGTTTCCTGATGATAAGTGATAAAGTCGAACAAAACCTCACCAGCGAGTGCCGCCATCGCGTTTATTGTCCACGGCTCTCTATGTTCTCTTATTTCATTTAGTAGCTTGGTATCGGACGAAAGCATATAGCCAAGGCGCAACCCGGGTAGCGCATAAAATTTGGTTAATGAGCGTAAAACATAAAGGTTCTTATGCGACTTTAAATAGCGGCTAAAACTTTTTACTTCTGGCATAAAGTCCAGAAAGGACTCATCGACAAACAGTTTAATTCCCATCACATCGCAGCGATAGAGGATTTCAAACAGTAAGTCTGCATCCGGTTGCAACCCAGTAGGATTGTTTGGCGTGCAGAGAAACAGACAATCCAAATCTGGTGATAGCTTGGTTAGAATACGCTTGGTGACTTTAAACCCTTCATTTTCTTTGAGCAGATAATTACTGATCGTGCACCCAACTTGAGTCAGTGCCCGACGATATTCGCCAAAACTCGGTTCGACCAATAATGCCTTCTTGGGTTTTACATACTGTGCCCAGAGAAAGATCAGTTCCGTTGCACCGTTACCGGCTATAACGTGGCTTTGAGAGCAACGGTGGTGCCGGGCTAATTGACGGTGGAGTAGGTGGTACTCAATATCGGGGTACTGTTCCAGCCTGGATAGGTTCTCAATAATCAAATGCTTCAGCCCGCCGGGCATACCTAGCGGATTGATGTTGGCACTAAAATCGATTATCGCTTCAGGAGCGAAACCAAATTGATTTGCCATTTGCAGGACATTACCACCGTGTTGTCCACTTATCGCCATAGTGTTGTACCTTTTAGCGTTACGCTAGATCTAATTGTAATTCTGCTAACTCACTAATTTGACGAAATGTTGCTTTAAACGAAAGTGTTTCGTGTTTTTCTGCGACACCACCGATAACAATTAAAGCCGGCGATGTGATGCCGTTGTCCTTTACTCGTTGAGCAATATTGGCAACGGTGCCCGTCACGACTTTTTGATTATCGCGACTTGCGTAACGAACGACTGCAGCAGGGGTGTCTGTTGCTTTGCCTCCGTCAACGAGTTGCTGACAAATATTTTCGATTTGGCTCATACCCATCAAAATAACAAGTGTACCATCTAGTTTAGAATACATTGACCAATCTAGCGGGTCTTTGCCTTGTTTTAGATGACCTGTCACCACATGAAAGGATGAAGCATGGTCTCTATGGGTAACTGGAATACCGGCATAAGCCAGGCCACCAATTGCCGAAGTAATGCCGGGAACGACCTCAAACTCAATATTGTTTTGCACTAACGCATCCGCTTCTTCGCCACCGCGACCAAAAACATAAGGGTCGCCGCCTTTTAAGCGAACGACATTGTAGCCCTGTTGCGCAAAATTAACCAAGGTTTCGTTAATATCGTCTTGTGGAATAGGATGAAAATTAGGTAATTTGCCCACGTTGACCATTTGACACTGTTTCGGTGCCTGCTGCAAAATTTCATCGCTTACTAGCCTGTCATAGACGATAACGTCAGCTTCGCGAATACAATAGAGCGCTTTTACTGTTAACAGTGTCGGGTCCCCCGGACCTGCACCGACTAACCAAACTTTCCCTTTCATTGTGTAACCCTCATAACGTCTTTAGCGATCATTAATTCTTCATTGGTTTCTATTACCGCTAATGAAATTGAACTCTCTTGTGTGGAAAATAACATTGATTTCACGCGGTTTTTCTCCAGATCTATACAAATTCCTAATGATTCCAGTGAGCAACAGATTTTTTCTCTGATATCAGCGGAGTTTTCGCCAATACCCCCGGTAAACACTATGGCGTCAACTCGTCCGAGTTTAACCAGATATTGCCCGATATAAGCTCGAACTCGCTCGATAAAAATATCCAAAGCCAATTTGGCCTTTTTGTCAGTTGCAGAAGCTTGTTGAATATCACGGCAATCATGAGATAAGCCTGAAACGCCAAGAAACCCTGATTGGCTATTCATCATCTCGTTTAGCTCTGTCATTGTCATTGACTCTTTTTGGGCTAAAAATGGCAGTATCGACGGGTCGATATCACCACATCGTGTGCCCATCATAACGCCTGCGAGAGGGGTAAAGCCCATGGACGTGTGTACGGATTTTCCCCCTTCAATTGCACAAATACTCGAACCGTTTCCTAAGTGGCAAGTAATGATATTGAGTTCTGCGATAGGCTTGTTGATCATTTGCGCATAGTGGTTGGCCACATATTTATGACTGGTGCCATGAAAACCATATCTCCGGACGCTGTACTTCTCATAGTACTCGTACGGAATAGGGTAGATATAATCTTGTGGTTTCATACTTTGGTGAAATGAGGTATCAAAAACCGCAACGGCTTTGGCATCAGGAAGAGCTTGCCTGAACGCGTGAATTCCTGTCAGGTTTACCGGGTTGTGTAATGGTGCCAAATCACTTAAGCGAGTTATTTTTTCAACTGTATCATCACTGATGATCGCGCTATCCGGAAAGTACTCACCTCCATGAGCTACTCGATGGCCAACTCCCTGAATTTCTTTTAAATCACTGACGATACGGAATTCGATTAAGCTGGTCAGCAGCATATCAACCGCTTGTTGGTGGTCAGCGATACGGATAGTTTTACTTGCTTTGTTGCCATTAAACTTGATGGTGAAAATGGCGTCTTCTAAGCCGATACGTTCAACTAATCCTTGGCACAATGAGGTTTCATCAGGCATAGAAAATAGCTGAAACTTGAGTGAGGAGCTGCCAGCATTGATGGCGATGACTTTCTGTTGCATTGTAGTTAATTCCTTACCGGTTCTGGCTCAGACGTAACGGCTTGTGTCAGATACTCTATGAGCTGTTCAATTCCCAGGCCGTCATACGAAGAGGTAACAAAAATAGGTGCTGCGCCTGCATTCTCCAGATGATTGATTGCTTGTGAAATATTGGCCTCCGAATCATCAGCTTTGGTGACAATGCCGATAACTGGTTTGGTAAAGGCGCTGGAGAAGAGGGGGGAAAACATCAGTTGATCGGAAGAAGCACTGTGTACCAGACCAATGATATCGGCATCATAAGAGGTGGTGATCAATGCACTGTTGAAGCAGCGGTTTTCTAAATATTCCCCTGGCGTGTCGATAGAAAAATCTTCGCACTCTAATGATTGAGTTTTTTGGTAACGCAAAGGTAAGCCGCGCAATTTCTGTAGCAGCGTTGTTTTCCCGCTAAGAGTCTGACCCACTAACATCAAACGTTTCATAACTTAAGTCCTGGTGATGTCGCATGGGGTAAATTTGAGTTGGGTTGCGAGCACCTGAATCACTTGCTTGAGAGCATACTCGACTGCTGAAACATCGCCGGTAATAACAACTGCACCGGTGAAACGATCAATAAATCCGATTTCAACATTCCCTGATTTGGTGGTGACATCACTGGCAATGATTGCCCCTTCACTTGGCGTAATGGTTAATATGCCAATTGCACTGGCTGCTTCATTCAATCCCAGCTTTTTATATACCGACTTATTGGGATTGGCGATAAGATGTGCCAGAGTGACTTGCTTGCCGGGCACATATTCCTGAATGACGCGTTCTTTTGTATCTGAATTATCGAGCATAATTACTCCGTTACATTAATTGACGCCACAACTCAGCGTGAGGTTTGGCGATCACCGATCCATGAACCAATAAACCTTTATCTCCCGCACGTTGACTCCCGACGGTGACTGCGGTTTGGACGTCCGATACATCGCCATTGACCACAAAGTAGCACTTACCGCCAATGCCAAATGCCATGTGAATCCGCAGTAACTGAATGTTGGAGGCTTTAATTGCAGCGTCAGCGGCTTCGATACAAGTCGCAACACTGTATGTTTCGACAACACCGATAGATTGTCGGTGTTCAGCTACTGTCACACCGCTAAGGGCTGGTAGGATTGAGGCATGAACATTAGGCAGAATGAAGCTGTCTATCGCCATATGTTCACCCTGTTGTTCGCCGTTGATTACCGACTGTTTAACCGCTGCGATTTCCCCGCCGACCATGATGATGTATTTTCCGGGACAAATGGTTTTCGCGGATAAAAGTTCTACATTGGCACTTTTTACCATCGTATCGGTTACTTCAATTCCTTTGGCGATACTGTTAAGTTCAACTAATCCAATTGCATGATGCATAGTTTATCCTCGACGCATGGTTATAGCTTGATTGCTAATCTCTGAAATGGTGCCTGTGATGCTTGCATGTTGAGCGACACTCAGTGTGTCAGGTGCCGCTTTTGCAATGCACTCTCCCTCGTTCACATGGTCACCAACGTTAACAACAGCAATTGCTGGGGCACCAATATGTTGTTGCAGTGGTATTGTGACGATTTCTGGTGACCATTTTGGTTCAACCATAGGTGCCTCATGATAATAAGGGAGTAAATTCAGTCGTTTAACTAACCGGGTAATAGGCACTAAGCGGTGTTCAGCCATCGGATCCTGAGGCTCGATTTCACCTTCATATTTTGCATTTGCAGCGCGTAATTCGCTTTTCAGGATCTGATTAATTCGCATTGGAGAAATCTCCACCGGACAGGCATAACTTTCGCAAACGCTGCATTCTGAACAAGTTAAAGCCGAGGTTAAGGTGGAAGGCTTCGCGAACTGTTTATAACTCATGGATTTGACCAGTTCATGCGGGGAAAGCTCATGTCCAATTATATGGCGCGGGCATAGGTCGGTGCATAAACGGCACTGTTCACACACAGTTTTTGCCATAGCGATAATTTGTTCATCAGTTTTTAACCGGCGCTGAATTAGTAGGTGTTCTTTCGGGAATACAAGAATACCGCCGGTGGTTTTGGTCACGGGGTCATTAATATCTGCCAGATATTTACCCATCATCGGGCCGCCGTTGATAAATTCGGGGTTATCGACAGTACAACCGCCACAAAGCTCGATGAGTTCAGCAATCTTAGTTCCCAGAGGAACGGTTAACGTCATCGGTTTGTTTACTGCGCCGTTGATGGTCAGCGTGCGATGGGTTACTGGCTTTTGTTCATCGAGCGCTTTTGCAAGATTAATCAGTGTTTGAACATTGTTGACCACAACGCCAATGCTGATGGGTATTTGTGCTGGTGGGACGCGTCGTCCTGTTGCTAGCCATATCGTGATTACCTCATCCCCTGCCGGGTAGACATCAGGCAGAATGTGAATGCGAATATCGCTTGGTAATAGGGGAGTGAGGGTTTCAATGGCCTTTTGGTATTTGGCTTTTAGAGCAATGATTCCTTCTTTGGCTGATGTTGCTTTCATGCCGTAGCGAATACCTTGAATAAGGTACTCAGCCTCGCTGACCATAAGTTGTTGATCAACTTTTAGCATAGGTTCGCATTCAGCCGCGTTAACCAAAAAGATCTCTGCTTGTGACTGAAGTTTCACATAAGTTGGGAAACCTGCGCCACCTGCGCCAACAATCCCTGACTCTCTGGCTATTTCAACGATCTGTTGTGGCGATACGGGTTTAAGTTCTTGCAGTGTCGCTTCCATGGTTACCGTCATAATAGAGCCTCAATAATTTGTTTTACTTGCAGGCTATTGGCTTTAAATGGGGTTGTTGTCATTGTCGAATCCTGTAGGGTTGACTCCACCAGCGCTTCCATTTGGGCCAGCACGTCTTTACGCGTTATTTTTAATCCACGTAATGAAGTGGCGATTTTTACTTCCTTCTGCAGACGTTTAATATTGTGAATAAGTTGATTAACGCCAGCTTCTGGTGACGCATCCGGATGACAGAAGCGACATGCTTTTGCAATTCGTGCATAGCGTTTGCGAGCACGAATATCGTTTTTGGCATTGAAACGAATAACATGTGGCAGTAACAGAGCATTCGCTAAACCGTGAGCAACGTGAAATTTTCCACCGAGCTGGTGAGCAATAGCGTGATTAATTCCAAGTCCGGACTGGCTAAAGGCCATACCCGCCATACATGAAGCGTTGTGCATTTTTTCTCGTGTTTTCTCACAATCGCCTTTCACAACAGCGGTTGGCAAGTGCTCAAAAACTAAGGCAACGGATTTCTCAGCCAGAGCGTCACTAAAATCATTGGCCATGGTTGAAACGTAGGCTTCGATAGCATGGGTGAGTACGTCCATCCCTGTATTTGCAGTGATATGAGGAGGAACAGTAACTACAAATTTGGTTTCCAGGATCGCTTCATCCGGATAAATACTAGAGTCAAAGATCGGATACTTTATGCCTTTTTCTTCGTCGGTTATAACAGTCGCATTCGTAACTTCAGAACCTGTGCCGCTGGTGGTTGGAATCGCAATACAGCGCTCTAGTTGAATATCAAATTTAGTGGCAAAAAATACCATCGCTTTTGCCGCGTCTATCGCTGAGCCACCACCGAATCCAATCACAATATCTGGTTTAAAGTCGATCAGGTCTTTCATTCCGGCGACGACGGTTTGGACATCCGGGTCAGGTTGAATATCGGTATAGATTCTGATTTCATTCCCTGCCAGTTCCGCTTCAATTCTTTCAATTGGCTCACCTTTGGCCAGAAAAGCGTCGCAGACAATCCAAACACGCATGTTTTTAAACTTGTTCAGACGTTTTAGGGCGTTCTCGCCACTAAATATGGCGGTTGATATTGAAAAACGTTTCATATTTCAGCCATCCATTAGCGGATTGAAAAACCATTGGTCAGTGTGCAACGTCTTAAACGACAGAACGTTCTGGCGGATGTAGTTCCTTCACCTGTAGGTGTTGCAATAGTGAATGTGTTGAAGCCTTCAGCGCCGAATCCTATGCCTGCATAAGAAGGTCCGTTTTTAACGAAAATCGATGTCTGCATTAACTGAGCGACTTTGTTGAGTCGCGATACATTTTGCGAGTGCATAATCGCAGTGTGGTGCAGACCATCTTCGACTTTGATGGATACGCGAAGCGCTTCTTCAAAGTTCTTAACACGTACAATCGGTAACACCGGCATAAGTTGCTCTAACATCACCAAAGGATCATCTTCCGGCGTTTCAACGATGATGAGTTTCGGTTCTTTTAAAGGCACCTGTAGGCCAGCTGTTTCAAGGATGGTTGTTGTACTTTTGCCGATCAGTTTTTTATTGATTCCACCATCAACAACGCAAGCTGCTTTTAAAGCTTTAACATCTTCTGCGGAGCGAATCAGCAGAGCACCATAATCAACCATTTGGGTGATCAATTCATCCGCAACCTGATTCACGACAATCAACGCTTTTTCCGCAATACATGGAATGTTGTTGTCTAGGGAAGCACCGGAGACGATGTCTTGCGCAGCTTTAGTAATTTCGGCAGTTTCGTCTACTAAACAAGGCGGGTTACCGGCTCCGGCGCCAATGGTTTTCTTACCGCTTTTCAGTCCCATAGTTACAATTGCTGGTCCACCAGTAATAGCCAGAACTGCGATATTCGGATGTTCCATCATTAGCTGTGTATTCGCAAAACTTGGTGTCGAGACAGTAACAACCAAGTTGTGGACACCGCACGTTTTGTAAATCAGGTTTTCAATTCGTTTGATTAACCAAATTGACAGGTCTTTAGCGCCTGGGTGCGGACTGAAGTAGATAGCATTACCCGCCGCTAACATACTGATACTATTGTTAATGATAGTTTCTGTTGGGTTAGTACTTGGGGTAATTGAACCAATTACACCAAATGGTGAATATTCAAACAGCACCATGCCATCATCACCGGTTAAAGCTGTGGTCTTGAGGTCTTCAACCCCCGGTGTTCTTTCTAGTGCCAGTTTATTCTTAAGCACTTTATGGCCGACATTACCCATGCCTGTTTCTTTAACTGCTTGCTCCGCAAGGTAAGGAATATCAGCTTCAAGCTCTGTACGCAAAGTGGCGATAATCGCACTACGACACTTAAGTGGCAGCTCGTGGTAGCGAAGGTAAGCTTCATTAGCTGCTTTTATTGCGCAGTCAACATCATCAAAAATGGCGATGCTTTTAGGGGCATCGGGTGCAGATGCACTTGTGTCACTAGCAAGCTTTTCAGTCAGGATTGTACGGATAATACCTTCAAGTTCTGTGCTATTCATAATCGTTCCTTAGAGTCCTTTTAATGCGGCTTGCGCTATTTGCATATCTTGTTCAACTGAGCCCCCGCTAATGCCAATTCCGCCAATGAGTTTTTCCTTAGCGAAAATTGGGTAACCCCCACCAAATGATACAAGTTGGCGGCTACAACTGGTCTCGATTTGGTATAAGTCCTGGCCGGGTTGGACAAGGTTGTGTAATTCATGAGTCGCCATTTTCAGAGCAACGGCGGTATAAGCTTTTTTGACTGCAATTTCGCTGCTAACCAACAGAGCGTTAGGCATGCGGTAAGTCAAAATAGCATTGCCGTGACCATCGACGAGAGAGAAGACGATGGGGACCCCAATAGCCTTTGCTTCTTCGATAGCCAGGTTTAACAATTTCAGAGCTGTCTGAGTTGCGGAATCTTGTGTATTGGTGACGTTATTACCCGACACCGCGGCCTGGTAACGCTCGGCAACCTGAGTGATGATACTGGCGATCTGATTTTCATGATCTTCAAGACGCGCCAACGCGTATAAAGCGTCTGATAAACGATTGAGATATCGCATCAATTCTGGCCTTACGGCTTTTGTTTCATTGATGGCCAGTATGCGTCTTTCGGCTCTGCGACAAACAGAGCGTGCTAGGTGCATTTGCGCTCCGGACTCAGAGCTGCCAGGAAGAACGAAACTGTGCAGTGTAGGAACTCTGCTCATCGCATCATCAATTGCCGTTTCAAGGGCTTTTATATCCTGTTCATTCACTTGCTGTTGATTGTCTGACTGAATATTTAAATCCGGAGAGGCAAGTTCAGCGCCGATAAAAAATAATTGATACTGGATGCTATCCAGCAATTTACGGGTGTTGGCAACAGCGGCTTTTTTTTGTGCCACACTAATGTGCGCATTCAGTTCATCAACCGTCCCGTATGCTTCAACCTGTATATCTGTTTTAGCAATGCGTACGCCGCCCACAAGTGAAGTCGTTCCTTTGTCTCCGGTTTTGGTGTAGATGCCCATGGTTACTTTCCTTATTTATTCGCAACGGAAAGGGAGTCTAAAATGGCGACGACACATAAATCCGCTGCCGAGCGATCATTGTTTAAACAAGCTCTGGCTGAAGATCCTCTTGTAACCAGAACGAATTCACCATCTCCGGCACCAACACAGTCGACAGCGACTTCCGGTGGGAACCCCGGTATTTTGGGTGTCTGACCGTCGGTATCGACAGGTTGAATCAATAGTAATTTTCGACCGATCAAACTTTCTGATTTTTGAGTCGAAACAACCGATCCGACGACTTTTGCTAAATCCATAATGTGTCCTCCGAGCAGGACCAAACGATGTTATTTTGGCTCATAACATCTCTAGCCATTGATGTGACAATGGTGTTCGGTCTGGTGACCACGATTGAGTTGTCTAACTGACAAACATCGGCGTATGCCAGTACTGAACGCGCCCACAAGACGACTTGCTGTTTGTCTTTTGTCTGCCATTGAAAGGGCAGGTTGGACAACGCTTTAACTGGCAACATAGTGCAAAGTGAAGGGTGGATGACAAGTGTTACTGTGACACCAAAACTGACAACTTCCATCAAGTGTTTCACTTCTGGTTGTTTGGTCTGACAGCGGGCAAGGGCAATAATGCTGCTTGCATCCATTGTATCCACAACCATATTTCCATAACTGGCTAATATGCTCAGTGCTACGGGCGATTTGAGTTTTGTCAGTGATGTATAATAAGTCGCCTGTTGACGATTATTCAGTACTGCAACAATACGTTCAACGATGGCTGCGACGGCTTTGTCATCCAGTTTAATCATGGTGACACCTTCAGTATTTTGGCATAGGCATCTGGGTTATCCGCGTCTGCTGCATTTGCCTCGTCTGTATCTAAGTGCATTTCTAAAACCATATCTGGTGATACACGGATGGAAACTTCTTCAAATACCGTTCTTCTTAGCGTCCCTTCAATGGCGATGGAAACGGCATCCCCGTGTTTGACACCAAATAAAAGCGCATCAAGAGGCGACATGTGAATATGCCGTAGAGCAACAATAACGCCTTGCTGCAACGTCACTGCGCCCATATCGCTCACCAGTTTGATTCCCGGTGTTTGCTTGAGGTCTCCGGAAAGACGAATCGGCGCAGCAATACCCAGTGTTCGAGCATCGGTTTTCGAAATCTCTACCTGTGTTTTGCTGCGAACCGGCCCAAGAATCCGCACTCGTTCTAGTTTTCCTTTAGGCCCCACTAATGTGACGGTTTGTTCTGCGGCATATTGACCCGGCTGCTTTAGCGCTTTTTTTACCGACATCGCTTGATTTGGAAACAAGCAGTCGTAATCGTGTTGAGAAAGGTGCAGGTGACGATTTGAGATCCCGACCGGGATTGGTCTTTCTCGCATTTCAGACAACACGTTACAAACGGCTTGTTTTACTTCACCAATATTCACGTTATTTCACCTTCGTATTATGTATACACTTATTATGGGGTTCTCCTTTTACTCTTGGGCAGAGTGGATCGCCGCATAGGTTGCATGTTGTCTCAGTTGGTACAGGTTGTTCTTCTGCTGTCTGGTCTTCAGATTGTTCAACTTCCAGAGGTTGGTTTTCTACAATGACTTCTTCTTCAACAATGTCGTATTCAGTCATCGGCTCATCATTGTTAACATCAGGCGTTTCAAGCTCCTGTACAGGTTCTTCCTCAATAGGATGTTTCATAAAAGTTTCTGCGGTAACTGGCGCTGTCAGCGGTGTTTGCTGGGTTTCCAGTTTGGCTCCCCATGTGTCAATAATTGTTTGGTCCGGACGAGAAAGTGTTTTCATTGCGATAAACGCATTACTACGTTTAGCCAGTTCACTGCCTGACGAAAGAGACGCTTGAACCGCAGCAACATCGCCGACGACTTTAATGGTTTGCCAACCGCCACCCTTACAGGTTTCAATACCCACAATGGTTACCGATGCTGTTTTGGCCATAGCATCCGCCACGAGAATGGCACTGGCTAACCCTCTGATTTCTAATAATCCTAATGACTTTCTCACACGGGCCTCCTTGGTTTGAACGTCACGTTAAAGGTTGCTAGGGAAGAGGGTTTGAAATTGTTTTAGTACTTTGTTCATCTCATTCTCCTAGAGTGATTTCTGTTACAAAGGTTTAAAGGGCAGGCCCTTAACCAGACGGGCAGCATTACTGCCTAAGTTACGTAATTGAGTATCAAGTGATTCGTCTTTGCTATTGTTGTTCAGCGCAAGCTCAAATAGCGGTGTTTCTGCAGCCAGATTGCGTGAGTGGACAACGATTTGCTGCTTGTCACAGGCGATCCCGACGGCGAGAGGTGATAACGATGCTGCGTTATGAGCTTCCTGGCGAATATCCGAAATGTCTTTTTCAGTACTTTTACAAGGAATACCTTCTTCCTCTATTCCCCATAGCATTTGATTGAGCTGTTGTTTGTCTAATTCTCCAACCGAAACCAAAATGGCAGGTATCTCTTGCAGCTGACTAGTCATGAGAAGGCCCTCTGTTATTGCGGTAAGAAAGAATTAATCCGGTGGCAACGGCATTACGTGGCCCTTCAGTTCCACGCACGTTGCCTCGACCGGCAACAAGGTTGTAGTGTGATAATGCATCTGTCACTAATTGAGGGATTTCAAAGTCGAGTGAAGAACCCCCTACAAGTACAACAAAAGGTATGTCTCGAATATTTCCGGTTGGGCTAACGGCGCGCAGTGCGCGCAGTGCATTAGTGACAAAAACGCGTTGTTTTGCTGTACGTCTTATCATGCGTACTTTTTCTATCGACTCTTCGCCATTAAGCGGGATGAAGCCGGTATCTTTTACCACCACAACACGGGCAAATATTTCACTTGGCAGAGGTTTATCAAAAAATTGCACAGTGCCATCTTCATGACGGAGGTGGAACAAGCTTTCAACTTTAGCCAGAGGATACTTTTTAATATCTTCGGCGAGATAGGTGTCATCCAATCCCAGCTCTGAAGCAATGATCATTGTAACCATATCACCAGCACCTGCGAGGTGAATTGCGGTCATCCTGCCCTGACCATCGATAATCGAGGCATCCGTCGATCCTGCACCTAAATCTAATATGGCCAATGGGGTTTTAGTGCCGGGAGTTGTCAGTGCGCCTAAAATGGCCGCTTCCGCTTCTGCACCACCAATTTGGACTTTTGCATGTAATGTGTCGTGAATCTCTTCGGCGATCCGTGCCATTTGCAAATGATCAGATTTAACCATGGAAGCAATGCCAACCGCGTGCTCAAGTGAAAACTCGCCCGCAAGACCACCGGTTACGTTGATTGGAACCATGGTATCGACGGCCAACAGATCTTGGATGTAGATTTCGCTACTGGGTTTGTTGGTCAGTTCAGCCATCGTTTGACGAACGTTTTCTAACATACCGCCAATATTACTGCCGGCCTCACCAGTTACATTATCCAGCGATTTACAGGCTGATACACCTTGCATGATTTTTTCGCTGCCCTGCGCGACATCAATGGTAGTAGTACGGCCTTCTGAGTAGAGAGTAAGATGGCCGGCCGGAATGGTGCGAGCTTTGACATCGCCTTCTGGGGTTTTAACTACAACTGCTGAGCGAGTACCAATGAGCGCTCGTGCAACTGGAACGACATTTTTTGTCTCATCAGCATCCAACTCAAATACGGTTGCAATACCGTATGGGTTTGACAATGTTGCAATTACTTGGCCTGGCATCGCTACTTCAACGGCAGCGGGCATACCCAGTGGAATTCGGTCGATGTATTTCACTTCATCAACAATTGGGATGACTTTATTAAGGCGGTTGTTAACCAATACTCCGTCATCTTTTTGCAGAATCGCAGCTTCAATTTTATAACCGGCCTCAACAGAGGCGTTAATCATGGCTGCAATATCCGCGAAATCTAACTCGCCCGGTGCGACGAGTATATAAGGCTGATTTTTGTCACAGTGAAGTAAGTCGTTAAAGGTGATGGTGATGCCAACCCCGAGCCCTAAGCCTCCGGGCGTTTTAGGGTTGTGCCCAATCATTGTCGATTCTGTAATGATGGTTTCAGTGATTGTCTCCATCGCTACATCACCAATGACAGGTGTCGCTTCATTGATGCGGATGATATCAATGTCGTCACGAGTCAGATTGGCTTTTTCAACTACAAGGTCCAGCGCGGTGTAGATACCAAATAGGTTACGTTTAGTACCTTTGATACCAGTCGTCTCCGTGATTGCACTTGCAACGAAATGAGTTTCCTCATCTTGTTGTTTTGCCAGTGCCACCTCGGTAGAAGAGTTACCGATATCAATACCCACAATATACGCCATCACCATACTCCTTTAACTTATACTTGGTCTGTGATTTCAGATTAATCGTCGCCTTTAAGTTTTTTACGCTGTAAATACATCTCAGCAGCTTCGCGAACGTATTCTGAACAGATCGTTGCGTTGTACTTGGTTTTTAGCTCATCAGAAATCGCTAAAAGCTCTTCTTTAGATGAACGGTATGGACGTAACGCGTTATAGATTTCCAGTACTCGGTCATCCGGAACGGCTGTTAATTCAGCTGCACGCTCAAAGTTAACCGCCAAGCGCTCACGACCAGCACTGCGTGCGATGTCAGCCTGAATTCTTAAGATTTCAGGAGTGATACGCATATCAGCAGGTTTAATACTGTCGTTTAATACATTGGCGAGCGTAATGTCGTCCAATGTCTTACCGGTACCAGTCTTAACCCAGTCGGGGTGCTTGTTAGCCAGTGGATAGTCACTGACAGACGCTGAACTGTTTGATTTTGCAGCGCTGGCAGCAGGCGAAGCCGTTGTTTGTTCGGTGTTGCTCATTTTGTACAACACGTCGCGAACTAAGGATTCAATAGATTCAGAATTCATAACATTTCCTTTCGTTAATCTAAGACCTCAAGTTCCACAGCACCTTTGCCCTGCACAACGTGTTTTGTTTCTTTAATGTGCAGTACAGCAGAGATTGCCTGGTACTTAGGACGAGCCATTTGGTCGTTCAGTGTTGGAACAGGTTGTGGTGATTCACCTTTCGCGTACTTAGCCGCGTTTTTCCCGATATGGCGATAGGTCTCTAGCGTTAACAGAGGCGCCTGAGGGAAAAGCTCCAAGTTCGAGAGTGGTGGCAGACCATCCTGGTGTATTACCGTGGTTCCTTTTGACTGGACACCAATACAGATGCCGGAACCACTTAAACGGTCACCTTCAACTGCAACAAACGCAACATCTGAAGACTTAAAGCAGCGAACCACTCGAGCTTTGAGACCTTCTTCTTCGATACCCGCTTTAATCTCACGAATAATGTCTTTATGCGGAGTACCAACAATGTTGGTGGTTTGGCTTAATCCGAAAGCCGGGCCAACGGCAATGACGACTTCGTCTTTGCTGCTGCCATTTTTTGCAGGGCCAAGTTCACGTAAGAATGACTCGCCAGTTGGTTCTGATTTAGCAAAAGAAACTGGCTTATCAGCGCCTTGCATTTCTTTTAATACGTCTTCAACGATCTGACGTAATAGTGTTTCATTGATATCAACCATCTTTCGCCTTCCTTAACCAAAGTCTCGAGGATCAAGAGCGTTCGGAATGTTTTTCATTTCTTCCCAACGTTCACCCTGTACGCGGTAACCTGTAGCAGGGCCAGCGTAATCATTGACATCGTTAACAGCAGATAGCACTTGTCCGTCGCCGACAATAATGGCTGATGTATGCAAGTAGTCACCGGAGATTTTCGCTTTTTGAATATTCAGCATATCGTTAGCGATATCTTCGAATCCGCCTTTAGCAAGCGCTTTTACCACATCAAGACCACTGAGGTTTTTCTCAATGACTTCCTGAGCTGCTTTGATGTCTTCAACGACATTACGTTCAGGCATGTCTTTTGAACCATGTGCATAGGTTGCGGCGGTAACTTCTTCGTCAGTAATGACCGGGAAACCTAGGCCTGCGAATACTGCCTGCATTGCCCGAGCTGCTTTGTTACGTACTGCAACCACTTCTTCTTCACTCACCGGGCGCAGACCACCATCGACTTTCAGATCGCGCTGAATAACGTTATAGTCATCAAAGTCTTCAGCGTCTTCATTTGAACCGGCAAACATGTTGTCGTAGTTCGGTGTCGCTGAATAACCGGACGAAATAAAGTCAGTTCCGGGTAAGAACTGCATCAGGAAGCGCGCTGTACGACGCATATCCGAGTGTGTGAATGTCTGGTCGTTGGAAGATGCACATTCAAGATCAAGCGCCGCACAGATCAAGTTTTCTGCCAGTACCGCGCGAATACCCGATGGAACAGCTGACGGTACACCGATACAACTTACAGACCCGTTTTGCAGACCTTGTACACCAGCTGCTTTAGTGATGTAGATACAGCGAGCTTCAAGGTATAGCATGGATTTACCTTCCGCATAGCCCATCTGAACTTCAGATCCTGAGCCGGAAGTAAAGCGCATTTTCAGACCACGCGAAGCGTAAGATGATGCTAAAAAGCCCTTAGACCAAGGCGTATCATCACCATCAGTAAATACGTTTTCTGTACCATAAACAGAAATCGTTTCTGCATAACAGGTGTGACCTAACATCCCCAGTTTTAACTCAGTGGCTTCTTCCAGCGAACATTGAGTTAAAACACCAGGACGACCAACTTGAGAACCAATCAACAAAGAGATAGCGTTGAATGGTGCGTAACGAGCGACCGCAACCGTCGTTTCCTGTTCGTCAAAACCACGCAATGCGCCTTCTGCTGCATCAGCGGCAATTTGAACCGGATTATCGCGTACGTTTGTGACGTGGGCTTGTTGCGATGGAGTACGACGAGCGCGCATTTTTTGCATCGACATCATCATTTCAACCACGTTCATGTGGCCCATAACTTCAACAATTTTTGCCGGTGTCATCGCTGTAGTGAGCGGAATAATTTCGTCACGTTTGATGTTCGGATCGCACAGCATATTGGCGATTTTTACAGAATCCATCGCCATTGCTTTTTCAGCGTTAGCAAGGTTAATACCGTAACGTGCAATATATTGGTCGATTAAATCGAATTGAGATTCGGGTTTACCATCCAGCTCAACGACTTTTCCGTTGACTATTTTAATGGATGGCGTTGGATCATTCGGGCTTTCCATTGCAATAAAGCCTTCTTCGACCCAATCTTTTACAAATCCATCTTGGTTAACTGGGCGTTTTGCCAGTGCTTCAAATCTTTTTGAACGCATGAAC
>Ga0075011_10000245_pt1 | contig 28491 bp, 29 predicted proteins | sample TARM_MetaG_T_14_FD_72354 | JGI IMG/M metagenome (GOLD analysis project Ga0075011, IMG submission 72354) | Freshwater microbial communities from Pennsylvania, USA, analyzing microbe dynamics in response to fracking - TARM_MetaG_T_14 | ecosystem: Environmental > Aquatic > Freshwater > River...
AGCAATGGCTAAAGGCATTCGTGAGAAAATTCGACTAATATCTTCTGCAGGTACTGGTCACTTCTACACAACTGACAAGAACAAACGCAACATGCCAGGCAAATTTGAGATCAAGAAATTTGATCCAGTAGTTCGCCAGCACGTTCTTTACAAAGAAGGCAAAATCAAGTAATTGATTTTACGCTTTGTAAGCATTGAAAGACCCAGCTTTGGCTGGGTTTTTTATTATCTGGAATTTGTACCCTGCAATGTCAGCTCTCACTATAATGTGCTAAGTTACTCAAAGATAAACTCTTAGGGATCACTTATGCGTATCAATCGCCGCCGCTGGAATAATATTCTTATCTTGGCTGTTATTGCTTTTATTGCCATTTTGCATTTACCCACAGTCATCAAAACTTATCTTATTGAACCGCCTGCTAGCCCTTATCCTTATGTGATTAATCCAAATGCACAGCTGCAAGCACTGCATTTTACTGACTGGTCACTTGAACTGAATCAAAACCGTTGGCGATCAAGCAAAGCAATTTCAGTTGCTCCTGAAATATTGGCACAACGCTGGCAGAGTTTAGTTGGTACAGAAGTAGATGATGCCACTTACGAGTCGCTTGCGTCTCTACTACGCAACCCACAAACCGTGGAGGTGTGGTATCAGGATCGCGAAGAGCCGCAAAGGATCACCTACTACCAAACCCCCCAGTTTTGGTTATTGAAAAATTGGCAAGAGAAATGGGTGGCACTTTCGGTAGAAGAAGCTTTTCTTTTTCCGAACTGAGCCTTTATTTCTCGTGAGCGTTGAACAAACCAAGAACGAATAACCAATACCCAATAACGACGAACGAAGAATCGAGATGTATCATGCCTGAGTTACCCGAAGTTGAAGTAAGTAAAATGGGGATTAGCCCGCATTTAGTTGGGCAAACGATCCAACAACTGACATTTCGCACGCCCAAATTACGTTGGGCCATCCCTCAAGAGCTGAAACAGTTAGAAGGGCAAGTGATCCGCAATATATCCCGCCGGGCCAAATATTTATTGATAGAGACCGATATTGGCAGTGCGATTGTTCACTTGGGAATGTCAGGTTCATTGCGAGTATTGGAGTGTGATTTTCCGGCAGGTAAGCATGATCACGTTGATCTGCGATTAACCAATGGCAAGGTACTGCGCTACCACGATCCACGTCGATTTGGCGCTTGGCTATGGTGCGAGCAAGGAGAAAGCCACTCGGTGTTGAGTAATATCGGTCCTGAGCCATTAACCGATGATTTTGATGCAGATTACATTGCGCAAAAAGCGAACAGCAAACGTATCGCCGTTAAGCAATTTATTATGGAAAATAAAGTGGTGGTTGGCGTAGGCAATATCTACGCGAGTGAATCACTGTTTAATGCGCGAATTCTCCCCACTCGGCCCGCTCATTCGCTGACACTGACTGAGTGGAATTGCCTCGTGCGAGAAATTAAATCAGTCTTAGCAACGGCGATTCAACAAGGTGGCACAACCTTAAAAGATTTTGCACAAGCGGATGGCAAACCGGGCTATTTTGCTCAAGAGCTTAATGTGTATGGCAAAGCGCAGCAGCCTTGCCCAGCGTGTGGGCAAGCGATTGAAGCGCTGAAAATTGGTCAGCGTAACACCTTTTTCTGCTCTGCTTGCCAAAAATAAGGTACGTCCTAAAGGCTATATTTTCTTGCCATGCAAGGCCTTAGCGACAATGTTAGGAACAAATTGATCAACTTCTCCACCATGAATCGCCACTTCTCGCACAATGGTGGAGGAGATAAACGCATGCTCCTCTGATGGTGTAAGAAACACACTTTCCAGCCCTGGCATCAAACGGCGGTACATGTTGGTCAAACCAAATTCATACTCGAAGTCAACCGTAGTACGCAAACCGCGGATCAGTACATTGGCTTTTTCATCACGCGCAAAATCGACCATTAACCCAGCAAATCCTTTGGCAGTGACATTCTCTAAATGTTGAGTGACGGCGCTGGCAAAGGCGACCCGTTCTTGCAGAGTAAACATGGTGTTTTTGCTTGGGCTGGCGGCGACGGCGATGATCACTTCATCAAACATATTGGCGGCGCGTTCGATCAGATCCAAATGACCATTGGTGATGGGGTCAAAAGTACCGGGATAAATCACACGCGAAATTCTTTTTTGGCTCACAGTGGAAGGCTCATATTGGTTAACTGGCACTGATATTAACAAAAAGACTCAAAATTACCTATTGAACTCGGTATGATGTAGCCCGCATTAAACTGTGACGCTTAGCGAGTGAGAGAAGAGACGATGAAGAAGTTGTTGGTGATCCGTAACGATAAAATTGGTGATTTCATGCTGGCTTGGCCAAGTTTTGCGATGCTAAAAGCCTCGTTGCCAGATTGCCATCTTACCGCGTTAGTCCCCAGCTATACCGTCGCGCTGGCTGAGCTTTGCCCGTGGATTGATGCGGTGATGGTCGACCCAACGGGAAACGCGTCCTCTGCGCAGAAAAAGCAATGTATTCAAGCGATTAAACAGCAACACTTTGATGCCTCGATCAACCTCTTCTCGACCACTTACAATGCACTATTAGTTTGGAAATCTCGTATTCCTTATCGTTTAGCGCCGGCGACTAAATTCGCTCAAATTTTTTACAACAAACGAATTAAGCAAAAACGCTCTCAATCAGCCAAACCAGAATATGAGTATAACTTAGATTTGGTACGCGCTTTTTTGCATGATATTGGCAAAGAGGTTGTCGAGCCGAGCGCACCTTATCTGCAATTTGACCAAGCGATGCTTGTTGAACAAAAAAGCAAACTGGCTACGCAACTTCATCTCGATACCAGTAAAGCATGGGTGTTTGTTCATGCCGGAAGCGGCGGCTCAGCGAATAATTTGTCGCTAGAGCAATACACGCAGTTAGTGATGGGGATTGATAGCAAGCAAGAAATTATCCTCACCGCTGGGCCGGGAGAAGAGGTGAAAGCCGCGCAGTTAAAAGCTTTGATTGAAGAAAAGGGCGGGCGAGCGGCACTGTATGATAAAAATGAAGGGCTTGTTGATTTCTCACGCTCGATTGCTTGTGCTGATATTTTTATCGCAGGTTCAACCGGGCCTTTGCATATTGCCGCTGCGATTGATGTGCCCACAGTTGGCTTTTTCCCCGCCAAACGTTCAGCCACGCCACTGCGTTGGCGACCATTGAATTCACAAGGTCGCCATATCGCTTTTTGTCCACCACAAGCAAAAGACAAAGAAACTCAGGCCGATATGAGCCGCATTGATATTAATGCGGTGTTAGCTGAACTTAACCCTTGGGCGGCTCAGTACTGGTTCTAACCCATAAATCGGCGTATTTAACAAAGGTTGAGTGCGCCGATAATAAAGAAAGCAAGAAGCCTTGCTTACCATCTAAAAAGCCTGCTTTTAAAACGTACATTTTCAAAAAGCAGCCAAACGCATGCAAAATACCTTGGCTAATGCTGCTTTTCTTACCACGTTTTTCTCGTTGCTCTGCCCATGCCTTGGCATAACCTGCGGATTTAACTAAATAATGATGAATATCGTTATAGGTGTAGTGAATCGCATCACCTGCAAGATTCTCGACTTTCATGCCATCTGCGGCTTCGACTTTTTCATGCACCAAAGCCTCGTTATATTGCGTTAATTGAGTTGGGTAGAGGCGCAACACGCGATCAGGATACCAACCACAGTGGCGAATATAGCGGCCAAAAACCCAACTTAAACGGGCAAATTGATACAGTGTATTGGGTTTATTAGCGGCGACCGCTTGCTGAATGCTATCTTTTAACTCTTTGGTCACGCGTTCATCGGCATCTAGCCACAACACATAATCAGACTCGACATACGACTGCGCTAAGCGGCGCTGTGAGCCAAACCCAGGCCACTGCGAATTGACAAAAAACTTGTCAGTATAACGGCGCGCAATCTCTTCGGTATTATCACTGCTACCTGAATCTAAGACGACGATTTCATCTACCCATTGGTGAACGCTTTCCAAGCAAGCTTGCAGATGTTGCGCTTCATTTTTAACGATCAGCGCAACGGCTAAAGTAGGTTTGCTCACATTCATTCCTCGGATATTGGGTTTAGCTGAAAATCAGCCGTTATCTTATCAAACATTTGGATAACATGGCTTGCTTGAATGCGCTGCATCGCTTGTTCATCTTTGATGCGAGTACGCCAACTGACTTGCTCTTTCGTTTTTCCTGTTTCGGCAAACAGTGCTTCGTCATAAGCCGACACCACATAATCACGATACTGATAAGGCCCTGTGCGCTGCGGATTATGGTGAGCGTATAAACCGATAACGGGAGTATTCATTGCATTGGCCATGTGCGCTGGGCCTGTATCTGGTGCTATTACTAAATCGGCTAAGTCGAGCAGTGCCAACATCTCTTTAAGTTGGCTTTTACCAACGACATTGAGTACCGGCTGAGTCAGTTTACTCGCTATTTCGGCTGCTAGATCAACTTCAATCTGCGCAGGGCTGCCAGCTAAAATGATATGCCAACCAAGTTGTTGAGCATGAGTTATCACTGCTACATAACCTTCAGCGGTCCAATTTTTATAAGCCTTACTCGCGGCAGGAACCACGACTAAATTACGCTTTGAATGTGCAAGTTGCTGCTTGGCCCATTGATGATCGGAATCTGAATAAGTGAGTGACCACTTAGTTTCTAGCTCTCTGACTCCAAGGCATTCAGCAAACGCGAGTAAGCCATCTAATACATGAGGCGCTTGAGGCGATACCACTTTTACATTAGTAAATAGGTGCTGGAAATCTTGGCTGCGGGCGGCATCAAAACCGAGTTTATATTTAGCTTTAATACCCAGTGTGGCAATACTGGCACGAAAGGCATACTGCATATGCAAAAGCGCATCGAAGGATTGCCCTTTAAGTTCTGCCCACAGTTTTTGATATGCTTTCCATCCCTGTTTTTTGTCGAATATAACCACGTTTACATTAGGCAAATCAGTGAGTAACTGCGCTTCCAGTTTTCCAGTGATCCACGTGATATGAGTTTCAGGCCATTGGTGTTGAATTGCTTGCACGGCGGCCACTGCATTGCACACATCGCCAATCGCCGACAGACGCAACACACAAATTGAGCGTGGAGCAGAAGAAAAGAGAGCCATAAGTGACATCGGTATAGAGAAAGTTAGTAAGAATTATGCAGATAGCGCCGATAAATGTAAAATACCAAACAAGCATGATGAAGCACATTCAATCTCGTCATTAAAAAGTGAAACGATGAAAACGCTGAAAAAAGAGAATCAAACAATTTGGTATGACGAGCATTTACTAGTTGAAGATCCGCTCCGCTGTTTTAACCCTGAGTTTTGGCAGCAGGCTGGTAGCGTCACAGGTTGTGCTACTGGGCGCGGTACGACATGGTTTGTAAAAGCTGAAAAAATAGAAGCAGCACTACGCCACTATAAGCGTGGTGGATTGTTCGGTAAGTTAGTTAGTGATCACTACTTTTTTTCCGGTTGGAAGAAAACGCGCAGTTTCCAAGAATTCGAATTGCTCAATACTCTGAGAGAGTCTGGGGTAAATGTTCCACGCCCGATTGCCGCGCGAGCAGTAAAGCGCACTTTTTGTTATCAGGCAGATTTACTCAGCGAAAAAATCCCGAACGCCCGCGATCTGGTGTCTATTTTACAAGAACGTCCATTACCGACTGAAATGTATGAGAAAATCGGCCTAGAAATTCGCAAAATGCATGATGCGCAAGTCAATCACACCGATCTCAATATCCATAACATCTTAATTGATGGCCAAGAGAAGGTATGGATTATTGATTTTGATAAGTGCTACCAGCAACAAGGCGAGAGCTGGAAGAAAGGAAATTTAGATAGATTGAAACGATCGTTTGAGAAAGAACAAAAAAATAGATCTATCAACACCTTAAAGATAAGTTTTGATCAACTATTACATGCGTATAGTGAGAGTAAAAGAAAATGAAATTATTTGTGATTAACTTGAAAGAGGCCAATGCTAGACGAGAGCGGGTCCAGAAAAAACTGTCAGAAATAGATGTTGAATGTGAGTTTTTTGAAGCTGTAAATGGTTTTAGTGGATTACCACCTAAGTTGGCCATGAAGCCAAATGATGATTATCGAATCAAATATCGTGGTAGACCTTTGACTCCTGGGGAAAAGGGCGTATATGCGAGTCATTATTTACTTTGGGAAAAATGCGTTGAGTTAGGTGAGCCCATAGTAATATTTGAAGATGATTTTTTACCAACACCATTTTTTTCGCTCGTTATTGATAAGCTTCCTGAGTTACATAAAAAATACGACTATTTACGTCTTGAGCCTCAGGATACCAACTTTAATTGTAAAATGATTGAAAATACTCATGATGGCTTTCAAGTTGTGATGTGGATGGATAATGCTGGAGGAGCTAGGGGATATAGCATTACACCGAAAGCGGCTCGTAGATTTTTAGACGAAAGTGAGCAATGGTTATGTGCTGTCGATAATTTTATTGGCGAACCATATAAGCATCACATATCTTCTATGGGATTATTGCCATATGCTATATACAATCCATCTGATATGGAAAGCCAAATTCAGAACAAAACAAAATTAGCCAAAGTAGCCTTAAAGAATAAAATGTTTAGAGAAATAGAAAGGCTTTCAAGAACCATCAGATTGGCATGGTGGAATGTTATGCATAAATCAATTAAAAGGTAATTATCTATGATAAGGGGACTCATATCTCGACTTCAAATTACCAGAGATAAAATAAGACGTCATCTTGGAATCATTCTTTTTGATTCATCAAAAGTATCTAAATTAGATTTAGAGAATGTTAATAGCATTCTATTTATCCGTAATGATGCAAAACTAGGCGATGCTATTGTTTCTTCTGGGGTGCTCAAGAAACTTAAAAAGTACCGCCCAGAAATAAAAATTAAAGTGCTGACTACCTCTACGATGGCACCATTGTTTACAGAACACTTTGGTGTTGATCAAGTTGTGCATCTAAGTAAGCGACCGTCATACAGTGAAATGAAAGAAGTCTGTACGCAAGTTGGGTCGGTCGATGCAGTAGTCGCTCTTAATCTTGATATGAAAATGAAAGATATTTATTTGCTGAACAAGTTAAAGTCTAAAATAAATATTGGCCTAGATCCTGGTTTAAAGCTGATTAATTTAAACATTTCTGATGATATTAGAAATATGCATTATGCTGATAAGTTTAACTATATTGCAACTCTATTGGGTATAACTGAATCAGCAGAAAATTATATAGTTCCTCTTGTTCCCTCTTCTATGGAAAAAGCACAACTTTTCTTGACTAAAAATAATATCAATGAGTTTGTGCTGATTAATCCATTTGGTAGTGGCAACGAAAGGAAGTTGAACAAGGACTCGATCAATAAAATCATTAGCGCAATCAAAGAATGGGATAAGTCATTGAGTGTGGTTCTATTGTCGGCTCCTGATACAAGAGATCTTTTAGACGCTATGTCCCTTACTACTACAAGTATTCGTCACTTTGATCAGAGTGATTCTATTTATGATGCCATTGCTATTGTCGATAAAGCGAAGTTAGTGGTTTCTGTTGATACATCAATAGTTCACGTCGCATCTGGTTTTAATAAACCGCAGATTGCAATTTATAAACAAGATAAGGTTAATTTCAGCAACTGGCACCCTAACTCTGAACATGCAAATGTTATTATTGCTATTACAGATATCAATAATTTCGGAGAGGAACAGCTAAAGCAAGCACTAATCTAATTAAATTATTAGTTCAATGGCTGATATTGTGTTCGCTAGTGATCCACGGTTTTTATCAATTACGAGTCGAGTTGATTGTGATTTAGAATGAAGTACATTTTTATCATTGAATGCTTGAGATATAGATTTTGAGATTGCTTTAGCTGTAGTGACAACCTTTAATCCCTCAGCTTTAATTAGTTGTTCTGTTATATCCGTAAAATTATAGTAACTTGGTCCTGTTAGCACTGGTTTACCTAGTGCTGCCGGCTCAAGCATATTATGCCCTCCAACTTTGTCTCCTAGCAAGCTTCCGCCCATAAAACAAATGTCAGCAGCTCCCATTAGTACTAGCATTTCTCCCATTGTATCACCTAGGTACACCTGCACTTCTGGATCAAGTTCAGCCTCTGTTTCAGTTCGTCGCACACTAATAAATTGTGTTTTACACAACTCAAAAACAGTATTAAATCGCTCTGGGTGACGCGGGACAAGAATAAGCAATGCGTTAGGGTGCTCTTTAAGTACTTCAGCATGGGCTGCTAATACCTGTTCATCCTCACCTTGATGGGTACTTGCCGCAATCCAAACTGGACGATTTCTCCCTAGATCAGATCTTAGCTGCTGGCCTTTTTGTATGGTTGTTTGGTCTATATCGATATCAAACTTAATTGAGCCAGTGACGAAAATTTTTTCTTTTGCCACACCCAATCGAATAAAGCGCTGTGCATCGTCGGGATATTGACATAGTACTCGAGTTAAATTATTAGCTAGCATGTTAAATATTGGCTGAACTTTTGCGTACCGCTGGCATGAACGCTCAGATAAACGAGCATTAATAACAGTGATAGGAATACCCGATCTTGCGACAGTATGTAGCGTATTCGGCCATAATTCCGTTTCCATGATCAGCATCTGGCTCGGTTTTATACGCTTGATGAAAGCGTGCACGGCAAAAGAGAAGTCAAATGGCATATAGCGATGTTCGGCAATGCCTTGTAATTTAGCCGCTTGTTCTGCACCAGTAGGCGTTGTGGTGGTAATAACAATCGGCTGATCAGGATATTGTGATTTGAGTTTTTTTATCAGTGGAGAAACGGAAAGTGTTTCTCCAACCGATACCGCATGGATCCAAATCGGTGATTTATTAGTTTCAAGTGGCGGTGTGAAACCAAAATGTTCTTTCCAGCGAGCACCCACGGATGGCTTGCCATCTCGTTTTCTGTACAGACTCCACATCAAAAATGGAGAAACAATAGTGAGTAGGAACGTATACAGCCAACGAATAAGCACAATGACCTCGTTTACTTCTTGATTAGATCTTCAGGTTTCTGGTGAGTCCATTTACCACGAGGCTTGTCTAAATATTGAAAATACTCATTGGTAAATGTGCCTTGGATACAAACATGACGGCGACGACGATATTGAATGGATTCATCTTTTAAAACATCATTGAATACCGCAGGCCCTGTTGTCCCGTAAACTCCTTTTTTAACATCATAGTTCTGGATGTTATACACAATCGTATCCATCACTTTCTGGAAATGAGGGTTTTGTGGCGATGTCGCTAAAAAATAATTAGTAATTTCGGTCCCATTTTTGATCTTGATATATAACGCGCCATTGATACCTTTTAGTAGTCGACTAAGCGGCCAAACCAATGTGGCATCAATATCCATATAGACACCGCCTTGTTGATATAAAGTTGTCACACGCCATAAATCGGCTTGAGCAGCACCATCGGTCAGCTTCATATACGCATCATAAATTTCTTGTGATGCATTTTCGCGTAAATATTCTTCTCGTGCTTCGGTGCTAACATAGCGATAATCGTAGCTTAGTGACATTAGACGATTGAATAGATAATTCAAATAGATAGGCAGACTACTACGGTTTGAATAGTTGGTTTGCCAAATAACTTTAGGTATACCGCTGCTATTTTTTGTTTGAATTTTGGCTGGAGAATATTCAGGAATAGTGAATCGTACTTTAGGAAAAACAAAGTGGAATGGGTATGAAAGCACTTTAAAAATATTACCAATCAACTTGATGGTGCGGTTTGCAACCATAATAGGGAAGTTATTCATACTGTCTCTTTATTTTGTTCTAATGCAGTAGCCATCTCTGCAATAATTTGTTGGTTACTAGGAATATCACCGTTCGCATTCATGATAATGCGGTGATCACCTTCTAGTGGAGTGTATCTAAATGGTACGGTTGAGTAGAAAATACCAACGGTTGGTGTATGAGTTGATACCGCAATATTTCTCACTCCCGTATCAGGAGCCACCACTAAGCGCGCCTTGGCAATGTATTCGACTAGTTCATCTAATGACAGACAAGGCTGAATCGTGAAATTATGGTTAACTTCCAAATGACGAAGAAAATCACCTTTTTCAAAATCATTTTTGCCTTCTAGATAGACATGTTGATGGTTTGGAAAAGTTGTAATTGCGAGCTCAATGAAACTCTTCATTTGTTCTTGAGTCAGAATTTTTGATTGAGTTGATGCGCCATTAAAATAGAGAATGTTAGGTTTGCTTTGTTCTTTATCGTAGAGTTCCAGGTGACTTGGGTACCCAAAATCTAATGGTCTTTGTGGGTTATGTCCGAGCATTTTCAGCATATCGAGCATGCATTCAAGCTCTGGCTGAAAATCAGATCGAAATACCGCAATATTGTACAAGCTTCCACATAAATAAGGTTTGTATGGGAAACCAAATTTCAGCTTGGCTTTGCTGAGCAACGTCATCCAATAAGAACGGCTGGTACCTGCGACATCAAAGATGATGTCTTGCTCTTCTAATTGCGTAAATTGCTGGATCTTCTGCTTCCAGTTCAGTTCATGCTTGCGGTGTCGACCAATCATAAAAATGGTTTCATCAGCGAGATCTGAAGGTGTTCCATATTGATAGTTAGAGACACCCACTAGCGTGATTTTCGCGTTAGGAAAAAACTTTCTCGCTTCAATAATAAAGGGTCGAACAATGACCTGATCACCTAATGCAGCGTGACGAAAAATCGCGATCTTTTTCACCTTCTCGGGTGAAAACTCATGAGTTAAGTATTTTTTTGCTTGCTTGGATGCATAAGCACCGCGTTCAAACCAAAGATGTTGCATCAAGTTTATCCAATAAATTTGTTTACGGCAGCCATTACCAAATCTGGTGATAGCTTGTTCAAACAGTCAAGGTGCTTAAGTGGACACTCGCGTTTAAAGCAAGGGCGGCATTCTATGTCAGTGTGTATAATTTCGACATTATCTGCCAATGGTGGTGTGTATTTTGGTGAGCTTGAGCCATATATTGCAACAATATTACACCCAACAGCGGCTGATACATGCATCAACCCAGAATCGTTGCAGACGACAGTATGGCAAGCTGCAAGCAAATCAACTACCTCAATTAAGGAAGTTTCACCGGCTAGATCAAAGCATGAATTTTGTAATTCCTTTGGAAGTGCATTGCGGATAGCGCTTGTTACCACTTTATCTTTGGCTGAACCGAATAACCAAATTTGCTGGCCTTTTTCAATCAAAGCTTTCGCAACTTCAGCATAGTATTTATCTGGCCATCTTTTAGCTGGGCCAAATTCTGCTCCTGGGCATAAACCGATAATCGGTTTTATGGTCGATAAGCCTAATCTTGACATTGCATACTGTTGAGCTTTGCTATCGATGAATAGAGAAGGGCGAGGGCAGGTTTCTAGCTGAACTTCACTAAGCATGCTTTCCTTAGAATAAGCAAGAGCAACATAACGCTCCACCATAAACTGAAAAACTTTGCGATTTGGGCGAAGATCATTGAGCAAACCATAACGAAATTCACCTTTCCAGCCCGTACGAGATGGAATACCAGCAAACAGAGGAATTAAAGCTGACTTAGCCGAGTTAGGTAAAACGTATGTGTGCGTATAGCCATTGCGCTTTAATTCTTTAGCCAGTGCCCATCGACCTACAAGATTAAATGCGCCATGTCCAATCGACATTTCAATGGCGCAATTCACTTCTGGCATGCGCTCCAAAATCGGTTTGCACCAAGCGGGGGCTAGAACATCAATCGTCGCAGCGGGGTAGTTTTGCTTCAATGTGGTGTAGAGGCTTTGCGACATGACCATGTCGCCAACCCAAGAAGGGCCGATAATCAGAATCTTCATGTCCTGCTGCTCATCAGTTTGGCTGTTGAACGGCATTGTACTTTTCTATACGAATAAGAGCAAAGAAGGTTGCAAGCATAAAGCCATAGAATGCGCTGATTAAGTTAGCTTGTAATGGTGCTTCTGTTAAGCAAAAGAGCATAAACCCAGCGACAAATACCGTACCTGTGTAACCCCAGAGGCTATCGGTTTTCCTGTAGTGTTGAGTAAAGACCGCAAAAGGTACTACAAGCATCATAATAATGGTAACTATACCTAATATTCCATTACTCGCTAGCATTTCGAAATATTGGCTATGGGCATGACCACGAGTTAAATTCCGAGTGTATTCATTCACTTTACCTTCAGCATAAAGCTGCTTATTGAGATTTTCTCGTTCATTATAAGGTAAACCAATGAATGGGCTTTGTTTAAACGCTTCCGTTGCAGCTTTCCATAAATAGAATCGAGTACCTGTAGATGTTGCCGCTTCTACATCTCCGGAAATAATATGAGACACCTCATAAGCTGTATAATCTATTCGTTGTTTTACTGAATCGGAATTCCAATAAGTCCCTAATGATAGAGCGATAAAACCCACAATGAACGTTGATGTTAATTTTAGGTTTAGTCTTTTCCAATTTAGTAGCGCACACAATATCAGAAGTAGCGGAATAGCAAATATGGCGCCACGAGTTAAAGTTAATACTGTTGAAATAATTGAGGCGATGAATGCTAAAAATAATAAGACTCTATATTTAGGGTTTTTTATAGATAAACATAAAGATAGAAATGCCAATGAGCACGCCAAATAACCAAAGTTGATACTAAAGAGAAAACCGTCAACACGTGGCATCTGGAGTATAACGAACTGGTAAAGAGCAAGAACCAGCGCACCAAAAGAACCAACTATGACGCCAATAGATAACCATTCATAGGCTTGTGCCGAGCGTAGGATGAAAGCTTTTCTGAACATTAAATAAATAGGAATACATAACAATAAACGACTACCGCCTTGAAAGTACCTGAAGGTACTACCATCGACTATTGTGATTGGTAAATTGGCAAAGAAATAGGCACCAAGACAACAAGTGATCAGTAAGTCATATTTATTAAAATCACAATGAGTTCTATTCTTAACTAGGTCGTGAATTGAGAATATAACGATAAAGGCGACAATGACAACACTAAAATTATTAGTCGATAGAAGGAGTGCTGGAACTAAGAATAATGATGATAGCGCAAAATTATTCATGTTAATAAGTTTGTTCATTCGTGATTCCATTCTTATTATTTCGCCGATTTTCTGAATGTATAATTACCGCGCACTTTACGCCATAGGCCAAATACATCGGTTTTAGGGAAAATAGCAATACGTCGAATTTGATATGGGTCTTGATGCATTAATAATGGGCCGCTGTTGGTTGCAACCGCAAATTGATAGCCACATTGATGCACGATCTGTTTTGATTGCGTATCATGATCGCCATAGGGGTATGCAAAAGAAACTAGTTGTTCGCCTAGTAGCTCTTCGAGTTCAAGCTTATTACGTGAGATCTCTTTACGCTGTTCAGATTCACTGAGTTTGCTGAGAAATGGATGAGTCATTGTATGGCCGCCAATTTCAACCAGCCCTGAATCGTGTAATGCTTTGACTTGCTGACGAGACATTAAAGGCACTGGTTTTTCTGGGTTGCTCGGTACTTCAACATCCCAACGGTTAAAATCCTCCCCGGTTACTACATAGACAACCGCTTTAAAACCGTATTTTCGTAATAGCGGCAACATCAATTCGTAGTTATCTTGATAGCCGTCATCAACCGTTAAGATGATATAGCGCTTGCCTGATTCAAGGCGGTGAATGAGCCCTTTATCCGCTAAATTTTTAAAGGTTAGCGTTGCAAACCCCATTTTTTTTAGCAGTTTGAAGTGCTTTTCAAGCATGTCAATATGCAGATAGGTACCATGTACGCCTTTTTCACTCTCATCCTTAATAAAGCGATGATACATAATAATCGGCATCTCTTTACGCAGCTTTTCAACATGAACCGTTTGATAAATATCTTCTATTTGATCGACCACATTGGTTAAGCTGTAGCTGTGCTGAATTATCTCACTGACTTGTGGCGAGCAGTGTGGTGTTTTTAACCCTTGTTCTACATATTGACTAACTTTTGAAAAATCAATATCGAGATCTTTAGGCCCGATGTCACCGAAGTTGCTTGCCATGGCCGCAGCGATATTATCGTCATCGACAATACCAATTGCACTTGCCTCACCGATTGCCAGGGTAGGCCGTCCACACAGCAAAGATTCCATTGCCACTCTGCCAGCCCCAATGACTAAGTCTGATTGAGCAAGTATCGAGACGACATCTTGTGAATAACCAAGAAAGTGAACGTCAGAAGTAAACTTATCAAAACGCGCTTCAATTTTAGAGCCAGATATGACCTGAATCTGGTATTTTGCTGAGTCTAAACACTCATCGAGCAACCGATAGCAAAGATCCCCTTTGGGGCCGGTTAACCTACCAATAATACTGACCACGGGTTTGCTATTTTGAGGAGCGTTTTGCCAAGTGAATTCTTGCGTTTCAATGCCGTTTCGGCTTACGACGAGCGAGCTTTGTGGAACATTCAATTCAGTCATGAGTTGTTGTTCAATGGCCTCACAAACCGGTAGTGCTTTGTCACCCATGGCGTGAAATTTTTTACGAGATGCGTGTACAGGCTGACGACCATGTACTGTGGTGACCATAGGCGTATTTGTTAATTTGCAAGCAATGTGACAACTCCAACTGGAGGCGCGAGAGTGAGCATGCACTAGTTGGATATGGTGTTTCTTAATCAGATAAATAAGATAACCCACATGCCAAAAGCGGCGAGGAATACTGCGTTTATTAAAACGGAGTTTATAAAATAGCCCTTGGTGAGGTTTTGTTAGCGTATCGGAAACATAAAATACCTTATGCCCACGCTTTGTCAGTTCATCGCCAGCGGTTGTGGCGTAAACCTCTGCCCCAGTGACCTCAAGTTGAGATAAGGCCATTAATATATTCATCAATACTCCACGAGTTAGCAGCAAATGCTTTTCATATGTCTAAAAAACACGATCAATTTTTCATTCTTCCCCTTCCAATGGTTACTCCATATTAGTCTTCCAGTAAGAAGAGAGCAGCCTTTTAGGGAGATATGTTTACTAGTTCCTCCCCCTTTTAGAGGGAGGTTAGGAGGGAGTGATTTCAGCCATCATTACTTATTAATCAACGCCATATACTCAGCCACACCTTCAGCCACCGTCTTAAATTGATGTTGGCAACCAGCGGCGCGCAATTTCGTTAAATCGGCCTCGGTGAACTCTTGGTAAGCACCTTTTAAGTGCTCTGGGAATGGAATGGTTTCAACCTCACCTTTACCATGGTGCTTGATAACGGCTTTGGCCACTTCTTGGAAAGATTCAGCATTGCCAGTACCTAAGTTATAAATACCGGATACTCCGCTGTTCATAAACCATAAATTCACAGCCGCAACGTCACCCACATAAACGAAATCACGCTGGAAGGTTTCACTACCTGCAAACAGTTTCGGGTTTTCACCCGCATTCATTTGATTATTTAAATGAAAAGCAACAGAAGCCATTGAGCCTTTGTGCTGTTCACGCGGGCCATAGACATTGAAATAACGAAAACCGGTAATTTGGGAAAGAGTTTCACCGTGTGTTTGTGCTTCTTGCCAAATGCGGCGCACATAGTTATCAAACTGCTGCTTGGAATAGCCATACACATTCAGCGCACCTTCATACTCTTTTTCTTCAATGAAGGTATCGGTATCGCCATAGGTTGCGGCTGATGAAGCATACAAAAATGGAATGTCGCGCTCTAAGCAGTAGTGTAGTAGCTCTTTAGAATATTCATAGTTATTAAGCATCACATACTTGCCGTCCCACTCGGTAGTGGCAGAGCAAGCGCCTTCATGAAATACGGCTTCGATAGGGCCGAAATCCTCACCAGACATGATCTGCACCAAGAAATCATCTCTGTCCATATAATCGGCAATGTCCAGATCAACCAGGTTTTTGAATTTACGACCATTTTTTAAGTTATCGACAACAAGAATATCATTAATACCTTGTTCATTAAGCGCCTTGATAATGTTGCTGCCAATCATGCCAGCGCCACCAGTTACGATGATCATACAAAATTCCTATGGTTATAATACGAACAATTATGCGCATTATAGCGGCTTAGCTAGTGGCTGTAATCACAAAATCTACGCCCCGTTTTTTGAGGACTCGCCCTCTAAGTGATTTTGGTTTAGACTCCGTTGCAAAATATACTATGCATAGCGCTATTTAGGAGCGAGACCTAAGGGCGGTAGCTTGGATAAATGAGAGAGGAATGTAAGTGATTTCATCACAGTGTAGTCAAGGAAAAAAAACATCTTCAGATAACTACTATCCAAGTATGGAAGGTGGTGTTGAGCTTAGTGAATTACTAATAAATATCTGGAAAAAGAAATGGTTAGTAGCCTTGTCAACCTTTTGTTTTCTTTCTATTGCTTCGGCGTACGTTTTCTTTGCACAGGAATGGTGGAGTGCAAAAGCTACAGTTAGTCCTCCACAAATTCAGGATATTGCTGGTTACCAGCAAGCGGTAAAACAATATCAGCCTTTATTTGATTTATATCAAGAAGATGGAACGGTCATAGTTAGTGAAACTTTAGATAAACTGATAGATCCAGAGATCATATTTAAACGGTTCATTCTTGAGTTTAATTCAAATGGTGCAAAAAGAGCTTTTATGCAGACAGATTCGATCTTTTTGACGATTAGAGATGATCTGCTAAAGAATAAAGGTGAGACTAATCTTCAGGAGTTTTATCAAGAATGGTTCTCTAAAATAAATGCTAAATCATTGGATAAAAAATCATCAGCAGATGATAAAAATATTGAAATAATTAACCTCAGCTTACAATCGGTAGATAAATTAACGGCTGTATCACTACTTAGATCTTATGTCGATTTTGTAAATAATAGGATCAATGCGCAACTGGAGAGTGATTTAAATAATACCTTAAACACACGATATAGTGAGTTAAAACAACTGGAAAAAAATCTAAAAAGTCAGGCTGAGCTGAGATTGAAAGTCGAGTTAGAAAGAACTCAGTATGCGCTGGATATAGCAAAATCTGCTGATGTAAAATTACCAGTTCAGAATCTTGGTGATAATGAAATTTTTGCGATAAATATTGGCTATCGTGCTTTGGAAGCTAAACTTAATGCATTGAAAAGTATTACAGATTTGAGTATTTTTGAACCTAGAATATCTTTACTAAAAAGCCAAATATCCCAGTTCGGAATAAATAAAATTAGCGGAAAAACAGATTGGTATGTTAGTGCTTTTTATTATCTTCAAGAACCTGAAGAGCCAATAAGGAGAGATAAACCTAAAAGAACTTTAATCATTGTGCTCAGTGCGATATTCGGTGTGATGTTTGGAGTGACACTTGTCTTAGTTAATTCTATTTTAAATAAAAAATTAATATCGGATGAACACGTTTCTTAATTTAATTACATATTCATTCTATTAAGTGCATTACTTTCTTTTTGGGTTAAATAATGAATAATATTCTATCTCTGATCGGTCGTACCGATGCGCTGTTCACTCAAGACATTGCCCAGCACGAAGCTGAGTTATCTCGTATCGTTTCACAGTCACGCTTTCTTGTCCTCGGCGGAGCTGGGTCAATTGGCCAAGCGGTTACTAAAGAAATCTTTAAGCGCAATCCGCAGAAACTGCATGTAGTAGATATCAGCGAAAACAATATGGTGGAGTTGGTGCGTGATATTCGCAGTTCATTTGGCTACATTGGCGGCGATTTCCAAACCTTCGCTTTGGACATCGGTTCGATTGAGTATGATGCCTTTATCAAAACCGACGGTCAGTATGATTATGTCTTAAACCTCTCTGCCCTCAAGCATGTACGCAGCGAAAAAGACCCGTTTACCTTGATGCGTATGATTGATGTCAACGTATTCAACACCGATAAAACCATTCAGCAGTCGATTGACGCGGGCGTGAAAAAATACTTTTGCGTGTCGACCGATAAAGCGGCCAACCCGGTCAATATGATGGGGGCGTCGAAGCGCATTATGGAAATGTTCTTGATGCGCAAAAGTGAGCAGATCTCAATCTCGACTGCGCGTTTTGCTAACGTTGCCTTTTCTGATGGATCTCTGTTGCACGGCTTTAACCAACGTATTCAAAAAAATCAGCCGATTGTCGCGCCAAACGACATCAAGCGTTATTTCGTAACGCCCCAAGAATCCGGTGAGCTGTGCCTCATGTCGTGCATTTTTGGCGAAAACTGCGATATTTTCTTCCCGAAACTTAGTGAAGCGCTGCATCTGATTACCTTTGCCGACATCGCAGTTAAGTACCTTAAGCAACGTGGCTATGAGCCGCATTTATGCGCGGATGAAGATGAAGCTCGTGAACTGGCGAAAACGCTACCAGCACAAGGCAAATGGCCTTGTCTTTTCACCGAAAGTGATACGACGGGTGAAAAGGATTTCGAAGAGTTTTTCACTGATAAAGAAGTGCTTGATATGGCACGTTTTGAAAATTTGGGCATCATCAAAAATGAACCTCTGTATCAACCGGAGTTGTTGAGTCTTTTTGAAGAAAAAATTGCCCAAATGAAAGATCAACGAGCTTGGAGCAAAGAGCAGATTGTGGCGCTCTTCTTTACGATGATCCCCGACTTCGGTCATAAAGAAACGGGCAAATACCTTGATAGCAAGATGTAAGGGTGAAGAAGAATGAACGCACAGTTACTGGTTGAGTTTGTACGCGACCAATACCAAACCCCAGATTTTATTCCGTTGCATGCCCCTACTTTTGCGGGTAATGAGAAAGCGTACGTTACGGAAACCATTGATAGCACTTTTGTATCGAGCGTCGGTAAATTTGTTGATGAGTTTGAGCGCAAGATGGAAGCCTTTACTGGCAGTGCCCGCGCGGTTGCCACCGTCAACGGCACGGCAGCGCTGCATGCTGCGTTGTACATGGCGGGCGTTGAGCGGGGGGATTTGGTGATCACCCAAGCACTGACGTTTGTTGCTACTTGTAATGCGCTTTATCACATGGGTGCCGAGCCGATTTTTGCGGATGTTTCGCCCGTGAGTTTGGGTCTTTGCCCTAAAGCGGTGGATGCCTTCCTAGAAGATAGTGCAGAAACCACTGATGCTGGGTGTATCCATAAGCAAACAGGTAGAAGAATCAAAGCTGTGGTGCCGATGCACACCTTTGGTCATCCGGTAGAACTTGATGAACTGATTGCCGTTTGTTTGAAATGGCACATCACATTAGTCGAGGACGCAGCAGAAAGTTTAGGCTCGTTTTACAAGGGCAAACACACCGGAACGCTTGGTGAATTTGGTGCGGTGAGCTTCAATGGCAACAAAATTATTACCACGGGTGGCGGCGGTATGGTGCTGTGTGGCACGGAAGAGGCGGGCAGACGTACTAAGCACGTGACTACGACGGCGAAAGTGCCGCACCCATATGAGTTCTTCCATGATGAACCAGGGTTTAACTACCGCATGCCGAACTTAAATGCGGCGCTGGGCTGTGCGCAGATGGAAGTGCTGGAACGCTATCTGGCGCAAAAACGTCAATTGGCACATCAATACCAAGCATTTTTCGCCAGCAGCGATGTGACGTTTGTGGTCGAGCCAGAATACGCACAATCAAACTATTGGCTCAATGCCATCATTTGCGCAGATACACAGCAACGCAATGAACTGCTAGAGCAAACTAATGCAGCTGGCATAATGACGCGCCCAATCTGGCAGTTAATGCACCGTTTGCCGATGTTTAAGCATGCTTTACGTGGTGATCTTAACAATTCACAGTGGCTAGAAGAGCATCTGATTAATCTCCCAAGCTTTCCCACCTTGATAAATAGTTAACCAAAGAGAGTAAATTGATGTACAAGTTGGAAGAGATAAAAGTCGGTATGGCTGAGTCCTATTCTCAAACAATATCAGATGCTGATGTAAAGAATTTTGCAAATATTTCTGGTGACAGAAACCCAGTCCATATGGATGAGTTATATGCAGAACAATCAAGGTTTGGAAAAAGAATTGCTCATGGAATGTTTAGTACAAGTTTTTTTTCTGCTTTGTTTGGGATGAAGCTTCCTGGCCCTGGATGTGTATATGTTTCTCAAAGTATTAAGTTTAGAAAACCAGTTTATGTTGGTGATACAGTTACAGCATATATAGAAGTTAAAGATGTCGATTTAAATCGAAGAAGAGTTTATTTTGATACATACTGTAAAGTTGGTAATTCTAAGGTGATTACTGGAAGTGCTGAAATATATATTCCGGAATAGAAATAATAAAATAAAGAGATCTAATTATGAAAGATGAAATAGAGTATATTGATGTCCATGATATTGATGTTCTGGTGAGTTTTTTTCCTGAAATTAAATCTCTTTTTACTGAGTGTTTTGAAAGAGAGTTAAATAAAGATCTATGGGAATGGGCATATTTGAACAATCCATGTGGAAAACCATTAGTTTCACTGGCCTTGTTTAATGGCAAAGTTATTGGGCATTATGCAGTAATACCACAGATACTAACAAATAATAAGAAAAAGCTCATCGGTTATTTATCAATGACAACGATGGTATCAGCGAATTTTCGACGCTTTGGCATTTTTCAATTATTAGCTGAACGAGTGTATAGTAAGATTGATGCTAATAAAATTCCTAGTGTTGTTTATGGTTTCCCAAATCATAACTCTATAGCTGGTTTTAGAAAGAGGTTGGGATGGATAATATCTGATGAATATAAAGTAAGACAGATTCATCCTAATGATTGGCATTGTCAATGCTCTCTTATACAGGGGGCGGAAATTGAAGGTGCATTCCAACTTGATATGTCAGAAGAAAAGATTAAGGAGTGGCGTTGCAATAAGCCTAATCAGGTTTGGGATATTCATCAAGGAATTGGTGTAAAGGAAATAAACGATGCATATGATCTAATGTATTATACCACCGCCAATGATTTGTTTAAATTTAAGCCAGGTAAGTCTGTAAATATAGTTTCACCATTTTCTGATGTAGAAAATGAAGATGATAGAAATGTATTATTTCCATATAGATTTGGATATCGAACATTCAACATGAAAAATGAACTTTCCTTCAATGTTCAAATGTGCATGTCGGATGTTTTTTAATGAAAATATTAGCAATAACATCAATTCGTTCTGAATATGACTTAATGAGTTATGTTTATAAGAAGCTAGATAGAGATTCTGGAATTGATCTTCGTCTTTTGGTTGGAGGTTGCCATAATTCACCATCGTTTGGCTTAACAGTTAAAGATATAAAAAAAGATGGTTTTAATATACTTTGTCAAATTGATAGCTTGATTGATTCTGATTCTAGTGCAGCCAGATTAAAAAGTGCCTCGGTTTTATTACTATCATGTATTGATCTGGTGAATGCATTTTCACCAGATCTGATAATTTATGCTGGTGATAGAGAAGATGTTATGATCGGAGCTCTTCTTGGTGGATATCTTGGTATTCCTACCGTTCATTTTTTTGGTGGTGATCATGCGTCGGATGGGCATATAGATAATCCCATCCGACATGCAGTATCGAAATTATCAACGTGCCATTTTGTTAGTATTGAAGAACATAAAAAAAGATTGCTTAAAATAGGTGAACCATCAAGTAGGATTTTTAATATTGGAAGTGTTGCTCTAGATAAATTTAAAGAAATACCGATTCGTAATGATATATTGGATTTTGTTGCTGGCCGTAAAGTTTCAAGGCCTGCGGCTCTTTTTATTTTTCATCCAGTTGAAGATGAAATAGAGATAGCGCCACAGCTTGTTTGCAATATTATTCATGAGCTTATTGAAAATGGTTACCATGTATTTATTGGTTTGCCAAATAGTGATCATGGTTATTCAGGAATTAGAGAGGTTTTGAATAATTATTCTAGTGATTCTAATGTTTCTTTGTACGGTAACTTACCAAGGGATTTATTTGTTCAATTATTTAAAGCTTGTAAATTAATCATGGGAAACTCATCTGCGGGTATTCTTGAAGCTGCTAGTGTACCAATTCCATGTATCAATGTTGGTCTGAGGCAGCGTGGGCGTATGAGTGCGGAAAATGTTATTTTTATAGATTCTGATTTAAATCAGATAAAAGATGCAATTATGAAAACAAAAGACGAAACATTTTTATCATCTATTAGTAATATTTCTAATCCGTATGGTGATGGCAATGCATCAGATAAAGCTGTTGAACTTATAAAATCGATAGAATTCTCTGCGATATATAAAAAATATGAGGACCCTCTATATGTTGAGCAATAAACCTGTATTAATTGTTGCTCCTCATGCTGATGATGAAACTTTAGGATGCGGAGGAACTATTCTAAAACTCATTTCTCAAGGATATAGTGTTCATTGGCTGCTTGTTACTGGGATGAGTGAAGAAGCTGGATTTTCAAAAAAGCAAATAGAAATTCGTAAAAATGAAATAGAGAGTGTTACAAGTTTGTATAACTTTACGTCTATTCATGAATTAAAATTTCCACCAGCTAGGCTTGATGCTATATCGAAAGGTGATATTGTGGTTGATATTTCACATGCTATACATGAAATACAACCTGAAATTATATTTATCCCCTATAGGAATGATGCTCACAGCGATCACGAAATAGTCTATGATTCGGTAATGTCTGCGGCGAAGTCATTTCGTGCCCCGTTTGTTAGAAAAATACTTGCCTATGAGACGCTTTCTGAAACAGATTTCGGCATGAAGCCTGAAGATGGTGGATTTAAACCGAATGTATTTATTGATATATCTACTTACCTCAATAAAAAGCTCGCTATCTTAGACGTTTTTGAGTCTGAGGTACGTGATTTTCCATTTCCTCGCTCAAGAAAAGCATTGGAATCTTTGGCTTATTTAAGAGGAGTACAGTGTAATGCTAATGCGGCTGAAGCCTTTATGCTTATAAAGGAGATATTATGACACTTATTATTGCTGAAGCTGGCGTAAACCATAACGGAGATGATGCACTGGCGTTTCAACTTGTAGATGCTGCGTATCAAGCCGGTGCCGACATCGTTAAGTTTCAAACCTTTAAAGCTAAAAACTTAGTCACTGAGCAAGCCAAGCAAGCCGACTACCAAGTGGCTAATACGCAAAAACAAGAGTCGCAATTGTCGATGCTCAGTCGCCTTGAACTTTCCTATGCCGCCCATCACCAGTTAGTCAAACATTGCCAGACCTTGGGAATTGAGTTTCTTTCGACAGCTTTTGACTCTGAAAGCCTAGATTTCCTGGTTAACGATCTGGGTTTAACACGCCTTAAACTGCCTTCTGGCGAGCTCACCAATGCGCCTTTGGTTCTTGAGCATGCACGCACCGGCTGTGATTTGATTGTATCCACAGGTATGGCGACGCTGGCCGAGATTGAAATGGCGCTTGGGGTTATTGCCTTTGGTTATACGGCGTCGGACAACGCAGCGCCATCGGTACTGGCGTTTCAGCAAGCTTACGCCTCAGAGGCGGGGCAAAAAGCCCTTAAAGAAAAAGTGACCATTCTGCACTGCACCACTGAATACCCGGCGCCGATGGCAGAAATCAACCTTAGAGCAATGGATACGCTCGGCAATTCGTTTGATTTGCTTGCGGGCTATTCTGACCACAGCGAAGGGATCACCATCCCCATTGCTGCGGTGGCGCGCGGTGCGGTGTTGATTGAAAAACACTTTACCCTTGATAAAAATATGGAAGGCCCCGATCACAAGGCTTCACTTGAACCAGATGAACTGGCTGCAATGGTGAAAGCGATTCGCCAAGTGGAAGTGGCGCTGGGCACGGCGGTAAAATCGCCGACCGTTTCGGAGGTGAGAAACAAAGCGGTGGCTCGCAAAAGTTTGGTGGCGAGCCAAGTAATTCGAGCGGGTGAATCATTTACTGCAGACAACTTGACCATCAAACGTCCGGGCAGTGGCATGTCGCCCTATGAGTATTGGGAGATGCTTGAGCGCTCGGCAAGCCGAGACTATCAAGTGGGAGATTTAATCCTTGAATAAGTACAAACCGCTGGTCTTGATCGGCGGCGGCGGCCACGCGAGCGTGCTGGCGGATATTTTACTTGGTCAGGGACGAGAAGTCCTTGCGGTGATTTCCCCAGATGCTCTCTCCTCAAGAGCAGTGTTTGCTGGCTTGGCGCATTTGACTAAAGATGAAGAGGTGAAACGCTTTTCACCGGATAGTGTGTACTTGGTCAATGGTATTGGCATGTTGCCTCGTTCTATGCTGCGTCAGCGAGTCAATCAACAGTTTCTCGAACTCGGTTATCAGTTTGAAACGGTGATCGCCAGTGATGCGCACGTATCACTGTTTGCGACTATCCGCTCCGGCGCGCAGATTTTATCTGGGGCACAAGTACAAACTGGCGCGGTTATTGGCGAACATACCATAGTGAACAGCGGCGCTTTGGTTGAGCACGATTGCCAAATCGGCGCTTATAACCATATTGCGCCACGCGCGACCCTGTGTGGTGCGGTATGTACGCGCGAAGCGGTTTACATTGGTGCGAATGCAACCGTGATTCAAGGTTTAGTTTTAGAATCTCAGAGTGTGGTTGGTGCTGGAGCCATCGTGAATCGGTCGCTGATGAAGAATTATACCTGCTACCCTGCCCGTACCTATCTTAAAGAAAATAATTAGAATTCAAGGATATTTCATGAGCTACTGCTGGAACAATGTATTGATTAAACCAGACAACTCGGTTCGGGATGCACTGGAGATTATCAATAATGAAGCCCTGAGAGTGGCACTAGTCGTTGACAATAATCAACATTTGGTCGGTGTAGTGACAGATGGGGATATTCGTCGTGGCTTACTCAAAAATCTGACGCTGGCAGATCCCGTTTCTTTGGTGATGAATTTATCTCCCACGACAGCTCAAGCTGGAATCCGCAGAGAGCTATTGTTCGATTTGATGGAGAAAAAGGGCATCCTCTCCATCCCGCTTCTAGATGATGCAGGAAAAGTGGTGGGGCTTGAAACCTTGCATGGTGCATTACATCGTCCTAAATATCAAAATCCGGTATTTCTGATGGCGGGGGGATTTGGTACCCGTTTACGTCCTTTGACGGATAATTGCCCCAAGCCAATGCTTAAGATCGGTAATAAGCCTATTCTCGAAACAGTGATCCGCAGTTTTATAAAAGCGGGTTTTGTCAATTTTTATATATCGACCCATTACATGCCCGAGTTGATTCAGGCACATTTTGGTGATGGCTCTGAACTTGGGGCTAATATCACTTATGTGCATGAGGAACTACCGCTTGGTACTGGTGGTGCGCTTGGTCTGTTACCGAAAGATCTGCCAGAAAGCCTACCATTGATCATGATGAATGGTGATGTGCTGACTAAAGTAGATTTCCAGCGCTTGCTTGATTTCCACATTACTCATGATGCCGATGCTACCATGTGTGTACGTGAGTACGATTATCAAATTCCTTATGGGGTGATTAATGGAGAAGGCAATAAAATCACTAGTATGGTGGAAAAGCCTATTCAGCGCTTTTTTGTCAACGCGGGTATTTATGTGGTTTCGCCACGCGTGATTCAATCTGTACCAGAAAATTACCGCATTGATATGCCAACACTGCTTGAGCAACACATGCAAGAGCGAGATAAGATTCTCATGTTTCCTATTCACGAATATTGGCTAGATATTGGCCGAATGGATGATTTTAACCGTGCGCAAGCAGACATTCATACCTTGGGGCTGGATTAATGGAACGAGTTGCCGTTGTTGGGCTGGGGAACATTGCTACTCGCCATCGCCGAAATATTAAACAGCTTTTTCCACATGCTCAGCTCTATGCTATGTCAGCCAGTGGACGTATGCCGCACGAGGCGGTCAGTCACGCCGATCATCTAGTGGAGTCGATTGATGTACTGATCACGCATCAGGTTCAACTGGTTATTGTCGCTTCTCCGGCCCCTTTTCACGCGGCGCATGCCATCCCGTTGATTGAAGCGGGCATTGCCGTACTGATTGAGAAGCCAGTCACCGCTACGCTCGACGAATTAAAAGCGCTGCAAGAGGTGGCAGCTCAATACTCAACTCCTGTGGCTGTAGGGTATTGCATACGCTACTTATCTTCTGCGATTGAGATGAAAAAATGTCTTGCATCTGGGATGTTGGGGAATATGTACCATGCTCATGTCGAGGTTGGTCAGTATTTACCAGATTGGCGTCCGAGCAAAGATTACCGTGAGAGTGTATCAGCCAGAGCGATGTTAGGTGGCGGTGTCCTTTTAGAGCTTAGCCATGAGTTTGATTACACCCAATGGTTATTGGGTGAGCTGACTCTAGAGCACGCTATCTTGAGCCAAAGTGAAGAGCTTGGTTTGGAAGTTGAGGACAGTGCCGATATGCTCCTCAGCACTAAGCAAAAAGCAGTTGTGCACCTGCATCTCGATTTTTTGCAGCGTAAAGCGTATCGCCAGTGCCGCTTTGTCGGTAGCCAAGGCGCGTTAGAGTGGGATTTGATTGGCAATGAGATCCGCTTTGTTTCCGCGCAAGGCACGCAAGTACTCTACAGCGACCCCACTTGGGATAAAAACCAAATGTATACAGCGATGGTGCTGGATTTTGTTGCCTATATCCATCGCCAACCGAGTCAGTGTGTGTCGCTTGATGAGGCGGCTAAAAGCCTTGAACTGATTGCACAAATCAAAATGCGCTATCCCATCACGGCGAGCTAGATGGCGTAAAGGGTAAATATCCAATGAAAAACTATGCATTTATTTTTGCTCGTGGCGGTTCAAAAGGTCTGCCAGGAAAAAACATTAAACCACTTGCTGGCAAACCCTTGCTGCACTATTCGATTGACAGCGCGTTGGCCGCTCCGTCTATTGAGCAGGTATTTGTTTCCACCGATGATGACGAAATTGCGCAAGTGGCGAGGAATGGCGGGTCGATCGTTATCGATCGTCCTGCAGAGCTGGCGGATGATACCAGCCCAGAGTGGCTTTCTTGGCGACATGCGATTGAATGGGTGCGTGCTAACTATGGCGACTTTGATGGCTTTATTAGCTTGCCTGCGACAGCTCCCCTGAGGGCGGTCAGTGATATCGAAAGTGCCATCCAGCAACGAATGGCCGTTAGCGCCGATATTTGTATCTCGGTGACCCCCGCCAGCCGCAGCCCCTTTTTCAATATGGTCAAGCAGACCGACTCAGGTATGGTTGAGTTGGTCATCAAGCCACAGGGTGAAGTGGCACGTCGTCAAGATGCGCCAGCGGTGTTCGATATCACCACCGTTGTGTATGCTACCACGCCCGAGTTTGTCTTGAACAATTACGGTCTTTTTTCTGGCAACGTCACTAGCATTGATGTACCGAAAGAGCGCGCCGTAGATATTGATGATATTTACGATTTTATGTTAGCAGAAGCGATTGTCGGAGGTTGTCAATAATGGAAAAGCTACTCGATAATAAAACCATTGTGGTGGCGGGAGCAGGTGGCCTGCTTGGAACGCGTTTAGTGCTCGCTTTGCTAAAGCAAGGCGCACACGTCATCGCAGCCGATATTCATTTGGAGGCGATGCGTGAACGGCTTGCTTCGCTCGGTGTTGACCTACAAAATGAGAAGCTGAGTTGTTGTGAGTTGGATGTAACTAAAGAAGAAAGTGCCAAAGCGTTCTATAATCAGCAGACTCAACAGATCGATGGCGCGGTCAACGCAACCTATCCTCGTAATAAGACGTATGGTAAGCACTTTTTTGATGTCAGCTTAGAGAGCTTCAACGAGAATTTGTCGTTACATCTTGGTAGTGCGTTTCTCTTTACGCAGCAGAGTGCTGTGTACTTTAAGCGTCAGCAACAGCCTTTTTCGCTGGTGAATATATCCTCGATTTATGGTGTTGTAGCACCGAAGTTTGAGATTTATAACAAAACAACAATGACTATGCCAGTCGAATACGCAGCGATCAAGTCTGCGATTCAACACCTTAACAAATACGTGGTTTCTTACGTGAATGACAGCCGTTTCCGTATTAACTGTGTCAGTCCTGGCGGTATTTTTGACCATCAGCACGACGCGTTTTTACAAGCCTATAAAGAGAAAACACACGGTGCAGGCATGTTGGATGTGGAAGAGGTGGTTGGCTCGGTACTGTTTTTGCTCTCGGAGCAATCACGTTATGTTACTGGCCAAAATATTGTCGTTGATGATGGGTTTAGTTTGTAAATGAAAATAACAAGAAATGCGATAATCCCTTTAATTTTATTATGTTCAGCTTCATTTTTAAGTTTCATGCCAATGTTTTTTCAGGCAAGAGATTTGTGGGATGGGGTAGTTATTAGCCATGCATTTGAATCCGGTAACAGAGAGATATATTGGAATTGGTTTACAGAATCAGGGTGGTTTTTAACTCCGATAATGTATGATGTTTTTTTTAATATATTTAGTGATAAAACATTTCTGTTGGCAATCCAGTTAACAATGATTACATGCCATATTATTTCTACTATATATATAT
>Ga0075011_10000246_pt1 | contig 28383 bp, 16 predicted proteins | sample TARM_MetaG_T_14_FD_72354 | JGI IMG/M metagenome (GOLD analysis project Ga0075011, IMG submission 72354) | Freshwater microbial communities from Pennsylvania, USA, analyzing microbe dynamics in response to fracking - TARM_MetaG_T_14 | ecosystem: Environmental > Aquatic > Freshwater > River...
GTGCGGTGGCTTTTCATTTAAGATTCGGAAATCGTCAATTAATTCCGGAACTTAAGCAATTAATTGAAATAGTTTTGTCGCCTAAAGGTGTGACTCATTTACTGTTAGAAATTGATAAATCATTTGTGTTTGAGAGACATCCAGAAATAATTACAGGAGACTTTGCTTTGACATCCTCAGATGCGAATGATTTAGTTAAGTTTGCCCGCCAATATAAGATTGAAATCATTCCACTGATGCAATGTTTAGGACATCAAGGCTGGGGAGGCAGTCGAAGTGCATTACTTACTGCCTATCCGGAGTTTGATGAAACGCCTGAAATATCACTATCAGCCGAGTGGCCAGAAATATTCTGTCGCAGTTGGTGTCCGCTTCACCCAGAAGTTAATGATATCGTCTATGATATGTTAGATGAATTAATCGAAGCCTTTGATGCCAAATACTTTCATATTGGTATGGACGAAGTGTATGAGATTGCGAGTAATCAGTGTGATCGCTGTCGTGGTAAAAATCGAGCAGATTTATTTGAAAAAGCTGTTCGAGATATGCATCAACATATTGTGACACATCATCAAATTGAAATGATGATGTGGGGAGATCGGCTAATTGAAGCTAATCGTTTTGGTTATGATAATTGGGAGGCCGATACATTCGGTACTTTTGAAGCTGTAAAATCATTACCGAAAGATATTATTATTCTAGACTGGCATTATGATGAAAGGGAGCAAGGTTTTCCCACTCCGGGCTATTTTATGGAGCAGGGTTATCGAGTGATGCCTGCATGTTGGTTTAAACAGAATGTCGCTAATAATTTATTTACTCAGGCTAAAGCAGACGCTAAACGATTGGGGACTGACGATAGATACTTTGGAAATATTGTGACTTCTTGGCATCATTGGGATCAATCAGCTTTTGCAAAAATAAATCAAATAGTATTAGGAGAACTGACAAACGAAAGCGACGAACAAGTTTGTCTGTTAAAAAACATTGAAATGGCTAACTTGTTAAGTAGCTAGTGTGTTAAATCATTAAACTATGTATATTTTGAAGGTTATTGAAAAGGTTTATATGGTCAACTAAGATAGATGTGTATATAATGATTGCGTTTACATAAAACTATGAAAAGCTTTAGGGGGAATTGGAAGCAATGTTAAAAGTAAATTTTACGGGTGTAATAAATGAAGTGGAACAAGGTCTTTCGTTAGTAGAAGAGAACTTTGGTTTTGTCAGAGATTCCAACGGTTTAATCGTAGAAGTTGTCAAATCACTTAATGACAAAGAAACTAAAATCAGCTTTGATGGTGTAAAAGGTGAAATCCATTTTACAACGCCTAGTTCATTCTATCGATTACTTAATCTATGGCTGTTTAATCAAAAATTAGACAAACCATTTGAACTAATAGAGCAACCACAATTTGATAAAACGGGTGTGATGGTGGATTGTTCGCGTAATGCTGTTTTGTCAGTTAAAGGTATGAAAAAACTACTTAATGAAATGGCTAAACAAGGCCTAAATCAAGTGATGCTCTATACGGAAGAAACTTACGAGGTCAAAGAATATCCATATTTTGGCTATTTGCGTGGTCGTTATAGTCAAACTGAATTACGTGAAATGGACGATTATGCTTATCAATTAGGTATTGAAATGGTGCCCTGTATTCAAACGTTAGGTCATCTTTATCTAGCTTTAAACTATGAATATGCGAACTCTTTTAAAGATACATCGGATATTGTGTTAGTAGGAGAGCCTAAGACATATGAATTTTTGGACAATTTAATCCGCTCTGCAAGTGAACCGTTTCGTACAAAGCGCATTCATGTTGGCATGGATGAAGCCTGGGGCTTAGGTACCGGACAATATCGTTCGAAGAATGGGATACGTGATAGTTTTGAAATCATGAATGAACATTTACGTGAGGTAGTGAAGATCACACAGAAATATGGCCTAGAACCGATGATGTGGAGTGATATGTACTATCGATTTGGATCGAAGACAGGCGATTATTATGATTTAGAAAGTGATATTCCAGAAGAAATTATTAATGAGATACCTGAAATTGACATGGTTTATTGGGACTATTATCATGAAGATGAAGCGATTTATGATACTTTAATTAGCAAACATCAAGCAATGAAGAAAAAAGTTATTTTTGCTGGCGGTGTTTGGACATGGAATGGTTTAGCACCTAACTATGGCAAATCATTTGAATCAACGAAAGCAGGTTTGACAAGTTGTAAACGTAATGGTGTCAAAGAAGTTTTTGCGACGCTTTGGGGTGATGATGGTGGCGAAACGCCAGTTTTATCAGCTTTGCCAGGTTTGCAATTGTTTGCTGATTTATCTTATCGAGAATCGGTTGACGAAGAACAAATGAAAGCTGAATTTGAGCATAATACGGGTTATGTATTTGATGATTTTTATCAATTAAATGAATTGGATGAAACACCAGGAGTGATGAAAAATAATTTGAATTCATCCGCCACATCAAAAATTTTATTATGGCAAGATCCATTGTTAGGACTATTCGATCAGACCGTCGTTGGTTTGGACTTGGATAGACACTACCATCAGTTAGCTGAACGTTTAGAAAAACTAACGGATTCTGAAGGACAATACTCAATCATGTTTAATTTCTATCAGCAATTAGCTTCTACTTTGAGTGATAAAGCAGAATTTGGTTTAAAATTAAAGGCAGCCTATGATCAGCAAAATAAAGAAGCTTTAGAGGAAATATTAACTGTAGCTGAAGGATTGAAAGATAAATTAGAACAATTAAGATTAGCTCATCAAGAATTATGGATGACTTACAATAAACCATTTGGTTGGGAAGTGGTCGACATTCGATATGGCGGCACAATTGCTAGAATGAGTACCACAATTCAACGTTTAAGTGCTTACTTATCAGGTACTTTAACCAATATAGCAGAATTAGAAGAAGAGAAATTACCCTTCTCAAATCCTTACAATTTAGGTGAAGGAACCTTGGGGCGTGGTTTATACAAAGACATGGTTACAGCAGGTAAATTATCTGGTGTATAGAAATTAAAAAATAAGGATGGGGAGTACATGAAAAAAATCTTATTAATGGGATGTGCGAGTCTATTTTTAATGGGTTGTCAAACAGTTCCCCAATACCAAGACCCATCGGCTGTTAGTTACGAAATTGAAGGTAAATTTTCTGATGAGCAGACAGTGGAGGAAGCGGTCAAAGTTATCGAAGATAACTTAAGGTACGCTAGTGAAGAAGACATGGAGGGTTATGTATCGACAATCATCGAAGTAGCCCGTGAAGATACGGCAGCAGAATTAGCAACAGTATTTGAGACGTATGATTTAGAGCATACGCTCTTGAGTGTTGAAGTGTTGAGCCAGGATGAAGAACGTCTTTTAATTAGAACGCATCAACAAACAGTTATGGTTAATTCAATCGAGGGCGCTGAAAATTATCGTAACCATATTGCTGAAGCTAATTATACAATGCTACTGGAAAATGGCGAGTGGAAAATAGAAGAGACAGCAATGACGGATACAAAATTTATAGAATAATGCGTTGAGGTGAAATTTTGAAACAATATGCAAATTGGACAGAGCGTTTGGGGGATCCGACATGGTTATTAAATGACCGATTAGGATTATTTATTCATTTTGGTTTGTATAGTATGGCTGCCAGACATGAGTGGCTAATGACAACCGAACAAATTCACCCAGAAGATTACCGCAAATATTTTGATCATTTTAATCCTGAATTGATGGATATGCGGGCGTTAGCACGTAAAGCTAAAGAAACTGGGATGAAATATGCAGTTCTAACCACTAAGCATCATGAAGGCTTTGCTCTATGGGATACACAGTACAGTGATTACAAAATTACCAGCACTCCGTTTAAACGTGATTTAGTTAAAGAGTATGTTGAGGCTTTTCGGGCAGAAGGGTTAAAAGTTGGTTTTTATTATTCACAGATTGACTGGCATCATCCAGACTTTACGTTAGATGGTTTACATCCTTTGCGAGACAATCAAGCTGCGCTCTCATTGAGTGATCAACGCAATATGAAACATTATATTAATTATTTAAAAGCTCAAGTAACGGAGTTATTAACTAACTATGGTCAGATTGATTATATATGGTTTGATTTTTCATATGCGCACCGCGACTGGGGTTGGTCGAAAGGAAAAGGTCGTCAGGATTGGCAATCAGAAGAAATACTAGATTTAGTATTGAGTTTACAGCCTGATATTCTGATAAACGATCGTTTGGATTTAGGTATAGGTGTTGTAACACCTGAGCAATATCAACCTGAAAAACCACTTGAAAGAAATGGTCAACCGGTTATCTGGGAGGCTTGCCAAGCGATGAAGCCTACGTGGGGCTATGACCGTGACGCAACTGAATGGAAAAGTAGCGAAGTACTGATAAAAATGTTAATCGATACAGTTGCTAATAACGGGAATTTATTATTAAATGTAGGCCCTAATGCAAAAGGGGAATTAGATATTAGAGAAGAAGCTAGACTAAATGAAGTGGGACAATGGATGAAATATCATCAGCGTGCTATTTATGGAGCGGGTATAAGTGAATTTGAAACACCTAAAGATTGTCGTTATACACAAGTAGGTGATAAACGATTATATTTACATATCTTTTCTTGGCCACTGCGTCATATTCATTTAAAAAATTTAGCGGGTAAAGTCGCTTATGTTCAATTTCTACACGATCATTCTGAAATTTATTTCCGAGAATTTGATCCTAATGAAGTGATTACCAGCACAGAAACATTAATTGACCAACAGAGTATTATGTTAGAGCTACCAGTTGAAAAGCCTTCAGTATTAGTACCTGTTATCGAGATAATTTTGAAGTAAATTAAATGATAAAGCTCTTTTCAAGAAATAAACTTGGAAAGAGCTTGTATTGAGTGGCTTAATGATTAAATTGTAAAAAATAGCTAGTGGTCAAAGTTGAAAAATAAACATGTTTGCGTTAAAATCGAGAACGTAAGTTAGACAGCGCTTACATGTTTTAAGGGGAGATTAACATTATTTCATATTATGTGAAATTAGAGGAGGATATAAAGTGAATAATCGAGTGAAAAAAAATAAATTTTTAAGTGCTGTAACTAACCTAGGGACTTGGATTGCAAATCTTTTCTATCTGCAATTATTCTGGATAATTTATTCAATTAAAGGTTTGCTAGTGTTAGGGATTTTTCCAGCCAGTTTAGCAGCAGTTCGAGTGATCTATAAATGGTTTGATACTCAAGAGTTTGATTTTTCAATTCATGAAACTTTTAAAATAGCTTATCGAGAAGGTTTTAAAAAAGCAAATATTGTAGGATTTTTATCTCTGTTTGTTGTTGTAATTTTGTATGTTGATTTAAGAATATCGAATGTTTTTATTCAATCTATCTTTTTACACACTATGCTATTATTCTTTAGTTTCGCAGTTTTGAGTGTTGGCCTCTATTTATTTACTGTAATGTCTCGTTATGAGTACACGGTAAAACAAGTGTTTAAACAATCGTTCTTTGTTGCACTAGCAACACCTATAAATACATTAGCGGCTAGTGTAGCGTTAGTTTTATCCGTTTCTTTGCTATCTAACTTTTTATTTCTAGCTGTCTTCTTCGCAGTTCCCATTATTTTGTTGCCAACCGTTTGGTTTACTTACAATGGTATTCTAACCGCAGAAACCAAGAGAGCTTCGGCTGAATAGTCTTATTTTTTAAAGGGGGAGAATAATTGAACAGAGTATCAAAGTCGTCACTGTTTAAAAAATACGTTTTTTCTTATCTGGTGGTTTTTTTCATCCCTTTAACGGTATTTCTGATTATTATCAATTCTTTTTATATTAGAAATTTACGAGAAGAGCTTGTCGCCACACAGGAGAATGTGCTGCAACAGACTAGCTCTCTTTTGGATGAGCAAATTATGGAAATTAATTCATTAGGCAATCGAATCAATCATTCAAGGGCATTCATATCTCAAGAAATTAATGATCAAGAAAAACATGCAGAATTTACGGATTTATTAGAACTTTACCAAGGCTCTTCGCGCTCTTTAATTGAAATATTTGTCATTATTGACGGTAATCCTACAGTTTTTTCATCAAAAGGCACCATGAGTATGACAGCTATGCTTAATATTATTCGTTCGTTTGATATATTGGATCAAGACCGACTAATCAACTCTCTTTCGGCCTCAGAAAATCAATTATCAGTTCACACGTTAGATAATATTAATAGCGACAAAGCTATTTCGAATAAAGTGGTCTACTATACAATGCCATTAAATGGCGCATCGGATAAGAGAGGTAATATCGTCTTTGTCGTAGATTTGAATCCTTTAGTATCAAATTTAAGTGCGAGCACTTCAGATAAAGGGACTTCATTTATACTAGATGAAAACAATAGTATCGTGGTAGCTGTCGGAGAAACTGAATTAATTCCAGAATTAACATTTGATGAACTATTTCTATCAACTGAGAATAAAGAGAATATTGATTTATTGGGTATATCGTATTTTCCAACTGTTGAAGAAAACTTAATGAGTCAGTGGCAACTTGTTTCTCTAACTGAAAACAATCAATTTTTTAAACCACTGAATCAATTTATTTTTCTATTTGTCATTTTAGTTATTCTAGCAGCTTTAATCGGAACAGTAGTCTCTGTTTATTTTGCTTTGAAAAACTATCGTCCGGTCCAGCACTTGGCGACTGTCTTGAATCCAATAGATGAAACAATACAAGATGAATTTTCTTTTATTAGTTCTCATATCGATAAGACAACAACTGAGCTAGAAGTTTTAAGTAATTTAATGGATGAACAAGCGCCAATAATACGGAATGTGTCTTTGATGCATTTAATCGAAGGAAAATCGCAAAATATTGGAGAATTGGAAAATCGTTTGATAGATGCTGGAATTGAATTTCCTTATCATTTATTTGGAATAGCTATTTTAGAAGTCAGTGCTAGTCTGCTTGATGCGAAGAGGCTATTAAATGTTGAATCTTTAGCAAGTGCTCTTAATTCCAAAGAAGTACAACCAAGAAATACACGAATCGAAACAATGGTTCCTTTCCTCAGAAATAACCGGATTATTTTGATATTTAATACTTCTCAGGATACACTTGAAACATGGCAGGAAATCGAAACATTCATTCGAGAAGCTGTGGATGAAAAGCAACTAAAAAGTTGTGTACTTCAGATCGGTATCGGTAATGTTTATAATAGCTTAGCTAAACTCAATAAGTCTTATATTGAAGCCAGTTCGGCTATTGATATTATTCTGTCAGAGACTGAACCTAATAAAGAAGATTATGTATCGCTACATTTCAATGACATTAATAAAATCGAAAAAACGGACGAACAAAGTGAAGCAGTTCAGTTTTTACGCGAAGAGACACTTATTTTGCAGCAGAGTCTTAAACAAGGAAATAAAACGGCTGCTATAGAAATTATCGAACATTTTTTTGATTCAATTCAAGGACATGGTCACTTAGATATTGCCACTCAAGCAGTGATTGCTGATTTGGCAAATACTGTTCTTAAAACAGCCTTTGATTTGATGATTCGTATTGATTTAACTGCTTTTTATGACATAAAAGATTTTAAACATATTCATCATATTCGCTCAGTGCTGCTTGAACTCATTCAAGAAATTTGCCATCAAGTCGAAGAAATAAAGAATATGGAGAGCCAAAATCTTGAGAAACAAGTGGTTAAATATATATATGATCATTATGCGTCACCAGATATCTCATTAGAAGAAATTGCTTCAGAGAATGATATATCTATTTCATATGTAAGTAAATTAGTTAAAGAAGAAACGGGCGAATCATTTTCAAATATTCTTCAAAACTTACGGATGGAAAAATTTAAAGAGTTGTTATTAACGACTGACCAGCCGATTAAAGAGTTGGTACAGGAAGTGGGCTATTATGATGTGTCGAATTTTACGCGTAAATTCCGTAAAGAAAATAATATTACGCCGGGGGAATACCGGAAAAAATTTAAACAAAGTAAAACAAAGTTATCATAGCGATTAAGCATAAAAAATAAGGAGTAGTTTCGATACTCCTTATTTTTTTATGGAATTGTCATCAAGTTAAAAAGATGTGTAAAACGCTAACAACATTGTTTTGACAAGGTTTTCATGATGTGTAAAATCAACACAGCAAAGAATGGAAACGCTGTCAACACAACTGTTTTGTTGGTATTTCGCTTAAATAATTCCACATATTGCAGGAAAGCTCATTAAGATTGATAATGTAAGCAGTTACAAAACGTTAGGCATTTTCAGCTAGTAATCACTAACAAGTGTTTGCTTGTAATGAACATTATTAAGGAGGAATGACGTTGTATGGAAAAACTCTCCACAAATATGGGAAGTGAGACATCTACTTTGACGCAACGATCAAGTGCAAAAGATAGACTAAAGAAAATTGCATCGAGTTGGCAATTATATGTTTTAATCTTACCAGCTTTTATTTATTTTATTGTCTTTCACTATGGGCCGATGTATGGGGTACAAATTGCATTCAAAAATTATATGCCATCATTAGGAATTTGGGGCAGTCCTTGGGTAGGATTTGCGCACTTTAAACGGTTCTTTGATTCATATTATTTTTGGGAGTTAATTCGTAATACAGTTGGGATTAGCTTGTATTCCTTAATCGTAGGCTTTCCCTTACCCATTATTCTTGCATTAGCACTTAATGAAGTGAAGGACGGGCCCTTCAAGAAGACGGTACAAACGATTACTTATGCGCCACACTTTATTTCGGTCGTGGTTATTGTCGGAATGGTTATCGCTTTCCTATCACCTTCTTCCGGTATTCTTAATAATGCGCTACAATTTTTGGGCTTTGAAAGTAAAGCATACATGGAAGATCCAGCATGGTTTAAAACAATTTATGTGTTATCGGGAGTTTGGCAAAGTACGGGTTGGAGCTCCGTAATCTATATGGCAGCTTTATCAGGTATTGATCCCCAGCTTCATGAAGCAGCCACAATTGATGGGGCATCAAGATTACAAAGACTGTGGAATATAAATTTACCTTACTTAATGCCAACGATGATTATTCTCTTAATTATGAACTTTGGTAGTGTGATGTCAGTCGGACATGAAAAAGTATTGTTAATGCAAAATCCTTTGAATATGCCATCGTCAAATATTATCGCAACCTTTACCTATCAACAAGGTTTGCTTGATGCACAATTCAGTTATGCTGCTGCGATAGGTTTATTTAACTCAGCGATTAACGCTGTATTATTATTGTTTGTTAATAAGATTTCTAAGAAAGTTAGCGAGACGTCACTGTTCTAATTATAGAAAGAAAGGAGAAAAAGAATGAGTAGTGTAGCTGTAATAAAAAAATCAACAATAAAAGAATCAAAGACGGATCGTATTTTCTTAGCTATCATCTACGCAATGCTAATCTTTGCGTTAGTGATTGTGGCTTACCCGCTAATTTATATTGCGAGTGCTTCAGTCAGTGATCCGAGTGTTGTGAACTCTGGAGAGATGTGGTTATGGCCGAAAGAAGTCACATTTGAAGGATATACAACAATTCTTCGTAACAAAGATATATGGAGAGGTTACATAAATACAGTTGTTTATACAGTTGTTGGGACCTCAGTTAACTTATTTGTGACGATTCCAGCCGGTTATGTGTTGTCGCGTAAAGATTTTCCGTTAAAAGGAATTTTTACTAGAATGATGGTCATCACAATGTTTATTTCTGGGGGAATGATTCCTTCATATATTTTGGTGAATAATTTAGGACTTACCAATTCTATGTGGGCATTAATTTTACCTGGAGCAGCTTCGGTCTACAATATCGTGGTAACAAGAACTTTCTTTCAATCATCAATTCCAGATGAATTGACAGAAGCAGCGATTATGGATGGCGCAAGTAACTTTAAGATTTTCTCAGCTGTAGTATTACCATTGTCTAAACCAATTGTTGCAGTAATGGCACTTTTTTATGGTGTGGGGCATTGGAATCAATATTTCGAAGCATTACTTTATATTGATGATCGTTCTAAATATCCATTGCAAATGGTATTAAGAGAAATCTTAGTATTACAAGATTTATCGTCAAATCCATCAACAATGATGTCTGAAGCGACAGCTGAATATTTAAATCAACAGCAAAATTTAAGCGCTATTATTAAATATGGCGTGATGATTGTCGCAACATTACCGATTATTATGGTTTATCCATTTTTACAGAAATATTTTGTTAAAGGTGTTATGTTAGGTTCATTAAAAGGCTAATAAAAATAATAATATTTAGGAGTGAATAAGTAAATGAAGAAAAGTTTAAAAAGAGCTAGTCTATTGTTTTCTACCGCACTTATGTTAGGGGCACAAGTTCCAACTTTAGTTTCAGCACAAGAGGTTAATCCAGAAGGATTCCCAATTGTTGATGAACCAATTACGCTATCTTTATTAGCGCCAGGTACAGGGATGGCTGAATGGAAAGATATGCCGACCTTGCAATATTATTCAGAATTAACCAATATTAATTTTGAATATACAACGCCACCATTAAGTGATTTTAGTACACGTTTTAACTTAACTTTCGCCAGTGGTGATTTACCAGATATTATTTATGCACCAGGTAGTGATGTTATGACACCAGCTTTAGAGGTAGATTATGGTAGTCAAGGGCTATTATTACCATTAAATGATTTGATTGCAGAATACGCACCTAACTTATCAGCGATTTTAGAAGAAAGACCTGATATTTTACAATCAATTACGACAACGGACGGCAACATTTATACATTACCGCATATTAACGTAGGTGACACAGCATCTTGGATTCGTGGTCCAATCTGGATTAATGGGGAATGGATGGAAGCATTAGGTATTGAAGAGGTTCCAACAACTACTGATGAATTATACGAGATGTTAGTTCGCTTCCGTGATGAAGATCCAAACGGTAACGGCCAACAAGATGAAATTCCATTGACTGACGTGAAGATGGATAGTACACGTCCTTGGTTATTATCTGCATTCGGTATTAAAGAGTGGGGAATTGAAGAGCATGATGGTGTTGTTCGTTATGCTCCAATGACTGAAAACTACCGTGGATACTTAGAATATATGAACAAATTGTATTCTGAAGGTTTATTAGATAAAGAAGTGTTCTCGCAAGCGGATGAACAGAAAAAAGCTAAAGGTCAAAATGATCAATTAGGTATGTTCCCAGACTGGTTCTCATTCTTTACAACAGGACAAACAGAAGAAGAATCAATTATTAACCCTATGTTCGGACCATTGACAAGTGAGTATTCGGAAGAACCATTGTTCCCAATGAACCCTGGTATTAGCCGTGGAGCATTTGCGATTACAAAAGATAATCCAAACCCTGCAGCAGCAATGAGATGGGTTGATTACTTCTATTCAGCAGAAGGACATGAATTATTAAACCGTGGACCTGCTGGTTTCTTATGGGATTGGGTTGATGAAGAAGGTGGCGAACGTGAATACGCTCAAGATTTAGAAGCGACTGACCGTGAAGAGTATCGTGGACAAATTACACCAGGTTATGGTATTACAACGCCAGAATTAAGTGGTGTTGACTTACCTCAAATTGGTGATGTAGCAGAATCAGACTTCCAAATCTTCTTACGTGAAGAAACTGAAGCTAAGATTAATGCACATGGTGAAGTAGCTTACCCATTAGTTTACTTAACGCCTGAAGAGCAAGCAATTGTTTCAAGTATCGCAGTAGATTTACAAACACATATCCGTAACTCAGAAGCTCAATTTATTACTGGACAAATAGAATTGAATGATGAAAACTGGAATAAATATGTGGAAACAATTGAAAAGATGGGTGTAGAAGAATTTGTTCAAGTATACCAAGCAGCTTATGACCGTTGGGCAGCTGCTGGAGCTGAATAATCGTCTAAACTAATCAATGATAATATAGCTCGTACTCACTTGCTTCCTTGCGAGGGATTACGAGCTATTTTTTTAAATAACGTTTAAATAGTGTCTTAAAAATAATTTGAGGCGGAATAGTGAGGACAATGATGGAATTTAAAATTGGTGAAGAATTTTATTTTGATGGGAAAGCCCAACGAATTATATCAGGGGCTGTTCATTATTTTAGGCTGACTCCCGGACAATGGGAACAAACTTTGTATAATTTAAAGGCTTTAGGTGCGAATACGGTTGAAACTTATATCCCGTGGAATTTGCATGAAGCCAAGGAAGGGCAATTTAACTTCGAAGGTATCGCGGATGTTGAAGCCTTCTTAGAATTAGCTCATTCGATGGGCCTTTATAGTATTGTTCGTCCCAGTCCTTATATTTGTGCTGAATGGGAATTCGGTGGTTTACCGGCTTGGTTATTAAAAGATAAGAATTTACGCGTTAGAAGTAGTGCTGTTAATTTTATGACGGCAGTCGAAAATTACTATAAGCATCTGATCCCACGTCTTGTAAGATTTCAAACCACACAGGGTGGAAATTTACTCATGGTACAAGTTGAAAATGAATATGGAACCTTTGCGAATGATCAGCACTATATGTCTTTGAATGCACAATTACTTCATAAATATGGCATTGAAGTGCCTTTGGTGACTTCGGATGGTGGGGTGTATGCGGCGCTAGAAGCGGGCACATTACCAGATTTAGATGTTCTGGCAACGGTCAATTTCGGCTCGAATGCCGAGGATAATTTTACAGCATTACGCGACTATCAAAAGCGTCATAACCGAACGGAACCGTTGATGTGTATGGAATTCTGGAATGGTTGGTTTAATAACTGGGGCAGAGGTATTATTCGACGGGATGCAGATGAGACTGCTGCAGAAGTGCGTGCGGTCCTTGAACAAGGTAGTATCAACTTTTATATGTTCCAAGGAGGGACAAACTTTGGTTTCTATAATGGTTGTTCGGATAATCAAGGCACACATGAGCCTCAAATCACATCCTATGACTATGACGCTTTATTGACAGAATGGGGAGCGCCAACAGATAAGTATTTCGCCATTCAAAAAGTTATCAAGAACTTGTTCCCGCATATTGAAACTGCAGCACCTATCTATCCTACGCAAAAAAAATTAGGTGAATTTAGGGTGACTGAGCGAGTTTCATTATTTTCAGTGTTAGATCAAATAACGACCAAAATAACGAATGACTATCCACTAACAATGGAGGAATTGGATCATTATTACGGTTATGTTTTATATAAAACCAATGTAAAACATAATCGCGAGATTAATGAGCTGAAAATTGTTGATGCTAGAGATCGAGTTCAACTGTTTATTAATCAGCAACCTATCACCAGTCAAGCTTATTCTGACATTGGCACGCTTATCAAATTGGAGAGCAAGGAAAAAGTGCAGGAAGTTTCATTATTACTAGAGAATTTAGGACGAAATAATTATGGACCTTCGATTCGCTCGTCTATCCAACAGAAAGGTTTGTTAGGAGGCGTGTTCGCTGACCTACATTTATTAATGAATTGGGAACACTATGCCATTGATTTTACTCAATTGGATGCGATCGATTTCGACCAATCATTTGTCTCAACAACGCCAAGCTTTTATAGAATAACCTTCAATTTAGAGGAGGTAGCTGCAACATTTATTGATTGTAGTGAATATGGCAAAGGAATTATTTTATTGAATGGTTTTAATCTTGGGCGTTATTGGAATGTAGGTCCGAGTCATCATCTCTTTGTACCAGCAGATTTGCTTAAAGTAGGTGAAAATGAATGCATTATCTTTGAAACAGAAGGAAAACTTATTGAAAGTCTTCGTTTTGTTGAGGATGCTAGACCATTATATGCCATGAAGGATTAAAAATAATGTGTAGAAAGTAAATAAGTGTGAGGGATAAATCAATGCAGACTAAAGAGTTTATTAGTAGACAAACCATAGAGTTAAAAAAATATATTGTGAAGCAAGCAATCAATATTGAAAATTTAGAACTAACTACTGGAGATAGTGTAAATCGCTATGAAAATGGGACATATTTTGGCGAAAAAGATTATTATTATTCGATTAATGGCCAACTGTCTGTGCCGGTAGTAGCTGATAATGAGCAGTTGAGATTGAAAATTTATTCTGTGGAATCTGAACAGGATAATTCTACCAATCCACAAATGAAAGTATTTATTAATAATCAATTTATTCAGGGTGTCGATACGAATCATCATTTTGTTGTAATCCCTGAAGAGTTTATCGCAGAACAAACATTGGCGATTAGAGTTGACATTTATAGTGGGCGTGAGGAGAAACAATTTCCAATTCATTTGAAAGCAACGATTATTGATCGATTAACGTATAAAGTTTTCTGGGACTTTTGGGTGGCTTTGGATAGTTGGCGTGCGGTTGAACAAGATATGGATTTAAATAATCTTTATGCGAAGGCAATGAAGCATGCGGCTCTGGCATTGGATTTCAGACAACCCTATTCTGAGCTTTACCATGAAAGCCTGCGAGCTGCTGAAGCAGTGTTACAACAGGAATTGTATCAACAGGAACAGTATAAATTACCGGTAGAGGCATATGCTGTTGGTCATACGCATATCGATATTGCGTGGCTTTGGACGGTTCAACAAGCTGTTGAAAAAGGAGAACGTAGCTTCACCACGGTTTTAAAATTGATGCAAGAATACCCCGACTATCGTTTCCTGCAAAGCCAACCACAGATGTATCAGTATATAAAGGAGCAGTATCCTGACCTTTACCAGAAAATTAAAGCGAAAATTATAGAAGGACGTTGGCAGCCAGAAGGTGCAATGTGGGTGGAAGCGGATTGTACGTTAACATCTGGAGAGTCATTGGTGCGTCAATTTTTATACGGTAAAAGCTTCTTGAAGGAAGAATTTGCTTACGATAGTCAAGTTCTTTGGTTACCAGATGTCTTTGGATACTCAGCAGCTTTGCCACAAATTATGCAGAAAACCAACACGCCCTATTTTATGACCACTAAATTATCTTGGAATCAATATAATCAGATACCGAACGATACTTTTGTATGGCAAGGAATTGATGGTTCTGAAGTGTTAGCTCATTTTATTACAACCACGAGTGAAGGTTATAGTCCGACACCATTTTATACGACCTATAATGGGCTTCTGGATCCTTATACAATCCGAAAAAGTTGGGAACGTTATGGCAATAAAGAGTTAAATGATAGCTTTTTAATCGCCTATGGTTATGGAGATGGTGGGGGCGGACCCACTCACGAAATGTTAGAAACAGCTCAGCGACTTAAGGACGGTTTACCAGGTATCCCGAGTATCAAAAATAGTAACGGCATTGATTTCTTTACGCATCTATCAGATGAACTAGTTGATAAAAAGGTAGAGCGTTGGATGGGTGAACTTTATTTTGAATACCACCGAGGCACCTATACTTCAATCGCTAAGAATAAAAAGAAAAATCGTCAAAGTGAATTTTTACTGCAATCAATTGAAAAATTATTTGCCATTATAAATCGTCAAGCATACCCTCAAGCGATATTAGAAGGGTTATGGAAAAAAGTCTTATTGAATCAATTTCATGATATTTTACCAGGTAGTTCGATTGAAGAAGTTTATCAGGACTCGGACCGTGACTATGCAGAAGTGATGAACTTGGGAGAAAAGCTGATTGAAGAATTGTTAACGGATACAGCCGTAGTCAAAGAAGAGTTTGATAACGCAATGCGTGAAGTTTATGCTTTCAACAGTTTAGGCATTAACCGTGATACATTGCTTGAATTACCTTTCCAAAGTGAAGCAGTTATAACAGGTAAACAAACTTTAAAAACGCAAATGCTATCAGAAGGACAGATGTTAGTTTTATTAACAGATTTACCAACTGTGGGTGCTAAACGTTTAGAGCTAGTGGGTCAAGTGGAGGAAACATTAGCTCTATCTGAGCCGATTAAGGCCCCGTTAGAATTTGAAACACCTTACTATAGAATTCGCTTTAATGAACAATATGAATTTGTTTCTTTATATGATAAACAAGCAGAACGCGAAGTCATTGATAAGGGACAAACATTTAATCAATTGCGAGTTTATGAAGACATGCCCCTTCATTATGATGCTTGGGACGTCGATATTTTCTATCAGGATAAAGTTTGGCAAGTCGATCAGGTAAGTAAAGCAACGCTAACAGAGCAAGGTCCACTGCGTTATACCTATGAAATTGAAAGGGATTATTTAGATTCAAATATTCATCAAACCATTCATTTTTATGCGCATACTGGTCGCATTGACTTTGTCACTAAAGTCAATTGGCAACAACAACAACAATTGTTGAGGGCGGAGTTTCCAGTAGATGTTCATGCAACTAAAGCCAACTTTGATATTCAGTTTGGCAATATTGAAAGACCGGTCCATACCAATACATCTTGGGATGTGGCGCGTTTTGAAGTGAATGGACAGAAGTGGATTGATTTGTCTGAAGGTGATTATGGCGTCAGTTTACTAACCGATAGTAAATATGGCTACAGTGTTGCCTATAAGAGAATGGGTGTGTCATTGATTAAATCTGCAATCGATCCTCATCCAAAAGCTGATATTGGTGAGCATGAGTTTACGTATGCTATTTACCCTCATCAAGGTACTTGGAAGCAAGCTCAAACGATGGAAGAAGCGTTGGACTTAAATGTGCCACCAATTATCCAAATTGGCGAACAGGGAGCGAACTTTAGCGAGTATCCAACGGAATCATGGTTAAAAGTAGCAGAGAAGAATATTCTTTTAGATACGATTAAACAGGCTGAAGACAGCGAAGATATCGTGGTCAGACTTTATGAATATCATCAAAAACGTACTGTGGCAAACTTGAAATTTAAAGAAGTGCCTAAGCAAGTTCTATTGTGTGATTTACTAGAAAATGAATTAGAGACTTTAGAAGTTAACGCTGAAGGTTTGGTCAAAGTACCTTTTATGCCTTTTGAAATTCAAACACTTAAATTAAAGTTTTAGAACGGAGTCATATCATGCAAGAGTTATTAAACCAAATGACCCTTAAAGAAAAAGTAGGGCAACTAAACCAACGTTTATATGGTTGGGAACTGTATGAAAAAGATGAAACTGGCATCAGATTAACCGATACATTTAAAGATGAGGTAGCTCGTTGGGGCAGCATTGGCTTTATTTATGGTTTGTTTCGATCTGACCCATGGTCTGGAAAAGATTTGACGACAGGTTTGCAGCCTGATGAAGCACTTGAGTTGAGTCGGATGGTTCAAACCTATATTCAAGAGAACACACGTTTAAAAATCCCAGTATTCTTATCAGAAGAGTGTCCGCATGGGCATCAAGCATTAGGATCCATTTCAAGTCCTACTAACTTTTCGGTCGGTTCGAGTTGGAATCCCTCTCTGTATCAAAGGATGCAACAATTTGTCGCACAAGATTTACGTCGCAAAGGTGCGCATTTGGGTCTGATTTCGACACTAGACGTTGTGCGTGATCCTCGCTGGGGTCGAACAGAAGAATGTTTCAGTGAGGACCCATTTTTGACTGGCCAATATACGGTTGCCGCTTTAAAAGGTCTACAAGGAGATGCCACCACTCAAGGTCAAATAAGTGAAGAAAATGTTTTAGCTGTATTGAAACATTTTGCAGGACAAGGTTCCGCAATGGGTGGGCATAATTCAGGTCCCGTCAATATTGGTGACCGCGAATTGGAAGAAATTCATTTATTGCCGATGCAATACGCAATGACTGCAGACAGTAAAGCTCATTTATGTATGGCTGCTTACAACGATATTGACGGCATACCTTGTCACGGCAATCATGAGCTATTGAATGTCCACTTAAGAGAAAAGATGGGCTTTACAGGAGCAGTGATGTCAGATGGTGTGGCCCTTGATCGCTTAGACAGTATTGCCAATGATCCAATTGAAACCGCTGCCTGGGCGATTGAAAGTGGCGTTGATATCAGTCTATGGGACAATATCTTTCCTTATTTAGAAGAAGCTGTAGAGTCAGGTCGCTTAGAAGAATCCGTACTCGATCAGTCTGTATTACGTGTGTTGGAATTAAAAGATAAGATGGGTTTATTTGAAAATCCGACTCCTCAGATTGATACGTTCGATATGGAAGCTGCCATGGTATGTGCTCAAGAACTAGCTGAGGAAGCAGTCGTTCTGTTGAAAAATGAAGCAAATATTCTACCGATTAATCTAAGTGAAGTAAAAAAAATAGCCGTAATTGGACCGAATGCAGATGCAGTCTACAACCAGTTAGGTGATTATACACCTTTTAAAACGGCTGGACAGGTAAACAGTTTGTTAACCGGTTTGACACAATATGTAGCGAATAAGGTCGATGATAATGATGATGCGATTGAGATAACGTATGCAGCCGGTAGCTTAATGACAGCAAGCTTAGAAGGAGGAATTGCAGAGGCAAAACATGCTGCTTCAGATGCCAATATCATTATTCTAGCTTTAGGTGGTTCAAGCGCACGAGATTTCACAACAGATTTTGATGCCAATGGTGCAGCTTTAAATGGTTCGAATGAAATGACGAGTGGTGAGAATATTGATTTAGCTGATTTAAGTTTGCCGGCAGCTCAAATCGAGTTAGCAATAGAGTTAGCCAAGCTGAACATTCCAATTGTAGCCGTCATGATCGAAGGCCGTCCACATGCATTAGGTGAACTAGATGAGCTAGTTGATGCCATCTTAATCGCTGGTTACCCCGGCGACCAAGGAGGTAAGGCTCTAGCGTCAATATTGACAGGCGAACGTAGTCCGAGTGGGAAATTAGCGATTTCGATTCCAGATAGCAGTGGGCAACTGCCAGTTTATTACAATTACCGTGACACTTCTTTTAAAGAGCATTATTTTGACTTATCGGGCCAACCGAAATATCGGTTTGGTTATGGCTTATCTTATACTAGTTTTGACATTTCAGAGCTGGCATTATCGACTAATGAAATTGAAGTAGCCAAGCTTGAGGCTGGCGAGACTGTTGCGCTGACAGGTGTGATTCAGAATACTGGCTCAGTTGCAGGAGCCGAAGTCATCCAAGTTTATAGTCGAGCGACACTACCTAAAGTAGCCCCTCGAGTGAAAGAATTAAAAGGCTTTAAGAAAATTTGGTTGGAACCAGGTGAAAGCCAGAAGTTCAGTATTGAATTGAGCGCAATGGAGTTAAAAGGCTTAGATGCTCAACTAAAACGTGATTATTATTCAACTATTTCATTATCAATTGAAGCAACCGATTTTATCGAACATAAACAATTAACTATAACAAAATACTAACAAAATATTGGAGGCAATTATGTTTAACGAAACGATTCCACATTCAGTTCAACAATTTATGGACAAAGTGAACGAATTAGCAAAAGATTATCCCAAATGGGTCAATGTATTCAATAGCCGATTTTTGGATACTTTACAGAATACGGTCAAGGTAGATGAAGAAGGCACCACCTTTGTATTAACAGGTGATATTCCTGCGATGTGGTTACGCGATTCAACGGCACAGCTACGTCCATATTTATACCTAGCGAATGATAGTGATGAAATCAAACAATTGATTAAAGGTTTAATTGAACGTCATTTCCGCATGATTCATCTGGATCCTTATGCGAATGCATTCAATGAAACTGACAACAATGCAGGTCACCAAGACGATCATACAGAGATGCAGCCGATTATTTGGGAGCGTAAATATGAAATCGATTCATTATGTTATGCGATTCAATTAAGTTACCTCTACTACAAAACGACGGGCGATACTTCTCACTTCAATGAGACGTTTGTACAAGGAATTGATGATATCTTAACGGTTTGGGAAACCGAACAGAATCATGAAAATTCACCCTATACATTTGAGCGAGATACTTGGCGTGAAGAAGACACTTTAACACATGATGGTCGAGGGACTCCTGTAGCTTATACAGGAATGACTTGGAGTGGTTTCCGCCCAAGTGATGACCGCTGTATCTATCACTATTTAGTACCTTCAAACATGTTTGCGGTAGTTGTTTTACGCTATCTAGAAGAAATCTTTACGGAGTTACTACCAGATACGAAACGTTGCGAACGTGTCGTGAAACTGAAAGAAGAAATTGATTGCGGTATCCAAGAACATGCAATTGTTAAAAATGACCAAGGACAAGACGTTTATGCGTATGAAGTCGATGGTTTAGGCAATTACAGCATTATGGATGATGCCAATATCCCGAGTTTACTATCAGCCCCTTACTTAGGCTATTGTTCAGAAGACGATCCAGTCTATCAGAATACGCGTGCCACTATTTTAAGTTCAGAGAACCCTTATTATTACGCAGGAACTGAAGCGTCAGGAATTGGTAGCTCGCATACACCAGAAGATTACATTTGGCATATGGCGATTGCGATGGAAGGATTAACCTCTAGTGATCCAGTTAAACAAAAATCAGTACTAGATACATTGGTTAAAACGGATGGCGGTACAGGTGTTTTACATGAAGGTTTCCATAAAGATGATAGTACTCAATATACACGTGAATGGTTCTCATGGCCGAATATGTTATTTGTAGAATTGATGTTAGGCTACTTAGGGTTTGATATAGAAGGGATATAAGCAATTGACAAAATTTCCAGAGAATTTCCTGTGGGGTGCTGCAACATCAGCGCCTCAATCAGAAGGAGCACAATATGAAGCTGGCCGTACCCCGAGTACGTGGGATGTTTGGTTTGAGAAAGAACCTGAACGTTTTCACGATGGAGTAGGTCCTGCGGATACTACTAAAATGTATGAGCATTACGCTACTGACGCAAAATTAATGTCTGATATTAAGATGAATTCTTTTAGAACGTCTATTTCTTGGAATCGTTTATTACCTGATGGCGAAACATTAAATAAAGAAGCAGTGGCTTATTATCGTGACTGCTTCCAAACCTTAAAAGATGAAGGCGTTGAGCCGATTGTTAATCTGTTCCATTTCGACATGCCTTGGTGGTTGATGGAATTAGGTGGTTGGGAGAATCGAGCTTCTGTGACTTATTTCGCAAATTATGCGCGCAATGCCTTTGAGCAATTTGGTGACCTTGTTAACTATTGGACCACTTTTAATGAGCCGATTGTTCATGTCCAATGTGGTTATTTAGGCAATGACCATTGGCCACAAGTGTATGACTTTAAGCGTGCCATTCAAGTGGGCTATCATACGATTTTAGCGCACTCAGCAGCAGTTCAAGCCTTTAAAGCAGGCAAATACCAAGGAGAAATTGGAATTATCTTAAACTTGTCTCCAGTTTATGCTCGCTCAGAAAGCGAAGCAGATCAGCTGGCTCGCTTGAATTCAGAAGTACTTCACATTAAAAGTTTTTTAGAGCCGACGGTGCTTGGGCATTTCCCAGCACATTTAATTAGGTTGTTACAAGACAATGATTTATTACCTAATCGAGAAGAGGGCGATGCTGAGCTCGTAAAAGCTGGCGTAGTAGATTTCTTAGGTGTGAACTATTATCAACCGATTCGTGTTCAAGCAGTTGAACCTCAAGCTGTTCGTAAGCCAGCGGTTAGTCCAGCTGATTTTGCCCGTCATTATGACTGGCCAGAAAAGCGTATGAATGTTTACCGCGGTTGGGAAATTTACCCTGAAGGTATTTATGACATTGCGATGATGATAAAAGCTGATTATCACAATGTTCCATGGTTTATTTCTGAAAATGGCATGGGTGTAGCGGATGAAGAGCGTTTTATCGACGAAACGGGTATTGTTCAGGATGATTATCGCATTGAATTTATTGAAGATCATTTAAAACAAGCTCTGCGCGCCATTAATGAAGGGGCCAATTGTTTTGGTTACCATCTATGGACTTTTATCGATTGTTGGTCGTGGTTAAATGCTTATAAGAATCGCTATGGTTTCTACCGTTACGATCTAGAAACAGGCGCGCGGACACCGAAGAAGAGTGCCTTTTGGATTCGTGATGTTATTGCAAATAATTCGTTAGAGTTTTAATAAAGGAGAATCATTTTTTATGAAGAAAAAAGTTCATATTATTTCTCACAGTCATTGGGACCGTGAATGGTATTTGCCTTACGAAAAACATCATATGTTACTTGTTGAATTGATGGATGACGTGCTTGAATTATTTGAAACCGATCCAGAATTTAAGAGTTTCTATTTAGATGGTCAAACGATTGTTTTAGATGACTATTTAGAAGTGCGTCCAGAAAAAGAAGCCTTGGTCCGCAAACATATTGATAATGGAAAATTAAAAGTTGGGCCGTTTTATATTTTGCCTGATGCATTTTTAACAAGTAGTGAATCAAATGTCCGTAACATGTTAATCGGTCATCGAGAATCATTAAAATGGGGACCCAAAACAGAAATTGGGTATTACCCGGATACGTTTGGTAATGTGGGGCAAACGCCACAATTAATGAAGCAATTAGGCTTTAAATATGCCGCTTACGGGCGCGGAGTGAAGCCAACGGGTTTTGCGAATCAGTCCAATGAAGAAGATAATTTCGTGTCATCCTATTCAGAAATGAATTGGCAGGGAGCTGATGGGTCAGAAATATTAGGCTTACTCTTTGCTAATTGGTACAGTAATGGAAATGAAATACCTGCAGAAAAAGATGCAGCCTTGGCCTTTTGGAACCAGAAATTACAAGATGTTGAACAATATGCCTCTACCAATCATTTATTGATGATGAATGGTTGCGACCATCAACCAGTTCAAAAAGATTTATCCGCAGCAATTCGTTTAGCGAATGAATTATACCCTGATTATGAATTTGTTCATTCGGACTTCCCGACCTATTTTGACGAAATGTTAGCGGCTTTACCTAACGATTTAGACACGGTCAGAGGAGAATTAACATCTCAAGAAACAGAAGGTTGGTATACATTAACTAATACAGCCTCTTCACGGACCTATTTAAAACAAAAAAACCAAGAAGTTGCTCAGATGTTAGAACAGATTGCTGAACCGCTAGCTACCATGGCTTATGAAGTGACAGGAGAATATCCGCATAATCAATTAGATTATGCATGGAAATTATATATGCAAAACCACGCGCATGACAGTATTTGTGGTTGTAGTGTTGATGAAGTCCACGCAGAGAATATGACACGTTTCCAGAAAGCATTGAGTGTTGGTGAATACGTCGCGGATGAAGCTTTACAAAACTTAGCGGCTCATATTGATACATTATTAACAGATAAAGTAGCAGGGCATGCAGACGCTGTGCCATTCGTTGTTTTCAATACAACAGGTCAAGCGAAAGATGGTCTAGCCAATATTGGGCTTGATGTTGATAAGATCTACTTTTCAGAGTTATTCCCGACGGAAAGCTACAAGCAATTTCAAGCGGAAGCAGAGCATTATTATCAAGTGGTCAATCAAAAGGGTGAATTAGTCGAAGCCGAAGTGGCCGTCGTGGGCCCCAAATATGGCTATGAATTACCCAAAGATGCTTTCCGACGTCCGTATATCGCACGCCGTGTTGAAGTGTCCTTACCTGTAAAAGAGATGCCATCTTTTTCTTGGGAAACTTATTTCTTAGTACCGAGTGAAGCTCCTCAAGCCACAATCGATAAAGCCAAAGCACAAGATTTAACGCTAGAAAATGATTATTTAAAAGTTATCGTAGAACCAAATGGCACTTTGACTGTAACGGATTTGGTCAATGATCAAACTTATGAGAACTTGTTGGTTTTTGAAGACACAGGCGATATTGGGAATGAATATGTGTATAAGCAACCCAATGGTGAAACGGTGATTCTTTCTGTGAATCATTTAGTTGATGCATTTGTCTCACATGTTAATGATTTTACGAAAGAATTGACATTAGTTCATGAAATTCAAGTACCCCTAAGTGCAGATGAGCGTTTAGCCATCGAACAAGAGGCAATTATTGAATTCCGTAATCGTCAAGCGCAACGTGTGACTGAAACCAAGCCTCTGCGAATCGAAACAACTGTCCGTTTGAACCGCGATAGTCAACAATTAGAATTCAATAGTGCGTTAACTAACGAAATGAAAGATCATCGTTTACGTGTTCTATTTCCAACTGGCTTACAAAGCAGTGTGAACTATTCAGATAGTGTATTTGAAACGGTTGAACGCCCGAATGAAGTGAGTGCTGCTTGGACGAATCCAACCAACCCTCAAAGATTACGTCATTTTGTGAATGTGCGAGATGAAAAAGTAGGCGTCGTAGTAGCGCCAGAAGGCTTGCATGAATACGAAATTGTAGCGGAGAATAATCAACAAACAATTGCGATTACCTTGATGCGAGCAGTTGGAGAATTGGGTGACTGGGGTTACTTCCCAACACCAGAAGCACAATGTTTAAATCGTTATCAATTCAGCTATCGCTTAAGTTTCCATGGAAGCAGTGAGGCATCGATTCAAAGTGCTTACCGTACCGCAATTGCTAGTGCAGTGCCATTCACAACGACTCAAGCAACCCTTCATGCTGGAAGATTACCTAAGCAACAACAATATTTAGCGGTTGAAGGAGAAGCGATTGTCGTAACCGCATTAAAACGTAATTCAGATAATAACTTACCAGTGACACGTTTTTACAATTTTACATCCGATTCTGCTCCATATGCGCTAAATATATCGGGGTATCAAGCGTTTGAATCAAACATTCTAGAAGAACGCTTAAGTACTCAATCGGTGACTGCTTCGACTACTGCACAAGCCTTTGAAATTGTGACGCATATTTGGGACAAAAAATAGGTGAAAGTAGGTAAATGCTTATGAGAATTAAAACCGTCGATACACGCCACGGTTCATTAAATCAGCGTGAATTTTCTAATGGTAATACTTTGCCTTACACGGGTGCACCTTTCGGGATGAATTATTTCATTTTACAGAGCAGTATGACCTCTAATTGGTTTTTCAACCCGACATTACCAATATTCCAAGGTGTGCGTTTGTCTCATCAACCGAGTCCTTGGATGGGAGATTATAGCGCGTTACTAATGACACCAGTTACAGGACGACCGCAAACACGCAATGTTGAGGTGAATCAAACTTCTTACAATGTCAAAGAAGCGATCTTTCAACCCCATTATCTTAAAGCAGACTTATTGCGTTACCGCCTTTTAATGGAACTGACACCCACAACTTACGGCGCTAAAATGCGTTTAACTAATCGCAGTCAAAACGCAATGGGATTGCAGTTACAAAGTATTAGTGAGGAAAAATTGACGTTTGACATTTTACATGAAGCAAAACAAATCCGTTTGACACTCGATCAAGCAGTCAATGATGGTCAATCAACGCTTAAATTACATGTAATTCTAGACTTTGATCAAGATGCTCAACAAATAAGTTTTGATACCGAGACACAAACAGTCATGTGGCATAATGTCGTGTCAAACGTAAGCGAAGTTTCCATTAGTACTTCATTTATTAGTATGGATCAAGCGCAATTAAATTTAGAGAGAGACTTACTGGGTGTTGATTTTAATGAACTTTGTAATCAGACAGCCCAAGCATGGGAACAACATTTAGAATTGATTGAAGTCGAGGATCGTGACCAAGCAAAAGTTCAAGCATTTGATCAATATTTATATCGTTTGTTTTTATTTCCACAAACCTTTTACGAACTAGATGTTCATCATCAGCCTGTACATTTCGATGTTTATTCTGAGACTGTCAAACCTGGAAAATTTTTTACCAATAATGGTTACTGGGATACGTATAAAACTGTTTATCCATTCCATTCTCTTTTCTTACCTGAACTTTACCAAGATATGTTAGAAGGCATTCAGCATTTTTATCAAGAATCTGGTCATCTCCCTAAATGGTTGAGTCCAGATGAACGGGGTTTGATGCCTGGTACACTAGTGAATGCGGTTATTGCGGATGCTGCAGTCAAAGGTCTACTTTCTGAGAAAAAACTACGCTTTTTCTTAGAAGCAATGGTGAAAGAAGCGACAACACCGCCGGCTGAAAAGAAATTTGGTCGGGCAGGCGTCACGGACATGTTGACTTACGGTTACGTGACAAATGAAGAAATTGAAAGTGTCAATCAAACCTTAGACAATGCTTACAGTGATTTCTGTATCCGCCAATTGGCGCAACGATTAGGCGAGCATGAACTTGCTGAAGAATTTGCTCAGCATGCTTTGAATTACCGTCATTTGTTTGACACTGAATCAGGCTTTATGCGAGGGAAAGATGACAAAGGGGAGTTTACGCCGAACTTTCGTGCGGAAGATTGGCACTTCGATTATACTGAGGGCAGTGCTTGGCAGAATAGCTTAGCTGTCTTCCATAATTTCCAAGATTACTTAGAGATGATGGGTGGACGACAACAATTTCTCGACCATCTGATTCGCTTGGCCAATGAGGAACCTATTTATGACATTGGCAACTATGGTATGGAAATTCATGAAATGAGTGAGTATGCGACTAGTGGCTTTAGTCAAATTACTGTATCAAATCAGCCAAGTTTCCATTTACCTTATCTGTTCGCTTATGCCGGTAAGCCAGCTTATACGCAGCTGATTGTGAAGCAAATGTGTGAACAGGCCTTTTCAACAGGCTTCGATGGTTTTCCAGGCGATGAGGACAATGGTAGTATGTCAGGCTGGTTTGTCTTTAGCCAACTAGGCTTCTATCCAGTAACACCAGGCGTACCTGAATATGTCCTCGGGATGCCTCAGTTTGACCGTAGCCGTTTGAATTTACCAAATGGTAAGACCTTTACGATTGAGACACGTAATCATGCGATTCAGAATAATTTCATTCAGAATATTGAACTGAATCATGAAACTTACACGAAATTATATTTAGCGCACGATGCTATTTTAGCGGGTGGACAACTGGATGTTAAATTGAGTCTCCTACCTACCGAAAGAAACTATCGTTTAGAGGAACTCCCTTATTCACTGAAGACAGAAAACAATTAACGACCAGTCAGAATATTATACCTAAGACACCGTGTCATTATGGAATAATATTCTACAAAAGTGATGATTTAAACATAATACTTAACAGCCTTGCTTGCTCATTTTAGTGGCGGGTGAGGCTTGTTCTGGATAGAGAAAGGTTGATGAAATGAGTTTTGGAATGATTGCAACGTGGCGGATGGCCTATGAAGCTTTATGCCATCAATACGACGCATTAGTGGTCGGAGAAACGGCTGGCAATGTCTTGGAGGCAGCCGTGAAGGAAGTAGAGGATTTTGCGAATTTCATTTCAGTAGGCTACGGCGGTTTGCCGAACGAAGCAGGCACCGTCCAATTGGATGCGGCTTTTATGGACGGCACGACTTGGGAATTTGGAGCAGTAGCTGCCTTGGAAGATATCGCCAACCCGATTACTGTTGCCAGATTATTAAGTAAAGAGCGCTTTAATTCGATGCGAGTGGGAGCAGGCGCTAGAGAGTACGCTTTGAAGAAAGGCTTTAAAGCGCAGAATATGTTATCGCCAGCTGCTGAAGCATTATGGCAAGAGCGAATTGAAAAGGTCTCGCAGGCAGAACTCACACCTTATGACGGCCATGATACGATTGGGATGGTTGTTCTAGATCGTCAAGCTGGCATGGTGGCGGGAACCTCAAGTAGTGGCTTATTTATGAAAGAAAACGGTCGTGTTGGTGATTCACCATTAGCGGGTTCGGGTTTATATGTTGATCATGAAATAGGCGGCGCAACCGCTACGGGTTTAGGCGAAGACTTAACGAAAGGCATATTGAGTTACGAAACAGTTCGTCGGATGGGACAAGGGATGTCGCCGATGGAAGCAGCTCAATCGGCTTTGCATGAGTTCGAAGTAAAATTAAAACGCAAATATGGCAAGGCAGGTGCGATGTCTTTAATTTGTTTGAATCCAGCAGGGGAGTGGGGAATTGCGACGAATGTTGAGTTTACTTTTGTGGTAGCTGATTCAGATAATCCACCTAAGATTTATATGGCGAAGCCTGTATCGGATACAGCGGGAAAAGTGTTAATTGAGGAGCCAAGTCAAGCTTGGTTAACGGATTATTTAAGTAATGTGAACTTTCGGACAGAATAAGTGGACTGTTGGCTGAGAAAGCGACAAACAAAGGATGTGGAAAATGAAAGCTTTTGAGAGTGCTGTGGTGGAACAACAGTTTGATGAATATTTAGAAGCTTTAGCGCGTTTAATGAAAATCGAAAGTGTGGAGGGGCCATCTGAAGTGGGGGCACCTTTCGGGCAAGGACCTAAACGAGCGCTTGAGGTCATGTTAGACATCGCAAAAGAATGGGGGTTTGAAGTAACTAATGTTGAGAATGCGGTCGGCTTTGCGAGTTGGAACTCACATGCTGATATGGATGATTATGTGGGCGTCTTAGGTCACTTGGACGTTGTATCGGCAGGTAGTGGCTGGCGTTATCCACCTTTTGCTTTAACAATTGAAGGGGATCAAGCATTTGGACGCGGTGTGCTGGATAATAAAGGCCCATTATT
>Ga0075011_10000247_pt1 | contig 28359 bp, 28 predicted proteins | sample TARM_MetaG_T_14_FD_72354 | JGI IMG/M metagenome (GOLD analysis project Ga0075011, IMG submission 72354) | Freshwater microbial communities from Pennsylvania, USA, analyzing microbe dynamics in response to fracking - TARM_MetaG_T_14 | ecosystem: Environmental > Aquatic > Freshwater > River...
AGTAACAATATTAGGCAATTCTTATAGAACTGCCACAGCATTATCAAAAGTCAAAAAATAGGATAAAATTGTACATAGAAATATTAGCAAAAATGTACAAAAAAATATTGACATTACTATGCTATAGCAACCCTTTGTCTTTGCCCACCTGAAAGTTCTGAAGGTCTATGGTCAATATTCTGAAGGTCTATGGTCAATATATTGTGTTAAACCAACTTCTTCTATTACTTTTTCAACTTTTTTATTAATTTCTTCTTTTGTAAATTTTTTCATCAAAAGGAGAGGGAATTCTACATTTTCTCTTATATTTAAAACTGGTATTAAATTAAATGTTTGAAATATAAATCCTATCTTATTCAATCTTATATTTGTTATCTCTTTGTCTTTTAGACCTGTTATTTCCTGATTATTAAGAATCATATTACCTTCAGTAGGGTCATCAATACATCCAATGATGTTTAAAAGAGTAGTTTTTCCACTTCCAGAAGGTCCTATTATAGACAAAAAATCACTTTTTTCAACATCTAAATCAATTCCTTTTAGTGCGTGAACAACAGTCTCTCCTAATGGATAATTTTTTTTAATGTTTTTTAAGCTAATAATACTCATAAAAACCTCCGATTTCACCTTTTTTATTAAATGTATAAACTTTTTTAACTTTGTTAATATAGTGTATTGTATTTAATTTTAGAACATATGTCAATAAGTTTATTTGTATTGTTTTTTAAAAAAATAATAGATGTTCATATGTTGTTGTTTAGAAATAAAATGTTATTAATTATATATAAAATATACTTTATAAACTTGATTTTCCTTTTAAAGTCTTTATTTTTAATCATTTAATAACTGAACTCATTTATATATCCTTGCGATACTTCTCAAATCAATTATATACTTTTACTGTATATTTATCTTCTTAAAGATGGTGTAATAACATTTTTATATGGTAAGTTACAAATAAAAAGCAATAGTTAGCAAAATAGATTTGAAATATTTTATGGTGCTGGAAAATAATTGTAATTTTTTTCAAAAATTTGAGTCATATTGAATTTATTTACTCGATTTATGCGTTTTTGAGAATAAGGAAAAAATTCTAAAACTTGAAAAGTAATAAAAAAAGAGTTAAAATATAATGCGAGAATTAATAGGCGTACAAATACGCCATTTTTCATAAAAGAGAGGTGAACTATGATTGAAATAAAACATTTAACATGGGAAAGTAAAGAAAATTTCATTTTTAAAGATTTTAATTTGAAAGTACTTGAAAATGAAAAAATTTTATTAAGCTCTCAATCAGGAAAAGGAAAGACTTCCTTGCTTAGATTTATAATGGGTTTTCAAAAATATAATTCTGGGGAAATTTATATTGATAATCTGGAATTAAATCCTAAAAATATAGATTCCATAAGAAAAAATATTGCCTATGTCAGTCAAGATGTAGAATTAAAAAAAGGGATAGTTTCTCATATTATTGATGAAATTTTTTCTTATTCAAATAATGGAAATTTTAATAGAAACAAATTTTTAGATTTGTTACATTATTTCAATCTAAAAGAAGATATTTTAAATAAAAATACAATAACACTATCTGGAGGGGAAAAACAGAGAGTAGGTCTAATTATTTCTTTATTACTTGATAGAAAATTATATTTATTAGATGAAGTTAGTGCCAGCCTTGATTATGAAATGAAAAAAAAGGTAGAAGAATATATTTTGGAAATGCCTAAAACAGTTATTCTTGTTTCCCATGATAAGCATTGGGATACTAGTAAATTTAGAGAGGTGAAATGGTAATGACTTCAGATATATCTTTTTTATCACTTTTAGCACTTTCTCTTATATTAGTTCCTTTTATTTTTATTTCTTATCATTTTAAATTAAATTTAGTAAGGGAAGCTTTTATATCTATTTTTAGAATGTATATTCAATTAATTTTAGTAGGGCTTTATTTACAGTATATTTTTCAAATAAATAATACATATATTAATATTATCTATATAATTATAATGATATGCGTAGCTACTTTTTCTGTTATAGATGCTTTAAGCTTAAAAATTCTAAAAAGTTTTCTTATAGTATTTTCTCCGATGTTAGTATTGAGTTTGTTATTAAGTACATTTTTCCATTTTTTTATAATTAGAATAGACAATATTTTTGATGCTAAATATTTTATTCCGATTATTGGAATGTTACTTGGAAATTGTTTAAGGGCAAATATTATATGCTTGAATAATTTTTTTCAAGTTTTTAAGGATAATGAAAAAGAATATTTATACACCTTGGCTTTGGGAGCCACTAAGTTAGAAGCCTTAAAACCGTATATGTCATCTTCGCTAAAGGTTGTTTTGAAACCTGCCATTGCAGATATAGCAACTTTGGGGATTGTAACTTTACCTGGAATGATGACAGGGCAAATTTTAGGAGGTGCATCTCCCATGATAGCAATTAAGTATCAAATAGCCATTATGCTTATGATTTTAGCTATTAAAATATATAATTCTAATATTTGTCTTTTATTGTGTACAAAATACTTTTTTGATGAATACCATATCCCAAATCAGAGTTTTTTTAAGTAATTCTTCAATGATAAATATACACAGGGTTGATTAGATTCTACCCTATTTTTTCTTGTAATAATATATTTTAGGTGGTAGAATGTTGGAAAGGTAGAAGGGTAGGGAAATATTATAATTTAAATATAAGAAAGGGCAAAAATGAGAGTAGAAAGAATTAAAGAAATCATTAAACAAGGTGAGGGAATATCTGTTGAATTTAAAGAAAGCAAAACAGCTTTAAACAAAGATGTTTTTGATACTATTTGCTCTTTTTTAAATAGAAATGGTGGAGAGATATTACTTGGCGTTAATGATAAGGGAGAAATAACAGGCATTAACGAAGATTGTCTCAATAATATAAAAAAAGATTTGGTAAGCACTCTTAATAATCCACATAAAATAACTCCAACAGTATATTTAAGTATAGAAGAAATAAATATAGACAATAAAATAATTATTTATATTTATGTTCCTGCAAGTTCTCAAGTGCATAAATGTAGTGGTAAAATATTTGATAGAAATGAAGATGGGGACTTTAATATTACTCAAAATAACACTTTAGTAACATCATTATATTTAAATAAGCAAAGCTTTTATACTGAAAATAAAATATATCCCTATTGTGAATTGTCTAATTTAAGAAGCGATTTAATTTCAAAAGTAAGGAAACTTGCAATTAATCAAAGGCAAAATCACCCTTGGAAAGATATGACTGATATGGAGCTTTTAAAAAGTTCAAAACTTTATTCTAAAGATTTCCAAACGAATAAAGAAGGATTTACTCTTGCTTCAATACTTTTATTTGGTAAAGATGAAACTATTTTATCAGTATTGCCACATCATAGAACAGATTTAATACTTAGAAGAGAAAATCTTGATAGATATGACGATAGAGATGATGTAAGGACTAATTTAATTGAAAGTTACGATAGAATAATAGCTTTTATACAAAAACATCTACCAGACCCATTTTTTATTGAAGGGACACAAAGAATAAGTATAAGAGATAAGATATTTAGAGAGGTAGCAGGAAATATTTTAATTCATAGAGAGTATGCAAATGCATTTCCAGCAAAAATTATTATAGAAAAGAATAGAGTTTATTCTGAAAACAGCAATAGACCTCATGGGCATGGATTGATTGACACAAATAATTTTTCGCCTTTTCCAAAAAATCCTGTAATAGCAAGAATATTTAAGGAGATTGGATATGCTGATGAATTAGGTTCAGGAATAAGAAATATGGTTAAATACATTGAATTATATTCAAAAAATAAGCCTCAATTAATAGAAGAAGATATTTTTAAAATTATTATTCCTTTATTGGAAAATACCACGCAAGCTACCACGCAAGCTACCACGCAAGCTACCACGCAAGCTACCACGCAAGCTACCACGCAAGTTGATGAAGATAGAACAAATAAAATATTAGAATTTTGTATAGAAGCAAAAAGCAGAGAAGAAATACAAGAATTTACAGGATTAAAGCATAGAGAGCATTTTAGAAAAGAGATATTAAAACCATTGATAGATAAGGGTTTTTTAAAATTAACAATACCAGATAAACCAAAAAGTCCAAATCAAAAATATTATTATGAAAAGGAAAAAAATTAAATACTTCTTATGGAACATAAAGAAAATTAAAATATACTAAATTTTTAACGGAGGGGAAAATGAATAAAATAGAATTAACAAAATATCTAAATACCTTAGAAAATATGCTTTTAAAGTATAAAAAGCTTGAAGAGGAATTAAATAATGAATTTTTTACTAATAAATCTTTTGAGGAATTACAAAAAGAAAATAAGGAAATTTATAAGGACCTTCTAACTTACGAAAATTCCTACGCTAATCCTACTTATTCAACAGATATTTTTGGTGAAGAACTTGGAAAACTTTTAGCAGGAATATATAGTGATTTTAGAAATTTAATAACTTATGCTTTTTCACATAATATAGAAATGATAGAGGAATATGAAAATTTATATAAAGAAATAAGTACATTATCAGAAATTAATTATGAGGAAATTAAGCCTTTATATATAAGTTTTTCTAAGAGAATAGCAAAATCAGTAGTAAGCGATAGTATGAAAAATACCTATACTAAAGAAGCTTATACAAATAGTATATTTAATTCTTTGGATTTCAATGATGAAAGATATTTGTTTAAGTATGGAAAATATATTAGTGAAAATGAGATTAAATTAGCTAGTTTTATGAAAAATTACCCTAAAAATAAGCTTGAAGATTTGGCAAAAATTATAGTAGAAGCATATATTAGAGGTTTTGAAAAAGACGGTAAGGATATAAGTCTTAGGCATAATGTAAGAGTCTATTATAATATAGGACAAGAACTTATGGTAGAAGAAATATTTAAACTTTTTAAGGAAAATAAGTTAGAAGGAATGGCTATATTAGCAGATACAACAGCTCCAAATAAGCAATATAATTTTGACCATAAATTTGATAACGGGATATATTTTAATAGTGAGTATTTAGACTTAGAAAAAAATATACTAGAAAATATGGACCAAAGTATTTTAAATGGTTTAAAAGATTGTTCTGGAATACTTTATATAGAAAAATTTGGTGAAATACCTTTTATTCCTGAAAATAAAAAAGAAATTATTAAATTAACAGAGGAACAAACCAAATTATCTATGGAACAAGCTATAAATAAAAGAAAATTCATAGAAAAATATATACCAGAAGTTGAAAGAAGTTTCTGCATAGTTGCCTTTCCAAGTCCAGAAATAGGAGAAGAGTTTGAAGCAATTTATGAAGATACTTGTAAAATAAATGCTTTGGATTCAAAAGCATATGAAGAAATTCAGAAAACTATAATAGATAACTTGGATAAGGGAGATTATATAAGAGTTAAGGGGCAGAATGGCAATGAGACAGATATAAAAGTAAAGATGCCAAAAATTAATAATCCTGAAAAGGAAACCAATTATTTCAACTGTACCGCTGATGTAAACATTCCTCTGGGAGAAGTTTTTACAAGTCCACAGTTAGAAGGCACAAATGGCATTTTACATTTGAAAAAGGTATATCTTGATGATTTTGAATATATAGATTTAAAACTTAATTTTATTGATGGCTATGTTAAGGAATACTCATGTAAGAATTTTGCAGATGAAGAGGCTAACAAAAAATATATAGAGGAAAATTTATTATTTCCACACAAATCTTTACCACTAGGAGAATTTGCAATAGGAACAAATACTTTGGCATATGTAATAGCAAAAAAATACGATATTGTAGACAAATTACCTATTTTAATAGTAGAAAAAATGGGTCCTCACTTTGCCATTGGAGATACTTGTTATTCTTGGGCAGAAGATTTACCTGTGTATAATCCAGATGGAAAAGAAATAATAGCTCGTGATAATTCTCATTCTTGCATGAGAAAAGAAGATATATCAAAGGCTTATACTAATGTTCATACTGATATCACTTTACCATATGATGAATTGGAATATATAAAAGTTGTTACTTATAATAAGGAAGTGATAGATATAATAAAAAATGGTAGATTTGCTTTGGAAGGTACAGAATTTTTAAATGAGGTTTTTTAGGAAAATTAATTAGAGATTAAAATGGGATTAATAAGGAAGTGAAAGATGAAAAAACATTTGATTTGTCTATTTATTTTAATTAATATAGCTATATTTTCTAAAGGTGAATCTAGCTGGAGATTTGAACATGCTTTTTTATTTGGTTCAGCAGATGAAATAGTATATAAAAGCGGTGGTGAAAAATTAAGTGAATTAATTTGGGGCTTGGAAGATGTAAGGCTTATTGGGATTGGGCATACTTATAAATTCAATGAATATTTTAAGATTAATGGAGATTTATTTATTAACTATAATCAGCCTATGACTGAAATGGATAACTATGACTGGTTGCAAGATAGACCTGAATGGACTCATTGGTCTAATTCCCCCACAGAAATAGAAAGAGTTATAAAATTTGATATGAATTTAGAATTTAAATTATTTACTAAGAATAATTTTGAGATTTCTTTGTTAGGTGGTTATAAATATGATATGTTTTCTTGGGTTGCAAGGGGCGGAAGATATATTTATAGTAGTAAGGGTGGATTTAGAGACCAACTAGGAGAATTGCCTAGTAATGTTGACGGTATAAGTTACAATCAATATTTTTATCTTCCATATTTAGGCTTAGGTGCTAATTATTCTTATAATAATTTTATTGTTAATGGAAAGTTTTTATATAGTTCAATGGTAGAAGCTCAAGATGAAGATACACATCATTTTAGAGATTTATATTTTGAAGGTTTTTTTAATAATGGTGAGATGTTACAAATTGATTTGGGAATGAAGTATCAATTTAACAGTAATTTTTCATTATTAGCAAGCTATGAATATACAAAGTATTTCTTAAACAAAGGGTATACAGTTATAACTGATTTGGGTTCTGGTCAGCAGGGTTTTACTGGAGACGGCTCTGTAGGACTTGCTAATTATCATAATATGCTTAGTTTTGGAATTGAATATATGTTTTAATGGTTCTTTGTCAAATAGTGTTTATTAAAGTTACCTTAAGTGGTTTTATTTACAGTTTATGCAGACAAAGTTCCAATTTTTTAATTGAGAAATTATACGAGAAACATTAGCTTTTGGAACAATTGTACAATTAGTTCTTGAAAATGCACCAATGGAAGAAATAGAAGAAGTAATAGATTTCTGTAAAAAAGTTTGCTTACCAACATCTTTAAAAGATTTGGGTATAACAAAAATTAATCATGAACAAATTATGGAAGTTGCAAAATTATCACTAGCAAAAGGAGAAACTATATATAATATGCCTTTTGAAATAAATGCAGAACTAGTATATGGTGCTATATTAAGTGCAAAATTAATCGGTCAATAATAGTATATAGTAAAAAGACAAGATTTCAATTGAAATATCTTGTCTTTTTTTGTATACTTAGGTTTTATTGAAATAGAAACTAATTTTTAAGTAAAATTGAAGAAAAGGAAACACTTATTTTATAAAAATTATCTTTAATATTTTTTAAATCAATAAGTTTATATTTTTCAGAAAATCCTAATTAAAATTATCTTATAAAAGTAACTGTATTTTCTTTTCTTTGAGGACCTCTTAATATTTCATTTTTAGCATAACCTAAAACTATCCCATGATATATTTTATATCCATTAGGTACATTTAATTTTTCTGTATACTTTTTTGCCATAGCTTTATTTTCTAGCCCTATTGTTATCAAACCATTCCAGCAGGCTCCAACTCCCAAACTTTCAGCCATAATAAGCATATTTTGGCTTGCTGCGGATATATCTTGTATGGGTGTCAATCCTTTTTCATCATAAAGTGCTAATACTAGTGTAGGTGCATTATAAAAAATATTTAGATTTTCACTATACCCCATTTTTCTAAATTCTTCTATATGGAAGTCTTTTAAAACTTCTTTAGTATCATTATTTAGTTCATTTATTAACTCCTGATTTTGAATTACTAAGAAATGCCAAGGTTGCATATTATGACCGCTAGGAGCCCATATTCCAGCTTCCAAAATTTGATCTAATTCTTCATGTTTAATTTGTTCTGACTTAAAAGCTCTTGTTGACCTTCTTTTTTTAATAAGTTCCAAAACGTTATTCATTTTATCCTCCTAATTTTTATATTAACTTAGTGTATAAGTCGATTTCTTTTTTTTTGTATAAAATTGCATTTTTAGAACAATTCTTTTAAACTATTTAGTTTCAATATGTTTTTTCATTTTTCAATAGAAGTTATAATGCCTTATTTTTTAACCTCTTGAAAAAGTTCATATTTTATAAGTTTGTTGATTATCTCGAATACTTCCCTTAACATTTGCTTGTACATACAACATATAAAATCAAAAAATTACAAACGTTCTGATGCACAATTTAAAGTAGAAACTAATCCTTTTACTTCCTCTTTCCCAAGTTTATCGTTTACTGTTTTTTCTAGGTTAGTCCAAGCTATATCTATACTTTCCTGTAAAATTCTACCTTTTTCTGTAGGGGATATAAAAGAATTTTTCCCTTCTATTGTTCTTTCTACTAAGTTTTTAGTAAGAAGCTTGTCTACAAATCTAGTTATGGTAGAAGGAGCCATTTGTAAATATTCAGAAAGTTCTGTAGAAGATATTTTTCCATATCGATTAACTACAGTTACAGCAAAAGCATAAGTTGGAGTTAATCCTGTAATTCTGAATTCATCTTCAGCAAGTTTAGTCAAAAGTCTAACAAATCTATTAGAACTGAAATATAAACATCCTGATAATATACATTCTTTTTTATTCACAGAAAACTCCTCCTTTATTTGTATATACAACAATATCATATTAAACTTCTTTTGTCAAATTTTAATTTTAATAAACTGAATTTTATAGGATATTAGAAATTACAAAACAAAATAAAAAATGGCACCTTTTTAAGATACCTAAGTAAAATTATTTGTCCGCTTGCTACTTCTCACTTCTTTTTACACACAGATAATGAATTCTAAACCTTTAGCTGGATTAAAAACTCCATCTAAAGGCAAGAACTCAGTTTATAAAATATAAATTACTTAGCAGAAAGAGCTGCCATAGTTATATAATTATATGGTTGATTAAAATGAGGTAAGAAGAAGATATCAAGTAATTTTAATTTATCAATTGTAACTTGTTCTTGTATAGCTAAAGAGAACATGTGTATTCCCATTGAAATATCTTGATTAGATGCCATTTGTGCCCCTAAAATTCTTCTAGTATCTAAATCATAAATAATAGAAACTCTAACATTTTCATTGTCATGTTCTATAAATCCTGGTTTTTGTAAATCTTCATGTTTTGTAACTACTGCATTAAAACCAAGTTTTTTAGCCTTTTCCAAGCTTAAACCAGTGGAAACCATGTTAAGTCCAAAAATAGAAATTCCGTTAGAGCCTTGTACCCCCGCTGTTTCCAAGTGTGTTCCACAAGCATTGTGAGCAGCAATTATTCCAGAACGCACAGCATTTGTTGCAAGAGCAATATAATTTGTATCTTGAATAGAGTTGTCATAAACAGTAGCACAATCCCCAATAGCATAAACATCATTTAGACTAGTTTTTTGTGTTTTATCTACCTTATAAGCTCCATTTTTAAATAATTCTAGGGAATCTTTTCCTAAAATATTGTTGGGTTTAAATCCTACTGCGAGAATTACCATATCAGCCTTATAAGTGTTTTTATCAGTAACAACTTCTTCTACCTTAGTAGTACCCTTAATTTCCAAAACTCTTTCTCCAAAATTAAGATTAACTCCATTTTCCTTCATTCTATTTTCCATAAGTTCTCTTAAATCTTGGTCATAATAAGAGCTTAAACAAGTAGTTTCCAAGTCGATTAAGTTTACATTTTTACCGCAACGCTTGAAAGCTTCAGCTAATTCTACTCCAATATATCCAGCCCCAACTACTACAACATTTTTTACATCATCTTTTTTAAGTTTATCTATAACATCTTGTGCATGTTGAAATAATTTTACAAACTGAACATTTTCAAGTTCTTTTCCTGGAATATCCATATCAATAGGTAATGAACCTGTAGCCAAGATTAATTTATCATAAGTTTCATTAACGTTTTCTCCGTGCTTGTTTACACCATAAACAATTTTTTTATCATAATCTATTTTTCTTATTTCTGTTTCCATGTGAACTTTTGCACCATTGCATTCAAGCTTTTCCTTGGATGAATAAAATAATCCATCAGAACCAGCAATTTGTTTTCCTATCCAAAGAGCCATTCCACAACCTAAAAAACTAATATTTGAATTTTTATCATAAACAACAACTTCATGCCCAGAATAATTACTCAAAATGGTATTAACTGTAGCAGTTCCAGCATGATTAGCTCCAACAACAACTATTTTACTCATTAAAATCACTCCCTTTTTTATACTATACCATAATTGTATACTATTTTTCGGAAAATTTCAAGTTTTTATTTTTAAAAACTACAAAATTAGTGATATAATACACAGATATATGAATAATATACAAATAAAAAACTTATTTCCTTGCTTATTTTTTTTAAAAAGTTTAAAATAGAAGAAAAAAGGAGATTTTTTATGAAAAAAATATTTCATCATATATGTATTCAAAGTAATGTTTATGAGAAGTCACTAGAATTTTATACAAAAATTATGGAGTTCAACATAGCTAAAGAAAGCGAGAATTTTCATAATAGAGCTTATAATACTTGGCTAGAATTAAATAATTTTTTTATTGAATTACAAACCAATAAAAAAGATGAAGCTTTGATTAAATTTAATAAAAATAATAGTGGACTTGTACATTTTTGTATCTATGTAGAGGATATAAATATAGAATATGAAAGAATTAAAAAACTAGGTTTTAAAAATTTTAAGGAAAAAGATGGCAAAGATATTTATAAGGTAGAAGATGGTTTTTTATTTAAACTAATTGCTCCAGAAGGAACAATTATAGAAATTAGGGATAGCTGGAATATAATTTAGGAGGTTAGAATGAAGATAGTTTTTTTAGATGCAAGTAGTTTAGGAAAAAGAGAATTTAGTGTATTTAACGAATTTGGTGAGTTTATTTCTTATAATTTAACAGATAAATCTCAAATTGCTGAAAGAATAAAAGAAGCAGATATAGTTATAACTAATAAAGTTTATTTTGGGAAGGAAGAATTTGAAGCAGGTAAAAATCTAAAAGTCTTACTTATTTCCGCAACAGGCTATAACAATGTTGATTTGAAAGAAGCACATAAAAATAATGTTATTGTTGCCAATGTCAAAGCCTATTCTACTGAATCAGTAGCTCAATTGACTATGACTTATATATTAAATTTAGCATCTTCTCTTATTAATTATAATAAGGATGTTAAAGATGGATTATGGACTAAATCACCAATATTTACTATGCTAAATCATAATTTTGTTAATTTACATGGTAAAAAATTAGCTCTTATTGGTTATGGAACAATTGCAAAGAGGGTAGAAGAATTAGCAAAAGTTTTTGGCATGGAAGTTTTGATTTCTCAAAGTTTATTTCACAAAGAAAATAATCAAGAAAATAGAGTAGAATTTAAAGAAATTTTGAAAATAGCTGATTTTATTAGTTTACATTGTCCTTTAAGTGAGTCTACTTATAAATTATTTTCCACAGAAGAGTTTCAATTAATGAAAGAAAGTGCATTTCTTATAAATACTGCAAGAGGTCCTATTGTAGATGAAGAGGCTCTTTATGAAGCTTTAAAAACTAAACAAATTGCAGGTTCTGCAATAGATGTTATGTGTAGCGAACCGCCAAGAGAAGGTTCAAAGCTATTTGAATTAGACAATATAATTATAACGCCACATGTAGCTTGGGCATCAAATGAAAGTATTGATTTATTGTTAGAAGGTTTAGTTAATAATATAAAACTTTATTTAGAAGGAAATTTAAAATCTCTTTAGCATAAAGGAGTGAACTATGAGAAAATTTTTATCAGATACCTTTGCTATGATTAGCTTTTCAACTGTATTTGGAATGTTTACAGAAATATTAATATCAAAAATGACATTAGGGCAATCTATACAAGCAAGATTAACAGCTATTCCTGCTAACTTTTTTAGTGCTAGACCTTATGGAATATACAGAGATTATATCTTTGCTTTTTTTAAATTTGAATCGGCTGGTACTTTAAAAAAAGTATTAATAGACATTTTATCTTTTGCTTGTTTTCAAGTACCGTTATATGCTGGAATATTATATTTTTCAGGGGCAAATTTAGAGCAAATAATGAAGGCATGTATTACATTAAGTTTATTTTCTATTTTTTTAGGTAGACCATATGGAATATTTTTAGATTTTTCTAGATACATTTTTGGAGTTAAAAAAATATAGAATAAATGTTAAGAAGGGGAACGTTTAGTTTTCCCCTTATTTTTTAGGTTTTTCTTAGTGAGTCTTAGTGTTCTTTGAGTCTTTGTGCTGAAATTTTATTCATGGCTAAGTAGTTGTGAAATTTTACTCTACTTTAAATTTAAAGTCTTTTTTACCGAAAACATTACATACAGCAGTTATTTTTAAATCATCACCAACATCTACAGATGGCATAAAGTATAGATAAATTGCATGATTTCCTAGTTGTCTAGTATTTTTTTGAACGACAACAATTTCTCCATTATGTTCAACAATAATTTCATTTACATAATGTTTAGAATTTTTTTCTCCAGAACTGTGATTAAGGCTAATTACTAACATATTTTTTTCTAAATCAAACTCAGCCTCTAAATCTTTCGGTGCATGAGCTATGGCAAAAGTTGTAATTAGCATCCAAACAGAAAAAACTAAACTAATTTTTTTAAACATAAAAAACCTCCTTTTAATTTTTAAAATAACTAACATTCAAGTCTAGCCCATAAACTTTATAAAGTCAATAAAAAAATGACAGCTTTAGCCGTCATTTTTTTGTGGAACATTTATCTTTTGTTTTACTAGGGCATGAAGAACAATCACAGCCTTTTTCATTATTTTTAAATAAATCAATTAATTTTTTTAAAGAATATGAGATAGGGACTAGTAAAATTAAGATTATAACTATTGTTTTTATATTCATAAAAAACTCCTAAATAAACAATCTACCTATTTGATAAACTAGTACAGAAACTATATATGGAATAATTGTATAAACTGCTAAAACTAAACCTAGCATACTCCAACCAAATTCTTGCACATATGCACCTAAAGTAACAACACAAGGTATTACTAATAACATAAAAATTAAATATGAATAAGCTTTTAATGGCCCTTCTGCATCTCCAGACCAAAGTCCACGAAGAGCTTCAATAACCCCACTTCCACCTTCTTCTTCTACCTCATCAGCTCCAGGAGCTTCAAAAAGTCCTAATACATCAAAGGTCAACATAGCCTTAAGTGAATCTATGGTAGCATCTTTTAATCCAATTATTTGTGCTAAAGTGTCCTCAGCAAAACTACTTTCTTCTGCTTCCTCTTCTTCAGGACTAGTTTCCAAAACTTGCCCCATGAATCCAACTACAACTTCTTTAGCAATTAAACTAGGTGGAATTGCAGCAACTAGTTCCCATCTATCACCAAAACCAGCAGGTTCAAAAATAGGTTGAACACTTCTACCAAATTTACCAATAAATGAATTTTGTGCATCTCCATTATTAGGGAAATATGTTAAAGCCCAAAGAATAACTAACATTCCCAAAATAATAGTTCCAGCTTTCTTAACATAAGACCAGGTTCTTCTAAAGGTAGAAGAATATATCATTTTAGCCGTTGGTATTCTATAAGGAGGCAATTCGATTAGAAGAGCCTTTTCTTCAGCTTTAAAATAAGGGTGCTTACTAAATATTTTTCCTAAAGAAATAGCCATTAAAATTCCAATTATATATAAACTAGCAATAACAATTCCTGCTTTAGCACCAAAAAATGCAGCTGTAAATAAAGCATAAACAGGTAATCTAGCTCCACAAGACATTAGTGGTGTTATAAGTGCTGTAAGCCTTCTAGATTTTTCATCCTCTAAGGTTCTAGTAGCATAAATTCCAGGAACTGTACAACCAAAACCTAATATCATAGGCAAAAAAGCCTTACCATTAAGCCCTATTCCTCTCATAACCTTATCCATAAGAAAAGCTACTCTTGACATATATCCACTTTCTTCAAGAACAGATAAGAAGAAATATAGAAATAACATTAAAGGAACAAAAACTAAAACTCCACCCAATCCGCCAATTAAACCGTCAATAATAAATGAATTCAACCAGTCAGGTACACCATTTATTCCTAATGCAACATACTTTCCAAGGTATCCTCCTATAAAGCCATCAACCCAATCTATAAAAGGAGCAGAACCATTAAAAGTAAAAGTAAATACCATTAGCATAATAAATATAAAACTAAGTGGACCAAAAAACTTACTAAGTAAAACTCTATCAATTTTATCTGTAAAATCTAATCTGTTTTTTATAGAACTAGTAAAAGTTTTGGCTAAAATTCCTTTAATAGCTCCATATCTTCCCTCTGTCATTATTGTTTCAACATCTTCATCAAAATGCTTTTCTAAAACACTTATATTAACTCTAACAAAATCAATATCATTAATTCCAAATTTCTTAAGTTTTTCAATAAAATGTTTATCTTCTTCTAGTAATTTAATGCTTATATAATCCAAAGGAAAAACATCTAATAATTTTTCTGCAACAGGCAATTCTTTTATTTTATTTTGAACTTTTTTAATTTCATTTTCAATAATATGATCAAAACGTAATTCATAATTAATATGTTTTTGTTTTTTATGTTTATTAGCTTCAGAAATAGCTTTTTCCAATAATTCGCTTATTCCTTCTTTTGTTTTAGCACTAGTTGGAATTGCTTCTACCTCTAACATTTTTTCCAAATTTTTTAAGTCTAACTTATAATTTAATTTTTTAAATTCATCATACAAGTTAAGTGCTAGTATCATTGGTTTTCCAAGTTCTTTTAAAAGAGTAGTCAAAAATAAATTTCTCTCTAAATTTGTTGCATCAACAACATTTATTATTAAATCAGGATTTTCATCTAGAATATAATCTCTAGTAATAATTTCTTCCATACTATAGGGGCTTAAACTATAAACTCCTGGCAAGTCAATTAACTTAATTTGTGTTCCTTTAAAAGTAAATTCAGCTTCTTTTTTTTCTACCGTAACCCCAGGCCAGTTTCCAACTTTTAGATTAGAACCAGCAATAGCATTAATAAGAGCTGTTTTACCAACGTTTGGGTTTCCTGCAAAAGCTATTTTTAACATTTTTCCTCCCCTTTTTCAATAAGTATATTTTCAGCATCTTTTTTTCTAATAGCTATATTAGTTCCTTTAATATAGAATTCTTGAGGGTCACCTAGGGGAGCATTTCTTTCAAATATAATAACTTCACCATTAGTAACTCCCATATCAGACAATCTTTTTTTCAATTCTCCAATTTGACCAATTTTAATTATTTTGGCTTTTTCTCCTCTTTTTAGTTCGCTCAAATTCATATGTCCTCCCAAATTACTTTTATTTACAAAATATTTCTCTCAATAAATTAATTATAGCATAATTATTATAAAAAGCAAATGATTTTTGTAATTTAAATAAAATTTAAATTTTCAATCTATATTTTACTAAGTTTATTTTTATCAAACACAGAAAGAACAAGCTTTAAATAATATTTTGAAAAAAATATACACATAAATAAAAAAAAAGAAAAAATAAATCTTTTGACTTTTACTTGATTTACAAGGTATTATTATAGTAAATACAAATGTCAATTACAGGAGGAAGTCATGACAGAAAATTATTTAAACCTTTTGAAAGGGAGATATAGAAATATTGATGAAGTATGTACTGAAATAATCAATTTGGAAGCTATATTATCTTTACCAAAGGGTACAGAGCATTTTATTACAGATATACATGGAGAGTATGAAGCTTTTGACTATATAAGAAGAAGTGCAAGTGGTGTATTAAAATATAAAATAGAAGATATTTTTGGAGATGAGTTGAGCCAAGAAGAAAAAGAAAAATTAGCTGTTTTACTTTTTTACCCTCGAGAGATTCTGTCTGAAAAAAAGACTAATGTTTGGTATAAAGAACAATTAATGCTGATTATTTCTATTTGTAAAATAGTAGCATCAAAATATACTCGTTCTAAAGTCAGAAAGGCTATTCCAAAGAATTTTGCGTATATAATTGAAGAATTAATCAGTGTAAAATATGATGATTTAAATAAAGAAAATTATTATGGTAGAATTATTGATACAGTTATTAATTTAGGAAGAGCAAATCATTTTATAATAGCATTATGTGAGTTAATACAGAGACTAACTGTTGATAATTTACATATTATAGGAGATATCTATGATAGGGGAGATGAACCACATAAAATAATAGATGAATTAATAAAACATCATAATGTAGATATTCAATGGGGCAATCATGATATTTTGTGGATGGGTGCGAGTATGGGTCAAGAATGTCTTATTGCTAATACTTTGCGTATAAGTTTTAGATATGCTAATTTTAAAATCTTAGAAGATGCATATGGAATTAACCTTCTACCTCTTGCGTTATTTGCCATGAAAGTCTATAAGGATGACCCATGTAAAGAATTTTTACCTAAAAAAGATTCAGGTTATAGGGATAGCAACTTAATAGCCAAAATGCATAAAGCAATTAGTATAATACAATTCAAGTTAGAAGGGCAATTAAAAGATAGAAACCCAGAATTTAATATGGAAAAAATGGGAGCTTTGGCTAATATTGATTTGAAAAAAGGTGTATATATTTTTGAAAATAAGGAACATGAAATGAGTTCAAATAATTTTCCAACAGTAGATGTAAACAATCCTTTTATGCTAAGTGAAGAAGAAGAAGAGATTATTAATGGTCTAAAAAATTCTTATTTAAATAGCCATAAATTACATGAGCATGTAAGATTCCTCTTACATAGGGGTAGTATGTATAAGGCAATTAATGGTAATTTATTATTCCATGGTTGCATTCCAGCAGATGAAGATATGACTTTTTTGACATTAAGTTTAAATGGAAAGGAATATAGTGGTAAAAAATTAATGGATTACTTTGACTATGTTATACATCAAAGTTATAAAAAAAGAACTGTGGAAAATTTAGATACTCTATGGTATTTATGGACAGGTTCGTTATCTCCGCTTTTTGGGAAAAAACATATGGCAACTTTTGAAAGATATTTTTTGATAGATAAAGCTTTACATAAAGAAATTAAAAATAGCTATTATTATCTTAGAGAAGAAGAAGAATTTTGTAAAAAAATATTGGAAGAATTTGGATTGAATCCAGAAAAAGGTCATATTATTAATGGACATACACCAATACAAGGAATTAAGGGAGAAAGTCCAATTAAAGCCAATGGTAGAATGCTTTGTATAGATGGAGGATTTAGTAAAGGTTATCAAAGTCAAACAGGTATAGCAGGTTATACTCTAATATATAATTCTCATGGAATGAGACTTGCCACTCATAAACCTTTTATTAGTAAAAGTTATGCAATAGAAAATAGCCTAGATATTATAGAATCTATACAAGTTGTAGAAAAAAATGAAAGAGAACACGTTAGAGATACAGATATAGGCACAAAACTCTTGGATGAAGTAGAAGATTTAAAAAAATTATTGGATTATTATAAAAAAATAAATGAATAGAAGGTAGAATATGTTATATAAAAATGCAAATGTCTTACTTACAAATTTTAGTAATTTAAATACTTGGAAAGAAAATGAAAGCTTGGAGAAATTAATATTAATTTTGGAACAATATGGATTAGAGGTAGAAGTGTCTAAATCCTTAATAGAGGAAAAAACAGCATTTGAAAAAGCTACTGAATTTAATAATATCATTAAAAATAAAAATATTAATTATATCTTTGATTTGTCTGGTGGAGATAGTGCCAATGCCTTATTAGAATATATTAATTGGGAATTGATAAAATCAAAAGATTTATTATTTTTTGGTATGAGTGACCTTACTGTTATTTTAAATAGTATTTTGGCTAAAACAGGTAAAGCAAGTGGTCATTTCATGCTTAAAAATATTTTTAATAGAGAAAAAAGCTTTTATAAAGAATTTTTTTTGGAAGAAAAAACTTTTTCAAATATTTCATATTCTTTTTTGAAAGGTAATAAGATTGAAAAGGCAAGATTAGTTGGAGGTAATATCCGTTGTTTTTTAAAACTTGCAGGTACAGAGTATATGCCTAAATTGGATAATGATATTTTGTTTTTAGAAAGTCTTGGTGGGGATTGGCATAGAATAGAGACTATGTTAAATCATTTAAAATATTTAGGTATTTTTAATAGAACAAAAGGAATATTATTAGGGGAATTTTCTCAATTAGAAAAAGAAAAAGACAAAAAAGAAGTAGAAATTTTATTTTTAGATTATTTTTCAAAATATAGTTTTCCAATTGTAAAAAGTCAGTCTTTAGGTCACGGAAGAAACAAAGGATTAATTTATATTGGAAATTTTTATGATTTTTAAATATAAAAAAGGAAATTTAAATTAAGTTAGTATATAGATTAAGGGATATTATTAAGATAAAAGCTTTGATAAGGGACAAGAGGAGGATAATATGAGGGCTTTAATTACTGGTGCAAATGGCACTATAGGTAAGGAATTAAAACGTTATCTAGAATTTCAAGGAGTAGAAGTCTATACATGGGATAGAAATTTAGTTCCTATATATGAATATAATTTAATGGAAGAATTTATACAAAAAATTAATCCAGATGTTATTTATCATTTGGCTATTGCAAGTACTCTTGTAGGGGTAGATAATGAAACTTGGAGAACTAATTATGAATGGCCAAGTGAAATAGCTTGGATTTGTAGAATACAGCAAATAAAATTTATTTTTGCAAGTACTTATGAAATTTTTAGTGATTATAATATGGGACCATTTACCTTGGAAACTAAACCAGATGCATTTGAAGGTTTTGGATTTGAAAAAAGAATGGCAGAAGAAAGAGTGATGTACCAAAATCCACACTCAATAATCGTTCGTTTACCTTGGCAGATTGTAAATGAACCTAATAAAAATGGAATGCTGACTTATTTAGACAAGGAAATGGAAAAATATGATAAGATTACAGCTTCATCAAATTATTATCCATGTTGTGCTTTTTTAGAAGATACAGTAAAGGAAATATATAGAATATCTACTGAATATAATTCAGGGAAATTTATGATTGATTCTAATGATGGACTTAATTTCTATGACATTGTTAATAAGTTAAAATATATTTATGGTAAGACTTGGAATGTGGTAGAAGATACAGAATATTCATATAATCAATGCATGCATGATGATAGGTGTAAAATAGAAATGTTAAGTGCTTCTTTAGATAAAAAACTAAAAAATATACAATTAAAGAGTAAGAAAAAACTTGGTATTTTAGGTGAAAAATATATAAAAACTTTGGTAGAAGCATATGAAAAATTAGGTTATCAAATAGATACTTTAGTAGTAAAAAACCCTGAAAATTACATAGATTTTGTAAAACTACACAATATACCAAATTGTACTAACGAAATAGATTCTTTAGCTGATTGTGACCAAATATTAGTTGTAAATATAAATAAATTAAACTATGATTTCTTAGAAAAATATAAGGATAAAAAGATAATTTTTTCTGGTTTACCATATTTAAAAAATAAAGAAGAGTATTTAAAATATAAAAATCTATTTGAAAACAGTAATTTTTATGTGTTGTTAGAATTCAACCAATTGCTTACTACAAGAAAAATTCAAGAAAAATTAGAAAATAAAACTTTGGGAAAAATACATAATATTTATTTAGATGTTGCTGTGAAGAATGAAAAAACTATAAGCAAAAATTTTCAAGAAGTATTAATAAATCCATTATCTTTTATACATGATCATTTTAAAAAATTCAAATTAATTTATTCTGATTACAATAAAGAAAATGAAAGTCTTCTGACACATCATAGTAATGGGGAACAAAGGATGACTATTAATTTCTTTGAATTATGGAATGACGGTATAAAAATGTTATTACGTATAATTGGTGATAAAGGAGAAATAAGGGTAGAAGGAAATTATACCAATGAGAATGGATGGGGATTTAGACCTATTATTCACAATGATATTGAATATGGACAGGGAGAATATTCAAGTACAGCACATGAAATATTAGAATTGGCACTACAAGAATATTTGAAAAAGTTAGAAGATTTAATCTATCATGGAAAAGAAAATATGGATATATATACTGCTAAAGATGCTTTATCTATATGCGATTTTTTCTTAGAAATAGAAAACTTTAATTAAATATAATAAAAATAGACTGTTCTAGAAATTTAAGAAAATACTATTATCCAGTTTTCTTAGGTAAAAAATTAAATTTCAAACAGTCTATATATTTTTTTGTTTTTTAAAATGTTTTACTAGAAACCCTAGTATTTACTAGTGTTTTATTTGATAATTTTTTCATAAATATTTATATCGATATACTGTTCAAACTTATAACCAACTTCTTTCATAATTCCCATTAATTCAAAATTAAATTTTTTATGAAGCTTTTTACTAGCTTGATTTTCTCCAGCTACTCTAGAAATAATAGCATGAATTCCATTAGTCTTTGCTCTTCCAATTAAATCTTCCATTATCTTATTGCCCAAACCTTGACCCCTAAAATCCTTATGAATATAAATTGATATTTCACAAGTTTTATCATAAGCTTTTCTGTCTGAATATTTATTTAAGGAACCCCAAGCAAGCACTTTGTCATTATTATCAATTACAACGACAGGATATTTTTTATTATGGTCTTCTAGCCATTTTAATCTATCTTCATATGATTTTATTTCAGTATCAAAGGTAGCAGTGGAATTTAATATAGCTTCATTATAAATTTCTCTAATTCCTTCTATATGTTTTTTTTCAGCATTTTTAATTAGCATTTATACACCTCTTTTTTATTAAATAAATGTAGTTATTTTAATTCAAGTTTAAAAATCGGCTTATCTTCATAGTCAAAAATAAATAATGTATTTTTTTCATAAATACCATAAGATTTTTTATACATCCCTTTTGGAATACTTATGGAACCTGGATTAAATATATAGATATTATTCTTTTCTATAAGCTCTGGAATATGTGTATGTCCGTAACAAAAAATATCTCCCTTGGATAAATTAGGTAAATTACTTGGGTTAAAGATATGACCATGACTTAAGAAAAATCTTCTACCATCAAGTAAAATAATTGAATAATCATTAAGGGTAGGATAAGATAAGAGCATCTGGTCTACCTCTGCTTCACAATTACCCCTAACTGCAATAATTTTATCCTTATATACATTTAGCATTTTTGCTACTTCAGAAGGGTTATAATCTTCTGGCAAAGCATTTCTAGGACCATGATATAACTGATCTCCTAATATTATTAAAAAATCTGCTTTTGAGCTTTGAAGTTTATCTAATGCCCATTTCAAATTTGCTTCTGACCCATGTATATCTGATATAAAAAATAATTTCATAATATCTCCTTCAAACTTAAATCATATTAAAAATTTAGTTTATTTTTTTCTATAAAGCTCTAATGTCAAATTATTGTCATTTAATTTTAGGGTATATGTATCAATCATCATCCCAATTACATCCAATTCAATTTCGGTTTCTCCAGAACCATTTAATTGCCAATAATATTCTTCCACATCAGATTGCCTAGGAATACTTAAAGAATATTCTAAAGCGTCTATTTCTTCCCTAATTATATCAATATTTTTTACATTAAATACAATTAAGGTATGCTCTTCAGAATCTACTATTTTTACATCTATTTCCTTAGAATTATGTATCATAAAATAAGTGGTAATTTCATCTACTATTTTTGTTATTTTCTTAATACTTTCTATCATGCCATTTTTCTCCTAAATTAAATTTATGAATTAGAGGTATCATTACACCTGCTACCATTCCTCCTGAAAATCCATTGTTATATAAATTTATACCTCCATGTATTACCCCAACATTGCTAACAACAAACATATGTAAGAATCCTACTAGTATACCCATAAAAGGACCATATACTCCTGATATAGGTGCCAAGGTAGTACCAAACAAACCAGCTAAAGCGACGTAAAAACTACTATATTCCCAAATTCTAATATAACTGGCAATTAAAACTCCAACTATTATTGGAATACAATTTAGCGGATGTTTTCCTAAAGCTCCAAAACCAAAGACAGTAAAAATTCCTGCTATAAGTGCTCCATTTAAAGTTGTTCCTAAAAAACTAGTAAAAGCAAGTGAAAGCATTCCTAATACACCAGCATTTAAAAGACTTATCCCAAATCCTTCTGTTGTTATATAATCTGAAAGTAATCTTCCACCAGTCACAAGAATATTATCATAGCCTAAAAATGACCTTTGATTAATATAATGCCCAATTAATATATAAATACTAAAAACTATACTAAGTAAAATTTTTATTTCAAAATCATATGCTTCTGATAAATTATAATAATTTTCAATTTCAAGACCTTTTCCTCTAATTAAGGATGCAAAAATATTTCCTAATACTCCAGCTGTAAATCCAACATTATATAAATTATACCCATCATGAAATTTTAACATATGTGAAGATAAGGGGGTCATTATAAACCCTACTATTATACCTGCTAAAAGCGAAAATATCAAGTTAGAAGTTAAGCTTAGATTAGAATTGAACATTAAAAAGCTTACTAAAGGTGCTAAGCCAGCACTAAACATCATAACCCCAAATATACCTTTATAGCTAACTCTTTCATATTTTGTGTATAAAAATCCTCCTAAATATATTGGAATTATATTAATTGGTGTTTTTCCAAAAGCAGAAAACCCAATAGATACAAAATATGCTGCAAAAATTAGACCGCTTACAGGTATTTTAAAGAAAAATATAATTGCCAGATTAATAAAAGCTACTAGAGACATATTTAATAAAGCAGAATAAAAATCACCTACATATATATAATCTGTAATTAAAATTCCTGGGTGAATTAAAATTTCTTTGTAATTATTTAATAAATTACTATTTGAAAAAATTAGTGCATATATAAAGCATATTAATGGGAAAATTCCTAATATCAATAATTTGTTATTGTATGTAACTTGTATCTCCTTTTTTATTCTTCTCATTATTAATACCTACTATTCTATAATTTATTTTTTATTTATTTTTTTTTCCAATTCGTTTAATTTAAATTCAATAGTACTTAAAACCCAAAATTGAAAATGATTTATTTTTTGTTGGTCGTGAATCATCCATAAAGTTTTAACACTTATAAAAAAAATACCTAAAAGTACTGCTAATGAGGTTGGAATATTATTAAATATTAATCCTATTATGAAAACTAGTAAAACCAAAATTAAAAAAACTTGATTAGAAATTTTGTGATATTTACTATCTTTTTTACCACCTATTTGTCCTACTATTTTTCTAATTCTTTCTTTTTCTTGTTTATACTCTTCTAACTGTATTTTTAATTCTTCATAATTTTCTTCTTTCAATCTATCTACCCCCTTCCGAATTATAGGTAATTATTATAACACATATTTTTTTTATTGAAAATATAATTTTCTATTTTACTTTAAATTTAAATACATAATACTTTAGATATTTAAAAATTAAAAAGGCGATTTTGAATAGTATATATACAAAGTTGTATATAGCTTATTCCAAAACCACCTTTTTTTAAAGTTACATGCTTGCCTCTCTCACAACCTTTTTATTATTTGAGGTTTTGGCAATAAAGAATATAAATACTGATATAGCTGATATTATACCTATTATATAAGATATCTTAGAGGGCATACTAAATCCTTCTGGTGCCATCAATATATAACTAATAATTACAGAGGTCATAAAGGTAGCTGGTATTGTAGCAATCCAGTGGAACTTATTTTCATTTACCAAATATACTGCTCCAGTCCATAAAGCTATTGTTGCTAAAGTTTGATTAGACCACGCAAAATATCTCCAAATAATTGTAAAATCTATAAAGCACAATGCAATACCTACTGCAAATAAAGGAATTGCTATATAAAATCTACTTGATGATTTTGTTTGTTTTATTTTAAAAGCATCCGCTATTGACAATCTAGCACTTCTAAAGGCAGTATCTCCTGAAGTTATTGGACACGCAACCACACCAAATATTGCTAAAATTCCTCCTACTTTTCCTAGTACAGAATTAGATATAGTATTTACTACCACTCCTGGCGAACCTGCTGCTAATAGTCCTTCTGTTCCTCCAAAGAAAGACATTGCTGCTGCTGCCCATATTAAAGCTATAATACCTTCTGCTATCATTGAACCATAAAAAACTCTTCTACCTTCTTTTTCATTTTTCAAGCACCTAGCCATCATAGGTGACTGTGTAGCATGGAAACCTGAAATAGCTCCACAAGCAATAGTTATAAATAAAAATGGAAAAATAGCCGTCCCTTTAGGATGAAAATTAACAAAAGAAACTTCTGGAATATGATAGCCTTTAATTAATAAACCTGCACCTATTCCAAACCCCATGATTAATAAAGAAGCTCCAAATAATGGATAAATTTTAGCAATTAGCTTATCAATTGGTAAAACTGTTGCAACCAAGTAATATACTATTATTATCCCTACCCAAATAAATTGGTTTATTCCTGTCATATTTGTCAAAATGCTAGCAGGTCCATTAACAAATACAACTCCAACTAAAATTAGAAGTAACACAGAAAAAACTCTCATTATATTTTTAGCATATTTACCTAAATAAATCCCTACAATTTCAGCTATTGAAGCTCCATCATGTCTCACGGATAACATCCCAGATAAGTAATCATGTACAGCTCCAGCAAATATACAGCCAAAGACTATCCAAAGAAATGCAGCTGGTCCCCATAAAGCACCAGCAACAGCACCAAATATAGGTCCAAGACCTGCAATATTTAAAAATTGAATTAAAAATGCCTTTTTCCAATCTAAAGGAACATAGTCAACACCATCTTCCATTGAATGAGCGGGTGTTTCTTTATTTGTATTAGCTCCAAAAATATTCTCAACAATTTTTCCGTATATAACGTAGCCTAAAATTAATGCAATAATAGATAATAAAAAACTATACATTCTAATCACTCTCCCTTAATTTTATATTTTACATTATAAAACAAAATATAAAATTAAAATTAAAAATGAATTTTTATGCTACATTTTATACATTAAATGCAAAATAAAGACATAAACGGTATTAATTCATGTGCATTAAAAGTTTAAATTCTTTAATTCTATTTCTGCTAACTGGAATATCTTTATCTATATTTCCTATCTTTAACATATAACTAGAATTAGACCAAGGGATTATTTCATTGATAAAGTTAATATTTACAATATAGCTTCTATGATTCCTAAAAAAAATATCCTTCGGTAGAATATCTTCTATTTTTGAAATAGGCATTTTAGCAATTAATATTGAATTATTATTAATATAAAATTTACTTTCTCTTTCACAAGCTTCTACCAATAGAATATCCTTATAGGATTTAACAAGCATTTTTTCTCCACACCACAAAGAAAGTCTATTAATATTACAAGATACTAGGGATTTTTCTTTTGACTCTTCTTCTTTTATTAGACGTTCTATGCAAGTTTTTATTCTTTTTTCTTCATAAGGTTTCAATAAATAATCAAAGGCATTTATTTCAAAAGCTTCCAAGGCAAATTCTTTATATGCAGTAATAAAAATAATTTTAGGAGGATTTTGAAAATTTGCCAAAACTTTTGCCAAAGTCATTCCGTCTAAGCCTGGCATATTAATATCCAAAAAAATAACGTCTACCTTATTAGAATGTAGAAATTCAAGAGCCTTTTCTCCACTAGAAAATTCTTTTATTAAATTTAATTCTGTATCTTTCAAATAATATTTTAGCTCTTCCCTTGCTGGAAATTCATCTTCTACTATAATACAATTCATTATTTTCCTTTCTCTTTCAAATTATACACTGATTTCAAAGCTTATTCGAGTTCCATTTCTATTATTTATTTCTAAGCCTTTACCATAATAAAGAAGCAACCTTTTATGAACATTGTATAGACCAATTCTATTGTTTATTTTTTCTTCTCTTAAAAGTTCTTTTATTTTAGAACTTTCAATTCCAGGACCATTATCAATAACATTGATAGAATACTTATCTTCTACCTTTTCAATTTTAACTTCTACCTTACCTTTTTCATCAGCTTTTAAAGCACCATGTTGTATAGCATTTTCTACTAAAGGTTGTATAGAAAAAGCTAAAATTTTAATATCTAAACACTCTTCCTGTACATTATAGATTACTTCTAAAGTATCTGAAAATCTTGCCAATTCAATATTAGAATAAGATTTACATCTTTCTAGCTCTTCACTCAAATTTATTTCTTCATGATTAGAATCAATATTACTTCTTAAATATGTAGCCAAATCTTGTATAAGTTCTCTGGCTTTATTTGGATTAAAACGAATAAAAGAACTGATTGCATTTAAGGTGTTAAATAAGAAATGAGGATTTATTTGAGCTTGTAGGGCTTTTATTTCTGATTTATTAGCCATTTCTTTTAGTATTGCTATTTGACTTATTTCCATTTGATTAGAAATTAACTCTGAAAGTCCTTCTATCAAGTATTTGTTTCTTGCACACATAAGATTTTTTCTATCAAAATAAATTTTCAAAGTTCCTTTTACTACTGTATTTAATTTTAGTGGAGCAATAATTGCTGATTTTATATTCTTATTGTTGTACACCAAGTCTTTAGAATCAGAAGAAGAATTGCTATCAATAATTATTCCTGTATTAATAACTTCTCTAGTGTAATCACTTTTTATTTCTTCATGATAAACTTTAAATCTCTCATCTTGAGATGCACTTACAATAATTTTTTCTGTATCTGTTATAGCAACCAGTTGTGCATTCAATTTTTTCAATATAATTTCGCATACTTTCAAAAGAGATTCTTTGCTAGAATTTCTAAAATATGGCAAAGTTTCAGTTGCTATATCCATAGCTAACTTTATTTGTTTTCCTGCTTCTTTTTCTTGATTTACAGCAATATCTTCCATTAAAATAATAATTATTAAAATACCCAAGGCATTTAACAGTACCATAGGAATATAAATATTCGTAACTATTTCTAATGCTAATTCATATGGTCTTGATATAATTAGAATAAATAACATACTTATATTTTCTACCACAATACCCAAGGTAAAAGCTATTGTTTTTCTATTATATTTTCCTACTAATTTTACACAATAACCTGATAAAACACCACCCAATAGTGTTGCTAAACTACACGGAAGAGAGGTTATGCCATTTATATCTATTAAAAATCTATGAAATCCAGCTATTAAACCAACAAAAAATCCAACTATCGGACCACCAATCAAACCTCCGATAACAACACCTATATTTCTTGTGTTAGCTATAGCTCCTAAATAATTTATCCCAACATAGGTTCCTGTAATCGCTGATAAAGAAAAAATAAATATTAGAACTAAGTTTTCTTTTTTACTAAATTTTTCCTTAGTAAAGAGTTTTGATGATATGGGACTCTTGGAAATAAAAAAACTAAAAGCTGTCAAATATACTATATTATCTAAAATATGTTTAAATAAATTTCTCATTTTTTCTCCAATTCTTAAAATAAAAATTGCCTATCAATATTAATAGGCAAGTATTTTAGTTTTTTATCCTTTTTAATTCGTTATACTCTAATAGATGTAGCTTTATTTTTTCAATTTGCTCACTATTAAAATTATTATCTAATAATGCATTAAAATCTATTTTATCTAAATCTAACACATAGTAATAATTATTTTTATTACAATATTTTACAAAACTTCTAAACCTAAAAAATACTTGACTTATTTTATCTCCTTTTATCAAATAGGTTTTGATGTCAAGGTCATAAATTCCTTTTTTGTACTCGTCATACATATTTTTTGCATTTTTAATTTTTGTATTAGTTAGAGCTAATGAATCAAAATCCATTTTTTCTAAATCATCAACATAAAAAATTGAAGATTCTTCACATACTTTTCTGAAAGATTCAAATTTTCTTGCTCCATAATAATCAGAAATTAATAATTTGAATGAAAACAATTCTTCTGAAATATTTTTCTTCTGAAAATTTTGTAACAGTAAATTTTTATTTAACTCTTTATTTATTTCTTCTAGTGTTTTTATTTTTACATCTCTTGATTT
>Ga0075011_10000248_pt1 | contig 28351 bp, 26 predicted proteins | sample TARM_MetaG_T_14_FD_72354 | JGI IMG/M metagenome (GOLD analysis project Ga0075011, IMG submission 72354) | Freshwater microbial communities from Pennsylvania, USA, analyzing microbe dynamics in response to fracking - TARM_MetaG_T_14 | ecosystem: Environmental > Aquatic > Freshwater > River...
GCCACATGTCATAGTCCTCACAGGACGGCATGGCCGTGTCAAAAGGGCCCATAACCGCCCAGGCCGCCCGGGTGAACATGGTGCACGACGGGCTGATCAGACACAGCTCCAGCGCATCTTTGAAAAACCACCCTTCAGGCTTGGCGTACCGGGCGGGCTGGTTGACCCGCTTGCCGCCCCGATACCAAATCTCATCGGTCTGGCATATCTCGTAGCCCTTTTCGGCCATATATGAGAGCTGCGTCTCGAGCTTGCGGGGCAACCACTCGTCGTCGGAATCAAGCAGGGCCAGAACCTCGCCCCGGCACTCGGCAATGCCGGTGTTGCGCGCCCCGGACACGCCCTGGTTCTCCTGGCGGCGATAGAAGATGCGCGGATCGTCGTACCGGGCCAGGACCGCTTCGGTGTCGTCGGTCGAGCCGTCGTCGATGATCCGGCACTCCCAATTGCCATAGGTCTGGGCCAAGACGGATTCAAGCGCCCTGCCGAGGTACGCCGCCCTGTTGTAGGTGGGCAGGATGATGGAGACCAGACTATTATTCATGTATGAGAGCCCTTGCTTTCGCCGTCGCGAACTGTCATGTTGTGTATCCAACAGTCCACCCAGGCGCAATCAATGAAAATATTTCAAGTCATCAATGTCCGCTGGTTCAACGCGACGGCGTGGTACGCCATCACCCTGAGCAAACTCCTGGCCGACGCGGGCCACGAGGTCGTGGTCCTGACCCAGGCCGGAACCCAGTCCGAGGCTGTGGCCAGGGAGGCCGGGCTGAATACCGTTGCCGTGGACCTGAACACCACCAATCCCATACGCTTGGCCGGTGCCGCAAGGCATATCATACAATTACTGCGGACACACCGTCCGGATATCGTCAACTGCCACCGGGGGGAAGGCTTTTTCCTGTGGGGGCTTCTCAAGCTCTTCGGCTTCCACTACCGGCTTGTACGCACCCGGGGCGACCAGCGCCCGCCGCGCTCGGACGCCCTCAACCGCTGGCTTCACGCGGGCGTGGCTGACGCCGTAGTGGTCACCAACCGGCGCATGGCCGACTATTTCCTGCACAAGATGCGCACCCCCGGCCACGGACTGTGGCTCATCCACGGCGGTGTGGACACCACGAAATTCCACTTCGACCAGGCCGGGCGCGAACGTGTCCGCGAGGAATTCGGCTTCGGCCCAAACGACATGGTGGTCGGACTGCTCGGTCGCTTCGACCGGGTCAAGGGACACAAAGAGACCATTGAAGCCGTGGCCTCTCTGCGTGGGCGCGGCATGGACAACATCCGCCTCTTCCTCATCGGCTTCGACACGGCCATGACCAGCGACCAGATCAAGGCGCACATCGCGGATGCCGGAGTCGGAGACATCACCCGCATCAGCGGCAAACGCGATGACGTGGCCGACTGCATCAGCGCCCTGGACATCGGCGTGGTTGCCTCCCTGTGGTCCGAGGCCATCGCCCGCTCGGCCCTGGAGATCATGGCCGCCGACCGTCCGCTGGTGTCCACCAACGTGGGCGTCATGCCGGACCTGGTGGACTCCGCCGTGCTGGTCGACCCAGAGGACGTGGAAGGCTTGGCCAAGGCCGTGGCCGCTGTGGCCGAAAACCCGAGCCTGCACGAACAGGTCCTGGCCGCACAGAAACGAACCATGTCACAACTTACCCTTGACGAATTCCTCAAGCGGACTCTGAATCTCTACCAGAGCCTCGTGGACGGGGACTGATCCCCTCAACCGCCGAAGAGTTCCCGTGTCTTGGCGATCCTGTCGGCCACGGCCAAGACGGTCATGGCGTAGCTCTCGGAGTGATTGTAGCGGTAGATTACCTTGAGCTTTTCTGCCTTGGTCATGGAGTCCTTCCAACCGTGCTCAGCCACGAAGTTGGCCATGGAGTGCAGGGCGTCCCTGGTTTCGAAGAGGTCCACGCGGCCGTCGCCGGACCCGTCGCGGCCGTAGTGCTCGGCGCTCGTGGGCATAAACTGACACAACCCTATGGCACCGTACACGGAGCTGCGGATGGTCAGCGGATCCTGGCCGTTGGCCTGGGCGTAGCGGATCAGCGCTTTGAGCTCCTCATAGGCCCAGTCGCCCTTCTCCCGGGTCCTCTGGATCAACCAATCCTTGGTCCCGGCGGGCATATCCACCTTGTCGATTCGGTCACGGATGAGTTCGAAGTCCCCGGCCAGGGCCATCGACGCCAGAATAGTGAACCCGTTATAATCGCCCACTGTCATGCCCAGGCGCGACTCAATGAGCATGAGCGCGGTCAGAATCTCGCCCGGCACCCCGTATCGTTCATGAATCACGGTCAGCTCAACGCGATGCTCGCGATAGAAAGCATAGGCCCCGGCAATGAGCAACGGGTTGAGGTAGCGGTCCATGACTTGCGGCTCGGACTGCGGCCCCGGCTTTCGGGTGGACAATTTGGTATGGAGCAAGACGTTCATCTTGCGGGCCATGATCTCGGGCTGGAATTCGAGATCCGGGTTGGAAAAGAGGGAGGCGATCTTACGCCGCTCCAACCCGTCACCGGCCAGGCGTTCCACCAGCGGGTCCCACAACGTTTCGGCTGCGGCCGGTCCGGCCAGGGCCATCAACCCCAGGCAACAAAAGAAAACGGCGGCCAACGTTTTTTCGATGGCCGCGCGTTTCATGCGCCTTTCAGGCTTTGCGTCAAATTCGGTCCATGGGGACAAAACCCATTTCCTCCTCGAAGTCGTCGTCCATACTGGCCGAGAACTTCCTGAGATCATAGACCTTGCCGCAGGATGGGCACTTCAGTGTGACCTCGCGGCATCCCCGATAGGCGGTCAGGTCCTGACCGCACTGCTCGCACTCCATGCCCCTGGCTTGCCAGGTACGCTTGCGACCGGAAAACACGGTGCTACTTGACCTCCTTGAGGCCGAGGTTCTTCTCGCCCATGGCCACGTAGAGCGCGGACACGGCGGTTCCGTAGTCGGCCAGGGCCTGCGAGAGTTGGGCTTCTGCCATGCTCAGACGCTCCTGAGCGTTGAGCACATCGGTGTTGGTGCCCACCTGTGCCTGGTAACGGGCCACGGCCATACGGTAGGCCTCTTCGGCCGCCACCACCGATTTCTTGGCCACAGAAATGCGATCTGCCGCCTCCTGCAAGTTCAGGATGGCGCTCTTGACCTCGAAGCCCGCATTGAGTCGGGTGTTTTCCAGGTCGGCCTGCATCTGCTTGACCATTTCATCGTACTGCTTGGATTCGTAGTAGTCCGAGCCCCACTGAAAGATGTCCATGGAGGCGTCCACGCCAGCGGTCCAGTATTCACCGGAAGCCTCAGAGCGATAACCGCTGCCGTTAACCACGGCATCGTCTCCACGGGTAACATAATCCCAGTGGCCGTTGACCGAGGGGTAAAAGCTGCTCTCGGACATGGTCACGTCCTTCTGGGCCATCTCCACGCTCTTCTGGCCCATGATCAGGTCGGGCCGGTGATCGTAGGCACGGGTCAGGCACTCTTTCAACGTCAGGCCGAAGGGAGTATACTTCAACTCGCCCACGTACTGAATCGGAGCTTCCAGAGGGATGTTCAACAGGGTGTTGAGCTGGGCTTCCTGGGTGGACACGTTGTTGCGGGCCCGGAGGAGCTCCTGGCGCGCAGTGGCCAGGTCGACCTCAGCGTCCAGGACCTCGGCCTTGGGCCGCAGGCCGACCTCGTAAAAGGCGCTGGTCACCTTGAGCTGGGATTCCAGACGGGCCACGGAATCCTCAGCGCTTTTCACATCCATGCGCGCCTTGAGCAGGGAAAGAAAGTTGGTCTGTACGTTCTCGACCAGAGTCAGTTCCACGTTGGTCAGCGAAGCCTCGGTGGACTCGCGGTTCAGTTTGGCCTTCTGCCAGTTGGCCAGAAGGTTGAAGCCCTGAAAGATCGGCTGGGTCAGGTTCAGGGAAGCCACCCAGTCACCATCTTTGCCGCTGTATTGATAATCTCGATTGTAATAGGTGTACCCGTAGGTACCGCTCAAAGTCGGACCGAACTTACCGAGCGCGGACCGCTGGCCGTGCTGCGCGCCCCGCAACTGGGCGCGGATAGACTGCATGTTTGGATTGTACCCGAGGGCCCGCTGCACGCACCGCTCCAGATCAAAGGGACCGGAAATATCCTCGATCGCCTCCTTGTTCATGGAGGGGTCGGCGTCCATGGCGGGATCAGCGTCCTGCGCGAAGGCAAGCCCGGCCGACGCCATCAGGGCCGAAAGGATCAATGCCAGAAACAAAAACCGTGTGCGGGTCATATTGAGATTCCTGCTTGAAATTGCACGTTAAGTTGAACTATCAACAATCATCAATCCAACTATTTAACGACTTTTTCTAGAGGTCGCAAGACAAAACGTCAACCGTAACGCAACGCGGCACAGTCCGACGGATCCCCCTGAAGCTTCTCCAGAGTGTGCCGGAAAGTCGGCAGCAACGGCTCCAGGCACTCGGCCACGGCCTTGGGGCTGCCGGGCATATTGACGATGAGCGCGTTCCCCAGAGTCCCGGCCACGGCCCGCGAGATGGCCCCGTGCGGGGTCTTGGCCAGACTGGCGGTAGTCATGGCCCGCTCGTAGCCGGGCAGTCTTTTTTCGATGACGGCCAGGGTCGCTTCCGGAGAGATATCCCGCGGGGCCACGCCCGTGCCGCCCGTGGTCAATATGAGGTCGAATCTTTGGTTCAAGGCCAGATCAGTCAACAGCCCCTTGAGTTGCGCGGTCTCATCCGGGATGACGAAGCCCTGCACATTGTTGAGTTCCAGGACTTCACCCACCAATCTGCCCACCAGCGGGCCTGATTCGTCCACGCGCTCGCCTCGGGCCCCCTTGTCGCTCAGGGTGATCCAGGCCAAGGCGTAGCCCGTGCGCGAGACTTCGAAGCTTCCGCTGCCCGACTCCATATTGGCCAGGGCCTCAAGCAGGTACAAGGGGCGCGACGAATCGCCCGGTCCCTCGGGCAGCCATGCGACCGACCGGACCGTGAGCGCGCCGTCCTCCCCTGTGAGCCGGTCGCCCACGCGCAGGCCAGGCCGGGCCGTGTCCGTGGTCAGGCTTGCCATAGGCAAATTGACGGCAGAGGGACAGAGGTAAGCGAATCCGCCCTTGTTCAACGAGGCGGACAGACTGATATTCAGGCTTTTGCAGGACATGGTTCCTTCCTTGGTTATCAGGCCAGCAGAACCGACAGGATGCCCGCCACGAACACGCCGCCAAAGGTGCCCGGACCGCCGATGGAGACCAGCTGCGAGCCCACCCGGTTGCGGAAGCGCGGTACCAGGAGCGGGACGATGTTGCCACCGAGCACGGCCCCCATGGTCCCAGCCACATAAGCGGCCACCGGACGGTATTCGGGAGGCACGAAAAAGAAGACGCACAGAAAGGTGATCAGCGCGGGCAGTACAAGCGGGATGCGCATGCCGGTGAATGGGTCGGGTTTGGACATGGCATAACACCCGACCGCGACCACGAGCAGGGCGAATCCGATCCAAGGGTACGCCCCGCCCGCCTGAAAGACCATGTGCTGTCGGATGATGAAGGTGACGCTCAAGAGCAGCGGCATGACGAAGCCGCCCACATTGATGGCCAGGACCTGCTTCTTGAGTTCGCTCTCGGCCTCCTGTTCGATGCGGACCGGACGACCGCCCTCGTCCATACCGAAACTCACGGACCGGGGCCTGGAGACCACCACCAGCCGCTCGCTGGTATGCACCGGGATATTTATCATCCGCCCGAGCAGGATGGCGATGAGCATGAGCACGCCCTGGGCCGGGGTCAGCCCCAGCTTGGAGAAGGCGTCGGCCACCAGGGATACCGGCAGGAACACGAACAGAAAGAAGAGCGCCACCAGCAGGAGCAGCGCGGGAATAATGCCGCCGGAATATTGAAAATAGGGATTCATTGATTGCACCTTTTATAAGGACTCGCCCGGACCGGTTGCTTTTGCTTTTATCCCGGCCCTATAGTAAGGCAATGTCCATGAAGTTGGGATGTATCCTAACTTGAAATCGAAGTAAATCAAAGCACTCAGAGGCGCATATGAAAGGCATCATCCTCGCGGGGGGCTCCGGCACCCGGCTCCATCCCCTGACCCGGGTGGTCAGCAAGCAACTGCTGCCCGTCTACGACAAGCCTATGATCTACTATCCCCTGTCCACATTGATGCTGGCGGACATCCGGGACATCCTGATCATCTCCACCCCGCACGACCTGCCCAACTTCAAGAAGCTATTGGGCGACGGCTCCCAGCTGGGCCTGAACCTGAGCTACCGCGAACAGCCCCAACCCGAGGGCTTGGCCCAGGCATTTCTCATCGGCGAGGATTTCATCGGGAACGACAACGTCTGCCTGGTGCTGGGGGACAACATCTTCCACGGCCACGGACTGGGCTCCATCCTGCAGTCGGCGGGCGGCCTGGAAAAAGGCGGCCTGGTCTTCGCCTACCTTGTCAAGGACCCAAAACGCTACGGCGTGGTGGAATTCAATCGCAATTTCAAGGCATTGTCCATCGAGGAGAAACCGGACAAGCCCAAGTCCAAATACGCGGTCACAGGACTGTATTTTTACGACAACGACGTCATCGGCATGGCCAAGTCCCTGAAGCCGTCCGCGCGCGGCGAGCTTGAGATCACAGACATCAACAAGCTCTATCTCAAACGCGGCGACCTGGAGGTCCAGACCCTGGGCCGGGGATACGCCTGGCTCGACATGGGCACCCACGAGTCCCTGCACGGAGCGTCCGGCTTCGTGCGCGCGGTCCAGGCCAGGCAGGGATACGTCATTTCCAGCCCCGAGGAAATCGCCTACCGCAGGGGGTTCATCTCCCGCGACCAGCTCCTGTTCCTGGCGGCGGCCATGAGCAACAACGACTACGGCCAATATCTCCTGGAAGTGGCCAAGGAAGAACCCGGTATATTCTAGCCCGGTACACCTCAAGCACGAAAATGACGAAGCCGCTTCCCCCGACAACGGGAAGCGGCTTCGTCTTGAAATAGAGAAAACGCAGCCCGTGGACCGCGTTGCAAGGCTCTAGTGATGGTCGCTGTTCATGGCCTCACGCACGCGGATGATACCGATGGTGAGAATCCAGGCCAGGTAGATGAAAATCAGGGACACACCGACAAAGCCGGGTCCAGAACTCTGAGACATACCGTGAAGCAGTTCGCCAATCATGTTATTCCTCCTCGATCACCCTTTTTGCTTGAAAAGATATATCTTATTGCCCCTCAAACCGGCTTGTTGTCAACCCCATTTCACCGTTCGCCCGATTCCTCCCGGCCGGAAGGGAAGCCCTTTCGGGCGCGGTCTTCCCAAGATAGGCACCGCGATTTTACCCGCGCACCGGATCGCCTACACGGCTTGTCACGGCCCCGGCTTTGCCATATTATCGACCCGTAAACGAGCAAACCCTTCAACAAACGGCGAACCATGGGTATTCTTGATTCTCTCGGCAGGCTATTCTCCAAGTCCGGCAAGGATGATTCCCCTGCCGCCGACAAGGCGGCCTGGCCGGTTGCCGGGTCCGGCAAAGACGCCGGAGTGCGGACCGGAAAGAACACCAAGACGCCCAACCGGGGCGAGGGGTATCACGCGGGTCCAGTGGACGAAGAGGCGCTCGGCTTCAGCATCACCATCAAGGACGGAAAGATATCCAAGCGCAAGGCGTTTCGAATCTCCGTGGACGGACTGGCCGCGTTCATCCCGCGGCTGGGCAAGACCTTTCCGGTAAGCGACATCAGCGCCTCGGGACTGGGCTTTTACTTCCAGAAGCCCCGAATCAAATGCGGTGTGAAGATCAAGATGGACCTGCTGATCAATGGAGGCAGGGAGGTCGAAGGCGTGCTCTGCAAGGTTATGCGCCACGAGCGGGGCGTGGTCGGCTGCGCTTTCGTGGACCTGGACCGCAAGCAGGAGGACGCGGTCAGCCGGATCGTCCTGGAAGGCGAAAAACAACTGGCCGCACGCCGGACCGTCACCCGAAACAAAAAGAAACAGCCCTAAATTCCAGCCCGCTGGCGCAATTCCTCTACATATGCGTCAAGATCGTTGGGCGCGCCCGGCTGGTGGTCCTCGGGATAGAGCAGCGCGGTCATGAAAAAGACCGAGCCCAGACGCAAGGCAGTGCTGGCGCTCATGGAGAACTGCTCCAACCGCCGAGCCACGCCCTCCGCCTCGTCATTGGACAAGCGCTCCACCAGGACCCAGGCGTTTTCGGCCAGTCCGGCCAGGAGCTTGGCCTTTTTCTCCAGGCAGGCCTGAAAAGCGGTCTGCCCGCCTTCGGCCAGGGCGCTTTCCCCGTCGGCCTCGATACGCTTCACATCGGCGCTTATGTGTTCCAGGTAGTCTATCAGTTCCCGCAAGGCATCATTGGACATGTTCATCTCCTGTTTTTTAGATCGAAGCATAGCCGCGAAACTCTTCGAAAACAAGAGCGTGGAGAATCCGGTCACGCGACCCACGACGGTAAATCCGCTTTACACGGAGGCCAAGAGGTTTTACCTCATGGAGTCCCTGAACCCGAATACCCAAGGAGGCTCGAATTGAGCTTACTCTCCGCCAGCCTCGGGCTGACACGATACCGCATCATCGAAGAAGTCCCCAAGGAACTGCTTCAACAGGTGCCTGAAAAATTGAAGCAATTCTGCATGGTGGACATCGACGGCACGGCCGACGAGCGTTCTTTCGGCTGGACCAACATCGATGACATGCTGGACATGAACTGGGCCGTGTCCCCGCCGGAAAAGGCCGACTACTTCACCTTCTCCCTGCGGCTGGACACCCGGCGCATCCCGCCCTCGGTGCTCAAAAAGCATAACACCATCGCGACGAACAAGGAACTGGAGCACAACAAGGAGCAGGGCAAGAATTTCGTGTCCCGCGACCGCAAGCGCGAGATCAAGGAGCAGGTCACGCTGCGGCTGCGCGCCCGGACCCTGCCCATCCCGGCGGTCTTCGACATCATCTGGAACGCCTCGGCCAACCGGATATACCTGGACACCACCAACTCCAAGGTACGCGCCCTGTTCGAAGACCACTTCGCCCTGACCTTCGACCTCCACCTGGAACCGCTGACCCCGTTCTTCATGGCCATGGACATCCTCGGCGAAGAAGCCGCGCCCAGGCTGGAAAACCTCGACCCGACCATCTTCGTCTAGGAGCATGTCATGGATCTTTCACTCGTAGAACGCGAAAACACCCTGCTCGGCCAGGATTTCCTGACCTGGCTCTGGCACAAGACCGACCAGGACGCCGTGCTCTTCAAACTCGAAGACAACCGGACCTTCACCCTGCACATGGAACAGAAGCTGTCCGTGCAGGGCGGCGAGGGCGAGACCAAGGCCACGGCCACGGTTTCCAGCCCGGCGGGCGAGCTGTCCGAAGCCAAGACCGGCCTGCGCACCGGCAAGAAGGTCAACAAGGCCCAATTGATGTTTGCCATAGACGAGGACGAATGGCTGGTTACGGTCAGCGCCACGGATTTCGGCCTGTCCGGCCTGAAGACGCCGAAGATCAGTACCAAGGACGACGAGGGCGACGACCCGGACGCCAAGTTCCTGGAAAAGATATTCCTGCTGGAACGCTGCCTGGAGATGTTCGACGTAGTCTTCACCCAGTTCCTCAACCTCCGTCTGGGCAAAGACTGGGCCGAGGAATCCGCCCGCATAAAGCTCTGGATCAATGGCTAGCACCATGGCCGGAACCATCCGCATTGCCTGCTTTGGCGACAGTCTGACCGAAGGGTATGGTCTGGCCCGGGAAGAGGCCCTGCCCGCCGTCCTCCAGCGCGAACTCCACGAACGGGGCGTCGATGCGCGTTGCCTCAACTTCGGCGTGTCCGGCGACACCTCCGAAGACGGCCTGGAACGCCTGAATGCGGTCCTTGATGCCGCCCCCGACCGCGTGGTCCTGGCCTTCGGTGCCAACGACTGTTTTTTGGACGAACCGACGGAGGAAGTGGCCGCGCGGCTATCCACACTGATCGAAGCCTTTCTCAGCCGGAATATCCCGGTCCTGCTGGTGGGCGTCAATGCCGGGCTCAACCCGGACCAAGCCTACCGGGCGCGCTTCGAGGGGATTTTCCCGATCCTGGCCAAGCGGTATGGCCTGGCTCTGTTCCCGGACCTCCTGGCCCCGTACCAGGGTGATCCCTCCCTGACCCTGCTGGACGGGATGCACCCCAACGAGGCCGGAGTGGAGGCCATGGCCCGCGCCCTGCTCCCCCTGGCGGAGGAACTGGCGCGCGGCGTCACGCCGTAGGCGGCTTTCCCTCCCCGGCATCATCGCGTCCTATACTCTCTTCCCCTTCAAGTTCCTCGCCTTCGAGATACTTCTTCTTCATCCGGTGGACCACTACGGCCACGGCCAATCCCGCCACGCCCAGGGCCATGGCCGCTTTCACCGAGACATGGCCGCGCACGCCCGAAGAAAGCAGATGCCCGCCCGAGGCCAGGAAGACGGTCTCGGGCAGCATGGCCAGCCAGGAAAGCAGAGCATACGGCAGGAAGCGGACCTCGGTAATGCCGAGCAGGTAGCTGGTCACCGGAAAGGGCAGGACCGGGATAATCCGGCTCAGGGATATCAGATGCAGGGGATGGACGCGGCTCAGGGAGAGCATGCGCCGGTACACGGGATGGTCCGCAAACCTCGCCCGCAGCCGTTCGCGCACGCCGTATCGGGCCAGCAGAAAAGCCATAATCGCACCGATGGTCATGCCCGCCGACGCATAGGCAGCCCCGAATTTCCAGCCGAAAAGCGCCCCTGCCGCCACGGTGAAGAGCACCTGGGGGACCAGAAACATGATCAACAGGGCGTTGGCCGTGATGAAGACCAACGGTGCCAGCTCACCCTGCTCAGCCACAAACTCGGTGATACGGGACATGTACCGCTCCCCCCAATGCTCAAGAGCCATGGAGAACAAGCCGAGCAGCCCCATGACCACCGCGAACCTGATGATCATCGGCCAGGGCAAAAGCCTTATTTTACCGTGCTGTTCCATGCGGCGCGTCCTCCGATCGGGTGCGGCCGGGTCCGGGTCTTGTGCTCGGCCGAGTAATGCCATAGCGTAACGCCGGGTCCCGGCCCCTACCCTTTTTACGGGGTTATCGGCGGAAAATGAAGGCGGAATTGAAGAGGGAAACCAAAGGACGACAATGCGCTACAAATTGCAGATGATGGATACGGATTTCGGGGTGGGCATGTTCGCCGCCCTGCCGGACGTGAACCTGAGCCACAACGAGATGATGGCCCACCTCCGCACACACCCCATGGACGACTACATGCACGAGTTCGTCCTCCAGGGGTTCAAGGAGTTCCGCCCGCGCAAGCTGGAAAAGATGATCAAGGAAGCCTTGCGCGACCAGGGCAAGTCCGATCCGGTGGGCACGGTGATCATGTATGAGGCGTGCATCTGCCACCAGCGCCTGAACCGGCTCCTGCCCCTGTTCGAAGGCCTGGACCCCAAAGATCTCCTGGATTTCACCCCGGCCGTCCACATCCGTTCCCGCCTGCTCGAAGACCAGCCCCTGCACCGCGAATGGATACGCATATTTGGCCAAAATATCTTCAACATGGCCCCGCTGCCCGCTCCGGCTGACGCGCCCGAGCCGATTTTTGGAGACGAGGACCTGACCACGCCCGAGCCGGTCAATGCGCAATCCGTCCGCATTGAACTGAACGGCGAACTGCCCCTGCCCTTGTCCCGCAGGCCGCTGAAAGAAACCATCGAGACCGCCCTGCCCGCCCTGGGCAAGGCCGACGCCTTCATGGGCCCGCCCATGGAGCACAAGGCCTCCCTGTCCCCCTGCGCCCGGCTGCGCCACTGGTCCGTGAAAACGCGCACGGTCAACGGTGGCCTGTCCAACTCCCTGCAAGGGTTGCAAACCTGCTACGGGCGCGGGTTGAGCATGGAACGGGCCGACGCCTCCTACGCCATGGAGATGGTCGAACGATTTTCTTCCTATGCCAGTTTCGGCCCCAAGGGCGTGCTCGGCTACGCCCGCGACTATCCGCTAACCTTTGCCGCTTACGACGAACTGGATGCTCCAGCGGTGAACCCGGCGGACATCCGCCTGGAGGTGCCATACGCGGGCCAGAAGCTCAACTGGATGGAGGGACATGGCCTGGACGGCGCCCCTGTCCTGGTCCCGGCCCAGTTCGTGTTCCTGTTCTGCAACCTGGACGAGCCGTCCCTGTTCAGCGCCTTGGGTTCCACAGGTTTGGCCTCGGGCAATACCCTGTTCGAGGCCAAGGCCGCCGCCCTGACCGAGGTCATCGAACGTGACTCGGACGCCACACAGCTTTTCGCCCCGGCACGGTGCTTCCGCGTTCAGAGCGATGATCCCGAGATCGGCGCGTTGCTCGAAAAATACAGCGAGGACGGCATCGACGTCTGGTTCATGGACATGACCACCGAACTGGGCGTGCCATGCTACAAATCCGTGGTGCTCGGCAGGCACGGCGACGTGAACAAGGGCGGAGGCTGTTCCTTGAGCGGCCCCTCCGCCCTGGTCTCGGCCATGACCGAAACCGCCTACCCATACCCCGGGCCCAAGAGCGGCCCGGCCCCGAAAGGGCTGCCCGTGCGCCGGCTCGAGGATCTACCCGATCTATCCACCGGCAGCGCCGAAGGCGACGTAATGGTACTGGAAAGGACGCTTGAGGCCAACGGCTACCGGCCCGCATACGTGGACCTGACCCGTCGGGACCTGAACATCCCGGTGGTCAGGGCCATGGTCCCCGGCCTGGAACTGATATCGGATTTCGACCAGTATTCACGGGTCAGCCCGAGGCTGTACCGGAATTACCTCAAAACGTGCGCGTAACTATGGACTAGCTGCGGCGCTTGCGCGGCCCCTTGGTGCCGAGGGTCCGGTAGGCCACCTCCAGGGCACCCGCCCCGCCGAAGAGCGCGGCCAGGACCCATGCCGTGGAAGGGTTGTCGCCCACGCTCTGCCAGACCATGGTCGCAAAGGCCGCGACGCAGGTCAGCACGCCCAGGGCGGACAGCGCGCGCCCCGCGCCCCAGGTTTCCTCATCCTTGAAATTGGCCGCGTTGACCACGGCGAACACGGACAAAAATCCAGCGCTACCCAGGGTGGATATGGATGACAGGTCCGCCACGTTGGCCAGGATCAAGGCGAGAACGGTGGTGACCACCAGCCCCTCGGCGGGCGCGCCCCACATCTGCCGCTCAAGCTGGACGGGCAGCTCCCCTTCCTTGGCGATGGTGTAGCACAGCCGTGACGATCCATAGAGCGTGGCATTGATAGCCGAGAAAGTGGACAGGAGCGCGGCCACGGCGATGAGCGTGAACCCGGTTTCGCCCAGAAACGGTTTGGCCGCCTCGGCCAGGGCGTAGTCGCGGGCGTCGACGATGTCGGCAAGGGGCAGGTTGCCCACCACCACGACAGCGATGGCCACATAGAGCAGGACCACAAACCCCACGGAGATATAGAAAGCCAGGGGCAGGTTACGGTCCGGCTTGCGGATATCCGCCCCGGTGTTGGCGATGAGTTCAAACCCCTCGTAGGCCACGAAGATGATCATGCCCCCGGCCACCAGCGGCAGCATGGGCACCCAGGTATCCGTGGCCAGCCGCGTGGGCTCCACACCCTTGAACCCCACGGCCAGAAAGAAGAGCAGGATGGCGATCTTGACGACCACCACGTAGGTCTCGGCCTTGCCCACCACTTTGGCGCTGGCCAGGTTCAGCACGGCGGGCACGACGATGGCCAGGGAGATGAGGCCATGGAGCACCAACCAGCCGCCCCCTTTCGGAAAGAAGACCGCGCCGTAAGCCCCAAAGGCGTGGGCGTACAGGGCGAGCATGACCACATAGGAGAACCACAGCAGCACGTTGAGGGCGCCCACGTGCATGGAGTTGCCGAAGACCCGATCCAGGAAGACCACAGTTCCGCCCGGCCCGGCATACCGCACGGACAGCCGCGCATAGGACGCGGCGGTGATCAGGGCGACCACCCCGGCCACGGCAAACGCCACGGGCGTGCCGCCCCCGGCCAGTTGCACGCTCAGGCCAAGCACGGCAAAGATACCGCCCCCGACCATGCCGCCGACGCCAATGGAGACGGCTCCCCACAGACCCATTTTATTGTCTTTTGTAACCATGATTCGCCTCGTTCTCGGATTAACGCCGAACACCTGCCCGCGTGCCTTCAAACATCCCGCCCACCGGAATATGACGGACGCCAGGAAAAATAGCCCATTCCCCCACAAGAATAAAGCGAACCGCCCTCCTGCCCAACTCACTCTCCGCCAACCGGCCAAAACCATTGACTCCCCGCCGGAATGCACGATACTGAAACACACCCCAAGCCCGGGTGGTGGAATTGGTAGACACCAGGGACTTAAAATCCCTTGGAGCTTGCTCCGTGCGGGTTCAAATCCCGCCCCGGGTACCAAAAAAAAACGGCTCGCAGCCTCATGCTGCGAGCCGTTTTAATTTGGCTGAAGGATTGCCTACAACTGCACCGTATTCAACACCACGGACATGGCCTTGAACCAGAACTCGACCGGGTCGCCGGGGTTGAGGGCCAGGTCCTGGGCGCTGTGGGCGGAGATCAGGGCGCAGACGTCGGTACCGTCCGGGAGGCGGCCCAGGACTTCGGCCAGGACAGGGGTTTCGGTGACACGGAGGATTTCGGCCTCAAGCCGGTTGCGGGCGCTGCCGGAGATGTTCCCGGCCCGGCGCAGGACGTTGACCAGCGGGGCCTTGACCGTGGCGACCACCGGACTGCCCACCTGAATCTTGAGGTTGCGCAGGGAGTCCATGGTGATGACCGAACTGATCTTGATGTTCGAACGCGTCTCCAGGACCACCTGGGCCATGACCGGGTCCGTGTCCACGTGAATGACGTGGCCCAGAAAAGAGTTGCGGGCCGAGGTGCGTTTGCGCATGGCCTCGTGGGCGGTACGCACGATGGATCGTACGTCGCCCGGCGAAAACTGCTGGAAATTGGCGGTCAGATCCAGGGAGGACTGCCCCAAAACTTCCTTGACGATGGTGATGGGTACGCCACTTCGGAGCATCTCAACGGCCCGGGTGTTGCGCAGGGACTTGGGGCAGACCAGGTCTTTGGCCAGGCCGCACTCTTTACCGCGCTCGTAGCAGATGCGCCGGAAATAGCCGGGGTCTACGTGGAAGAGCTCCCCGCGCAGGCCGTAGCCCATGGGGCTCTCCTGAAAGGTGGCCAACTCAGTGTAGAATTCCTCTGGCAGCGGAACCTCGCGGATGCGGTCCTCCCGTCCCAGGCGCACGAACGGGCCGTCCGCGTCAAACGCCCCGGTATCATTCAGAGAAAGAATCTCACCCAACCGAGCCCCGGTGTGGCGGACGAGCAGAAAGAGCAGCCACAGCCGGGTCCGTGCCCGGACGCCGTCCATGCGCCTGGCCGAATCCTTCCAGTTGCGGAAGGCCTCTTCAAGGGCGCACATCTGTCCCGGCTCCAGGTAGCTCACCTGATCCGAGACGCTGAAAAACTCCCGGGGACACATCTTGCCCGAAGGCTTGTTCTCTTGCATGAACGGCTCACCTGCCGGATTATCACGGTTTTATCCATTCGCGTGACTTGGTTGCTAGATAAGAGCACAGAACATAGGGGATTTACGAACGAGACACAACCCGTTCAAAAAGCGCACACCCAGCCGCGCCCCGGCGCGGATAAAGAAGGAGATCCCCCATGCGTTTCATGCGACTCTGCACCCTGATGCTCAGCCTGATCCTCGCCCTCCCCGTGAGCGCCTGGGCAGACAGCGACCTCGTTCTGGCAGCCGGTGCCGGATACAAGAAGATGGTCAACGCCCTCAACGCCGCCTACCAGAAAAAATCCGGCCAGACCCTGGACCTCATTTACGGAAACATGGGCCGCGTGACCACTCTTGCCAAGGAAAGCGGCAAAGTGGACATCGTGCTGGGCGACCAGCAGTTCCTGCTCAAACGCGCGGCACTGGCCGTGACAGAGACGACCGAACTGGGCCGGGGCAAACTGGTCCTGGCATTCGCCAAGAATTCCAAATTTTCCAAAGTTGCCGACCTGGACAATCCCGAAGCCGGACGTATCGCCATGCCGGACACAAGCAAGGCCATTTACGGGAAAGCGGCCCGAGAATATCTGACGAAGACCGGCAGACTGCCGGATATCAAGCCCCGGCTGGTGGAAGTGGCCACGGTGCCCCAGGTCTTCTCCTATCTGGCCACCGGCGAAGTTGACATGGGCTTCATCAATCTGACCCACGCCCTGAACGTTAAAAACAAGCTGGGCGGATACACGACCCTTGACGGAAATGACTACTCGCCTATCAGCATCATCGCCGCAATCCTTGAGAGTTCCACCAACAAAGACAAGGCGAAGGCGTTCATCGAATTCGTCAAGACGGATGAGGCCCAGGCGATCGTCAGAGCGAACGGCCTGTAGCACATGGACTTTATCGGCATATTGACCCAGCCGGAGACCCTCAACCCCCTCCGGCTCACCCTGAAGGCGCTGGCTGTGTCCGGTGTGCTGCACTTGATCGGCGGCGTGCTCATCGCCTACTACCTGACCTCGGGAAAGGGACCGGTACGCTCGGTCGTGGATTTCCTAGTCACCCTGCCGCTGGTCTTTCCGCCCATCGCCACCGGATTCATCCTGCTCATGCTCCTGGGCAGGGCTGGATGGCTCGGGCGGTTCGCGCCTCTGGACATCGTCTTCAATTTCCCGGGCGTGGTCCTGGCCTCCTTCGTGTCCGGACTGCCGCTCATGGTCAAGCCGGTGGAAGCGGCGCTCAAGGGTGACGTCCGCCGTCTGGGGGAGATATCCCAGGTCTTGGGCAAGAGCGATTGGCAGACCTTCTGGCTAGTACTTTTGCCCAACATTCGGCGCAACGTGACTGCTGGATGGTTCCTGGCGCTGGGCCGCTCTCTGGGCGAGGTCGGGGTGACGCTCATGCTCGGCGGCAACATCATCGGCAAGACCAACACCCTGTCACTGGAAATCTATAACGCGGTCTTCAGTGGCGAATTCGACCGAGCCATGGTCCTGGCAGCGATCATCGGACTGTTCTCGCTGACCATTTTCGCTGCATTGAAGAAACTTTCCGCCGTCTAGGAGACGCAATGAAATCCGTTTTCGACACCGTATGCGATCGGGCCCTCGACCTCTGGACCAAGGAGGGCATTCTCGACGAAAATATCACCGTGACCGCTGCGCCCTTGAGCGTGAAAGAGGCCATCGGCACGCCCGAGGGCGATGACTTTCCCATCCAGAAAGGCAAAGAAAAGCTCATGGAAGCTAATTTCCACGGTGCCCGGGGACAAGCCTTCACTGATCACTACGGCAATTACTCCGGCACACTGCGCCAGATAGCCTCACTCCCCCGCGACGACGATTTTCACCGGGCCGTGTTCGTCTCGACCATGAACGCAGTGTGCCGTTCGCTGGGGCTGACCGGCAACACGGTCCATTGTCGCGACACGGGTCCCGCCGAGTGCGCCAAGGGCGTGTTCCGCCACATCGACGACTATTACGGCAAAGGTCGCGTGACCATCATCGGCTTCCAGCCAACCCTGATCCAGGCCGTGAGCGCCGAAACCGACGTCCGGCTGGTGGACTTGGACCCGGATAACATCGGCCAGATCAAACGGGGAGTACTCGTTGAAGGCGGCGAGGCCACGGCCGACGCCATCGACTGGGCCGACATGCTGCTGGTCACAGGCACCACTTTGGCCAACGCGTCCATCGATCTCTTTCTCACCGGCAAACCCGTGCTTTTCTACGGCACGACCATAGCCGGAGCGGCCAGCCTCATGGGTTGGAACCGCTACTGTCCGCAGAGCAGTTAGGGGGCCTCCTCCATCCCCCCCCCGGCTGCGGGGAAAGGGGCCTCGCTTGCCGCGCGAGCCCCCTTTCCCAAGGCGGCGGTCACCCAAGAGGCCGCCCCGTCCTTCCGGCACCACCTATCCCTCGGCAACACCGCCAACATTACCCCTTTACTCATAGCGCCCAACACCTTATTTGAGGGGGGCATCAGAGAACATCAATCCCCATCAGGGATGACGGGAGTTTTTTTTGGCTCGCAAAACCAATCTGCATACCTTTTCCAACCGCTATCTAATCAAGCGCTCCATCAGCTATTTTGGCGCATACAAGGGGCGTGTCGCCCTGGCCGTAGTCTCCATGCTCCTCTTGAGCCCTATTTCGCCGGCCCTGGCCTGGATCGGCAAGTATGTCATGGATGACGTCCTGATCGCCAAAGACATGAACATGCTCAAGCTGTGCATCATCTCCTTCCTCGGGTTATGGGTGTTCAGAGCGCTACTCATGATTGGCCAAGCATACACCATGCAAGCAACAGGCATGCTGGTCCTGCGTGATCTCAGAAACCAGATGTTTAACAAAATTATCAGGTTGCCAATACCCTACTTCGCCGAAAGCGAAGTCGGTATGCTCATGAGCCGAATCACCGCCGATGTGACCGCCGTGCGCGTCTGCCTTCCGAGCGTACTCATGTTCACCCGGCAAGTTTTTACTCTGATCGCCCTCATAGGTACGACCGTCTATCTGGACCCTTACCTGTCGTTGTGGGCGTTGCTGATCATGCCCGCCGCCATCTATCCGTTCATCTATTTCGGCAAGAAAATACGCAAATACGGCCGCAGAACCCAGGCTGAACTGGCTGGTGTAAGCGTGGTGCTGGAAGAAAGCTTCTCCGGCATCAAGGTCATTAAGGCCTTTGCCAACGAGATTCGAGAAGATTTCAAATTCAAGAAAGAAAACGGTAGCCTGACCCGACTGCTCGTGCGCAAAATTCTTTATAATGAGGGATCTTCGCGTGTCATGGACCTCGTCGGCTCCTGCGCCGCAGCCTCGGTCCTGTGGTTCGGCGGCATGCGCGTCATCAACGGCGACATGACTCCCGGCGACCTGACCGCCTTCTCCCTGTGTGTGCTCCAGCTCTATGAGCCGATCAAAAAACTGAACAACGCCAACAATGAAATACAGGGAGGCCTGGCTGGCGCGGAGCGGGTCTTCGATATCCTCGACTCACCCTCCATACAGGTGGAGGATGAAGGCAAGACCGTTTTCGACGGCGACTTGCACAACCTCGAATTCCACAATGTTAGCTTCACCTACCCCGGCTGTCCTGCTCCGGCGGTAAACGGGGTTGACCTGACCATCAAGGCTGGGCAGCGCGTGGCCATCGTCGGCCCCAGCGGATCGGGCAAGACCACCCTGGTCAATCTGATCCCTCGTTTTTACCAGGCCCAGGAAGGGGTTGTTGAACTCAACGGCGTGCCGTTGGAAGATTACACCCTGGAGAGTCTACGCACGCACCTGGGCCTGGTCTCCCAGGACACATTCCTGTTCAACGTGTCCATTGCCGAGAACATCGCCTACGCCCAGGAAAACTACGAGGCCAGCGACGTGCAGCGTGCAGCTGACGCGGCCTTTGCCCATGAATTCATCGTAGAAATGCCCAACGGCTACGACACGGTGGTTGGCGAAGGCGGGGTCAAAATCTCCGGCGGCCAAAAACAACGCCTGACCATCGCCAGGGCGATCATGAAAAATCCGTCCCTGCTCATCCTGGACGAAGCCACCAGCGCGTTGGACACGGAATCCGAACGAGTGGTCCAGAAGGCTTTGGATAACCTCATGCAGGGCCGCACTTCCATCGTCATCGCCCACAGGCTTTCGACCATCCTGACTGCCGACGTTATCGTGGTCATGAAGGCCGGCCAGATCATGGCAAAAGGCAAGCACGCCGAACTGCTGGATTCCTGCCCACTGTACAACAACCTGTACAAGATGCAATTCGACGATTCGCAGTTTGATGCTTCCGAATGCAGCCTGTAGGACGGACTAACCTTAGGAGTGAGTCTTAGAAACTGGACCACATTTTATGGGGGACATTAGAAGCCCGAAGGAGGCTTTTAATGTCCAAGAAGAGAAGAAGATTTACTACTGAATTTGAAGAGCGCATGGCCCTCGACGCTTTGTCTGGTGAGCACACTCTTTCCGCGTTAGCCAGCAAGTATGGCGTTCATACGAATCAAATAGTCCTGTGAAAAGAGCAGGCCCAAGATAAGCGGGAATTAGAGACAGGAAGTGAACTGCGTAGTACTTTGGCCTGGAGGTTTAACTTCTACAACAATCGCCATCCTCATAAGACCTTTGACGGACGCATGCCGATGGGACCACTAGACGGCGTACCCCGTAAAACAGTCCACCTTAAATTCGCCGCTCAGTGGTCCAATGAAGTAAACCCTCTTCTCCCCTCATCAGAATGAACTTTGATGCGTGAGCCATCTCCAAGAATGACAACTCCAAGTCCATCGTACGGCACCGCTCCAGGAACGGGTGGACCTTGCCCAGACAAACAGGAATGTTTATCATCCCTCAATGCAACAAGCTCATCCCCACCGCCTCCGGCGCTTCATACCGGCCGCATTGGCCATCGCCCTGCTCCTCTCGACCCCGCCCGCCATGGCCGATGTGGTGCGTACGGTGTCCAAGGAATACTACATAGTGGACGGGACAAAGCCTGCCGCCATTGTCAAGAACCTCAAGCGCAACTCCCCGTTGAATGAAGGGGCCACGACTTATCAGGCCAACACGCGCACGGATATCCGGACAACCTACAACATTGAGCAACGCGGCGGCACCTGCCGGATAACCCATGTCGTCGTTTACCTCCACCTAACCTATCTCTACCCCAAGCTCAAGCATAGCGTGGACTTCGAGACCCGTAAGTGGTGGCGGAAGTTCTACCGCCAGTTGGAAAAGCACGAACTCATCCACGGCGAAATTTCCAGCAAGGCGGCCCACAAGCTGAACGACACCCTGGAAAATCTCAAATCCGGCGATTGCTACAACTTCAAGAGCACCGCCAAGGTCAAAGCCCGCAGGGTCTTGGATCAAATGAAAAAGGACCAGGCGGCCTACGACAAGCTCACCCAACACGGATTCAAGCAACAGCGGAATATGGGGCGCTACCCATAAACGGCTTCCGATAAACGGCTATCTGCACTTCAAGCCCCTCCCACACCACTCCCTAAGACAGTGTGGACAACGCGGAGGGAGAATCTCTGTCGCTCCAAAGACAAACCAGTCCTTCGACTTCTTGCTGAGTCGAAGACTTTTTTGTATTCCCGCCCCGCGAAGCGGCAGCAAGATGTTTGGGAAAGAGTGGGGTTGGGGGCCGGGGGAGGCTCAAAAAAAGGGCGACGGTATACCGTCGCCCTTTTATATTTATATCTGGTGCGCCGTTATTCCATGGGAGCCGGATTTTTCATGTCCCAAATGCCGCAGGGGCAGGAGTCGGCGCAGAAGCCGCAGGCGATGCACTTGTCAGGATCGACCACGCGTTCGAATCCGCCGTCAGGCAGTTCATTGCGCTTGATGGCGTTTTGCGGACAGAGGGTGTCGCAGATGTAACAGTCTCGGCAGGAACCGCAACTGGAACATTCCGCGCCGCACTGGTTGGCGTCACTGAACTCGATGACGCGCGGGTCGAAGTACTCGAGCGTCATGCGCGTGTAATCGATCATGTCGCGGGTATCGGACTGCGGACGACGGTTGTTGAAGATATCGTCGAGGACCTCCGCCGCGCGACGTCCGTGACCAATGGCGTGGGTCAAAAGGCCCGGACGGACGGCGTCGCCGATGGCGAAGACTCGGGAGTCCGTGGTCTGATAGTCGTCGTTGACGACCACGTGGCCGCGATCCAGGGCTATGTTCTCGGGCAGGAAGTCTACATCCGGCTGGTCGCCGATGGACATGATGACCGTGTCCGCCTCGAGCAGTTCGCCGGATTGCAGCAGGACGCCCTTGTCGGTGATCTCCTTGGTGAAGCAGGGCCACTTGAAGCGCGCACCCACGGCCTCGGCCTCCTTGCGTTCCTTGCCGAAGGAGGCGGGTTCCTGGATATCGATGAGGGTGATGTCCTCGGCGCCCACAGAGGCGGCCATGGTGGCCACATCGCAACCCACGTTGCCCGCGCCGATGATGACCAGCTTCTTGCCGATCTTGGCCGTACCCGCCTTGGCGTCCTTGAGGAAGGTCAGGGCCGGGTAGATGCGCTCGTGGCCGGGCACCGGGATGACGCGCGGTTTCTGGGCGCCGATGGCCAGGATGACGAAGTCGTACTCCTGCAAGAGTTCCTCGAACTCCTTGGCCTTGAGCTCCTGCTGCAGATGGACGTGGGGGATGACCTTGGCGGCGCGCTCGACTTCCTTTTCCACCACGTCCTTAGGCACGCGGCTGTAGGGAATGGCCGAGGCGATCTTGCCGCCCAGGGTCTTGGACATGTCGAAAACAACGGCCTCATGGCCCTTCATGCGGATCTGCCAGGCTACGGAGATACCGGCCGGGCCGCCGCCGATGACGGCCACGCGCTTGCCGGACAGGGGCGGCAGTTTCGGGGCCTTGGACTTGTGCCCTTCCCTGCCGAGCTTGGTGATGTCCACGGCGGCCATGTGCTGCTGGGTGGACCGTGTACAGCCCTCCATGCACAGGTTGGGGCAGAGGTAGCCGCAAACCGTGGCCGGGAACGGCGTGTAGGCAAGCGCCAGGTCCACGGCCTCGTCCACCAGACCGTCGCGGACGAGCTGCCAGCGCTTCTGCACAGGCATCCCCGTGGGACAACTGGCCTGGCACGGGGCCATGAATTTGCGATTTTCCCACACGGGCACCTTGCGGCGCAGATCGCCGTGCACAATGAGCGGGATGGGTGAACGGTCCAGATCGGTCAGATCACCAATGATACCGCCCTTGCCGAGCTCCGCGTCCCAGGTGCTGACCCGGAAATCGTGCATGGCCCGGCGAACCTTGCCCTTCTTCTCAAAGGGGGTCTTGGCCCGGATGAGCTGCCACTCCTCGCGGCGGGTCAGCCGCTTGAGCAGCCGGGACCTCTTTATTTTCTTGAGGAACTGCTCGATGTTTTCGGTCAGCCAGGCCCAGGTGGCGTCATCGATGGGCTCCATCTGGGAGTCGGCCTGGGAGAATCCGTCGATGGGACCGCGCACGAAGATGCGGCCGCCGACCATGCCCACGCAGGGGCGGTAGCCGAGCACGTTCTTGGCGTTCTGGGCCTCATGGCCGCAGACCACGGCCGTGCCGCCCGCCATGAACTCGGCGAAGTAGTCGCCCACCGAGCCCAGGACCCATAACTCCGGCGGGTCGAAACGGGGATTGGTCTTGGTCATGGTCATGCCGCGCGAGCCTATGTTGCCCGCGATGAAGACCTTGCCTTGGGCCATGGCGTTGCACACGCCGTTGGAGGCGTTGCCGTTGACGATGACCTCCGCGCCCGCGTTGAGCCAGGCCACATCGTCCGAGGCCGGGCCCATGACCTGAATGGTCGTGCCCGGGAAGCCCTTGGAGCCGATGCGCTGGCCCGGGGAGCCGGTGATGGTCACGGAAATGGGCTCATCCTTGGAAATCCAGAGTCTGCCGCCCAGGCCGTGCTGGCCCATGGCGTCGATCTCCAGTCGGCGCGCGCCCTGCCGGACCGCAGCCTGGATGCGTTCCTCCAGGATGCGGGATTCCACTCGGACACCGTTCTCGTGTCCGTCTATGCGCTGTGTTTTCTTTGCCATTATGTACTCCGATATGTCCTGAAACTTCGATTAGATAACGTACTTGATGTCCAGGCGCTCCGCCGCGTCCTTGTCCGAGATGCCCAGCGCGTCGGACATGCCGACGGGCAGGGATGTGGACCGGCCGAGCGGTGCGATGACCTTGCGCAGTTCCGTGTCGAAGCTCAGGTAGAAGTCGACCACCCTCTCGGCCACCTTTTCGGGATCGAGGCGGCGGTAGACTCTCGGGTCCTGGGAAGTGATGCCCTTGGGGCAGACGCCGATGTTGCAGACGTTGCAGCGGTCCTTTTCACTGCCGAGGCAACCCGCGCCGGCCTGCATGACGTACTTGCCGATCTGGACCATGGAGGCCCCGAGCATGATCAGGGCAGCGGCGTTGGCGGCCAGATTTCCGTGCTTGCCGATGCCGCCGCCCGCAATGAGCGGGATTTCGTTCTGGGCCCCGGCCACGCACAGCGCCTTGTAGCAGTCGCGCAGGTTGGAGGCGATGGGATGGCCCATGTGGTTCATGGACACGTTGTAGGCCGCGCCCGTACCGCCGTCCTCGCCGTCGATGGCCAGGCCCGCGGCGTAGGGGTTGCGGACAAGGTTGTTGAGCACGGCCAGCGAGGTGGAGGACGCCGAAATCTTCGGATAGACCGGCACGCGGAAGCCCCAGGCCATGGACATGGACTGGATCATCTTGGCCACTGCCTCCTCGATGGAGTACTTGGTCTGGTGGGTCGGCGGGCTGGGCAGGGAAACGCCGGACGGCACGCCGCGGATGGCCGCGATGAGCTTGTTGACCTTGTACCACATGAGCAGGCCGCCGTCGCCGGGCTTGGCGCCCTGGCCGTACTTGATCTCGATGGCGCAGGGATCTTCCTTCATCTCGGGGATGGCGTGGACGATCTCGTCCCATCCGAAATAGCCCGAGGCGATCTGTAGGATGACGTACTTGAGGAAGCGGGAACGCAACAGGCGCGGCGGACAACCGCCCTCGCCCGTACAAATGCGCACCGGCATGTTCATTTCCTCGTTGAGGTAGGCCACGCCCATCTGCAAGCCTTCCCACATGTTCGGGGAGAGCGCGCCAAAGGACATGCCGCCGATGACCAGGGGATAAATCTCCCGGACCGGCGGCTTCCAGCCGTTGTCGCGAAAACACTTGATCTCGGCCTCGGGCGAAAGTACCCGGCCGAGCAGCGTACGCACGTCGAACTCGTGGCGACCCGCGTCGAGCGCCGGGTCGGTGAGCATGGAGATGCGGATGAATTTGATCTGGTCCAGCAGGGATTCGGAACTGTTCCTGCGGCCGCCCCGCGTCCTGGGCTGACCGCCCCGGTTGTTTTGGAACTGGAGCGTGGTGGAGTCGTACTGGCGGCTCGGCTCAATGGCGTTGTTCGGGCAGACCATGTTGCACATGGCACAGCCGATACAGGCGTAGGCCGGATCGGTACGCTGGCGGATGCCGTAGAAGGTGGAAAATTCCGTGGTCGGCTTGGCCGACAACCCCATGGGCGGCTTGACGTCCCGCTTGCGGAACACGCCCAGTTCAATGGCGTTGACCGGACAGACCGAGGTACACCGGCCGCACTTGGTGCAGGTGTTGATGTCCCACTTGATCTGCCAGGGCAGGTCCTTGCGGCTTAAAGTTGCTGGCGTAATGGGTCGTTCTGCGAGCATTGGAGAACCTCCCGGCAATCGGGTCCAACGATCGCCGTGTCGAGATGCATGGGTTGAAAATCCTTGGTCCGGTCACGTTCGGGGATGGCGGCGTTGAGCCCGCATATCTCGGAGGAGAATCCGTAGATGCCGAGCTCGGGATTGCCGCCGACCACGCCGGGCCGGAGCTTCTTACGATCCTGGGCCATGAACATGGAGCCGTCAGGCAGACAGCCGATGATGCAGTTGGGGCCGTCTATGATCAGCTTGCGGCAGGCGCGTTTGATGTCGGACAGAAATTCCCGGTCCGGGTGGTCGCGCATCTCATCGTCGTTCATGGGCGTGATGACGTGCTTGTAGGAGCTGATATCCAGGCCCAGCCGCTTGGTGGCGTAGTGGGCGATATGGGTGAACACCTCGGAATCGGACTGGTAGCCCTGGTAGCCGGTGACCCCGCGCGACATAAGATACTCGCGGATGGGCACAAAGGCGGTGTTCTCGCCGTTGGTCATGGTGGAGATGCCTTCAAGGAAGAAGGGATGGCAGGCGTACAGGTTGATGGCGTAGTTGGTGTTCTGCCGCCCCTGGGCCAGGATGTGGCGGGCATAAAGCTCCTCGCGATCAAGCTTGAGGTAATCGGCGATGGCCATGGGATCGCCCACTTCCTTGATCATGATGGTATCGGGCCAGAACGAGAAGACCATGATGTCGCCCTCGGCCTCGCCCATGGCCCGGAGGTCCAGTCGCATCTGGACCAGGTTGGATTCCGCCTGCTCCCTGGTCATGCCCTTCCACTCGTCCGGAATCCTGAAGGCGATGGAGGCGTAGGTGCCCCGCTTGGGAGTCCCGACCGGAGGCTCGACGTCCGGCTTGAAGGTTGCGGAATACTTGGACTGAAATCCGTTCTTCGTCATGTATTCCGACATCCGCGCCAGTCCGGCGTCCGTAAATATGCCGGATAGTATGGGATATTCCTTGAGTTCCTCCCACGGTCCTCCCAGACCGCTCAGAAACAGTCCCACGCCGGAACCGTCGTGCCCTTCCTTCATGACATTGAGGGCATCGACGGCGCGCATGGGTGACACCGGGTCACGGCTTGTAAGCGCAAACAATCGGCACATGGTCTCGATTCACTCCACAGTTAAAGGTCTCTCGCACCACCGCCAACAAACGGCGTCGCGCACGGCAATCACTGAAAAAACAATGATTCCCATCAAAAATCTCAGTCTCACTTAGGGCGCATCCGGCAGGGGCAAAAAAGCCTGCTTTGCGACCGGGAAACGGTCGCGGCAGGCTCTTCGGCTCAAGCTTTTAACAATAATGCAACTTCCAAGGAGCTGTTTACCGTTGCATTGTATATCGATTCTATACAAACCCCGGAGGCTGAACTTAAATCAAAACCGGGGATCGTGCAACTGTAACACATTAATAACCTTTGCCAATTTTGTTAATCGACAAAACCGAACACAACAAGAGCCCCCTTAGCTCCCAAGAATGACAGGAGAATTAAATTCTCACACCCAAGGAAGGCCGGATCAAAAAAGGGTACGAAATGGTGAGATCAGGGTGGTCAGGCAGCGAAAATATCGGTTTTGATCGCCAAACGCGACGCAGCCGCCATAAAATCGGCAGGTGAGACCCCATACTGACGGCAATACTTCTCGATTCTGGTCAGGAGGTGTGCATGCATGACCATTTCGAACTCTTCGAAGTCCTCCCCGCTCCCTTGGATAGAGATATTGATCGCCTTCCTCCCCTCGTTCTCGGGTTGAGCGAGCAAATCCTTCTTTTTCGAGGGTTCAGGAAGGGCTTCGCCATCCTGAACACGGTCATCCACGAACATGGACAGGGCTTCATGGGCATTGTCCACGGCCTCGTCCAGGTCCTCGCCAAAACTGGTGCACTCCGGAAAATCCGGAAAGGTCACGGCGAGACCGTGCTTCTCCTGTTCGAACAGCGCCACATATTGCATTTGTCGCCTCCTCGGCTGCTGGATACTGATGAAAGGCCTACTCGGGGTTGTTTTGCAAAGACGCGATGACCCGCTTGCTCAGGAGCATGTAAACCTCGGCTCCCTCCTGCAGGTGCCCGGCCAACGACTCGGCCCCCTCGCCCGCGCCGCAGAACAGATCCATGCGCGTGCCCTTGATGGCCCCGCCCGTGTCCTGGGCCAGGACCAGGGAGAAGAACGGGTCGGACTGACCTGTGTCGTAGTCCATGAGCGAAGTCTTGAGCGCTACCACGCTGCCCAACGGGACCATGCGCCGGTCCACGGCCACGCTGACGCGCGGGGTCAGGATGGCGTTGATCGAGCCGAACGGCCCCTCGTCCGCCAGCCGGAAAAAGACATAGCTCGGGTTGCGGAAGAGAATGTCCTCGGCAACATCCGGGCGCTCGTTCAAAAACTGCCGGATGCGCTGCATGCTCATCTCTTCTTTAGGTATATACCCCTTGTCGATGAGCACCTTGCCGATGGACACGTATTGGCGGCCGTTCCTGCCTCCATAAAGGATGTGCTTGAAACTCCCGTCGGGCAAGTCCAGCCTGCCGGACCCCTGGATCTGGAGAAAGAAGACGTCCACCGGGTCGGTGGCCCAGGCGATCTCCTCGCCCGCCCCTTCCAAGGCACCCAGGCCGTCGATGGCCGCGCGGTCGAAATAGGGCTCCACCAGATCCCCCTCCACACGGTAAACCAACTTCTGGCCTGCCCAGCGCGGATGAAAGCTGCCCAGGTCCACCACTTTGAGATCGTCGGGCACGCCGTAAAGCGGATACTTGTAAGTCGCATCCGGGGTGAGCGAGGCCTTGAGCCACGGTTCATAATATCCGGTCAGCAGGGTGCCGGGCTCGAGCTTGTACCAGGCGAACCGCTCGGCCAACTGGGACGGATCGTGATCCAGCACGATGAGCAGGGAGGCGAGTTCGGCCACGGAATCCTTCAACTGCCCCCAGGTCAGGCGTAGCCCCGGCTGATCCACGCAGACCGCATTCTGAGGCCTGGAGCGGATGTAGTGCAGACTGGCCTCGATACCCGGCCGCATGTCCGTCCACGAGCACAGGTTCTGCGGCTTGAAAGAAAGGGACTCAGCCAGACTTTGGGCCGCCCCGTCCC
>Ga0075011_10000249_pt1 | contig 28331 bp, 36 predicted proteins | sample TARM_MetaG_T_14_FD_72354 | JGI IMG/M metagenome (GOLD analysis project Ga0075011, IMG submission 72354) | Freshwater microbial communities from Pennsylvania, USA, analyzing microbe dynamics in response to fracking - TARM_MetaG_T_14 | ecosystem: Environmental > Aquatic > Freshwater > River...
GCGCAAACCAAACCCGGACGCCTCAGCATCCCAGCCGACAACAATATCTTGAGCGGCCCCAACAGGCGCTACAAACGTCGCGCCAAAGTAATGTTCATCTACATTGAGCACGGCAGGTTCCGGGCGGGATGCATCACACAAGGGCAGAAACCCTTGCGGCGGTGCATAGGCATACCCGTTTTGGCCGAAGTCAATGGTTGATTCTCCCACGTTATCAAGCATCCCCACAGCGGGGAACGCAAGCCCTGGGTCAACGGTGAATGTCGGGGATGTCCCGGCCACAGGATCGCCACCGCCCATCCATGCGGCGTCGTTCTTACGCACCCACACTTTGCCAACCACGGGATCAATAGCCAGGCCGAGCACGTCTCCGGTGTAAGTCGCCCCCCACGAACCTATGGTTACAGGGCTCGCATCGTTGTAAAGGCGCAAACTGCCGCTCAGGGACTGTATCCCCCAGCTATTCGCTGTTTCTCCGGGGTAGGCGTAGGAAGACGTTTCGTCGGGGTTCATGATTACCCCCGCAACGGTGTATTCCTGTGCGCTGATTGCGCCCAAGCGCACCTCGAAGTACGTAGGGAACCCGGTCCCCATGGTTGATACGCCGCACCCCCAAGGCGCACCAGCCCCACTACCGGTAACGGACAACATCCCATTAGATAGAGTGGCCTCGGTGGAAGTTATCCCTAGCGGATTCATCGTGGCAAAGTTGTTAGTCGGGGTATCCACGGACTGTACAGAGTCAACAAACGTCCAGTTGTGCCCGTTTCCCGACGAGTCCGCGCCCAGGTTGGCCGCATTGGTGAAGTCGAGCAGGGTATGGATGGACAAACCGGGCAACATACGCATAACCCACAGCCCCGGCACCTTGCCCGACTGCGTGTAGAAGCTGGCATAATTCAGGGCCTCTTCCACTATTACAAGGCGGGACAGGTACCCTATGTATGCGCCGGAGTACTGTTCTAAGGCTTCTCCCAACAGCGCGGCATAGTTAGTTGCCGTTGATGTATAACTCCCTATATTAACATCCTGCTTCCATACCGTGACCGTGGTCCCTACTTTTCGGATGGTCAGCAAGTAATGGCTCGTCGGGTCGCACAGGGGGTAAGCCGTGTCCACCGCCGTGGGCTTAAATCCAAGGGCAATGGTGGCGCTTTCCGCTACATCCGGGGCTTGCCCATAGCCGTACTTGCACAGGACTGAATAGGGAATATCTACGGGGTAGATGCCTCCTTGCGAACCCGTTTCCTTGGGGGTCAACATGTCTACACCCCCATATTTTGTACGTTGATCAGAGACAATCTTGAATTGTACCGCTCCAGCACAACGCGAATTTCCCCCGCATCCCGATCCGGCTCGGGTAGATTTTCGGGGGCCTTGAAACCGGCGGCCAAAAACAATTTATTGCCATTCGGATACACATGGAAAACATAGGTCCCGTCATACGGTATGACCATATCGCCAAACAGGCCGCTCTGGGCGGTCAATGTCCACGTAACATGATTTCGGTTCAAGACTAACCCGTGAGTGTCGCCCCCACTGTGTACCTGCGCCTGGTCGCCGTAGACCGCCTGAAGCAACGCGGCGGTATCCGCATAGAGGCGGTTCGCTCTGTTCTCGTCAACAGGCTCGACAGTCTCGCCTATGTCCGAAGCGTCAAGGGGGTCGCCGGGAATGGATTCGGCAGCCGCGACGGCGATATCGCGAGCCGCCTTCGCAGCTTCCAAGGCCAAGGCCGTTGCCTCTGCGTATCCTTGTGCGTTGGCTACTTCCTCGGTGGTAGGGCCGTTTTCGATGGCGTCACCGGCAGTATTCCAGCCAAGTAGCCGCCCCGCTTCCGGTTCAGGCATTTCAATGCCCACGGAAGCCGAAGACACGCGAAAGGAAACCGCCCGGTCCAGCCGCTCGGCCAGGGCCTGGCAAATCATAGTCAGCTTATCCAAGGCTGCTTCGTGAGTGGACGCGGGGAAGGCATCGTTTTCCACGTAGTCCACTTCCTGGACGATCTCCGGGTTGCGCCGGATGGTCAGGGTTTCCCCGTCAGCCGGGGACGCGATCATGGTACAAACCCCGCCCGTCTGCTCTCCCGCCCCAGAGAGCGTGTAATCTGTACTGATCGTCTTAAAATGCTCAACCTTTTCGACGTCCAGTACAATGACCTCGATGTCACTATTCTTGACGAACATGAACGGGACAGCGAAGGCCGTGGTTGATCCATTCCCCGCATAACTCACCTTGGTTACGGTACTTGCGAGAGTCATTTATTCCTCCTGTTAATAGCCCAGAACGTCCGACGGTGGGAAAAAGTATTCCTGGTCATACTCGCGCTCGAGGCGTTTTTCCGCCCTTCTCAGTGATCCGGGGGAAATCATTTCCTTAATGTGGTAGGTAAAGGCGTAGTCCACAGCGGCCCGTGCATACCAAAGATTGATGAAAGGCAGATTCCCCATGGCCTCGCGTCCGAGCGTGTCCATGGACTTCTCCCCCTCTCCTTGCAGCAAGTAACTGGGCACCTTAAGCAGTTCGGCTACGGTGCCCAGTGTCGGCCCGGCAGCCGTGCCTAAGGCTCCGCCGCCATAGCGGTTGGCCGCCGAAAAAAGGAAGTCCCCATAAATACCGGCCCCGCCGCCCTGGGCCGCCGCTGCAAGCCAGGTTTGCCATTTGGCAACGGACTTCGGTTCCCGGCCCTTGCTGAAATCCTTGGCCACTTGGGCGGCGTAGCCGAGTAAGACCGTCCCGGCCAGAAAATGGGTGAACCCGGGGAGATCGAGCCCGGCCCCGTTCTTCCTGAACCGCTGGCCCCTCAAGATGCGCTGAGAGTAGGCAATCGGAAAGCTCTTGAACTGCATGATGTAGCGGACCAGCTCACCCATGAGAGAGCCCGGGCGGGTGCCCTGCACGATCACGGCCCGGGTCCGGTCGTCTGGTTCCAACACCGCGAACATGGTCTCATCCGCGTAGAAGCCCATGAGGTCCGCTTCCAGCCTCTCGGCGGCCTTGGCCCTGCGCTTCGTCCGGCTGGTTTCCTTGAGACCCTCGGGGACGAAGGCGTCCAGGTCACCCCCGGAGAGTTTGCGGGCGTTCTCCGGCAACAGGTGCCATTTCCCGTCCGCTTCGATGGTGGTCATCTTCTTGAAGGCTTCCCAATGGCGGGCATCAAATCCGTGGTGATTGAACACGGCTTTGATGTCCGCATCGAGGGCATCCCAGGACAGGCCACGTCTGGCGGCCAGGTGGTTGGAAAGCGCGTGGCTGTAACCGGCTTTGAGACGCTCGGTCCACTGGGTCAACCAACTTGCCTTGAAAAACCAGTTTTGCGCCTGATGAATCTTCCCCGACGTGGAGTCCTGCGCGTTCCAACGCGCGGCGATATCCCCGAGCGTTCCGTCGAGCATCGTACCGAAGGAGTAGGCCAGTTGCTTCGCGTCCTTTCCCTTGCGCCCCTTGAACAGCGAAGTGATTGCGTCGACGTACCCCTCAGCTGCGTTCTTCCCGATCACGCGGGAGCTCATTGCATAGGTGGTTAGGTCGGCAACCGCGGAAAGCGTTGCACTGCCTAGCTTGGAAAAAGATTGAGAAGCACGGACGTATGATCCGATACGCGCCGCGGTCGGGTTCTCTGGGATCATGGTCTCGCCCTTGACCTCCGCGAACAGCTTTTTGACCTTGCCGCCGCCGAAGGTGCCGTCGGTCCATGCCCGATTGAGCTGGCCAATCCGTTTCTGCCTTTGCTCCGGGGTGAGGGAGCTGTCGAGCCGCACCCTTCTCTTCCGCTCCTCAATGACGGACATAAGCATTGATTCCGGGTTCGGCCCCAGCTTCTCCATGAGGGCAACGTCACGCGCGGAGCGTTCCAGGTGCTCGAGCATGCCCGAGAATACATTCCCGCGCCCGTATGCGTCGTGGTACTCGAGGAAGGCGTCCGCGTCCTTGAAGTGGAGCACCCGGCTCTTCCCCTTGCTCCGGGCCAGGTTCATCGGCCCCAGAAAGACGCCTTGCTCCCGGGCGTTCGGGCCAAGACGGTTCTGGCCGGTCAGGATGTTGTTGTAAACCTCGGCCAGGGCCTCCCGGGCCTGCGCTTCATTCAGTCCTGGGAAGCTGCGCTCGAGATCCAGACGCGGGAGCACGTAATCGACCCAGCCCTCTTGCTTGCCGAGCGACTTGCTCATCATCTTGCCCGTGTCGTGGCTCTGGGGTGTCCATCCGTCCAGGTGTCGGATATAAGCCCCGGCGTCATTCAACCGGATGCGCGCGACCTCAGCATACTTGCCGAAGATTTCGGCCACGAAGGCGGCGTCCTGGTCCCCGGTGAGGCCACGGCGGCCATCCGGTTTGAGTTCGTGCATCTCGCGGACCACGTTGGCCAGGAAGTCCTTGTCCTTGCCCAGCATATCCTCGACGTGCGGGCGCTCGGACAGTTCCTTCATCATGCTCCCGCCCCAGGAGTGCATAACGCCCCAGCGGCGGGCGGTGACGCTGGCCCGGGCACCAGATACGCGCTTGTGCGACCCGCCGAGCATGGCCATCAAGCCTTCAACAGTGTCGCCCTTGGCCTCGGCCTCAAAATTGTCGAGGAAGTCGTCCACGTCGCGGCGGATGATGACATTGAGAGCGGCATGCTTGCGCTGCAAGGCCGCATTGATACGCGCCTCCTCCGACAAGGTGACGACGTGCTCCCCGAGCAAGCGTTCCGCCTGATCCAGCTTGCCCTGGGCTTCCAGCTCGTTCTTTTTGCGGAAGAGCTCTTCGACAATGGCCTCGGCATGAATGGCCGACGCGCCCGCCTCCATGGCGGAAGAAATACAATCTGACTTAGTTGCGGTACTCATCCGGCAGCCTCCAAAACGCAGTTGATGATTTCCAGACCGGCTTCCTCAAGGCGCTGGGTAGATTCGAACTCATCAAAGATGCGCTCAACGGCCTTCATTTGGTCGAAGTCTAGCTCATCGCGCTCAATCATTCCCATGAGGGCTTCCAACTCCGGGCTGTTTCCGTTCTTGTCCATGCCCATGGCCTCAAGCTCACTTTCACGGGTCCCTGGGAGCTCGACCGGTTTGAAGTCATCGCCCTGGCCGGTGGACCAGTTGACAGGCTCTTCCGCCGAGCTTATGCTTTTATCAAGGCTGGACCGCGGGCCGTTGGCAACCACTGACCCCCGTGTGTATCCCGGATGTGGGCCGGAACCGCTACCGGGGACACCAGCCTCTAAAGGGGCTTCTCTCTTCACTGAGGGGGCCCCTTTCGGGTTTTCTTCGATGTGCACGGTAACGAGCCGATTGTCGGCGTCCACCTTCTTGGCGGCTACAAGCAAGGCACTCCCGTCTTCCCGGGGGATGCGCCACCTGGTGCGGGGGCCTTCCACGTCAACCGGATCGAACTGGCGAACGATGTGTGGCAACTCCACGATGTCCGCCCGCGTGACCCTCAAGTGCTCCGGCTTGCTGCTCTTCTCTCCGTGCTTCCAGATGATCTTGACCAGCCCAAAGCCCGACTTGGAGCCGGTCGCCCGCTTCAATGCGGCTCCCCGGACCACGATTTCCCCGGCGTCGTTCATGATGGACGGGCCGCGCTGTATCAGGATGCGTTCAATGTCATGAGGTTCGATGGTGGCGAGGATTTCGTCCGCCGGGCCGCCCATGGGGTTGGCGTGCACTTCGTCGTAGGCCCGGGCCACGGCCTGGGCCTCACGAATGGCGGCCAAGCCGTCATCACTGGACCGGTACACCGTCGAGACGTCCACGGGTTCCCCTACGGCAAAGTCGGCCATGGCCTTCTCAGCCGCCCGAGCATGGACCTCCCTGTGCCGGGCAAGCAGGGAGTCCTTGAGCTTGGTTACGCGCCGTTGATGCAGCGAGTGCGCGCCCCAGCCGCCAAGGCCGCCGATGAGGCTGCCGAAAAAGATGTCCGTGGCCGCGTCCTGCCACCCGACCGCCTCCCCCCTGTCGGCCAGGTCCGGCAGGACGATGGCGTCCGCCGCTGCGGTCGAGACTGCCCCCTCGAGGGCTGCCGCTCCGACGCGCGCGCCCATGGTCCCACCTTTACCGGCCAGGCCGAGGGGAATGAAGTTGATGGGATCAGGCACGTTGCCAATGAGTTGGCCAACGAAGCCGGCCACGTTGCGGATGCCGTCCGGGGAGCGTTGGATGAGAGAGTCTCGGTATCGACGCTGGTCGAAAGCCTTGGCCATGTACTCCGCGCGCACACCGGTCATGTCGTCCCGGTATTCCATGCCCGGACGGTAAAACTTGGACGCCTCCCATTCCTCCTTGCCCATCACCGGGAGATTCCTGCGCTTCGCCTGATGCGCTCTGTACTGATCATATTGGGTTATGGGATCGTATGGGTTTCCGCCCCCCCAGAAATAACTTTTCGAGACACCATACTCAGCGCGCTCGGCCCGGGCGACCTTATCTTCATCGACCATCATGCGCGTTGTGGTGTAGTCGAACCCTTCGCGGACCTTAGCCCCCAAATATTCGCCAAAAGGAGTCTCTCGACGGTCAAAGCCGGAGAAGAGGTCAAGGTCCATTTCCTTCGTGAGCTCAGGAGTCAAGAAGCTCATGCTACCGCCCCCGCACGTTGTCCGGCTTCGAGGCTTCGCGGAACCTGAACGTGGTGCCGAGCGTCCAGAAGTCGATGTCGTCATAGCCGAGACGAAAATAATTGCCGCTCTTGAGGCGAACCGCCGCGCCGCTGCCACCAGTCCCGGCGTCGAGCGGGTTGAGCAGGACGAAGCCGTCGCCGTCCGGTGCGTTCACCCAGATGCCATGCTCGACAATGCTGCCGACACGCTCGTCAAAAGCCTCGGCGGGCATGCCCGCTTTCTCGAACTTATCCCGCTGGTACTCGAGCGACTCGCCAAGGGATGCGCGCTTGTTCTTCAAGGCGACCTCAAGGGCGGTCACATCGGGTACCTTCGACGGGGAAAAGTAAATTGCCGTGGTGTCATCAACGATGGACGCGAAGTGTTTGTCGAGCAGCTTGCCCGCTGTTGCCTTATCCCCGCTGATCTTCGCCGCACTGGTGAGCGTTTTTTCGACCTCGGCAACGAACCCTTGGAAACGGGCGTTGCCCGGCTGATTCCTGGCCACGGTTCGCAAGGCGCTCACGACGTCGCTATCCTCGAGCTCGTCGAGGGCTTCCGAAGTGGTCACGCCTGTTTCGGGGATGTCCGAAGGCTTGGCCGTCGCTGCGGTGATAAGCGTGCGCGCGTCGCCCTTGGCCATGGGGTTGTTCCAGAACATGGACGCGGCAATCTGGGCACTGGCCGGGACGCCGACTTGTTCCAGAACCGCGCCCCGATGAGTTCCGAACCCGTTCAACCTGGTCAGTATGTCCAGCTTGCCATTGGCGTCGGCCTCGTGCCAGGCGTCTTGATAAACGGCAGCTTCTTCCTTGGTGAGCACTTCCGGCTTGATGCGAATGCCCTTGCCAAGCTCTTTCTGCAATTCAAGGCGGCGCTCCGCCTGTCGCTCCTGGGGCATGTTCGAGTCAACCATGCTGGCCACGTAATCCGCCGGTGCCTTCTGGAAGGCTTGCATGCGCGCCTTGATCACCTTCTCGGCCTGGTCCTTTGCCCTGGCCTTGAGGGAAGCGTTTTCCGTAGAATCAACGGCAAGCTCCTTCTGAACATACTCCCATTGATCCATGAGCGGCATGTCCCCCCCCGCACGGATGACGGAATGGGCCTTCTCCGTGATCCTGCGCTTTTTGGCGATATCGGAGGCGTCCCCGGCCTTTCCTATGGCTCTAAGGCTATTTTCGATCCCGATCAGGGCTGAGTTATCGCCGGTTTCGAGATAATAGGCTTCCGCATCAGGGACACCGGACTTGATATCACTCGCCTTGCGGTCCGTTTTGGTCTTGATCTGTTTGCGTTGGGCCTTGGCCCGATCAAGAAACCTGGACTTGACCTTCGGGGCCACGGCCCACATGTCGTTTTGCAACTCTTTTTCCACGCGCTGCCAGTCCATGGCATAGGCGTTTTCAAGGGCCTGGTCGGTCAACCCCTCCTTGAAGGAGGACAGCTTCATAGCGGCCTCCTCCTGGGTCATGTAGCCCGCGTCAACGGCCTGGGTGAAGTGCCATTCTGCATCCTCGACCACCGGGCCAAGGTTGTAGGGGTTGCGCTGGGCGCGGCTTTCAAATCCCTTGAGCCCGGTGTTCCAGGTCTCCAAGGCCGCCCGTGTGGTCTCGCGGTGCTCGGTTTTCGTCCACCCTAGGTGCTCGCGCTCGTATTGCTCTTTCGCCCACTGCTGGAAGGCATGCGAAGACTGACCAAACTTCATCCCGCCGGAGATTTCCCCGAACGCGGATTCATGTTCGGATTCATAATCCTTGGTCACGCCCTCGGCCTGGGCCCCTCCACGCTTGATGGCATTTTCCTCGAAGACACGCATGTGCTCAGAATACTTGTTCTGAGCGTCCTGAAATTCCGCGTTTTCATCCCTGCGCTTGATCGAGTCACCAAGGTCGAAGAGGCTCCCGCCGATGTTGGAGACGGCATTGGCCAGCATATTAGAGGGGCTGAACCCATCGCTTTCTGGGATATATTTTTCCGTGATCGGATTAATTCGTGCCATGGCTAAAACCTGTCGATGATTTCGGATCCGCCCTTGAGGAGAGAAGCCCCCGCCCCGAGCGCGCCTGTTGATCTGAGAGCCCCGGCCCCAGCGTATCGGGACCTTGCCGAGTTCGCCCCGCCGTATCGGAGTGCCAGCGCATTCCGCTCGCCGGTGGCGGCGGAGTCTTCGAGCACGGCGAGGGGAGTGCCTTCCATCTGCACCCCACTTGCCCCGTATTGGGCACGCATGGCCCCAAGGCGACGCTCGTTCTCCTCGCGCTCGAGCTGTTCTGCCCGGATACCCTCCCGCCGCTTTTCCGCGGCCTCGGCTTCCAGCATGTCCGCCTGTGTCCCTGCCTGAGCAAGCGTGGAGCCAGCAGTCAGGAGCGTCCCGCCAGCCATAAAGGCATCACCAAGAGTGATGGTGGTGCCGGCGGTTGTAACTCCACCGGCTCCGGCGGCCATCCCTGCCGTGGTCCCGCCGATTGTGAATAGTTCTACTCCGCTCATATCTTCACCTTTGCGTAGAGGTATCGGTCGAGGCTGTTGGGGCCGCATTTCCTGCAAAGTCCCTCACGCTCGAACCCCATCCATTCAAGCCAGTTGATGCTCAATTCGTGTTCGGTGAGAACCAGTGTTTGCAGCCTCACGGCTCCGAACTCGTCAAAAGCCCGGTTGAGCCCCCAGAGAACGCCTTTTACGAACGAGAGCTTGTATTCCTCAATGAGAGGGCTGGTCAGGACGTAAACGTCTCCGACCTTGCCGCCAGGATGGAAAAGAACACCGGCACACCCGGCGATTTCTCCATCCTCACGCACCAGCGAGTAGGCAATCGGGGAGGAAGCCATCAGGCGGCCCAGGGCTTCCATGTCCGTATCCTTGAGGTCGTGAGCGTCAAGGGTACGGAGGTCGATATCGAGAGCGTCTTTCGCCATGAACGGGACAATTTGCGCTTTCATCATTCGTTAATCACCAGTTCGGGCACGACCATGAGCACGGTCATGGGGAGCGGTTGGTCCTGCACGATGGTCAAGATGCCGTCCCGATTCCAGCCCTTGGGGAAATTGACCACCTTGTCACCGGACCAGGCCCCGGCGGACTGGCCCATCGGCGTCGACGCCTTGCGGAAGTAGACGGGCTCCAAATGCTCCTCGTTCGGCCCGACCTTGCCGCCCAGGGTGTTGTGGAACCGCACGGCAACCTTCGTGATCCGCTTTTGCTTGGTCTGGGACGTGCCACGTTGGCTACCTCCCTCAAGGCGCAACGGCTGGAGCGTGGAGGTATACGGAAGCCCGATATGGACCTTGTGCGCCGATCTGCTCAGAGAGAAGGTGCCGTCCTGAGCAATGAGTACGTCGGAGTGGACAGCGCCGTCGGCCAGGACTGCAACAGTCTCGCCCGCGAGATGATCGGCCCCGTTGAAATCCTTGGCGGGGGTCTCGCTGTCGTAGCTGATCCCGCAATCCACGAAAAAGGCGTCGGTGATGTCGCCGGAGAAGTTCTTCTCAAGCAGCTCAACGAAGCGCCTGGTTTCCCCGTTGATCGTCCGGTTGACGATGCACCATACTTCGGTCCGGTCCGGGCCGTGGATGGTGGCCACGTCCTCGAATATCCCTCGGGTCGTTTGCCGGTGCCAAGCAACAACCTCATGGTCCCGGGCATAGGTCAGGCTACAAAGTGTCCCGTCGTTGCGCACGACGTAGACAATGGGCTCCGGCTTGGTGGCAAAGGCCATCCGAGTCAGGCTGAACACCGTGCCGTTGTCCTCATCCCGACCGATATGCCGGGCCAGGAGGGTCAGGTCCGGGGCCTCAAAGGCGTCGGACTCGAAGGCGTAGGCCATTTCGTGGAGGCTCTGGCTGTAGTTGTCCACGAACAGCGCGGCATTCTTGGTCTTGATCGGGCGCACCCCGGAACTGCCTATGGTGGTCCAAGAATCGGCCTTGACGTTCGTGGGAGTCAGGACTTCGGAGGCGTAAGCCCCCGCACTGATGGTCCACTCCGCACCCTCGGTCATGATCCTCAGCTTTTTGCCGGAGACCAGCCCATTGATTCCATCCATATGCTCGGAATCCAGCGTGTACTTCATGGCTTGATCATCGTTAGTTCCGATGGTCAGGTCGAAGAAATCGCCCGCCGACTGGGAAAGCCATACAGCCCCTGGCTCTGTGGGGATTCCACCCACCACAAGGCGCTGCTGGTAAAACCCGATTGTGCTGGGGTAATTACTGTCCCCCCACTCTTCCGGTTGCTCAGTCCACTCGATATCCGAAATTGCCCAGTCATTATGATCGGTGCGGACCAGTTTACGGGGCGGATGATTAGGGTGACACAGGAGCACCGTGTCGGCGCTCTGGGCATAACGGAGGTTCATGAGCTCGCCTTCGGCGTAATCATGGGCCAGCTCGTAGACCTCACCATCAAGCAACACCTGGCCTCGGCCATAGTAGAACCTAAAATAGTGGTGCCCCACTTCGATCATATAGGTCTGGTTGACGCTGAACTCGAAGGGGATGAGCCCGGCGACCCGGCTCGAATCCTTGACCTCCGCGATCATGCGGAACCCTGACCGGCGATGCGCGCCGCCGTGAGGGAACGAAGTGAAGTTCTCGAGGATTTCGCACCCGTTGTAATACTTGGACAGGTCCACGCGACCGTCCAGGAGGTAACGCATTTCTCCGCCGGTGAAGTTGGTCAGGGCCGGGGTAGCAATGCTCATCGTCCCCTCCCGTGCTTCGCGGCGAGCCAGGACGTGGGCGTCACGGACTCGGGCACACCCTCGCGTGCATCCACGCCGCGCGCTTCGGAAAGTTTTTGCGTGTAGACGTCCCAGTATGCTTGCGCCAGTGACGTCGAGCCGGAGAGCGGATAGGCCAGCGCTGCCGACATCCGGGCAGAGAGGGCTTCGTCGAGAAGAGCGTCGTACTTCTTCGGGTCCGTCTCGCGTCGCACGTAAGAAATGAAGATCGGGGCATCCTCGTTGCAAAGGATGATGCCGCCTTGGATTTCCCAGTCATTGATGTCCTGGCCGCCACCGTCAACGACTTTGACGATCCTGAGAAAATCAGTGGGCAGGTTGTACTTGAACTCCCACTTCCACAATGGGGCCGCTGCGCCAGCGGCAAGCTCGGCCTGGGTCATAGCGCAATTCCAGGGGTGCGCTCGGAGCACGGCGTCGCGCACAGCGGGCCAACGCTGATTGCAGAGCCCGGCGGCCTTGCTTTCGTCGCCCAAGGACATGATGACGTCCTCGCCAAGATCAAGCAGGGCGTTGTTGCAGATTTCGATTACACTTGTGGCCATGATTTCCTCCATGCGGAGGGGGGCAAGGAAGAGGCCCCCCTCCTTGGCGTTAACTAGGAGCCGTTAACTACGGTGACGGTTCCGACGGTGTTCGTGGCGACCATGATGTCCACGGCCGCAGCGTTGTCGGCCCCGGAACAAGCGATGATCACGTCGCCGGTGTCGAGGTTATAGTCCGCGACGGCAACGTCGAAGTAGCCGCCAGCGGCGATGGTCGCGAGGTCGTCGGAGGTCCGGTAAAGGAACAACTGCTGACCGGGGACGCCGCCCATGAGGCGCATGTCTTCGGATTTGTACATGGGTTAATCCTCCTTCTCGGGACCGTGGCCCGCGAGCTTATAGAGTTCCCCGAGCATGGGGATGTTCTTGCCTTCCTCCTCCTGCCGCTCCATGTCGGCAATGAAGAGATCCAGGACGGCCTTGATGGTGTCGCCCTGTTCGTTGACCTTCTTGGTCAGGGATTCAACGGTCTCTTTGCTCATTGTCCCCTCCCGGTTAGGCGGCGATTTCGGCGTCGTCGTCGCATTCGATGGTCACGATACCGTCGGAGTCGATGAGAGTGGCCCCGGCGGAGATCATGTGGTCCACCAGATGGGCGGCCTTCTCAGGTACCCAGTCCACGAACGCTTTGACTTCGCTGCCCTCGGCCAGGCCCAGGGCGGTCTTGTGGTAGATGTGGCAAAGGCGGTTGCCGGAATCGAGGGTCAAACCAGTGTGGAACATCCACGTGATGCCCAGCCAGGTCTTGGACTCGGTGCCCTTGAGCCAGGGGTAGAAGTCGCCAGCATAGTCGGAGTTCTTGAACTCTTCGATGTTGAGCAGTTCGTTCCACTGGTGCGGGCCGACCAGACCGAAGACGTTGCCATCGAAGGCCACATCGTTGCCGGTGAGGACTTCGAAAGCGGAGAGAATCTTCGTCTTGGTCAGACCCTTGGTGCCGTGCGGGATGACGTTGACGGCGTTGCCGTCCATCTTGCCGATGACGATTTCATCGACCTTGCGCCCGAGGGCCCAGGCCCCGGCATCAACCGCCGTGGTGCGCTCGTTGTTCTCGCCGTTGGGACCGGCCTTGAGTACGTCGAGGTTGTCGTAATACTCGGCGGCGTACCAGTCGGAGAGAATGGCCTTTTCGTTGCCTTTGGCCAGGTCCATCAGCGGCACGTTGCCATGACGAGTTTTCTTGCCCGCCTTACCCTTGCCGGAAGTCTTGAAGACGTACTCGCTCCCGGTCACGCCCGTCGCCAGGCGGATGGTATTGCGAATCTTCGAGCCCTTCTGCTGATACGCGACATGCACGTCGGTCGCATAATCGGTCTCGAAATGGTTGGTGATCTGGGTGCTCATTGCCTTGTTTCCTCCTGATTATTGGTTTTGCTCGGGTGTCCCGTGCTTCGGAGGGTGTCCCTACGGGGCCTCTTTGGGTTGGGGCCGATTGGGTCCTACTTCAACGGCTGCCGCCCCCCGGGCTTGTCGCCGGGGAACCAGGTCTTGAGGATGCCGTCCACCTTGGCCCGGGCATCCCTGTCGCCGTCCTGATATTCCTTCGAGCTCTTGATCCGCACGATCTCGGCCCGCGCCTCGGCCTGGGAAGCGAAGGAGCCCTCCGCACCAGCGGGCGGGGGTGTCCTGATTCCGGCCTCCCTGGGCATGTGCGGACCGGCCAGGGCGGCCACGGCCAGGAAGTCCGGGTCGTCTGCCATCCCCTTCTTCTCGAGGCGGGTGAGAAGGTCGGCGTCCACGGTGTCCAGGTGATCCGCGAACAGCTTGGCGTTGCCAAAGAACTCGTTGGGGTCCTTGCCGCCCTTCTCGATCTCCGCCTTGATGGCCTTGGCGGTCTCGGTGCGCTTCTCGTTTTTCTGGGTCTCTGTGAGCTCAGCGGTTGCCTGAGCGTCCCCGACAAAAGCGGGCATCATGTCCTGATAGAGCCCGGCCATCTGTTCGCTGGTAAGGCCGTACTTGAGCCCGGCGGCCTTGTAGGCGTCATTGAACTCGCCCTTAATCTCAAAGCCTTCGGGGACCTCCACTTCGGGTAGTTCGTAGCCTTCGGCCTTCTCCGGAACGCCCATGGCCTTCCGGTATTCGACATCGAACGTGGCGCGCTCTTCGTCGGTCGCGTCCTCACCGGGTACCTTGAGGCCGTCCACCTGGACGATCTCCTTTTTCCCGACAGCCTCCGACATGTTGTCGATGCCGCCCCAGAAGGCTGCGGGGTCATCGCCGTACTTGGTCGCCCAGCTCTTCCCGCGGTGTTCTTCGGGGATGAAGTCGAGCCCGCCGCCCTCGGGGGGCGTTTCCGGCTGGGCCGGGGCCTGTTGTCCGTTGTCGAGGGTGGGGGTGGTACTTTCATCGCTCATCGCTTATCCCTCCTGGATAAAGTGGTTGTGGTCCTGCATCTGGTGGATGTGCAGGACCAGGGAGCGGCGGCCTTCGTTGAACTCGGTCCGTCCGCGATCGGTTGAAAACGTGCAGCGCAGGAAGCACCCGCGCTTTTCCAAGTCCGCAAGGACGGTCTTGCCGTCCTCGGTCTCGAACACGCGCTTGTAGGCGCGGTGGAGTTCTATAGGGTCGTCGGGCTGTATCTTCATTGCTGCCCTCCTCCGGTAGGTTTGCCCAGCAAGGCGGTCATGGCGTTATCTCCGCCCATGTCGGCCTGACTAGCTGTTTTGGCGATGTTGGCCATCTCCCCGGCCCGATCCAGCTCGCGCTGGGCCTGGGCGTCCTTGACCCTCTGTTGGCGGTTCGCATCCCTGTCTTTCTCGGGTCGGAGGTAGTCGGCAGGGGTGCCGAAAAGCTCGGTAACGTGACGTGCGATCCGGTCGGTATCGAAGTTGTCCATGATGCCAAATGGGTCGCCCTCACCCACCAGCGGAGCCAGGTACTCCATGCTCTGGCCCAGGGTCTGGGCTTCGTATTGCTTTTGCGCGCGAGCAATCGGGGACGTGTACCGGACGGCAAAGTCGCTGATGTCCATGCCATCGGGCAGCTTGGGCAGGGCCCCGGCCCGGTCCATGAGGGCGAAAACACGCCGGATAAGCGGGGTGAGGAACTCGGTCTGGAACCGCCCGAGCACTGGGCCCAGGACCCGCATTTTCTCGGATTGCCGGATGAGGGCTTCCGTTGCCGTCATCTGCGGGCCTTCCGGCGTGATCTGGTCGTTCATGAAGATGCGGCGGATGGACTCGCGCCGTTGCTCCATCATGGCCTCCGTTGCCCCAAGGTCCACGTTGACGGGCAGGGCCTCAATGCGGTCCGAGGACCCGGCGCGGTAATAGGACAACCCGCCGGGACCGGAGCGGACAGGGCCGAGGAAACCGTCGTCGGGCACCATGAGCGGCGGGTCGCTCATCTTCTCGGCGGCCATGAGCGCCGTGCGCGCCATAGCGTTCAGGACACGCACGTCGGACAGCGCCGTCAGCCCGGGGCCGCGCCCGTAGATTTCGCCGGACGCCTTGGCCCAACGCGGGACCATGTAGGGCAGTTCCATAAAGCCGCCCTCTTCCAGAATGTGCTTGGTCTGCGTTTCGAGGTAGATGCTCTCGAGGGGAAAATCCTTGTCGCTCTTGCCGTTGGGGTCGCGTTTCTTCCTCGGGTAAACCGCATGGAGAATGCCGACCTTCTCTTCGGGTTTCTCTTCCGCCTTGTCGCGAAGATCCTGGGAGCACTTGGTCCCCCATTCCTGGATTGCCTGGCGTCTGGTGAGCTCGTATTTCCTGAAAACGGTGTCCGCCCTGCCCTGGGCTGATTCGGAAATGAATATCTCGCCAAGGGGGCGGGTTGAGAAGCGGACGATGGTGTCCGGGTCGCTCTCCACGTACATGTTTCCGGTCCCGAACAGGGGGCAGTCAAGATAGAGCTCGTGGACGCTCGTTTGGAAGCCGGTGTCCTCGGAGTTGAACCGCCCGAGCATGGCCTCCCTGGCCTCCGTGGTGTAGGCGCGGACGTCCTTGGAGTCGGCCTTCTCCTTCCGCATGCACGCGATGTCGAACCACGGCATGGCCGGGTTTGTCAGGATGCCGCCGACAGCACTAGCCAGGAGCTCTAGCGCGTGCATGGGCGTGGAGTCGTAGATATGCTCATCGCGCGGCTTCGCCTTAAGTCCGGCACCGGAAAAGCTGTCCTTGCGTGGCATAATGTAGTCCGCCAGTTCCTGCCAGGTCGGAACCCAGTCGGTACGGTTGGCGTCCAGTTCTTTGAACCGGGTAAGGAGTTTTTCGGCCCGTTCGGTCTTGTCCATGGGCTATTCCCCCAGTTTGTTCTTGAGCCCGGACCGGAGTAAGGACTGGCTCGTCTCGGCATCACCGGTGAGCCCCTGGCCGCCAGTCGTCAGTAACGAGGACCGCCCCGCCGCGTTCGCCGCGATACGCTGCTTTTTCTTTGCCTCGGCCTCCGCCGCCGATGTGTCCTTCGGGGTGTCAACCGACGGGGCCCCACCACCAAAAATAGAACTGACTACTCCGCCCATGTTTATCTCCTTGCAAACGGGTTGAAATCGTTGACGGCCTGAGAGGGCCGAGGCCTTGCGTCACGGGGACGGAAACCTACCGCGAAATAGCGAAAGGCGTCCGTGGCGTGACTGGTCCAGTCGTGCAGTGGTTTCGGGCTGAAAAGCCCGGTCATGTCGTTGAAACTCCGCCGGTAATGGCGCAACGCCTCGATCCCGGGGCCGCACTTCCGCCGGTCGAACCAGCAAGCGGGAAGCATGGTGCGCACGGCGTTGATGCCGTCTTGGATCGGGATGTTGGCGGCGATGTCGAACCGGATGCCGAGGGAACGGGCCACTTCCAGACGAGACTTGCCGGTGCCGAGTTCGCGCACGCGGATGTCATGCGGCGCGATGTGGGTGCCGTAGGTGTAGCCCCTGTCCTTGAGCACCTGGGCATAGTGGTCGAGCCCTTCGCCGTCGGCCTCGTAGAAGTCGATGACCGCGAACGCGCCCCCGGGCCGGGCCTGGATAAACCAGATTGACGTCGAATCGGACATGCCCAAATCCCAGGCCGTATGCACCGGCAAACTCGGATCGTAGGGAACATCGGTGATCCGGTTGTCCCGGTCCGCGTCTTCCATGAGCCCGGCGAAGTACGCGCCTCGGATGGCCGCCGAGAAGGAACACTCGAACTCCTGTTCGTACTCCTCCGGCGACATCTCGCGCCGGGCGATGTCGAGAGCCTTGGGGGTGAGGATGCCGGTCTCGGACGCCTTGTACATATAGCGGCCCCAGAGTTCGGGGTCGCCTCCGGCCTTCTCCCAGACCTCATACAGTGCGTTTTTGCCCATGGGCGTCCCGATGAACAGAGCTTCGCCATCGTTGGCCAGGAGCATGGGGAGGACGATTTCGGACCACACCCGGTAAGGCATTTGCGCGACCTCATCAAAAACGACGTCGCACAGGTTCAGGCCGCGCAGCTTGTCCGGGTCCTCCGCGCCGTAGAGCGAATACCGGGCACCGTTGGAAAAGTTGATGCAAAGCTCGGACTCGGACGGGACGCCGCCCAGGGGACGGGAGATGTACTTGGCATAGTCCCACGCCACGGCCTTGGCCTGGCGGTACAGCGGGGCGAGATAGGCCGCGCGATGATTGGTCCTCTTGGTCTTGGTGCACTTGCTCACCTGGCGGGACACGGAAAGCACCGTCTTCCCGAACCGGCGGTGACACACAAGCGTGTTGAAAGGCCGACGCTCAAGGGCGACGTGCGCTTCCATCTGCTGGGGGCGGAGCCTGAAACGAATGCGATTCCTCATGGCCTACTCCGCAAAAAGTTCCAGGACCAAAGGCGCGTCCTTGTCCCCGGCCAGGACTTGCTTGGCATACTGGGGGTTCAGCTTCTTCATGCGAAACATAAGCAGAGTGTCGGAGTACTCCCGGATGAACCCGCACGGCTTGCCCTTGTGAAACACGGCCTTGCACGTCCCTTTCATGGCGCGCCGGTCGGCCTCCTTCTCCATGGCCTCGAGTAGGACACACTCCCCCACCTTCTGGGCCTCATCCCATTCGGTGCGGAAGTCTTCGTCTTTGGCCCGGAGCTCGTAGAGCCTGGACGTAGAAAAGGAAACCGCCTTGGCCGCCTTGGTGACGGTCCCGGTCTCGCGCAGGGCGTCCAGGAAGGCCGCCCTTTTTTTCTTTGTCCACTTTGTCCGGTTCGCCATCACTTGAACATCCCGTAGGCGATCCTGATGACAACGCCGACCAACACAGTCACAGTGCCCCAGGCCATGCGCTCCAACGTTTTGATCTTCTCAGCGTGCGTCGCACACGACCGCGCCGTGTTGATTTGCTGAATGTCCCCCTGAACCGCCTTGACCCGCTCGTCGATGCGGATCAGCAATTCCCGGAACTCCTCATGAGACTCCGGGCTCACTTGGTCGCCCCTTTGAGCTTCTCGCCGGTCCGCAACGCGCCCATGCCGAGCATCCCGAAAATCAGTTCCCAGAGCACGCCGTCCAGAGTGGGCAATGCCGGAGCGTCCGGCATCCACACGGCCAAACCCCACGCCGCGAAGGGGCGCACGATGTACTGGTAGGCGAGGGCAGCCGCGCACACCCAGCCGATGGCCGGACGCCAGCCAGCCACGAAGATGGACCGATGCGCCGCTTCGACCTTGTTGATCTCGCGTTGGTCCTTGGTCTCGGCAATGGTCGCGTCGAGCACTGCCTTGCGGTACTCGGCCTCGGCCTTGGCCCGCTGGTTGGGATCGGGGATCAGGTTGAGCACTTTGTCCACTGCGGACCCGATGATGGGCAGGAAAGAAAGCAAGCCCATGCCCTACACCCCGCTCACGTCAACGACGCGAAGCCGGAAGCTGTCGCCGCCCGCCTCGCTGAAAAAATCGTCGCACGTCTTGGACGAGGTCAGGACCGCGCGCTCACCGTTGAGCGTCCCGTACTGACGGCCCAGCATCACGCATCCATGGGTGTCCCGCCGGATGTTGCCCGGGTGGAAGAGAATATTGGTGCGGCCCGGAACGTCCACTATCTCGTAGACGTGGCCGAAGTGAGGCGAGTTAACCGGCTTGCACAGGTAGACCCCTTCGGGGATGCATGAAATATCCCTGGCGTTGCCGTTGTCGGGCGGCTCGAGGGTGACGCAAAAGGCCCTGCCGTCGAGGGACAGGACGCCGAAGGTCCCGACGTCGGACTTTTCCAGGCGGTGGATGGTGGCTTGTTCGATCATCGGGGTACGCTCCTTTGATTGCAAAGAGCGTAACCCCGGGTTTTACGATTTCTGACGATCCTGGCTCAAACCGACACGATTCGGGTTAAATCCGGCATGATCCGGTATTGACAAGGTTTTTCAGGAGACCTTTTCCCCGGTCTTGCGCCGGTACTTCTCGGCTTGCTCCCTTGCCCATTCCCTGAGGTCGTCCGGGTGGGCTTTCCAGGGGCCTTTTTTGGTCCTCTTCCAGGCGGGTAACTCCTCTTGCGCGACCAGGTTGCCGATGTTGTCCCGGCTCTCTCCGATAAGTTCGCAAATGCGGTCCGCCCCGCTGATGAGAAAATCGTCCCTCACGCGGCCCTCCTGTATCCGCCCTGCATGTACCGCTCGGTCACGGCACGGGCCTCCGGGTATGAGTAGCAGACGAAGACGGCGAACCCCTGGGCCGCAAGCTGTCCATGCCACCACGTTTGGTTTTCGCTCGGCTTGTTGCCCTTGACCTTGAGTTCGATATACAGGCCATGGAACCCGCCGGACGCAACCGGGAGCATCATGTCGGGCACCCCGGACTTGACGCCCTCGGCCCGGAGCTTGACCGCGACGCGGATGTCCCGGTCCCCGCCGTTGGGGATGGCGTGGAAAAGGATGAGCTCGGGCCACTTGGCCAGCGTGTTCGGCTTCCCCGTCCAGTCGAAGAACCGTTTTTGCTCCTGGTGCTCGAAATCACGCGACTTACTCCGCTTCCTCACTTTGTCCTCCTGCTCTTACGCCACCAGTCCCGGACCGTTTCCAGCCAGGGACAGGCCGTCATGTATTTCGTCTTCCTGGGCTTGTCCTCGGACTTGTCCCAGCACTGGCCGCCCCAACACTCCCCGTCGCCTGGGGCCAGGCACGGTAGAAGATGGCGCGCGCTCTTCACGTCGCACGGTTTTTCCGGCTTGCTCATGCCGCCGCCTTGTCTTGGCGTATCCCGTTGTAGTGTTTTATAAATTCTTCTTTGATGCCCTTCATGTCCCACTTGTTCGCCACGCCGATGCGCTCATAGCCTCCAAGGCGATAGATCACGACCACATGAGCCTTCTCGTCCGCTGCCTTGGCCGTCTCCGGCCCGAACCGCAACGCGGCCAGCACGGTATTCCATGCCGCTTCCGCTCCGCTGCCGCCCTGCTGGTCCTGCCCCGGGGCCTCGAGGAACGCTTCCCGGATGTTCTGGAACTTGGTCAGTCCGTTCGTCTTGGATGGTTGCCGGAGCTTGGCCAGGGAACGGGCGTTCTTTGACCAGAACTCATCCTTGACCGCCCAGCGCATGGATTCCTTGATCTCTTCCAGCGTGAACCCGTCGAGCCGGATGAGCTTGTCCACGACGTCCACCGCTTCCACAAGCAGCTTGTCCGTGATCTTGGGGGCACCCTTGGGAAATTGCTTCAAGGCAAACTGCTGGAAGGCGTTCGCAAACTCGAAGAGTTGGCGCTTGTTTTTAAGAATGTCTTTTCTTATGTCTTTTGTGGTCCCCTTTTTGGGGGACACCTTTGTCCCCTTTTTGGGGGACACTTTGTCCCCTATTTGGGGGGCACTTCGACCACTGTCCCCTTTTTGGGGGACACTTTGCCATTGGGAAAAGTCCTTGTTTATCCCGATGTTGAGTGGCTTGTTGTCCCCTTTTTGGGGGACAGCCAGGAGCACCTTTTTCCCGGCCAGCGATTTGACCAGCCCGGCCACTTTCTTCCGGGGAATCCCAGTATCTTCGGCAAGTTGGCTGTAGGCGATGTCGTCAGATTTTCGGTTGTACCCGTAGGTGCGCCGGAAGATCGCCCAAACGATTTGACCCTCCTGTCCGGGGAGTCGAAACCGCGCCAAGGCCTCCACGATGGAGTTGGCGATCTTGAGGTATCCGTCTTCAAGCTGGGGCGAGGTCATGGCCTAGGCCACCTCCATGGGCAGGGACGCCTGGCCCCTGACCTTTTTGAGCTCGGCCCGGAGCCGGGCAATTTCCTTCTGTGCTTCGCCCAAATCGTACTTGGCCACCTTGGCGTCCCTCACGGCCCACTCCTCGCGACGCAAGGCGGCATTGAGTTGGACTTCCAGGCGCTCGGCCTTCCGCTTGTAGGATGTGCGCGGCAATAATTCCTGCATGGCGTTCCCCCTATCCGGCTTTCTTCATGATCTTGAGCCGCCGGAAGGCGACCAAGTTTTCCTCTAGTTCCTGAATGGCCAGGGCCGTGACCTCTTCCGCCCGCTCCAAGGTCGTATTCCCCACGTCGAGTAATACGCGCTGGCACCGGGCCACGGCCTGGATATCGTCGTTGAGCTCTTCGGCCAGGGTCGGCTTGTCCGGGCTCACCCCGTCCATGGGGGTGAGCCGGTAGTTCATGCGGACCGCTAGATACCGGAGGGGCGAGACGTCGCCACATTGCTCCATCAGCGGGAGCACCATGTCCGCGCCCAGCTTCGCCCCTTCGTCGTAGGGGTTGAGCTCTCGCATCATGGTCTTGTATGGACGGCGGCAGTTCTCCGCGAGGACTCGGACAGGACGCTTGTTGTTGAGCACCATGTCTTGCATGAGCTCGAGGAAGGAGTCGGCCATTAGATTTCCTCCGCAAAAGGATAATTGCTTCTCAACCGTCGCGCGCGTGTCATGGGCTCATGAATCTTCGAATGAGCATCCATTTCAGGCGCAAGCCGGACGGGTCGCACCTGGCAACGGTCGTGATGGTAGCCGGGAACATGGTGCGCTTTTTCCGAACCGTGTTGGCCGAAGGTGTGGACCCGTATGCGGCCTACGGCGATGTCGCCGCGTCGGCGCTGGACTACCTGAACGCCAAGGGCGCGCCCGATCCCGGTCCGCCGCCCAAAGAAAAGCCAGCCGGGCGGCTGGTAATGCTCCGGGCGGCCCTGCCGATGGAGTAAACGCGACACTAGGCCGCGTCCTTCTTTAGCATGGCGGGGGGGCTCTGGTTGTCATAGAGCGCTGGGCAAAGCTCCGGGAGGGGGATGCCAAGAGAAAGGTGGTACCTAAGAGCGGCACCCTCGGGGATGTTGGCGGCATGGCAATGTTTGTAGACGGTGCCTCGCAGATACCCGGCCTTCTCGCCCATGGCCTCATAGGTCAACTCATTTTCGGTGCGGTATTTTTCGAGTGCATTCATGCCGCAATGTTTCCACACGAATACACATTGTGTCAACAACTGCTCTACCGTGAAAACTACGAAGCGAGTACAGGAAGATATATGAGTAAAAGCAAGTGGCACGAACGCTCCTCTCTCGTTTGGGACAAGATATTGGAATCCATGCGGGAACTTGAACGTTCAGGGGAATCAAAATCATCGATTGCGCGTCTCATGGGCGTGGGTCGCGCCACGGTCGGCAACTGGCTTGAGGGGGTACGACGCGGTGAGCGGGTATCATTCCCCGACATGCTTCACTATGCGGAGACCCTCCGCATAGATTTGGCCGAATTGCTCGGATTCCAGCCGCAAAAGTCCTCACGGGAAGTTTGCTTTGTCGCCCCAAAACGCTTGAGCGCAGCAAGCGCGGATACCCCCATCCCCGAGGACTACATTGCCGTCCCCCTGGCCGAGGGCGAAGTTGCCGCCGGACGGGGAATGGTCCCCCAGGATGAAATTCAATCTTGGGTCCTGGTCTGGAAAAACCACGACGCCGTGCGGTTCCGCACCAACCTCATCGCCGTGGAGATCGGCAAGGGGCAAAACTCCATGGTCCCCACCCTGCACCCCCAGGACATCCTCCTGGTGGACCGGGACGACTTCAAGGATCACTTCGCCCCGCCCGGCAACATATTTCTGGTTCGCGAGCCCGATAGCTCCGTGACAGTCAAGCGCGTCACCGTCAAACCGCGCAACGGCGACGTGATGATTACCTACTACTCGGACAATGCCGTGGAACATCCGCCAATGAGCTGGTCCCTGTCCGAAGACTATGAGGGAGAGATTTCAAGGGCCGTGATTGGCCGTGTTGTATGGGCATGGAGTGACATGAGCAGAAAATAGACGGGAGGAAATCATGAAGAGACTGTTTTGTTTTCTGGCCTTGGCCGCCATGGTGGCTCTGGCCGGTTGTGCCAGTATTATATCAGACACCGAATCCACGACCTACGTGGAAACAATCCCCGAAAAATGCCGATGCACCTTGCACGGGCAGGATTTTCAGAGGGTGATCATCACGCCGGGTAGCATCAATCTACCGGCAGAGGCGGCCCCTCTCACCGTCATGTGTGAGGCCGACAATTACCAAACGACAAGTGTTGTGATGGACACTAAAATGGACGGCTGGGTTTTCGGGAATATCCTTTTTGGTGGAGTCATTGGGGCCGTTGTCGATGCCGGGCGAGGTGCTGGCCAGAAGTACCCGCCGAAATTGACTGTCCAATTGGACCCTGTGTACTTCGCCTCGGAAATGAAACGTGACGACTACTATGCGATGCGGGTGAAAGTCGCCAAGGATCAGTTTGAGGCGGAAAGAAAGCGCATAGAGCGAAGGTATAAGCAGGACTCGCAACGGTCCGCCAGGGAACGAAAGCTAGACGCCTTGGACATAGAGGAAAGCGAAGTGCTAGTCCGACTGGAAACAAATCGGATAAATTCTATCATAGGCACCCCGCCGCCACTGCAAGAATTGGCCGAACACACCACCGCCTCGCAATAGCTGGAGAAAATTGAATTGGCCCGCCTATCCCCGGCGGGCTTTTTTGGGGCCCCGTTGTATCCGTGCGGAAACTTTTGTTGACACACTGTTTCCGTGCGGATACATTGTTTTCAACGACGCACGGGAATCACCCCGGAAACGGCGCGGCCACGGCCCGCCAAGTAGGGGACACCGCCGAGCGAAGGGACCGCCGGAAGTACCGCAACAGCAAGGCCGCTTAGATGAGGTCACGCCACGGGAGGGAAAGGCGGACGACAAGAGGAAGAACAGGGAAACGACAGGGAAAGAGAGACAAGCATGTTGGTCGATACCAAGAAACTCCACACCGTCAAGACCGCCCCCCAGGGCCCGGCCTACTCCCCCAGCGACTACGAACGCGCCCCCGAGGTCTACGTCTTCCGCATGACCTGGGACGGCGAGGACCGGGGCGACATGATGAACTATGCCGACGTGCTCGAGTTTGTCATGGAGCTCGATGGCGACGAAGACGCGACCGAAGAGGACGTCCGCCAGTGGCTCGACTCGGGCCGGGCCATCCGCTTCGGGACCGATGAGGAGTGGTACAGGGTCGCCCCCCTCGAGTACCCGCAGAAGCTCGACTACTTCGGGGAACTGGTGCCCGAGGATGAGCCTTTCTACCCCGACCGCGAACGCGCCACCGGGCCAACCGGCAGCGGTTTTCCGTACACCTGGAAAATTTAGAGCAGACACCTCCATCACACCTTGTAACCCGGGGGGAGCGATCCCCCCGGCCCAGGAGGAACCACCATGGACGAAGCATTGACCATGCCCAGGAAGCGGACACGGATTTCCACCGGCGAAGCCCGTTGCCACGTCTGCGAGAAGAGCATCCCCCGCGGCACGGAGTTCATCACCCTTCACGGCTGGGACTGGTGCCAGGGATGCTTGAAGAAGCGCGAAGACTGGAAGGCGTGTGGTGTCGTCCTGACCGCCGTCGCGGTCGCCCTCCTCCTGCTCATAAACAGCATATCGGGGTAGCAGCCATGAACACGCACACCGAATCCGACGACAGGGAATTTTTCGACGGACTCAGCGAAGAAGAACAGGCCGAGTACAGAGCCAGAACGAGAGGAAATCAAGATGTTTAAGAGAGCAGAAAGGAAGAAGGCAAAGTTGCGCCTTGCCCTCTGCGGGCCGAGCGGAAGCGGAAAAACCTATTCCGCCTTGAAAATCGCCATGGGCATCGGCGGGCGTATAGCGCTCATTGACTCCGAGAACGGAAGCGGTGAGCTCTACGCGCACCTTTGCGAATACGATGTATGCCCCATCGGGCCGCCGTTCACCCCCTCAAAGTATGTCGATGCCATCCACGAAGCCGAACGGCTCGGCTACGACATCATCATAATCGACAGCCTCACCCATGCGTGGGCAGGTTCCGGCGGCATCCTTGAGGAGGTGGACAACCGAAAGGCCATGTCCAACAACCCGAATGGCTTTTCGGCCTGGCGGACCGTTACTCCCATGCACAACCAATTTGTGGACGCGATGCTCCAATCTCCGACCCACGTTATCGCCACCATGCGCTCAAAAACCGCATACGAAATGCAGAAGGACCCGAGAACGGGCAAGTTGAAACCCGTAAAGATTGGCTTGCAGCCGGTGCAACGCGAGGGGCTCGACTTCGAGTTTACGGTCGTCCTGGACATCAGCCAAGAGAAGCATGTCGCGTCCGCCAGTAAAGACCGCACGTCCCTTTTCGACGGCTCCCCGTTCATCCCGAACGAAGACACCGGCAAGACCCTCATTTCCTGGCTCGAGGACGGCATCGACCCGGACGAAGCCATGGTCAAAGAGGCTTCGGACCTCATCAGCGCATGCACGACCGTCACCGGCCTCCGTGGCGTGTGGCAGTGCGAGGGCAAACGGTGGCAGAGCCGCCCCACGGCCTTCGCCCAAATCTCAAAGCTGGTGGCGGCCAAAGACGCCGAGCTCAAAGCCCAGGACCAGGGCCAGGACAACGGCGTCCCCGACATGCCCACGGAGTACGACCAGCAGCCCGGCCAGCCCCGCGACGAGTTCGAGCCCGGCGCGGGCGGCATGGGCGACCCCATGCCCAGCGAGGAGCGCGGCCAGGGGCAGAGCCAGCCCGCCGAGGCCGAGCCCCTGAGCGACGCCCAGCGCAAGGCCATCATGGCGTACTTTTCCAAGTGCGGCATGGCCTACACCAGCCACAAGGAAGACGTCTTGAACAACTTGGCCAACTTCTTCCAGTTGGACCAACCCTTCACATCCATCAAGGACCTCACCAAGGACATGGCCTCTCAATTCATCGACACGATTAACCAGGAGGCCGCATAGCCATGGCCGGAAGCATGAACAAAGTAATCGTGATCGGTCGCGTGGGCCAGGACCCGAAACTCTCTTACACGCCCAGCGGCCAGGCTGTGGCCAACCTCTCCGTGGCCACGGACGAAGGATACCGCGACCGGCAGACCGGCCAAAAGGTCGAGCGCACCGAATGGCACCGCGTGGTGGCATGGCGGCAACAGGCCGAGTTCATCGGCAACTACATCACCAAGGGCCGCTTGGTCTTGGTCGAAGGCAAGCTCCAAACCCGCAAATGGCAGGGGCAGGATGGCCAGGACCGATACACCACGGAGATCGTTGCCGACAACGTGCAGGGCCTGGACCGGGCCCCGGACCACGGCCAGGGCGGCCAGTACCAGCAACAGGGCGGCCAGTACCAGCAACAGGGCGGCCAGTACCAGCAACAGGGCGGCCAGTACCGGCAGCCCCAGCAGCATCAGCAGCATCAGCCGTCCCAGCGCCAGCCCCAGCAGCCCGAAGAAGACTTGGGCCCCGCCTTCCCGTCCGAAGCCAGCGGCATGGATGACGTGCCCTTTTAAAATCTCAGGAGGAAACCATGCAGGATTTGAAACTCAAGACCCAGTTACCCGCCATCAGCTTCGACTTTGACGGCTTGAAGAAGTGGGCCGAAGACATCGCCGCCCAATATACCGACGTTGTTGTCCGCGAGGAAGACGTCGCCGCCATCAAGAACGAAATGGCCGCGCTCAACAAGGTCAAAGACGGCCTGAACAAGGCCCGGATCGCCACTAAGAAGAAGGTGTCCGAGCCCATCGCGGCCTTTGAATCCCAGGTCAAGAAATTGGTCGAGATCATCGACAACGCCCGGATTGGCCTGGACGAACAGGTCAAGGCGCACGAACAGGCCCAGCGCGACGAAAAGCGCAAAGAGGTCGAGTTCATGATCGAGGAGCTCAAGAATGAGCACGATGTCCCCGGTATCGACATCCCTTTTGAGGAGTCGTGGACCAACAAGTCCACAGCCATGAAGTCCGTGAAAGCAGCCGTCGAAGCCCGCATCCTGGAACACATGCGCCGGGAGAAGGAGCGCGCCCAGCTTGAACAAGCCAGAAAGGACCGGGCCGTTGCAATCGAGCAGAACTGCAAGGCCCTCGAAGGCGATTTCGGCGTCACCATGCAGCCCTCCGAGTTCCTGGGCTTGCAGGACATCGACATCCCCCTCGCGGACGTCACCGAACGGATGCGCGCGGCTTTCCAGAAGAAGGCCGAGGCCGCACCCGCCGCCCGGCCTGAACCCCGGCGCGCGCCCGTGGCCGCCACCCGCCCCAGCGTCCCGGCCACGCCCCCCGGCCTCAACTCCATGACCGTGACCATTGAGTACCGCAGCGGCCAGGCCAACGCCGTCCGCGCCACGCTCAACGGACTCCGCGGCATGGGCGTCACCGTCCACGTCCACGACGCCCAGGAGGCGGCGTAGCGCGGTCAAGATATCCTCTCAACCCTGTACCAGCGGGCGGGGGCCCAAGGGATTCCCTGCCCTTCCCCGCCCGCGCAATCACACGGAAGGAAACGCAATGCAAAACCCTGATTTTTACATCCGCAACGCGGAAACCATGGCCCCGGCAATGCATCGGCTCATATGCAACCAACTCCGTTTCTGGCCCTACCAGCGGGAAGTGCTCCTCTTCATGGAACTGGAAGACACCCTTGAGGACAATGCCAGCCTGGAAGAACAGGTCGAGCTCCTCACCGTCGAGCGCAACAATCTCCGCTCCCGTCTGTCCGCCTTCGGCGTGGAAGACGGCCTCCTCACCCTGGACCAGATAGACGACGGCGATTGCCTCCGCGAGATCAACGATAGGTTGCAGGAGATGGCGCACGACATCCACAAGCGCGGCCACGTGGATAAGCCCCGCAAGATCGTCGCCACGGTCATCGCGGAACCCGGCAAGGAATCCGCCCGCGTGGATATCGACTACGAAGTCGAGCTCAAGAAGCCCAAGAGCGCCGGGTCCGGCGTCGGCTACCTGGACGCCCGGGGCAACCTGGTCCCGGCCTATAGTGACGCCGAGCAATACATGCTCCCGGTCAACAGCAGAGAGAACAAGGCCGCGGCCTAGATATTTCGGGGATGGTCCCCGGACTGCCGACAGCACACCGGCAGAAGGGACGAAAGGGGCCGGGCCGCGCGAAGCGGACGGCAACGATTGAGAGCCTCTTACCCCGGCCCCTTTCAAACGAAGAATTGATAGTAGTCTTGGAGGAAATGTGAATGGCTTGGCTCTATGTTCCGGGAGTGGAATGCTCGAAGCAGGAATCCACCTTGTCTTGCCCGAACAATATCGAACTGTATGTGCTGTCGAA
>Ga0075011_10000250_pt1 | contig 28275 bp, 28 predicted proteins | sample TARM_MetaG_T_14_FD_72354 | JGI IMG/M metagenome (GOLD analysis project Ga0075011, IMG submission 72354) | Freshwater microbial communities from Pennsylvania, USA, analyzing microbe dynamics in response to fracking - TARM_MetaG_T_14 | ecosystem: Environmental > Aquatic > Freshwater > River...
GACTCAATCTGGGCAATTACTTAGAGGCTCCTTCAGAAGGTGAGTGGACAGAGGGCCGTTTACTCGTTGAAGAAGACTTGCAAAGGATTGCTGATGCGGGTTTTAAAACGGTGCGTATTCCTGTTCGTTGGTCTGCTCATGCGCAATCTTTATCTCCCTATACTATTGATGCAAGCTTTATCGCCCGTGTCAAAGAAGTGATCGGCTGGGCAAATAGCGCTGGCTTAAAAGTGGTCTTAAATGTACACCATTATACTGAGATGATGGATGACTCTGAAAGTCAGCAAGAAGCGCACATTCAGCGTTTACTGGGTATTTGGCAACAAATCTGCGCACAATTTCCTCTCTCTGAATATGCTCAAAATGACTTAATATTTGAATTGTTGAATGAACCCAATGGTAGTATTGATTATGCTGACTGGAACGATATTATTGCCCGATTGCTAAATGTTATTTGGGGAGATATGTCTGCACAACAAAATAATGGCTCAGAGCAACGGACAGTTATGATTGGCACTGCCAATTGGGGCCACCCAGATGGTTTAACTCACTTGTCATTGCCCGACTCGGTGAATGCCAGTAATACCATTATCACTATTCATTATTACGAACCCTTCCATTTTACTCATCAAGGTGCTGACTGGGTTGATGGGGCAAGCGATTGGATTGGCACTCCTTGGTTAGGAACAAAAAGCGATCAAGCCCCCTTAATTGCTCTTTTTGATAGAGTAATCAGCTGGAATGCGCAAGCAGATAGAGGCTTTGAGATTTTTATGGGGGAATTTGGTGTTTATTCTGCTTATTCGATTCCTGCCCAGCAAAAGGCGTGGGGCGCTTTTATTGCTAGAGAAGCTGAAAAGCGCAATATTAGCTGGGCCTACTGGGAATACTCATCTGGTTTTGGCATCTATGATGCTAGTACTGGCAAATGGCGATCACAGTTAATTGAAGCGCTGATTCCGGTTGAGTAATCATTAACAAAGCTTCGGCTGATAATGTAGTTAAGGCACTTCGCGCATTAAGTGCCTTCCTGTAAGTCATGGAAATTTCGCGCGTGGTGTAAAACATGCTCGAAGGGATTTACTGCTTGGGCGCTGAATGAAAGGTAGTTACTGCCCAACCCCATACTATTTGCAGTAGGCAAAGATATACGATAGAGGCGAGCCGGAAAGTATAATTGAACCGGTCACGCCCATGTCAACCATAAATATATGCGTGAGTTATATCCACCTTGGCCTGTTACCTGCTTACGCTTGTGACTTAATTCCGCTAGGCACCAACCACAGTATCCCTGCATGCTTAAGTATTCTCCATCAGAGCTGATCTCATAAATGTCAAATTACTCATATTGTCTATCTGAATATTCTCTGCTAACACTCTTAGTGTTTTCTTCTTGTTTTCATGATCTATAGGATCAGGTTGAAGATCTCTTTTACCCGTGGCAGAAATTACGTACTTGTACTAAAAGGAAATCAAGGTGAATTTCATGAGGATATCAAACTGTTTTTAGATACGCATCTTCAATATGAATTTACAACAATTGAACATGACGTATTCAGTCATATTAATGGCGATCATGGAAGAATAGAAACACGCAAAGTCTGGCTCATCTCAGACGTAGAATGGCTGAATCTTGGCGATAGGTGGGAGGAAAAAACATATGAACGACGTTATTACATAACCAACCATAATGATAAATCCGCAAAGTTTATAGCTCAGATTATTAGGGGGTATCGGTATGTCTAGAATAAACTTCATTGGCAATTAGATGTAAGTTTTAATGAAGATTATAACCGGCTCAGAAGTGGTCATACCGCTGGAAACTTTGCATTAATTAATACAATAGCGCTTAACCTACTTAAAAAGGAAAAAAGCATCTGCTTAGGCGTGAAGAATAAACGCCTCAAAGCAGGTTGGGATGAAGTATCTATGATGAAAGTACTCACTGTTGGGTTAACAACTTTATGATTTAGAGCCGTTTGCCCTATTGCAAATCCTAAGCTTACTTTACTTGTGTAACAGGCAGCATTAGGCTATAACACATTCGTTTTTCCATATGTGATTGTGATGTGTGATAGCTTAACTTTTTATAAATCCCTGGCCGAAGAGACTCGGCTTAAATCATTGTTGTTGATGAGAAGTCAGGGTCAGCTTTGTGTCTGCGATTTGATGGATGCCTTGCTCTTGAGTCAGCCGAAAGTCTCGCGTCATTTAGCTGCGCTTAGAAAAAATGAGCTGGTGGTTGACCAGCGCCGCGGCAAATGGGTTTATTACCAAATCAACCCAAATCTAAGCGGTTGGATGCAGCAGGTGCTGGAGCTCACTCTCAGCCATAACAGCTCACTGATTAGTGAAGAGTTAAAACGGATAACCGCTCACTCCTGTCAAAATTAGCCCCGGCGCTTATCTGCTGTGACTGAATTCCGGTAAATCAATATGCAGTCGCGTAAGTTTTATTAATTAACAAGGTTTGATGTATGAGTGAATTAGCTGTCTGCGCAGAGGTTTCTAGCGCAGAAAAAATGAGTTTTCTGGATCGCTACCTGACATTGTGGATTTTCCTTGCGATGGGGATTGGGGTTACCATAGGTGTGCTCTTTCCTCAGGTTGCGCAGTGGAATGAAAGCATGTCCATGGGAACAACTAACATACCACTGGCGATCGGGCTTATTCTGATGATGTACCCGCCGCTGGCTAAGGTCAATTACAGTCTGCTCGGCAAAGTCACCCGCGATAAACGCGCGATCACCCTTTCGTTAGTGATGAACTGGATAGTCGGTCCGATTTTGATGTTTGCGCTGGCGATTATCTTTTTGCGCGATCAGCCCGGTTATATGGTGGGGCTGATTTTGGTTGGTCTGGCGCGCTGTATTGCCATGGTTCTGGTGTGGAATGATATCAGCGGCGGCAATAAAGAGTATGGCGCTGCGCTGGTTGCACTCAATAGTGGCTTTCAAATTGTTACCTATAGTTTCATGGCATGGTTTTTTATTACTGTGCTGCCTCCCTATTTCGGTCTGGAGGGGGTTATCGTTGATATCACTATCTTGGATATCGCTGAAAGTGTGCTGATTTACCTGGGCATTCCGTTTTTAGCCGGCTTCCTTAGCCGTAAGTGGCTGGTCGCAGCAAAAGGTGAGCAGTGGTATAACGAAGTGTTTATTGCCCGTATTTCCCCGATCACTTTGATTGCGCTACTGGCAACCATAGTGCTGATGTTCAGTTTGAAAGGTGAACTGATTATCGGGCTGCCGAGAGATGTTGTTGCTGTGGCTATTCCTTTGGTTATCTATTTTCTGGTGATGTTTTTTGTCAGTTTCTTTGCCGGCAAAAAAATGGGCCTTCCGTACGATCAAAATGCTTCAATTGCCTTTACCTCTACGGGTAATAACTTTGAACTGGCGATTGCGGTGTCGATTGCTGTGTTTGGCCTGAATTCTGATCAAGCTTTTGCGGGAGTGATTGGCCCGTTAGTCGAGGTGCCGGTGTTGATAGCCTTAGTGAATGTCGCGCTGCGTATGAAGAAGAGATACTATGTTTAGCGTATTTTTAAGTAAGTGACATATGTCAGCATCTTCTCTTTTGCATTAGCCTTTTTACTTTATTTACAACGATAAGTGAGTATTTCCATGAAAATAAAACGCGTGATCCAGCCGCTAAATCAAACCCTTGATATTTATGATCCTGTGCTCTGCTGCAGTAGCTGTGTGTGCGGATGCTGATCAAATATTTATCCAATTTTCCGCGGATATAAAATGGTTAAAGCAGCAGGGGGGGGATCAGCTACCGGTCCTGTTATTGGATGATACTTTAGCGCTTGCGGGGCGTTATCCGGCACGTGAGGAGTCAGCGCGCTGGTTTGGTGCGTTACAAGAGCATCAGCAACTTGCTCAAGTCCAGCAATTATCTGAGCGGGTTGCCCTGGTGCTGATGCTGGTGAATGAGCCGGTTGGTATTGATGGGTTAAAGAAAATGACGGCGACATCTTAAAAAAGTAGGGCGGTATGAGCCGCCCTATGTTAGTTTTGTTCTCATTTAACCCAGCATCCTTTGTTATAGAAAGCCCGCCGTAATTGTCAATGTCTATAATCTGATTGCCATGCTAACCCTGCATTTTGCTCTGCAACACTTTAAGTCGTTAGCGCCGTGACTGCAGGTAGGGCACACCTTGCACTATAATATTGACGGCTATTATCGCGACACTGATGGAGAAAATGAAGATCCCCATTTCAGCCAGATTGGCCTGATAATTGACAACGGAGCCGAACCAGCTGGTTTTCGGGCCAAGCACAGCGAGTTGTCCCTGAATAACAAACGCAAATTCAATACTAAAGACGCACACTAGCAGCAGTGCTGCTGCTATTCTGGGCAGAGCTTTCACACTTAGCCAGGCAAGCAACACACCCAGCAGTTGTGTTAGATGCAGCCATTGTGGTTCTATGGCCACATGTGCGCGCATCAGATACAGCCACTTGAGTGTGACAAACAGGCACAATAAAGCAAACAGCCAGCGCGCTGCCGAAATATAAAAGTGACGATCATCTCCTGATTGGGTGAGAAGAATCATGGCCACACCTGTGCTGAGTGCGCAAATGAGTGTCAGTATTGACGCATCTAAACCGCTAAAACCTTCCCGGCCGATAACGGTGCCGAATACACTACCGAGTACTAGCCCCGCCAGTGCAGCGACAGCTAAGGTGAGGTAAGTCAGATAAATGTCTAAAGGAGATTTTTTATCAAGCAATAACATCAGTAATTTGACTGCCAGTAGCCCTAGTTCAATGGAATAGAGTGTCCCCATCCACCAAATGGGTGAGATAAAATTTGGACTAAGGAGTAACCAGAACAGATGCAGTGGGGATCCCATCTCTGTTGCCAGTGCTGCAAAAGCACCAATCAACAACCCTAAAGCAAGCCCGAGTAATGAGAGTTTGTGCTTCTCAATTGATGCTATCTGCTTAAGTGAACCGTAGGCGTATAATATTGAAACGCCGGTACTTGCAAGTGCCAGAAAGATATAACTGAGCAAGGGCAATGTCCAGATCATCGCATCTGTTGTGGCAAATGATGCGTGGAAAAACCATTCTTCAATGGCGAAAAACCCTCCGAACAGTACACCAAGCACACTGATTGCCAGTAAACTTTTATGTTGTATTTGCATCATAACCTCCGGTGACAATTAGTTGCGCTGTGGCGTATAGCGACGGATATAAAACACTTTGGCGTTGGTACCAAGCTCCGGTCGCAGTGGCTGGCCATCATATTGATTGATAAGCTTTGACACATCACTATCAGGATCATCCAGATCACCCACTATTCTGGCTTTTGATGGGCACGCATCCACACAAGCGGGATTGAGTCCCTCTTTAAGACGATGCGCACAGAAGGTGCATTTTTCCACCGTGCCGCGTGAACGTATGGAAGGATACTGGTTGGCCGATTCTGGATTACTCTGTGGGCTGCCAACCCCTCCGGTGGCCGCGAGCATGCTTTGCCCGGAGAAACCACCAGTAACGATTGGAATATCACTTTGCCAGCGCTGATGAGGTTTTTCCCAGTTAAAGCTGATCACCCCATAAGGACAATTCACCATACAGGCTTTGCAGCCAATGCATTTATCGGGATCATGCAGTGTTAACCCGCCTTCTGCTTTGTGCATTGCCTGAGTAGGGCAACCTTTCACACAGGGGGCATCATCACAGTGGTTGCACATGGTTGAAATATATTCAAATTGAATGTCAGGATAACGGCCGCCCTGTTTGATAATTTTATCGCACCAGTTGATCTTTTCCGGTGTGTGGTTTTCCGCCTTACAGGCAAAGACACACGCCGTACAACCGACGCATTTTTGCTGGTCAATCACCATGCCATATTTCATTTATTAGCTCCTCACGTTGATACTTTTTCGATACGCACGCCTATCTGACCGTAGAATGCCGAAGATCCTGAGAGCCGTTCATAAGCGGCTGGCAGCAATTCATTATTATTGCCCCCTCTTGGTTGACTTCCGAATTTTTCAGCGGCGATACGCCCGTAGGCCCAATGTCCCTGCCCATAGGCTTTGGCAACGGTTCCCGGACGAATCCCTTCAAATAGGGCCGCGCTACATACAATGCTGCCTTGAATTGATGTCAGCTTAATTTGATCGCCATCCTGAATACCTAAATGCGCTGCATCAATAGGATTGAGCTTGGCCACATCAGCATTTTTTCGGCAGCCGGGGTCAATATCTAAATTGTTTTGATACCAAGGCGTATTAGCGCTGCGTCCTTCTCGATTGAGACGAGATTTGTGATCCACAAACAGTAAAGGATACTCTTCGCTTGCGCCGTACCTGAATGGCGGCTCGTAGTGAGGCATAAACGCCATTTCACCTTGAGCGGTGTAGCCTGAGGCCTCCATCACTTTATCCACATTGACGTGGTGTTTCTGGGCATGTTGCTCGAGTGATATTTTGAGTGTCTCGCTGTAAAACTCAAATTTTTTGGTGGCGGTTTTCATATTGCTCCAACGTGAGCGGAACCTATAAGACGCTGAGTTCCAAACCCCTTTTCTTCTGAATTCTGCCCAGCCAGAAAATTTATCTCCTTCAGTATAAAGTGCGGGATCCCAAAGTGGCTGGGTGACAATTTTGGTCGCAAATTCGGCAACCTCTTGTGGTGATGTGGGCTGTTTTCCTGTTTCTGGATCGTGAAACTCATTCGTCAGGTAATCGAGCGGGGCGCTGAATCCCCGCTTAGCTAATTCCTGAGCAATTAACCACGGGATACCACATTCATCTTCATGGACTTGGCCGATCGGTTTGATCAGTGGTTGCGTTATGGAGAGTTGCGAATAGCGGTTGCCTGATGCTTTTTGAATTCCCCAGCGCTCAAACATAAAGTGAGGGGCGGGCAGTAAAAGGTCTGCATAGCAGCTAAATTCACTAACGTTGGTAGTAATGTGAGTAACAAATTCAACTGCTTTGAGTGCTTCTTCCCAGCGTTGAGAACCGGGGGCTGAGAAGCTGAAGTTATTGAAATAGCCTAAAACCAGTTTAGGCAGATATGGGTCGGCTTCCAGAATACTGGTTGCCACTGCGTTGGTGACCACTCCTCCACCACTTTTGCCATCTTTAAGCGCCGGGAACTCCAGACGTCCACGGCGATCTATTTTTTCCTGCTTCAGCCCGTTTGCTGCAATTTCATCAACGTATTTCTTGCTTGATGGCACGGCACGAGAAGGTACTGAATTCCACTTGAGCACACCTCCTTCTTGATCCACCGCGCCGAGTAAGCCGTTAAGAGCATGCAAAGTGGTTGCGGTATAGGCACCACGATGTTGCATCTGTACACCACGGGAGCGCCAGATTTGAACCTTAGGTGCAGCGTCAATAAGCTTGCGAGCGATACGTTCAATCTGCTCTTCAGGTATACCGCATAATTTAGCTGCCCACTGAGGCGTACAACTTTTCAGGGCGCTGTTCCACCATTTAACTAAACCTGAGGTATGCAGTTCAGTGAAATCTGCTTCGTTTACATCATTCTCGGCTATAAATAGGTTGATACCATCATTAAAGTCACCAACAAAAGGCTTGTGCCAGCCACCAAGTATGAGAATCTGGTGCGCGAGCGCGATGCCCAGCGCTCCGTCTTCTCCTGGCTGGATAGGTAGCCATTCATCGGCTTTGGCAGCTGAGGCGGAAAAACGTGGATCGACGATTGCAACTTGAGCTTTGTCTAACATGTTGCCCCATTCTGAGCAGTAGTAAGACACCTGCCTGTTGGCACTGAGTGGGTCCACACCAAAAGAGAGGATGTAACGGGTTTCCTGTATATCATATTGACGATAGCCCCAGTCTCCTTCCGTAAAGAAACTGCCAAATTTATCTGCTTCAGCGCACAGGGCACTGTGAGTGATCGCATTTGGAGAGCCGAGCACTTGAGTAAAGTTCTTAATCAGTACATCGCTAAGATCAGAATAGCGGCCGCGTAACGCTACGTATTTATGGGTTTCGTTGCTTTCACGTAGTGCCATAATTTTATCTGCTAAAAGGCTGATCGCCGCATCCCAGCTGATGGGTTTAAATTGGGGATCGATTCCTCTTCCCTTATTCGGGTTGGTGCGAATAACCGGCTGCGCTAACCGATCGGGATCATAGAGTTCTTGTAATGCGAGATATTGGCGTGGGCAGCCGGCTTTACCGTGCACTTTAGAATACTCATTACCGTGGATATGTAAGGCGCGCTCTTGCTGTACGTAAACTTGTTTTGCACAAAATGAAGTACAACCATTACAGGTCGTTGCTATCCATTTTCCGCTGTTGACTTTTGCCGTGGTGGGATAACCCGCTTTATTCATAGCGTTTACGATTGGATTAACGCTAAACATAGCAAGTGCAGCGGCTGAGCTTACTCCGAGAATAAACTGACGCCGGGTAAGCGTGAGTGATTCGTTGCTAAATGTCGTCATTGTCACATAACCCCTTATGATAGTTGTACTGATCACTGTCTATTTATAATAGTGTTCATTACCGCTATAAAATGCGCGCTAATGTTTTTCTTCATAGTTATTGATGTAAGTCAAGATAGGAAATGGGAAGTTTTATAAATTTATGAGCTTACGGTCGCATAGCGCGACGCAAGCTATATGCTGCTATTTTACTAACAAAGGGAGCTTAGCTAAGCTTGTGTCAATGCGTTCAACTAATTTATTAAAGGTTAAAGGGCGGCTGAAATAGTATCCCTGATACTGATAACAGCCTAATTTGATCAGGCAATCTAATTCTTGCTGTGTTTCCACTCCTTCTGCTATCACCTCCATCTTTAAACTTCGGGCCAGCTCAATAATCATTTTTGCAATCGCGTGGTTACTCGGATCCTTGTCAATGTCGCAGATAAAAGCGCGGTCAATTTTGAGCAGACTGGCGGGAAAACGTTTTAAATATGCCAAAGAGGAGTAGCCAGTACCGAAATCATCAATGGCGCACTCCACGCCATATCTGTATAACTTTTCTAAGTGTGTTATCGACTGTCCGAGATCCCCCATCATAATACTTTCTGTGATCTCAAGTTTGAGGCGCGAAGCTGTTATGTTGCTCTGCTCAATGGTGCGGATAACCGTGTCGGCAAAATCATTTTTTGCCAGCTGTTTGGCGCTGATATTGATAGATATCTGCTGAAAAGAGTCGGGGAGCGGCATCTTCTCAAGCAGTTTAATCTCTTTACAGGCCTGGCTCAGTACAAAAGCGCCAATTTCTACAATAAGCTCACTCTCTTCGGCTATCGGAATGTACACAGCGGGAGACTCGTAACCATAAACAGGATGATTCCAGCGCAGTAAGGCTTCGGCGCCAATCATATGCTGCAAATAATCAAATTGCGGCTGGTAATAAAGTTCAAATTGATTGTTTTTTAACGCATTTTCAATTTGCGCCGTATAATTCAGGCGCTTGTTCAGGGCATCGGACATTTTTGATTCATAAGGGATCCCCTTGTTCCCGCCCCGTTTTATCGCTTCATACATGGCAATATCTGCATTTTTAATAATATCATTCACTGTTTTACTGTTGTCACAAAAGGTCTCATAGCCGATAAAACAGGAGACAGAAAATGTGCCTTCCTGCACTTCAACGGGCTCTTCAATTGCAGCAATCACACGATTCATCATAATGTTGATCATAGCTGTTACTTTATTGTGATCACAAGCAAGCTGTGCAAGCAGTATAATAAATTCATCGCCGCCAAAGCGGGCCACGGTATAGTCGCATTGCACTATCTCTTTTAATCTGATGGCTATCTGACGCAACACTTTATCGCCCACATGATGGCCCATCAGATCGTTGATATTTTTGAAGTTCATCAAATCAATTAACAGCAGCCCGCCGATATTATTGTTTTTTTCACAAGATGTTATGGCATCGCCCAGGCGTCGTTGCATTTCCTCTCTATTACAAAGACCAGTGAGATAATCATGGGATGCCTGGTAACGGATTTTTTCTTCGACCTCCTTGCGGGTTTTAATTTCCTGGATAAGCTTTTGATGATCTATCGAGGCGATGCAACTTGTCGCCAGTTTCTGCAGTACCGGTGTCAGAGACTCTTGAATGGGCTGCTCTAATTCTTTTTTGCGATCAATAATTAATACGCCAAAGTGGCCAATCTTAAAACAGTGGTATAAATCTTCTTCAATCTTTATCATGCTGTTGACTGCGCTGGCATGAAAAAATTTATTAACCATAGTCGCCAGTTTTTGGTTTATGCTCCACGGCTGGCCGTTTTTTTTATGAGGCAGACTCATGTAATGGACCAGATTTCCCCCGGGCGCTAACGCCTGCTCGTAAACAGGATTATGGCCTGCATCCTGAAAAAGGAAGATATGGCAGCTGGTGGGCTCTAATCGCGAGCGGCACACCTGTAAAAATTGCTGTGCGATCTCTCTCATATCCGGGCTATTACTAATGCCCAGCAGCAACTGATGTTGAACGGACATAATGTGCATTGCAGTATTCATAGTCAGAAATTATTCCTTATTACTAAAATGAACCGATCACCGTTGATTTATTTAATAAACGAATGGCACCATTTTCGGTATCCGCAATTTCACCCAGACTCATCGCGCCCACCAGACAGGAATCAGAAAAACGATCCTGAATTGCTTTAAGTTCATGCTCGATGCGATCCCCCATAAACAGGGCTCTGCTGATGCAATTAAAAAGTAACAGCGTTTTGCCCTGACCCGCCGCAAACAGATCCTGAGCTTTCTCTCCTGTTGCCAGGATCATGCTATCGGGATCGCCTTTTAACAGATAGACCATAGAGTTAACGGGCACATTACCGACACACTCGAGATAACTGCCGTCACTCTGGATGGGATCTCTCACTAATAACTCGCCATCTATTGACATAATGCCAAGTGGGAAGTGCTTCGCAACAGTAAAAAAATCTTCTTGCGTGAGAGTCTGCCGGGCGGCTTTTTGGATCGCATCACGATATAATTCAAAGGTCGGTATATAGTTCAGTGAATGGACATAGTGTCCTTCTGACGCAGTGACCAGATAGGGACCATCAAGAATCTCCCAGCCGTGTCCGATGGCATTTTTTATCGGGTAAGGAATGCCAATAATCTGAATGGCATCACTCATTAACCCCTGGTTACAATAGATAGAGGGGCGGGGAATAAAGTCCAATGAGCCGGAACCACCGCCGATAACCGTTATTCCCGAGCCGATATAATTATAAAACTGATCGGTAAAATTTTCATTGGCGCTGTAAAACGCATCGGCAATAACGATAAAATTCTGATGGTCAGCAATATTTTTACTGTTTTCTTCGATATAACGGGGCAGATCATAGTGAGTGGTCGAGAGCAGAGAGTAGTTGGCAATTTCCGCTGTAAACATCAGTCCAAGCACGATAGCGCCTTGTGAATAGGCATTTCCCTGCAGTATTATCTGCGCGAACATGCCGCCGCATATGGGCAGTGCAGACTCGCTTAATAGCCTGTTTATCTGCTCTTCGTCGTAGTCATTATCAATACAAGTGAGCAGCAATATCGTTTTGCACCCAGCATCGGTGGCGCTTTTTATCGCATCACTAAGCGCACTGATGGCGGTGCTGCTGGTGAATTTTATGACAGGGGATGTGGGCATAACATGCATCTCCGAATCCTGATGGATGAGGAATCTAGTATAGCCGCATAAAAATAGCAGATGCAATTAATCATATTTATATTTTTTTAAAGTTATAAAATTGTCAGATTGTTTTTGTTTGAGCGGCAGTGGTTATCGCCTGAAATTCATGTTTTATAGAGATCCGGAAGTGCAAAAAAAGGCGTTATAGCAATTGTATTAAGTAAGTGAGCAAACTTAAAGCATCTTAAAATGATCACTTATTTAGTATGATTGGTATTAAATAGCGATCATTTTTCTCGCTTGCTGTCATCCGCTAGCCAGCGGCCGGAAGGCGATTTGTTAAACCTCAACGCCCTGTTTATTGATGGTTATTTCATTAATGGGGATATCTCGCTTGGCCTGCTCCAGGGCCTTTTCTGCCAGTTGCGCCAAACCGCCGCAGCAGGGCACGTCCATGCGCAGTATGGTCAGACTCTTGAGTTTGCCGTGACGGATCATCAGGGTGAGTTTTTCCATATAGCTTTGTTGGTTACTGTCGAGTTTGGGGCAGGCTATCGCCAGTTTTTTACCTTTTAGATAGCGCTGATGAAAATCGCCCGCCGCAAAGGCGCTGCAATCCGCCGCAAGTAGCAGATGGGAATCGCTAAAGTTGGGGCTGGCGGGATTTATCAAGTGTAACTGCACCGGCCAATGGCTGAGCTGGCTGCTGCTTGTTTGACTTAGCTGCGGCACTTTTATGCTGCTTTCTTGATGACCGGGGCAGCTGCTGATTTTTTTACTGTCCTGATTTATGGGCGTTTCAGGCAGGGAAATATTTTGCTCATGTAAAACGGCTACAGCAATTGCGTAATATTTAAGTTCATTATGTTCAAGCAGGTGGTCAAGATGGGCTTTAATGACCTTTTTTCCCCCTTTAATGATATTAACCATCACTTGCCGCTCATCATAGGGAACAGCTTCGCGCAGGATCACCTGCAGTGCGCCCGTCTCGCATTTGCCAAGGCAGGCGCCCAGGCCATCACACATAAGATCGCTAATCAGGTGCGCTTTATTATCAATAATCTGCAGTGCTCCTTCATGGCAGGCAGGAACGCAGTCACCGCAGCCGTTACACAGGCTTTGCTCAATTTCGATTATTTCACGTAACATTTTATTCCCCTAAAAATCATCATCATCGTCGTCGCATTTTTTGGCTATTATCGGCTGGTACACTTCAACGCGATCGCCTTCCTCTAACTGGGTGTTTTTGGGGCATACCCTGCCGAAAATGCCCACTTTTAATTTGTTTAAATCCAGATCGCTAAAGGTCGCTGGTAATCGTGATTTTTGAATCGCCTGCTCTATTGTGATCGGCGGCTCTAAATCAAGCTCCTGCCAGAAATTGTTTTTGCCTGCGGCATAAGCGACACTGAGTTTCATAGGCTAAGCTCCTCTGTTTACTGTTTTAAATTGACGCCGTCAGGGCGCTGTATGTAGATGATTAATGGCATGAAAATTCATTAGCAATAATTTTGGCCGGTTTTTTAGAGAACCATTGCTCAAGCACCCGTTTACCCGAAAGTATAAGGCCGAGCATAATAAATCCGCCCGAAGGTAAAATAATTAACAGCAGCCCTTTATACTCCGGAAAGGGGGCCAGCTCGATAACGGAAAACGCGCTGCCCAGCAAGAGACTGGCATTGGCAAACAGCGTACCGCTGCCGAGCAGTTCGCGGCAGCCGCCCAATATGACCAGTGCTAAGGTAAAACCTAATCCTGTTGTCAGGCCATCCACGACGGCGGGCAGACAGGGATTTTTTGATGCATAGGACTCCGCCCGTCCTAAAATCGCACAGTTAGTGACAATCAATGGAATAAACAGACCCAGTACCTTGTGCAGCTCATGCAGCCAGGCATTCATGGCCAGATCAGCAATAGTCACCAGTGAGGCTATCAGTAAGATAAAAATGGGGATGCGCACCTGCGGGGTTAAAAAGGAGCGGATCAGGGAGATTAACAGACTGGAAAAAAACATCACGGCGGTGGTAATAAGACCCAATCCTAAACCGTTTGTTGCGCCGCTGGTAACTGCCAGTAGCGGGCAGAGTGCGAGCATCTGCGCAAATACGACATTATTTTTCCACAGGTTACTTTTTACTATCTCTTTATAATCATATTGCTGCATATTAACTCCCGTTTGCCGCTTTATCTGTCTGCAGGAAGAAATCCTGATTATTTTTAAACTGCTCCAGCGTGCTATAAATCCCTTTTACTACCGCACGTGGCGTGATGGTGGCGCCGGTAAAAGCATCGAATTGGCCGCCGTCTTTTTTCACCGCCCAGCCTGTTTTATCGGGGTTGCTCAGTGATAAACCGTTAAAACCTAAAATCCAGTCTGATTTTGCCAGCTCAATTTTATCGCCAAGCCCCGGTGTCTCCGTGTGGCTTAACACGCGTACGCCACTGAGCGCGCCGTCTGCTGTAATAGCAACCAGCAGCGAGATATCACCTGAATATCCCGCGGATTGGGTAAACAGGACAATGGCAGTGACTTTGCCCTGCAGTTTAGCGCGGTAAAATGCGAAATTTTGTCCTTCAATGGTTACCTGATATTTTTCATCAAGGGGCTGATTGTCATACGTGCTGGCAGGTAACACCTGATCTAATAATTTAGTCAGATCTTCACGCTGACGAGCAGCTATCGGTTGCGCTGTTAAGTTATTCATCAGCAGCAGTAAGCTGCATACTATTAGCGCGACAATGCCCATCAATAGCGCAGGATAAGCCAGTGTCTGTTTGCTCTTTTCGCTGATCAGTTTCATTTTTTATCCCCATAAACCCGATGGCGGGTGCAGCTTTCAATTAACGGGCTGACCGCATTCATTAATAAGATGGCAAAGGCAACGCCTTCCGGATAAGCACCAAAGACGCGGATTAAAAATATCAGCAGGCCGCAGCCTAATCCGTACCAGTAACGCCCTTTTGGGGCTGTCGGGCTGGTAACCGGATCGGTGGCAATAAAAAAGGCGGCGAGCAGTAGTCCGCCGCTGGTTAATTGCGCGAACGGTGATAAAACAGTCTCAGGTGAAATCAGCCATGCTATGGAACCGGGCACAAAACAGCCGATAATCAGACTGACCGAGATACGCCAGTCAATGACGTTTTTCCAGCTCATCCAGATTCCGCCAAGGAGCAGTAAAAGGGGCGATTCGCCTAAACTTCCCGGAGTTATGCCCAATAACAGCGCGATTAAGCTGCTATCAACCTGACTGCTGCCGGTTTCCATTACGGCCCCTAACGTGGTTGCACCCGTAAAAGCATCGGCCAGATTGATAAACAGGGGCTCCGGTGCCGGCCAATTGGTCATGGCCACAGGAAAGGAGATAAGCAGCACAACTCGCGCCAGCATCGCCGGATTAAAAAGGTTTTGACCGAGTCCGCCATACACTTGTTTGCCCAGTATTACGGCGATGGCTGCACCAAAAGCGCCGAGATACCAGGGAAAGTGCGGCGGCAGACTCATCACCAGCAATAAGGCGGTGACGATGGCACTGCCATCAGTTAACTGGCCGATGGTTGTTTTCTGGCATTTTTGACAAAGCCACTCACAGAGGATGGCGGCAACTGTTGCGGCAACAACCAGCAATAGTGCATCTTCCCCAAACAGGTAAATACCGAAAATGAGTGCGGGTAATAACCCTAAAATAACCTGGCGCATTAAACGGCTGACTGTCATGCCTGAATGTATATGCGGCGCACTTAATAATAATGTGGACATAATTAGGCCTCCTGCTCTGCCGTTATGGTTGTTTTTTGCGGACGTTTAGCCCCTCTCTGCGCTTTTTTAGCTGCCTTTTCGGCGGCTTTTTGCGCGGCTTCTTTTTCTAAACGGGCGCTGCGCTCTTGATTAAGGCGGCGCGCCAGTTGCGCTTTTTGCTGCATCTTTTTTTGCCGCCCGAGTTCATCATTGGCATAGTTAAAATATTGGGTAAGGGGTAATGAGGCAGGGCAGATAAAGGCGCAGGAGCCGCACAATAAACAGCTGCTTAGGCCGTGTTTACTGGCGCCTTCTAAATCATCATTAGCGACCAGCTCGGCCATTGCATTGGGTAGTAACCCCATCGGACAAGCCGCGACACAGCGTCCGCAACTTACGCAGGGGCTGCTGACCTTTTTGGGTAATTCATCCTCTTCTAAAAATAGTATGCCGCTGGTCCCTTTGATGATTGGCGTATGCATATTGCTGATGGTGTGGCCCATCATGGGGCCGCCAATAACAATACGGCTGGCTTTCCCTTTTAAGCCGCCACAGGTGGCCACCAGTTCGGAAATTAATGTCCCGATGGGAGCTTCTATATTCATCGGTCTTTCCAGTGCGCCGCCGCTCAGCGTCACCACTCTGTGAGTCATAGGCTTGCCGTAACGAATGGCGTTGTAGATAGCAGTGCAGGTGGCGACATTTTGTACAAATACGCCGACATCGGTGGATCGTTTGCCTTTAGGCACTTCAACCTGACACAGGGCCTGGATAAATTGTTTGGCTGAGCCCATGGGATAATGAGTGGGCAGAGATTTAACTTCGATATTCGCATCTTCGCTGGTGGCATCACGCAAACACGCCAGCGCCAGCTGTTTGTTATCTTCAATCCCGATAATAGCTTTGGCCGCGCCGCTTGCCTGAAGCAGATAACGGATGCCGCCAACAACTTCGACACTTTGCTCCTGCATCACTTTATCATCGCAGGTCAGGTAGGGTTCGCACTCACAGCCGTTGATTAACAGGGTATCTATCTGTTTGTTGAGGGTGGAACGTAATTTGGTGGCCGCAGGGAAAACCGCGCCGCCCATACCGACAACGCCCGCCGCTTCAATGATATCAATCAGTTCAGTGCGACTTTTGCCGTAATTGTCGAGCTTCACCGAAGTGTTCTGTTGCTCGGGATCGCACAATAGGTGGATCATCAATTCTTCACCACCACCGGGAATAGCGGCGCGGTGGTCAGTTATCTGCAGCACAGTGCCGGATTGCGGCGCATGGATATTGGCGCTGCTGCCAGTGCCCGTGGCGATAAGCTGGCCGGCAATAACTTTATCTCCCGCTTTAACAATCGCTTTGGCGGGTAAACCCGTATGTTGTTTAAGGGCGATATATAAGCGCCTGGGTGCTGGCAAACGCATAATAGCGTTGTCATTACTGAGTTGTTTGTGCCCTTCAGGGTGAACACCGCCCCGTATTAAGGAGTGAGAAAAAAGCATGAATTCACCTCTTCTTAGCTGTGCTGCGGTTTAGGCCAGGCCCAACCATGAGTAAAAATAGGATCTGTTTTATAGGTGATAGCATCTTGCGGGCAGGCACTGACACACATGCCGCAGCCGGTGCAGATATCCGTTAAGATGCCATGCAGTTGTTTATTGGCGCCAACAATGGCATCAAATGGACATTTCTTAAAACAGCGCGTACAGCCATCACACAAGGTTGTTTCAATTTCGACAACTTGCGGAGCACTTTTAGCTTGATCACTTTTTTTCAGGGGAACGCCGAGCAATTTCGATAACTGCAGGGCTAATGCCTGTCCGCCCGGCGGGCAGCAATCCGGACCCAATTCTCCTGCGCTCATGGCGATCGCCGCCTGCGCGCAGCCGGGAAAGCCACATTGTCCGCACTGACCGTTAGGCAGCAGTTCGCTGATCGCCTCAACTAACGGATCCTGCTCTTTGGCAAAAAAACGCGCTGCCAGACTCAGTGCCAGTCCCATTAATAGTGCGAGCAGCGGAATACTTAATAAATTTAAACTGATCATCTTATTGCTCCTTTAAGCCAATCCCGCGAACCCGGAAAATGCCATCGCCAATATGCCTGCGGTAATAAAACTGATTGGCGCGCCCTGCATCGCGCCCGGTATTCGGCAAAGCGTCATGCGCTCGCGCAATCCTGCAAAAAGCACGATCACTAAAGTGAAACCCAGGGATGAACCAAAACCGTAAAGCAGTGCTTCGACAAAATCTAACTGTTCACGAATGGTGAGCAGGGCAACACCGAGCACCGCACAGTTGGTGGTTATCAGGGGTAAAAATATTCCCAGAATGCGGTGCAGCTCCGGGCTTTGATAAGCCACCATCATTTCAGTGAGCTGCACCAGCACTGCGATTACTAAAATAAAACTCAGCAAGCGTAAAAAACCGAGTCCCAGCGGCAGCAGTAAATAATGCTCTAAGATCCAGCCGGCCGCACAGGACATGGTGAGCACAAAAGTCGTCGCCAACCCCATGCCAAACGCAGATCCGACCTTATTTGATACGCCCATAAAGGGACATAATCCTAAAAACTGCGCTAGTACTACGTTATTCACTAAGCTGGTGGTGAGCAGCAATAGTAGGTAGTCACTCATTATCTTCTCCTTTATAGCTCATACAATCTGCTGATTTTATGGGCGTTTTAGTCTGTATGGCTGGCTAATCAATAAACAGTCACTGCTCGTTATTGCTTATTGTGGTTATTGTGGCTATTGCGATAACTATGCCAATAAATAAAAACAGGGCGAGCGCACCAATCTAGGGTTTTTGGGTTGACAAATGCACTATAAAGAAGCTTTGGTTCGCATGGCGTGCTTGGCTGTTGCGCAAATAAAGGGGGCGATAAGTGTGAAAAACAGATAAAAAATATTAAAAAAGCGCGCTAGTTTGTTTTAGATCATTCTTTTGTGTTGTTTTGATATGGATTAGGCTCAGCCCTACTTTTGGGCATGTAAGTTGCGATAGTTTTCATTGGAATAAAAAGATTAGTTGGCTGAATGCAACAATCAAGACAAATTGTTACATTTATTACAGAAAACTGAGTGTATTGATCTTTACAAATGAATCGTGCCTATAACAGGCTGGGTGGGACTAATGAGTGATCCAAGTTCGAGTAAGGTATTAAAAGCGTTTGATGCTGAGCAGCAGCTAGTTGCACTGCACAAAATCAGTGTTATTTTGAGTCGCTCGCTGAATATGGAGCAGACGTTGCAGCAGATGCTGGAGTGCCTGGATGAATCTGCCGGCATGCAGTTCGGTATGGTGACTTTATATAATGAAAGCCGTCAGGGGATGTTAGTGCAGGCGTTGCATGGCGCCAATCCTGAAGTTATTCGTGATGCCTCACGTATTAAATATCGCACTAATGAGGGGATTTTAGGGGCGGTTCAGACAAAAGGTGAAACGCAGGTGATAGCTAAGGTCTCTGAAGATCCGCGCTTTTTAGACAGGCTCAGCCTTTATGATTATGATCTGCCGCTGATCTGCGTTCCTTTAGGCAGCAGTTCTTACCGTGCCGGCGTGTTAGCCGCCCAACCTATGAGCAGCGATTTAAGTGAACTGGCCAGAAAAACACGTTTTTTAGAGATGGTTGCGAACCTGATACTGCAAACCCTGCAACTGTCCAACACGGTACAGAAAGAGAAACAGGTATTGCAGGAGCGTAATGAGAGCTTGCAATGCAGCGCTAAGAAATCCAGTAACTTTTCTTCTATGGTCGGCAATACTCCGGCGATGCGGCAGATATTTGAAACGATTGCACAGATAGCCAAGTTCGATACAACTGTTTTAATTCGTGGTGAGAGCGGCACGGGTAAAGAGTTAATTGCCGGTGCCATCACCTATACGTCACCCCGTGCCAATGAGCCTTTTATTAAACTTAACTGCGCGGCATTGCCGGATAATTTACTGGAAAGTGAGCTGTTCGGCCATGAAAAAGGCGCCTTTACCGGCGCGGTTAAAACCCGTAAGGGGCGCTTCGAATTAGCGGATGGCGGCACATTATTCCTTGATGAGATTGGCGAAATCAGCGCGGGATTTCAGGCGAAATTACTGCGCGTTTTACAGGAAGGGGAGTTTGAACGGGTTGGCGGACAGGAAACGATTAAGGTCGATGTGCGCATTATTACCGCAACCAATAAACCCCTGGAGCAGGAGGTGCGCAATGGCAATTTCCGTGAAGATCTCTATTACCGCTTAAACGTGATGCCGATCCAGTTACCGCCACTGCGTGAAAGGTTGGATGATCTCCCTGAGTTGGCGCGCTTTATTGTGCTTAAACTGGCCAAAGAGCAGAATCGCATTTTAAAAATAAGTGACGGTGCTATTCGCCTGCTGCTGGGGCACAATTGGCCCGGTAATATCCGCGAATTAGAAAATTGCCTTGAGCGTGCCTCTATTATGAGTGAATCAGGGCTGATTGATCGCGATGTGGTGATGATTAATCAGACCACTATGAGCGCCTTTGCCTCACCCCGTCAGGAGAGCTATTCGATATCAAATTATCCTGCACCGGCAGGCGCGCCGGCGTCAAACGGTGCGGAAAACGGCACGCTGGATGATCGCCAGCGGGTGATCTCGGCACTGGAGCAATCAGGCTGGGTACAGGCAAAAGCGGCGCGTCTGCTCGGCATGAGCCCGCGGCAAATCGCGTATCGGATCCAGACCATGAATATTCATGTGCGCCGTATGTAGCGCTGTTTAAGGTAGTTCAGTGGAAACTACCTTAACTGTTTTCCTTGCCGATGATTTATACCCATTCTACTGGTGTGAGTAATCCAAAAAGCTAACTGGAGTCTCTCTTAATTTTGCGCAGCTTAGTTAGTTTGCGATGAGCTAAAGAAAATGATTAGCGCACCAGTAATGCATAAAGAAGCGCCCACTCCATCCCAAATGTTTGCTGTTTGCTTTTCAATAACAGCCGCCCACAATAAGGAGATGGCAATATAAATCCCTCCGTAAGCGGCATATGCCCGACCTGCAAAAGAAACTTCTACCATTGAAAGTACCCAGGCGAAAAGCGCCAGAGAGATAATGCCAGGAATAAGCCAGTAGGCGCTTTTATCAAGTTTGTAGTACATCCAAAATGTGTAACAGCCGGCAATTTCAAATAAAGCCGCAGCTAAAAACCAAAAAAAACTCATGGGCTAACTTCCTGGTTGAATGACGCTTAACGTCTTCATTGTTATCACGACAAAATTCGTACTCTAGTCATCAGATATTTTTTTTGAGAGGCTCACGGGTTTCACTTGACGTTTCTTACCGCCTCTCACTTTGATATTGAGCATCTCTACAGAAAATGAAAATGCCATGGCGAAATAGATATAGCCTTTGGGAATATGAACATCAAGTCCTTCGGCAATAAGGGTAAAACCAATCAGTATCAGAAACGACAGGGCGAGCATTTTAATGGTCGGATTGTTATCGACAAACTCGCCGATTGGTTTTGCAGCAAGTAGCATGACGCCAACCGATGCCACTACAGCTATCACCATAATGCTTAAATGCTCTACTAAGCCAACCGCACTAATCACTGAATCTAAAGAGAAAATAACATCCAGCAGGGTGATTTGTAGCAGTACCGGCATTAATTTAGAGAGCGCTGCTGTGCCTTCACTTTTTTGCTGAATTTCTAAACTTCCGTGAATCTCATGCGTTGATTTAGTAAGAAGGAAAAGCCCCCCAAAAAGCAAAATAAGATCTCTGCCGGAAATTTCATTACCGAATATCTCCCAAAGCGGCTCTACCAGCCCCATCACCCAGACTAAACTGAATAGCAACAGAAGTCGACTTACCATAGCAAGCAGCAATCCAATCCGTCTGGCCTTGTCGCGCTGCTCTTTGGGCAACCTGCCAACGAGTATGGAGATGAAAATAATATTGTCTATACCGAGCACTATTTCTAGCGCCATTAAAGTAGCCAATGCCACCCATGCCTGCGGATCGGAAAACCACTCAAACATTTTATATATCCTTTTATGCTGCATTGGGCAACATTGATGTGCGTTGTGCGCGCCCGGTATAAGCATGAGCTCCTGAGGGAAGATCAGCGCTTAATAAAACTTGGCTTATTAAACGCCAACTACCCGGCAATGACAAGGGGTTATCGGCAAGGGAAATTTGGATCACATAACCAGTGCCAGTCAAGATTAAAGACCCCATAGTTTTTCTTTAACCTATACGATGTTTCATGATTAATGTTGTTCTAACTTGAAACAAAAAATTTTATTATGCGATAGATAGGAGAGCGGCAGGTAATATAATGTTTGAAGGCCACAAGCACACTTACATTTTAATTAACGTTAACTAGGTCATTTTAGACAATGGAAAAATTTTCGAATATTGGTCAGATAGCGACAAGGCGTTCGATAAAGTTGTGCTTAATTACTATCAGGCCGAAACTGTCCTTCCCTCCTTATCATGTGATTTTTTCTTATGGGTAAATTAAAGCAAATAACCTCACATTCACGAGATGGGATCGACCCTATGTGTGCAGAGCGCCACCATCTGATTCACTCTTTGTTTGAGGAATACATAGAGATGTACGCATCACGTGATGATCGATTAACTTTACACTTTAGCGATAACTTTAGTGGCTACGCTGGCAGCAGTGATCTGCTTATTACAGACAAGTCGGAGTGGATACGGATCACTCGGCAAGATTTCGCACAAATACCTGAGCGAATTGGCATTGAGATTTTGCATTTATCATTACAGGATCTTGCTGACGATATTGTTGCCGTTAGCGCATTTTTCCACATTCAGTTGCCGATCTTCGAAAATGTTCTATCCAATAAAACAGCCCGCCTGGTGCTCGTTTTCCGCAACGAGAATACAGTGTGGAAAATTGTGCACAGTGGTATATCAATTCCTTATGAATTGGCTCATCACGGGGAAATTTATCCGATGTCGCGATTGGAAAAGCGCAACCTCGAACTGGAAAAAATCATTAACATTCGCACAAAAGAATTATCTGATGCCAACTCTCTACTGCAAACACAGTGCAATACGGATGGCTTGACCAACATCAGTAACCGCCGCCATTTTGATTATTTGCTCCTCCAAGAATGGAATAGAGGCCAACGCAGTGGCACCCCGCTGGGTGTTATTATGCTCGATATTGACCATTTTAAAAACCTGAATGACGACTATGGACACCTGGTTGGTGATCATTGCCTACAGAGACTCGCGCAGGGATTATCTCAATCCGCGCGTCGCGGTGGTGAGCTCGTTGCGCGTTATGGTGGGGAGGAGTTTGTTATGATTTTACCCGATACGGATATACAGGCTGCATTTGAAACGGCAAAGCATATTCAGGAGATGATTTTATCTTTAGCAATTCCCCATGCGAGATCGTCAATCGGCATAGTTACGGTAAGTATGGGAGTGGCGAGTTTGCAACCATCAATTGATAAATCACCTGTTGAGCTGATACAGCGCGCCGATTCCGCACTCTATCGTGCTAAATTGGCAGGGCGCAATTGCATCAAACTCGATGACGACACGCTTATTAGATCGCTGACATCATAAATACGAGAGCTCACTGTTCAATGCGGTGAAAAAATTTTTAACCTGCAAAGCTGCACATTCGAGTATTTAAAATCAGTGTGTTACTTTGAAAATTAAAGGAGAGTAAATGGGGATGATCAATAACTCTAATATTTCCTTTAATGTAAAGATATAATTTTATCTCCCTAACTTGCTTTGGAATAAAGAGAGAGGGAGGATTAAAATTGCACCATTTAGGGGGCGTTACAGATCCCCAATCAGAGGATCTCTTCATGCATATCTGCCCCTTGTGTTCATCAAATCAAACACTCTTCTATTTTGCAGACGAGAAGCGCAGCTATTTTCAGTGTTCTCACTGTGAGCTGGTATTTGTGCCTGCAGAACAGAGGCTTGATGCGGCGAGTGAGAAAGCCCACTATGATCACCACGAGAATGATCCGGATGATCAGGGCTATCGACGGTTTTTATCGCGCTTAGCCTTGCCTCTTCTTGATAGGATAGCAGCAGATTCTGAAGGGTTGGATTTTGGCTGTGGGCCAGGGCCTGCATTGGCATCTATGCTGCGTGAGGCTGGGCACACAGTAGCGTTATACGATATTTACTATCAGCCTGATCCAGATGTGCTCGATGCAAGATATGATTTTGTGACTGCAACAGAGGTGATAGAGCATCTCTTTGAACCTAAAAAGATATGGTCGCAATGGTTAAATTTGCTTAAGCCGGGTGGCTGGATAGGGATAATGACCAAACAGGTGAAAGATCTTGAGGGGTTTGCCTGCTGGCACTATAAATACGATCCGACCCATGTAATTTTTTTTAGTCGGGCGACGTTTCGCTTTCTGGCAACGCGTGACAAGCTTGAGCTCGAGTTTATTGGCAATGATGTGATTTTACTGAGAAAACCTCAGTAGGGAGTCGCAAACAGAAATTCACTTGACGGCTAGCTGGTTATTTTTAATTTCTTCAAAAAACTATGTTTTTTTGGGGGAAATAGGGGGGTGATGGTTTATGTAATTGTGCAATTTATACTGCTGCTTATAATTGCTTGGCCGTTGCCAAGTTTAACTATTTCAATTATTGGTTTATTGTTAATTTTTCTGTCTCTATTTATTGCTTTGTCTGTATTAATGGCTAACCGTCCCGGTAATTTTAATGTTCGTCCGCATCCAAAAGAGGCCGTTCACTGTCCTTATCAGTTTATTCGCCACCCTACGTACAGCGCTCTCTTTTTTGGTGGCTTAGGTGCTCTTTTCTGTCAGTTCAGTGATTGGAAATTAGGAACATGGTTATTATAGGCAAGCCGCGCAAAGTTTTGTCTTGTGCGCGGCTGTATGCAGGAGCTCAAGGATAGCTCCGGCTAGCTGATTAAGCTTTAATTATTTGTCGCTGGATAAATACCTCTTTAGCCACAAACATGGCGTTTAAAGCAGCAGGAAAACCAGCATAAACAGCCATTTGTATAATCACTTCAACTATTTCTTCTGCTTTGCACCCGACATTCAAAGCGCCATGAATGTGCACATTCAATTGCGGTTGGCAGTTTCCTAAAGCGGTTAATGCCGCAACCGTTGCTAATTCTCGACTCTTTAAGTCAAGGCCAGGCCGTTGGTAAATATCACCAAAAGGAAATTCAATTGTGTATTTTGCTAAGTCAGGAGAAATTGCGGCTAAACTATCAATAACTTTTTGCCCCGCTTCCCCGTCAATTTCATTTAATTTATTAAGACCTGCTGTATAACGTTGATTATTCATGAACACTCCGATTGTAATTTATTGTGCTGATTCACAATAATTAAACTCTACTACTTAGAGTAAACTCTAAGTCAAGTATTAAGATCCCAATCAATAACGTTAGCGTAATGTTCAATTTTCTCTTTTAACATTTTGAGATGAAACTGCTCTTCAGCAATTTTTTCTTCTAACAACTGTGCATGTTGTTGCAAAATTTGCATTCTTAATTGAGATGTTGATACCCCTTCATCCCTTAAATCTGCATACTTCAGAATGTTAGCAAGTGCCATCCCCGTATCTTTTAAGCGCTTTATAAATCCTATCCAGATGATATCTTTTTCTGTAAACCAGCGGTGACCACTGGCATTTCGGGATATGTTTTTTAATAAGCCTATTTTTTCGTAATATCGAACTGTGTGAGCAGAGATATTGGTTATCTTGGAAAATTTTTGAATATTCATATAAGCAGCAACTATAAAAAGTCTTGGTGTGTGCCCAGCATGGCTTTTTTTTGCAGTAAAAGCATCATCTTACAGGTGTCTTTATAAAATAAAAAAGCGCAGAGATACAAATCTTTTACCCGCTAAGTTGCTTTGGAAACGAAATTGATTTGACTGGTAAGGGATTGTGATTTTGCTCGCTGGGGGGAAAGCGAGCATAGATTTATCAATTTAATCGGCGTCGTTAAACGCTTTGCGGCGCATGGCTGAAACAGCCTTTTGAGCAGACTTTTGCGCAGGCCAGGCAGCCAATACAGTTGTCGGCATCCTTGATGCCCATTACCATACGTACGTCGTCATCATAATCACCGGCATCGTCGTCATCGACCTCTATCTCTTCGGGGGCAAATACCCCGCGCGTGCAGACGTTGTAACAACGTCCGCAGCCAATACAGTTAGCCTGCTCTAAGCTGTTCACAAATTGCGGCGTCCAGCTTGCACCGGCGCGCGTTAATCCTGTTATTTCTGCCATTTTTTTCTCCCTGTTTGTAATTAAAAGTTTGTAATAAATACCATTGCCGGGAAACTATTCATCCCATGGCCCATCTGCGAGTTTGTCAAAATAGTCACTCTCTTTTTTCCTGTCTATCTGGCGTGCCTGCCGGCGTGCAATCTCTCCCGGCCAATGGCTTTGCAGGTCGCTGATTAAGCTGGCAATAGGCGTTTCCTGCGCGCTGATAACAACACGCGTGCCCTGTGCCAACAGCTGCTGGCGAACGGGGTTGCCGCAGGCCAGGCAATACACGGCAAAACAATCACTTAAGGCATTTAATCTGTCCGCTATTTTTTGCGGGTTATGACCCTCATAGTGAGGCAAGGCCACTGTTTTAAGGTGCTCACTGGCGGTCGGGGTGACACTGTAAATAACTAAATTCGGAGAGCTGCCGAAATGGGCATCGAGCAGATTCAGGCTGCTGCTGGCAAAGGCGATATAAAGTGTTTCCTGGGCGTTACTGTGCATATTAAGCTCCGACATTAATTTGGCTTAAATCTTGTTTAAAGACAGAGTGATAGACGGGAATGCTATGCACCTCATGGCGTAACAGGTTGGCCAGATCAAAGAGGGTGCTGCGGATACCGCTATAACCGATAAATGCTTTTGCAAAACAGCCGAATTCGTCATGAATAGGAATGCCGATGCGCAGCAGAGGAATATCCAGCGCTTTGGCTATGGTGCTTGCGTGTGAGTTAGAGAGTAACAGATCAACTTGAGCCTTAACGGCGTGCTCGTGCAGATCTGAAAGATCGCCGATATGCACTTTATCAATCGCTAAATCAATTAATTGCGGTTGATTGCAGGGGGCGATGACAACAGAGACTTTTATATTGACAGTGCTGAGCAGCGCGCTAAATGCGCTGAGGTGATCCGCCTCCATTGCCAGTGCCGCTTTTTTACCGCCGAGCTGGGTATGGGTATCGATTAAGGCATCGCACAGCTGGCCGCGTGCGCGCTCAATGCTTGCGGGCACTTTGCGGCCACTGAGTTTACTCAGGAGCATGATTAAGCGGTCGGTCTGCTCCAGTGTATGCAGATGGGCAAAGGTTTCGGTTGGTATCTGAGTGCGTGCTAATAGAATGCCGGCGGCGCGATCCAGTGAACGGCCGACCACTATCGTTGCCAGGCCCTGGCCTATGGTTTTTATCTGCTCAACGCTGCAACCGCCCTGAGAGAGTGAGGTAAAGTCCTGCTCGGCTAAATAACCGTCCAGAGAAAGGCTGATATCGGGAATCACTACCGGGGTCAAACCAAAGGCTTCTACATAATGTTTTAACAGTTCAATATCGCCGGGGGTGAGCATATGGCTGGCCAGTATATTGACGCGTTTGCGGCGCGCACTGGTAGGCGGCTTACTGACCACCAACTGTTTAATCATCGCCTCGACGGCACTGGCATAACCGGTTTCCAGCGAGCCGTAAAAGTCGGGGGTGTTGACGGCCACAATGCAGCTATTTTTATAGTTCGGGTTGTCATTCTGAAATAGGCGCACGGACTGCTCAATATCACTGCCCTGTGCTTCGGTTAATCCTGAGGTTAACAGGCCAATCAATTTGGGATGATGGCTTTTGCACAGATGGGTGAAAGCCTGTATTAAGTTATCATCAGATCCCATCACGGTTGAAATAGGATCCATGGCGGTGGACTGCATCGCAATCGGCTCATGAAAATGCTGTATTAAAAAGACTTTGGCAAAGGCGCTACAGCCTTGTGCGGCATGCATCAGCGGCATCGCTCTGTCCATACCTAAAAAGGCCAGTGCGGCGCCAAGCGGTTGGCCCACTTTAAGAGGTTGCTCTGCGAGCGGTTTTTTATTGGGGATTATCTGTGCCATATACTATTCCTCGTTAACATAAGAGAGCGTCATTATTGTGATGACCAGGGGGCAAGCTGTTTTGCCTGCCGCCAGACCGAACTCTCCAGGGTTAAACATAACTGCTCTGCCAGGGTGAGCATGCCTGCGAAACCTGCAAAAGCATGTTCGCGCTCCTGATTTACCTCGACAAAGGGCATTCTTGCTTTGTAGGCTGTATACATATTACGTCCGCCCGCGATCATCACATCCGCCTTGTACTGATAAGCTACATCGAGCAGATTTCGCGGGCTGGTTTCATCCAGTAACATAGCGTCATTACCCATTAATTCACGGATTCTGGCCTTATCTTCCTCGGTGCTCTTGCGGGTGCCGCTGGCGACCACCTGCATGCCCAAATCTTGCAGTGCGGAAACTATCGACCAGGATTTTACGCCGCCGGTATAAAGCAGCGCTTTTTTGCCTTTTAGTTTTTCGCGGTAGGGGGCGAGTGCTTCATTGAGTTTGCTCAGCTCTGCACTTATTAATGCTTCCGTGCGTGTGGTCAATGATGGATCGTCAATCAGTTTGGCAAATTGGCGCAGTGCATCACATACATCACGTATGCCATAGAAGCTCCCTTCAAACCAGGGGATCTGATATTTTGCCTGTAGTTTGCGGGCGACATTAATCTGCGCTCGTGAACAAACCAGCATCAACGCTTCGGCATGATGCAGTGTTTGCAGCTCCTTAAAACGGCAGTCTCCCGAAAGGTTTGCCAGTACTCGCAGTCCCAGTTGATCGAGCAGCGGCAGGATATGCCAGAGCTCACCGGCGACATTATATTCACCCACCAAGGCTATAT
>Ga0075011_10000251_pt1 | contig 28168 bp, 38 predicted proteins | sample TARM_MetaG_T_14_FD_72354 | JGI IMG/M metagenome (GOLD analysis project Ga0075011, IMG submission 72354) | Freshwater microbial communities from Pennsylvania, USA, analyzing microbe dynamics in response to fracking - TARM_MetaG_T_14 | ecosystem: Environmental > Aquatic > Freshwater > River...
GATGATGAACGTTAGTAGCCTGCAATAAGCCGTGGGTGAAAGCCGACCGCCGAGAGAAGTTCGGCATCTTTCTCTGTTGGTGTGCATAAGGTTGGCCGCTCCAGTAGCGGCCAGCTGCTTATGTGCATCCGTTTATTTGTGCGGATGTGTTTCCGGTTATTTGTTTATTTGTCCATTTGTGGGGGTGTACATGCTTGGAGACCTGACCAAGAGCCTGACCAGTGTGGCCGGTGATGCCCTGCGCGTTGCTACGGCTCCCGTAGAAGTTGCTGTCGACGCAGCCCGCATCGTTACTAGCCCGGTGGCCGATGTGGCTCAGGAAATAGTTGACGAAGTGAAGGCCGCTGCCGACGAAAGCGGAAAAATTGGCTAGGGTCCTTCCTGGCCTTTGCCGCTCTGCGGGTAACAAGCTCGCGGGGTTTGCCCGTCTAAAAAATTTTTTGAACTGGGTTTCCGGTTTCCGGTTGGTGATAGATGAGCGAACTGTTTAATCCCGAGACAAAATTTACCCAAAAGCAGATAGCAACGCTGCTAGGTTTGGAGTCGGACAGACAAGTCCGAAACCTTATAAACAAAGGGATTCTGCCAGCGGCCAAAGGTCGAAATGGTATGGACCCTCTCAAGTGTATCCATGCCTATATTGCCTACAAAGCGCAAGCGGGAGGCAATGCGGAAACCGGCACCGATTTTGATGGTGCAGAACCGGAAGTCGACTACGAAGTGGAGCGAGCCCTGAACGTGCGCGAACAGCGCCGGGCCCGCCGTATCCAAAACGAGCTGGCCCTAAAGACGCTGATTCCTACTGATGTTTGCATTCACATTTATAGCAGCCTGGTCGCAGCTGCCCGTTCTAAGGTGCTCGCCATTGAAGGCAAGGCCACGACCGAGCTACCCGGCTTGAGCGTCAAGGATAGGCAGGTACTCCGGGGCTTGCTGTACGAAGCCCTAGCAGACCTATCCGATGAGCCTATTCCTTCCAGCCTTAGAGCGTATCTGGACGAGTGTACGTTCGACCTGGACGCCGCCGCCGAACCTGACGATCAGTCAGTGGGGTGATAAAAACTATGTCCTCCCGGAGGAGCATGGCGGCGGTAAATGGAAGACGAAGCCGTTTCAGATTGGCATAGCTGATGCCATGTGTGACCCAGAAGAAGAACGGGTCACGGTGATGAAGTCCATGCGTGTGGGCTACACCAAAATTGTTGACCTTGCTATCGGCTACTACATGGATGCAGACCCCTGCTCCATGCTGGTTGTTCAACCGACCATAGACGATGCCGAGGGTTTTTCTAAAGATGAAATCGCGCCAATGCTGCGCGATGTTCCTTGCCTGCAGGGTAAAGTCCAGCGAGACGATGACACCCTGCTGAAAAAAGTTTATCCAGGCGGCAGCCTGACCCTGGTTGGTGCAAACTCGCCTACCGGCTTTCGCCGTCTGACGGTGCGCATCGTTATCTTTGATGAGATGAGTGCCTACCCGGCAAATACTGGTAAGGACGGTGATCCCGTTCGCCAGGGTGAAGGTCGTACCTTCTCCGCTTTCAACCGAAAGATTATAGCCGGTTCCACCCCGACGATTGCCGGGGTGTGTCGAATTGAAAAAGAGTTCATCCGCTCAGACCAGCGCTACTTTCATGTGCCTTGTCCGCATTGTGGCCACAAGCATATTCTGCAGTGGTCAAACTTCCGATGGCCAGAAGGTCAGCCGGAGCTGGCACACTTTGTTTGTCCATCCTGCAAGAAGGACATCGAAGAAGGTAGCAAGAAAGAGATGGTGGCCGCTGGTGAGTTCCGGTCGATTAAGCCGTTTACTTGCTGTGGCCATGAACAAGAGCCCGAAGCCTGGGACAAAAAAGGCAGGCCAATTTGTAAGCATTGCGGCGAGGTGAAAATCTCAGGCCATGCAGGCTTTCATATTTGGGCTGCTTACTCCGACCTGCCAAATGCCAAGTGGTCAAAGCTGGCGAAGTATTGGGAGGAAGTAAAGGACGACCCGGACGAGAAGGTGGTGTACGTCAACACCATTCGCGGGGAGACCTACAAGGAGACAGAGACCGAGGTTGATTGGAAACCGCTGTATGACCGGCGCGAACCGTATGGTGATGACCATGACGGCAAGGTGCCAGAAGCGGTCCGTATCATTCTTGCCACCGTCGATACCCAGGACAACCGTCTGGAAATGACCACCATCGGCATCGGTGAAGGTGAAGAGGTCTGGTTGCTCAACCGCAAGGTGTTTATGGGTCAGCCAGATAACCCTGAAACCTTGGCTCAGCTGACCCGGGCTCTAGATAGAACCTACACCCATGCTTGCGGTTTTAGCATGGGTATTACGGCCTGCGCTATTGACGTGCAGGGCCACTATTACGACACCATGTTGGCTTACTGCGCTCAGCACTCTGACCGCTGCGTAGCCATCCGTGGTGGTAACGACTATGCGGCCCCTGCGATTAAGCCACCGAGCCGCAGCAACGTGTACCGCATACCGCTGTATACGTTGGGTGTAAACAACATCAAGAACCGGATAGCCAAGCGCCTGCGCTTCAAGTACCCGGGCCGTTTCTTCATTCACTGGCCGAAAAGCAACGAGTTCGAGGTGGATTACTTCGAGCAGCTGACGGCGGAAACAGTGGTGACCGAGTATAAAAACGGCATCCCTTATCGAGTCTTCAAGAACCCGACCAAAGCACGAAATGAGGCATGGGACCTTTTGGTCTATGCCTACGCCTTGCTTTGGATCTTAAACCCTGACCTGAGCGAAGTGGTCACGGCGGAATGGGAAGATGACGAGGAGGAGTGGGAAGACGAAGACGATGTGGTGCAAAGCGACTGGATGAATGGATAGGTGCGCAATGAGTGAATCCCTCTGGACACCAGAAGACCTGGCCGAGGTTAAACGAGCCATCAAAGAGCTGGCCATCGGCAAGCGACTTGTCCGGGTGAGTTTCTCCGGCATTAATGGGTCGAACCAGACCAATGAATACGCCCCGGTAGATCTTCCTCAACTTCGGAAGCTACGCCGGGAAATGGAAGCAGAAATAGCCGCTGCGCAAGGCGTGGAAAGCGTGAGCGTGGTAGCGAGTAGCAAGGGGCTGTACTGATGAATATGACTCCCTCTGGCTATCAACCGTTGGCCTCTGGCCTGCTCGTGCCGGTGGGAGCCTCTGCCTATGAAGGGGCCAGTGGCGGCCACCGTTGGCAGGATATCGGAGACTATGGCCCGGATACGGCTGTTGCTTCCGGTATTCAGACGTTGCGGGCCCGTTCGCACCACAATGTGCGAAACAATCCATGGGCAACCAATGCCGTGGCCACTTGGGTGGCCGCAGCCGTTGGTAATGGCCTGACACCGCGATGGCGAGTGAAAGAGCAAGAGCTTCGCCAGGAGTTGCAGGAGCTTTGGGGCGATTGGGTAAACGAAGCGGATTTCGATGAGGTTCAGTCGTTTTACGGCTTGCAAGCCCTTGTCGTTCGCACCGTTATCAACTCAGGCGAAGCGTTTGTAATCAAAAAGCCTCGTCCATTGAGCGAGGGGCTTTCGGTTCCTCTGCAGCTACAGATTATTGAGCCGGATATGCTGGCCAGTGATATTCCTGATGAAACGCTGCCAAGTGGTGGTTATGTCAAAGGGGGTATTCGTTTCAGCAAGGGCGGCAAACGTAAGGCGTATTGCTTTTATCGTAACCACCCGGCTGAATCCAGTTTGATTGGTGATCCTGTCGATACGGTATGGATTAAGGCCGAGCACGTTCTTCACGTTTACCGTGTTGACCGTCCCGGTCAGACGCATGGTGCGCCATGGGTTTCCAGCTGCTTGCTGCGATTGAATGAGCTGGACCAGTACGAAGACGCTGAGCTGGTCCGTAAGAAAACCGCTGCGTTGTTTGCCGCCTTTATTCAAGAGGCAACGGCAGACAGTACCGGAGGGCCAACAATTGGTCAGCCGAAGCGAAGCAAAGGCGGAAAGCGAATCACCGGCCTCAACCCCGGTACGTTGCAGTACCTGCAACCAGGGCAGGAAGTGAAGTTTTCAAACCCTGCTGATGTGGGGACAACTTATGAACCGTGGCTCCGGTACCAACTGCTTAGCATTGCTAAGGGCTATGGCATCACTTACGAGATGCTGACCGGCGATTTGCGAGGGGTGAACTACTCCAGTATTCGCGCTGGGCTCCTTGAGTTCCGTCGTCTCTGTCAGCAGGTTCAGCACCACATGATCATTCACCAGTTCTGTCGGCCTGTAGGGCGTTGGTTTATGGATTTTGCCGTAGCCAGCGGAGCGGTGGTCATTCCTGACTACTTGCAACGCCGCCGCTATTACAACCGAGTCAGCTGGCGCACTCCTCGCTGGGAAGAAGTGGACCCGCTCAAGAAACACCTGGCAGACCTGGGTGATGTGCGGGCTGGCTTTGCGCCGATTTCGGATAAGCAGGCAGAGCGCGGTTATGACATGGAAGAACTGTTCGACATGATTTCTGATGCGAATCAGCTTATTGACGAATATGACCTGCGTCTTGACTCTGACCCTCGTTATGTCAACGGCAGCGGGGCAGAGCAAAAGTCTGTTATGGAGGCAGCACTGAACAATGAGTAAAAATCTGTTGCCATTGCTGGCCCAGCGGGTGTTTAACGCACCGATGATGATGCGGGCCAGTGATTTGTCGGCCATTGCGATGGCGCTGCACGACCGCTTCCACATTGAAGCCTCAGAAGTGCAGGCCCTAGCAAACACAGGCCAGTACCAAAAGCGCAAGGCGTACCAAGTCACCAAGGAAGGCTGGGCCATCGTTCCAGTGATTGGTGGCCTGGCGCACCGAGCCGGGAAGATTGATGCGGATTGCATGCCGATTACCAGCTACGAGTTGATTCGTCATGACTATGACACCGCACTCAATGACCCGGAAGTGAAATTGATCGTCATGGAGTTTGACTCTGGCGGTGGTGAAGCGGCGGGCTGTTTTGATTTGGCTCGTCATATTCTCAGCACCCGGGGTAAAAAGCCGGTGATCGCGTTCGTGAATGAGTCCTGTTATTCCGCTGCTTATGCCTTGGCTTGTTGTTGTGATCAGGTATTCCTGACCAGTTCAGCCGGAGCGGGCAGTATCGGTGTAATTTGTGGCCGTCTGGACCAAACCGAGTACAACCGGAAGATGGGACTCAGTATTGAACTGTTTGTCTCCGGTGATTACAAAGCGGATTTCTCTCCGCACAAGGTCCTCAGTGACGATGAGCGCCAGCGACTGCAGGCGTTGATTGTTCAGCTGGGGAGTGAATTTCACAACCTGGTGGCCGAAGCCCGGGGCATGACCGCCGAGCAGGTCAAGGCGTTGAAGGCTGGATGCTTCACAGGCCGAGTGGCCGTGGACAATGGTCTGGCTGATGGCGTGATGTCCCAGGATGAGTTTTATAACTACCTACTGAATGAGCAGGAGTCGGATATGTTCTTTGGAAAAGGCAAAGACAAAGACCAAGGCACCCAGGCCAGCTACACCCAAGCCCAAATGGACGAAGCGGTGAAAAGCGCAAAGGCCGAAGCCACCCAAGCGTTGGCAGCGGATGCTGCAAACGCAACCAAGCAAGCCGTCACCGAAGCGGTTCAAGACTACCAGAAAAACACCGAAGCCCGTCTGAAAGGCATCTTTGATGCTTGTGCCACCGTTGGCCGCCCAGATATGGCTGGTGAGCTGATGCTGTCGGACCTTTCTCTGGAGCAAGCCCAGGAGCAGCTGTTCGCTAAGATGGCGGATGAAGGTGAAGAACTGCAAAACCATACCACTGACCCGGAGGCAAACGGCCAGAGCCGCAACTACCTCATGGAAATGTGCCAGGCTGCGGCAAAAAACGCAGTGGAATCTTAACCAGTAACGGGGGGCGAACATGCCTGTACACGTAGAACCCAAGAGCCTGCGCGATGTCCTGCTTTATGAAGCACAAAACGGCTATAGCCGTTCGGTCATGGCGCTGAATGTAACCGAGTTTGGGTCGGTGGTGAACGCTGCCGGTGACCTGATTGTTCCAGGCGGCACTGCTGCCGAGAAGAAAGCAGTCGGCGTAGTGGTTGCCAAAGGCACCGTGGTCGATGCTCATGCCATTGTCCTGCAAAAGGGCCTGGTCTTCCCGGACGGCATCACTGATGTCCAGAAAGCGGCAGCACTTGCTGACCTGAAAGCCATTGGCGTGAAAGCACGCTAATACCACCCAAATATCCTAAAGCCCGCCAGTGAGCGGGTTTTCTTGTTTTAGAGGGCCAATTTAATGGAAATGGCAAACCCTTTTGACCATCCGTCGTTCAAGGTTGCGTCTCTGACCGAGTCCATGAACCTACTGCCGGTCAATTACGGTGACAGCCGAGCGCTGTTTGCCCGTGAGAAAAAAGTGCGTACCCGCACCATTCTGGTAGAAGAAAAGAACGGTGTTCTTACTCTGATCCAATCCCGTGAGCCTGGCTCAACGGAGAACGTAGCGAAGCGCGGTAAGCGCAAGGTTCGCTCTTTCGTTATCCCGCACCTTCCTCTGGAAGATGTGATCTTGCCTGATGAGTACGAAGGTCTGCGCGGCTTTGGTACCACCGCTTTGGCGGCTAAATCTGAGCTGGTGAAAGAGCGTCTGGAAACCATGAAGTCTAGCCACGACATCACCCATGAGCACTTGCGCATGGGCGCGAAGAAAGGCCAGATTCTGGATGCTGACGGCACCGTGCTTTATGACTTGTATGCCGAGTTCGGCATCACCAAGAAAACGATCTACTTCGACCTGGACAACAAAGATGCGAACGTGGCCGAGTCATGCCGCAAAGTGTTGCGCCATGTAGAAGACAATCTGCGCGGCGATGTGATGAAAGACGTGTCTGTTGATGTGTCTGAAGAGTTCTTCGACAAGTTCATCAAACATGCATCGGTGAAAGAAGTCTTCCTGAATCACGAAGCTGCAGTGAATCGTCTGGGTGGTGATACTCGCAAAGGCTTTAAGTTCGGTGGCCTGATCTTCAACGAGAACCGTGCTCGCCATGTGGATGAAGAAGGTGAAGAAACCCGATTCATCAAAGCGGGTAAAGGTCATGCGTTCCCGACTGGCACCACCAACACCTTCTTTACTGCCTTGGCCCCTGCTGATTTCAATGAAACCGCAGGCACACTTGGCAAGCGTTACTACGCGAAGATGGAGCCTCGCCGCATGGGACGTGGTTTTGACCTGCATAGCCAGTCTAACGTGCTGCCGATGTGTTGCCGTCCTGGTGTGCTGGTTGAGTTGGATGCTGCGGCCCAGCCTGCTGGCTAAGGGGTGATAGATGAACGAGCAGAACCGGGACCTGCAATTGCGGGTCCTGCGTGAGCAGATTGAAATTTGGGGTGTAAAGGCAACTTGGGTGAGAGCGGATGGCGCAACTGAGACCGTAGAGGGCTTGCTCTCTCTGGCTGAGGGGGCTGTCGATGCGAGTTATAAAAACCCGAACCAGTTCTTCCAAATTGATGTGGCTCAGGTGGCGGGCGTTTTCGTTATGGAAACCGACCTGGTGCCAGGTGATCACGGTGACCGGCTAATGGTCAATGGTGAAGCCTTCATGGTTCTGCCGTTCAAAAGTCGTACCGGAAATCAGGCGCAAACCCATATCCCGCTCAAGCCATGGGTAAACAAAGACCACAACTGGCGGTGACATGCTGCAGCTGAATCTTCAACTTGATCAAGAGCTGGCCTACCTTGAGGCCCAGCTGATGGCTTCTGTTCCTCAGATACAGAAAGCTATCGACCGGGCGTTAAAGAAGACGGCCCGTTGGCTTGAAACGCACAGTAAGCGAGAGCTTGGCCGTGAGTTAAAGCTACCCATCAAGGTGTTAACGGTTCGTTTTCAGCACACCTTTTACCTGAAAGACAGTGAAAAGGCGGTCAGTGTTTGGTTTGGTCTCAATCCTGTGCAAGTTCGTCATATTGGTAAAGTCAGGCAAAACCGCAGAGGTACCCGTGTTGGGAAACATCAATTTGATGGTGCTTTCTCTGCTGCCATGAAAAGCGAGCACTTGAATGTGTTTCGCCGTAAGGGGCGAGAGCGGCTGCCGATTGAGGTGGTTCGCTTGCCAATTGAGGAGCAAAGCAACCCCATTTTTGAGCGGTACTATCAGCGGGCGCAGGGGCGGTTTACTGAGCTGCTGCGCCAAGAACTCAATTTTGCATTGAACCATGAGGGCGCATGAGTCAAACGACAATTACCGAAGTGCATGAGGCTATTAAAGCCAAGTTGCGCGAGACCTTCCCCAAGGTGACGGTCGACGACTACAACCCAGAGCCTGAGCTTTCCGTACTGGCTCCAGCATTACTGCTTGAGCTTGAGGAATTTCCTATGGGTGCGGATGTCGGTGATGACCGCTACCCGGCAGCCTGCCGCTTCTCTGTTCATTGTGTTTTGGGCTGGGAAGTTAAAAGCCTGGCGTTGGAGCTGTGGGAATTTTCCGCAGCTGTGGCCCAGCTGATTCGCAAGAGTGGCGTATGGGTGAAAGGCGGGGTACTGACTAAGCCAGAAGGCTTGGAAGTCTACCCCGGCAGTTTTCGCAAGGACACCCAGCAGGGGTATGACTCCCGTGTTGTAACCTGGAATCAAACCTTGTACCTGGGCGAGTCGATGTGGAATGCGGATGGAATTACGCCGCAAGAGGTTTACCTGGCGTATGCCCCGGGCGGTGATGTGCCACCGGCAGATGAGCATGAGAAGGCAGAGTATGCAGGGGCTCCAAATAGCTGAGATTGAGCGCCTTCTTCATGGTTTGGTCCGTGTTTGTACCGTGAATGACCATGGTGAAGGAGGCCAAGTAAAGGTCACCGATGGTGAGCTGAACAGCACTTGGTTAGACCGAGCGGTTGACCGGGCTGGTGAAGACCGAGAGTGGAAGCCGTTGGACATTGGCGAGCAAGTTGTTGTGCTTTGTCCCTCTGGTGATTTTGCTCAAGGGATCATCATTGCCAGCTTGTACCAGGAAGGGCATCCGGCACCCAGCAGTAACCTCAATGAGGAGCGCAAGGTGTTTAAGGATGGCACGGTGGTGAGCTATGACCGAGAAAGCCACCGGTACCTTCTGGACGTGAAGGGGGCCGATGCCACGGTTGATGTGATTTCAGCGGGGACGCTGAATATCAAAACGACAAAAGACATCAAGGTGGAAACCTCTGCCAATGCCAAGGTGAACGCCAGCGGCAATGCGGATGTGACTGCCGCAAAAATCGGCCTGAATGGTGGTGCGCCGTGCGTTACAACAGCTCATACTTGCCACTTTACTGGCAACCCTCATGGGGATGGGTCCAGCACAGTGACGGCGGGGAAATAACATGGCTTTAAATGCTCAGACTCTTGAAAGCCTGATCACGTCAAAATTGCAGGCGGCAGGCTTTAAAACCTCTGGTCAACATGCTCAATCCGCCAAGATGGCTAAAGCCATTGCAGAGGCCGTGGTGGAGCATATCACCGGAGCGGCAGAAGTGCCGGTCACTGGCGGTTCCAGTGCTGGTACATACAAAGTTAAGTAGGTGGAATATGCAAGGGATGAACGCACAGACCGGTGTTGTCCTGTCTGGGGTTTCCCACTTGCGCCAGTCCGTCCTCAATATTTTGACCACCCCGCTGGGTAGCCGTGTCTACCGGCGAGAATATGGCTCCCGACTTTTTGATCTTATAGACCAGCCGACCAATGAAGCCTGGGCTGTGGAGGTGTATGCCGCCACGGCAGAGGCTTTGGCCCGTTGGGAGCCGAGGATAAGGCTCAAGCGGGTTCAGGTTTACCGCCAGGATAACGGCTCCATGCTGATTGACCTGGAAGGCGAGTACCTGGTCAACGGTGAGTCGATTCTTTTAGACGGCCTGCAGGTGGGGTGATATGACCGCATTTAAACTCTTGGACCTGTCGAAGGTCCCGGTCCCGGACATTATCACGTCCCCGGACTTTGAAACGAAATACGAAGAACTAAAGGCCATCTTGGTCGGTTTCAATCCAGATTATGCCGAAGTGTTGCAGCTGGAGTCTGACCCGTTGGCTGGAGCCTTGCAAACCTTCGCTTATCGCGAACTGGTGCTCGAGGCCAAAATTAACGATGCCACCCGAGCGAACATGCTGGCATCGTCAAAAGGAAATGACCTGGACGGGATTGGTGCTCGCTACAACGTGGAGCGACTGGTTGTTCAGGAAGGGGATGAGCTGGCACGGCCACCGATTCCCCGCATCATGGAAGATGATGACAGCTACCGCCGCCGGATTCAGATGGCGTTTGATGGTTTGAACACGGCGGGCAGTGATGATGCTTATGTGTTTCATGCACTGTCGGCCAGTGGCAAGGTGTTGGATGCGGATGCAACCAGCCCGAGCCCGTGCAACATGGTGGTGACGGTATTAAGCCGGGACGGCAACGGCACCCCGGATAATGACCTGCTGGTTGCGGTTCGCCGTTACTTCGGTTTGACCGATGATGGTTTAGCGCCTGCCAAGCAGACGTCAAAGGTTCGCCCGTTGGGTGATCGTGTGATGGTGGTTCCGGCCAATGTGACCGAGTATGCGGTCGTTGCTGAGCTGACGATTCTGCCTGGTCCTGCTGGTGATGTGATTCGCCAGACTGCCGAAGCGGCGGTGCTTGAGTATGTCAACGACCGGCACAAGCTGGGTTATGACGTGACCCGCTCTGGTCTGTATGCCGCCTTGCACCGTCCAGGCGTTCACAATGTCCGGTTAATCAGCCCAGCAGCTGACCTGGTGATGGATAACACACAGGCTGCATTTTGCACTGGTGTGACCGTTACGGTGGGAGGGGTGGATGAGTAATTCACTGTTACCGCCTAACGCCAGCGGGCTAGAACGTGACATCGAGCAGGTGATCGTTCAATCGACAGACTTGCCGATTCGCATCAAGAACCTGTGGGACCCATATTCCTGCCCTTTGTCGTTGCTGCCTTGGCTGGCCTGGGCCCTGTCTGTGGATGAGTGGGACGACCGCTGGCCGGAGCATATCAAGCGGCAGGTGGTGCAAGATTCTTTTGATGTTCACCGTTTTAAAGGCACCCCGTATGCGGTGCAAAAGGCGCTGGACAGTTTGAATATCAAAACGCACCTGCGGGAGTGGTGGGAGCCTGACGGAAGCCAGGAGCCCGGCACCATGACCGTGGTGGCCTTGATTAACGAAAACCTGACCGACGATGACAACGGGCTGATAACCGAAGCCATGCTGGAGCAGGTCACCCGGGTTATTCATACCGCTAAGCGCGGCGTGATCCACTTTGATGTGGAGCTAGGCATTAGCCTGGAGGAGACCTTGGGCCTCTCTGGTGCTATTGGGCCCTCTATCGCAGAGATAGACTTTTCTTCTGATTTTCTACCTATTGTTCCGGAGAAAGGTAGTGCTGACATGGCTTTTTCTGCAGCGCTCTATGGTATTGGCTCTGCTGATTTTCTTGCTGATATGTCTGGTGTTATTCCAGATGAGTCCAGCAGCCATGTTTTTGTTTGTGGTGGGCTGGCTGGAATATCTGCATCGTGGTTGGAATTTGAAGGAGACCTTTAATGGCAGGGTTAAAACTGCAATTCACTGAGGCCGGGCTGGCAGAGCTTATCTCTGCAAAAGAGCAGGGCATCAAGGGGGCTATTTCTCATCTTGCTTTTGGCGATATGGCTTACACGCCAAATAAGTCTCAGACGAGACTGCAGCGAGAGCAAGAGCGAGTAGAGATAGCTGATTATCAGGATGGTGGGCTGTCTTTGCGGATGGCTGCTGTTTTCTCGGGTGAGAAAGAATATGCAATCAGAGAGATAGGCGTCTTCTTATCAACAGGCACTCTTTTAGGTGTTTATTCGCAATCAGGGAAAACCATTGGCTACAGAACTCCGTCCGTAAAAGTTATGCAGTGGTTTACGTTAAATATAACGGCATTGCCTTCGGACAGCGTAACGGTCGTCGTTGGAACTGAGAACTTAAACTTAATTCTTGATGCGGAGTTTATGGAAAGCGCTGCCTCCTTTATGAGGCTTGGTGCCGCAACAATTAAGCAGGCGCTGTGGAATTTACAACTTAGCGAAAAAATCCGAGCTTTGGAGAGCTGATTAATGGGAACAATTACAGAGCAAATTGAAAGCTTAAAAACTGCCTCCGCTGAGCAAACAGCCGCATCTCAGGCGCTGGCTCAGGAAGTATCAGGCAAAATGGCCGCCATCGATAAAAAGACTAATGACTCGATAGCTAAAGTCGAAAGTACCTATGACCAAAAGGCCAACGGCTTGACGATCATTGCTACGGACGGCTATCGCAAAGCGGTCGAGCATAATTCAGGCGGTCGAAACACAGTCATTTATGATGCCCAGGGCAACCCTAATATCATGTGCGTCATCCCGCGCTTCAACATTGAAGACCTGGGATTAACAGAGCTTGATCTTGGCACAGGTGTTCACCCTGCATTTGTAACGAACGGAGCGCCTCGCGGCGAAATCCTTGTCGGCAAATATCTGGCGTCATCGGCGGCGGGCGGTTCTGCCGTTATCGGTGGCCCTCAGCCGCGAACCTCAGTTAACTATGACACTGCAAAGCAGCTTTGCACGCAGAAGGGTGACAACTGGCACCTTATGTCGATTCACGAGTGGGCCGCCATTGCACTCTGGTCTCTGGCCAATGGTACTGTGCCTCGTGGTAATACGAACTATGGTCGCAGCCACGAAGCGAAGTGGGAAAACGCTCGACGTGCCGACAACGGACTGCCTGGCGATACCAGTGGCACTGGGCGAACCGACACAGGCAAGGGCCCCGCAACGTGGAATCACGATCATACTGAGTTCGGCGTATGTGACCTGGTCGGCAACGTCTGGGAATGGATTGACCAGATGAAATTGGATGACGGCCAAATCCTGACAACGCTGGATAACAACCCGACGGTTGCTGAGGCTAACTGGCATCGCCACCCAGCCTATTTTGATTCGACATCCGACAACCAGAGCGGTGCTGGCAACAATGGTTCACCGGTGCTCAGCAACTCGGTTACCAAGCGTAACGGGCCTACCGATGACGATAGTCACGACTATCCGTACATGCACAACCCGCACTTTGCTGCGATCACAAAGTCGGCTGGATATACGCCTAACGAGCTGCTGCGTCGATTGCTCATCGAGTCAGCAACCGCAACGACAGTTGGCGGCGGCCTCTGGTGTCGCAACTATGGCGACCGATTCCCGCGTCGCGGGGGCGGCTGGGGCAGTGGCTCGGACGCGGGGCTGGGCGCGCTCAGTCTGGACAGTGCGCGGTCGTACTCGTACAGTTACATCGGTTTTCGCCCCGCTTTCTTTGTGTAACTGTTAACTGATTCTTTGGATGGCGCACGGTAGTGCGCCCTTTAGTTGTGCGGAGGCAAGTTGACAACGCTAATCATTGAAGAAAAATGCCGGGAAATGATGATGTACGGCTATCAAGCAATAAAGCAGTTTCCGAAACATGAGCGCCATGTTTTAGGCGCGGAAATCAGGCTTTCAATGCTGCAACTTCAAAGATTGATCATCACGGCATTTAAGCGATACCACAAGAAGACGACCCTGACCGATTTAGATATCGAGCTTGCCATCCTGAAGCGGCGAGTCAGGCTCGCCAAGGACTTGCGGTATATCGACATCAAGAGATACGAAATATGGGTCGGCCAACTGGTTGAGCTTGGGAAAATGATAGGCGGCTGGATACGCTCCGTTAATACCAAGCAACAGGGGACGGCATTATGAATACGCGGAACCGATTCCCGCTTCGCGGGGGCAACTGGAACAATGGCTCGAACGCCGGGCTGGGCGCGCTCAATCTGAACAATGCGCGGTCGAACTCGAACAGTAACATCGGTTTTCGCCCCGCTCTTGATGTAGCCAGAAACAACCATCCCAAGGGATGCTGTCAGTGCAATCATGAAAAGGATGCCGCCTCCTCGGCCATAGCCGGAACAGATATAAAGCCCATTGATGCGTCACTGGGCTGCTCATTTGAGAAGATATTTGATTTTGAAAATCTTTTATCAGCGGCATACTCATGCCGAAAGGGAAAAACAAAGGCGAACGCAACGCTGGTTTTCTTCAACAACCTGGAAGAGAACATCATAGAAATACAAAACGAGCTGATGTGGGGCATGTACAAAATGTCACCCTATCACCATTTTTACGTATTCGAGCCGAAGCGCCGCCTGATATCAGCCCCTCACTTTAAGGACAGGGTTGTCCATCGGGCTATATACAATGTTATCGAGCCACTGTTTGACAAAACCTACATCTATGACTCATACGCATGTAGACGAGGGAAAGGCACCCACAAAGGCGCTGACAGGGCTCAATATTTTATTAAGAAGGTAGAGTCAAAGCATGGCAAGGCGTATGCGTTAAAAGCGGATATTAGCCGTTACTTTTCGAGCATAGACCACCAAGTATTGAAGTCTATTCTGGCGGCAAAAATACAATGCCAGAGAACGCTTGATCTGCTGTTTTACATCATTGATAACAGCCCTTGCGAATCAATGGGTGTAGGCATTCCGCTGGGTAACCTTACCAGTCAGATTTTTGCAAACGTGTACCTGCACGAGCTTGATAGATATGCAAAGCACGCACTTGGCGCAAAACACTACATCCGCTACATGGACGATTTTGCCATCATTCACCACGACAAGACTGTGCTGCACCAGTGGAGAAAGGATATAGAGGAATTCCTGCACCTTTACCTGAGATTAAAAACGAACAGCAAGACGCAGGTTTTCCCTATCTCAACGAGTAACGGCAGGAGCTTGGACTTTCTCGGGTATCGAATTTATTCGAGCCATAGGTTGCTGAGAAAATGCAGCGTCAAGCGAATTAAGACAAAACTTAAAAAGTATCGGTCTCAGTTCGCTAAAGGTGAGATAAGTCTCTCTGATATAAATCAGAACATTCAATCCTGGCTTGGCCATGCTGGTCACGCCAGCACCTACAACCTTAAAAAGGCTCTTTTTGCTGAGCCATTCAGGAGGAAAACAGATGTTTAGTTACATCTTTCAGGGTCGAACTCACACAGACACGACCCGCAGCTATATGAATTCGCTTGGCATGACTCAGGAGCAGGTCGACTCTGTTCTTCAGCAAAAAGACTTTGAAGAGGCTCAAAACCTCGTCAAGAGAAAAGAGGCTTACCGCCTCGAGTCAGACCCTCTTTTTATGGAATGGCAGTACGACAATACGCCTGAGTCTGAGCAAGCATGGCGTGAAAAGGTAGCGGAAATCAAAACCCGCTATCCACTACCAAGCGAATCATAAACCCGCCGCCTAACAGGCGGTTTTTTAATGCCTAATCGAAGCCCTGGCCTGTGCCGGGGCTTTTTAGTTTGCAACTCAACGAAACGAGACCCGCAATGGCTGAACAATACCTACACGGCGCAGAAGTCGTCGAAATTGATAATGGGGCCCGCCCCATTCGCACCGCTCAAAGTGGTGTGATTGGTTTGGTGGGGACGGCACCTGATGCCGATGCCACCGCCTTTCCTCTGAATACGCCGGTACTGATTGCCGGTAGCCGCCGAGAAGCGGCCAAGCTGGGAGCAGGTGGTACATTGCCACAGGCAATTGATGGCATTTTTGACCAGACTGGCGCAGTGGTGGTGGTGATTCGCGTGGATGAGGGCGTGGATAGCGCGGCCACTCAATCCAATGTGATCGGCAAAGTGGATGCCGACACCGAGCAGTACACCGGCATTCTGGCGCTGCTGTCTGCCGAGAACACCGTCAAGGTGCAGCCTCGCATTTTGATTGCCCCTGGTTTCTCAAACCAAAAAGCAGTCGCTGACCAGCTGGTGAGCGTAGCCGAGAAATTGCGTGGCTATGTCATTCTGGATGGCCCAAACACCACCGATGCCGCCGCGATTACCTACCGTGAACTGTTCGGCAGTCGCCGCTGTGAAGTGGTGGACCCTTGGTACAAGGTATGGGATGTGGAGACCAGTGCTCACATTATCCAGCCGCCTTCGGCTCGCCATGCTGGTGTGATGGCGAAAGTCCACAATACGCTGGGTTTTTGGTGGTCCAACTCAAACCAGGAAATCCTGGGCATTGATGGTCTGACCCGTCCGGTGGATTTCAAGCTGGATGACCCGACCTGTCGCGCAAACTTGCTGAACGCAAGCGAAGTGACCACAACCATTCAGCAAAATGGTTTCCGTGTGTGGGGTGACCGCACTTGTTCAGCTGACTCTAAGTGGGCATTCAAGAACGTGGTCATTACCAACGATATGATTGCGGATAGCCTGGTGCGAGAGCATTTATGGGCGGTTGACCGCAACATCACCAAAACCTACGTCGAAGACGTGACGGAAGGGGTGAACAACTACCTGCGCCACCTCAAAAACATCGGTGCGATTGCCGGTGGTGAGTGCTGGGTGGACCCGGAGCTGAACAGCCCCGACCAAATTCAACAGGGTAAAGTCTACTTCGATTATGACTTTAGCGCCTACGCGCCTGCAGAGCACATCACGTTCCGCAGCCACATGGTTAACGGCTATCTGACGGAGGTTGTGTAAGATGCTACCGCAAGTAATCCGAGCAATGAACCTGTTCGCTGACGGTAAAGGCTATGCAGGTGTGGTGGAGGAAGTGACCCCTCCAAAACTGACTCTCAAGACCGAGGAGTTCAAGGCAGGGGGCATGGACGCCCCGCTTGAGCTTGACCAGGGTATGGAGAAGCTGGAATGCAACTTCACCGTGGCCAGCTACGAAAAAGAGCTATTCGCGGCTTATGGCTTGGTTCCCGGAAAGATGATCAACGTAACCCTGCGCGGTGCGTTTGAGCAGGACGGGGAAACCCGTGAAGTGGTCATGGTGCTAAACGGCAGCTGGAAAGAGCTGGACTTCGGTACCTGGAAATCTGGCGAAAAAGCCCAGCTGAAAGTGGCCGTTGGCCTCAAAAAGTTTGAGCTAAAAATCGACGGGGAAGAGAAAGTCTTCATCGATATTCCGAACATGGTCCGCCGTATCAACGGCACAGACCTGCTGGAAGCCGCCCGTAAAGCGATTGGCCTGTAAGGAGTAGTAGATGGCTAAGACACCTGAAAAGCAGACCTACGTGGTTCTGGTGCCGTTTATGCACGGCAATGAAAAGCAGGTCGTGGACAAAACCCTTGACCTAACCGCCCGCCAGGCAGCAAACCTGCTAGCCGGTGGCTTCATTGGTAAGCCAGCTGCAAAGGCAGCCAAAACCACGGCCAAGAGCGCCGAGTAAACCCCTTACCTGATTGAATACAAGCGCCCAGATGGGCGCTTTTTTATTGAGAGCCTTGAACATGACTGAACAAAACAAAGACCTGACTGTTGAGCTGGAAGAAGTAACCGAAGTGAAGCCGATGGAGTTCCCTGGTGCCGACAAAGTGATCACGCTGGATGTAGCGGTCGGTGGCGGCAAGATGAAACACCTTGCCCTGCGCAAACCCATGCCAGGTGACCTGCGTGGCCTCAAGTTGCTGGATGTAATCCAAATGGATGCCGGTGCAGTGGCGAATCTGGTGCCTCGTATTGCGATTAACGGTTTCACGGCTCAGCACTTCTATCAACTGGAACCGGCTGACCTGCTGGAGGTGATGACAGAAGTCGCCACTTTTTTCACCAAAGAGCAGCTCCCGACTCAGTAGACGAAGCGTGGGCTGATATTGCGGCGGTCTTCCATTGGCCGCCGGAGCAAATGGACGGTATGGACTTTGATGAGCTGATGCGCTGGCGAGAGTTGGCCATCGAGCGGTTCAAGGCCATGAACCAGGTTAAAAATCAGGGCTACTAGATAGCCCGTTTTTCTTGGGTGGCGTATGGCATCAAAAAACATGAACCTGGCCGTCAAGCTCCAAGCCATCGACAAAATGAGCGCCCCGCTCAAGAACGTGGCGGGAGCTTCTGGTCAGGTTATTGAGTCGCTGAAAAAGACTCAGGAACGGCTGAAAGCCATCGATTCTCAGACCGACCAGTTCAACGCTTTTCGTGAGTTGCTAAAACAGAGCCGAGATACTGCAGCTGGAGTAAGTCAAGCGAAGGGAGAAGTCCAGCGGCTTGCCATCCAGATAAAAGAATCAGAGGGGCCGACTAAAAGGCTCAAAGTTGAGCTTGCGGCAGCAGAAAGGCAGGTGGCCGAGCTGGCCCAGGAGATGAAGGCGGCTGAACAGCCTAATGATCTCCTGACGTATCGGTTTAAACAAGCCCAGAAAGAAGCTAACAAGCTAGGGCAAGAATTCCGTAAAGTTGAGCGGGATAATAAATCGCTCAACAAAGAGTTTGAGCGAGCGAAGAGTCAAGTTAACCAGCTTGAGCAAGCGCACCTGCAGGAGACCCAGAAGCTCCAAGAAATGCGCCAGGCACTGAACCGAGCCGGAGTGTCCACCAAGGACCTTGCCGGGGCTCAGTCGAAGGCGAAGCAGGAGGCCAGTCAGTTAAACCAAGAGTTTGACCGGCAGGCCAAAAAGCTGGAGAGAATCGCAGAGATAGAAGCCCGTGTGGCCAAGTCGAAAGAACGCCTGCAAAAGAGCATGCAGGTCTCTGCAAACATGACGGTGGCGGCCTTTGGGGTTCAGCAAACAGGGCAGGTTATTACCAATACCTTAATGGGTCCTGTAAATGTTGCAGCTGACTTTGAAGAAAAGATGTCTGGCGTTGGTGCTGTTGCTAATGCTACAGACCAGCAGCTTGCTCAGTTAACTGCCACGGCAAGAAAGTTAGGTGCGGAAACGTCTTTCAGTGCATCGCAATCAGCTGATGGTATGAAATATCTAGCTATGGCTGGGTTTAAGACCAATCAGATTATTGCATCAATGCCAGGTCTGTTGGACTTAGCAAAAGCCACAGGCATGGATGAGGATCTTGCGGGTGCGTCTGATATTGCATCGGATATTTTGTCCAGCTTTGAGATGCTGCCTGAACAGATGGGGCAGCTGTCAGATGTTCTGGCGAAGACGACCACTACAGCAAACACGGACCTGAGACAGCTTGGCGAGACCATGAAGTATGTTGGTCCTGTAGCTCGAAAGGCTGGCATGGATTTACAAGAAGCCTCAGCTATGGCTGGCTTGTTGTCGAATGTTGGCATTAAGGGTTCGCAGGCTGGTACTACACTGCGCTCAATGGTGCTTAACCTTGCTGCTCCGACCGGAGCTGCTGCAAAAACATTGGAGCGCTTAGGGGTAAGCACTAGGGATGCTAGCGGAAATGTTCGAAACATGGTGGAAATCCTTGGTGATGTTGCCAAGGCCACTGAGAACATGGGGTCCGCAGAGCAGTTGGAAGCCTTGGTGGATATTATGGGCAAGGAGCCCGCTGCCGGCTTCCAAGAGCTAATAGGGCAAGAGGGTGCTGGAGGGGTAACCAAATACCTTCAAGTGCTCAGAACAGCTGATGGAGCGGCTGCTCAAATTGCTGCGAAAATGGGGGATAACGCCCGAGGAAAGCTCAAGGAGCTATCTTCTGCTGCTGAATCTCTGCAAATCAGTCTTGGTAATATCTTACTCCCTGTTGTTAAAGATTTTGCTGTATGGGCCACGAATGTAACGCGGCGAATTGAAGCATGGGCAAACGCTCACCCTGGATTGACCAAGGGGTTGATATTCGTCGCCGCTGCAGTGGGTGCTTTGGCTTTAGCCGGTGCGCCGCTGTTATTGGCGATGGCAAGCATTAACAGCATGATGGCCATGACCCGATACGGCATGACCGCCTTTGGTGCTATTAGCCAGCTGACAGCCGTCCGTATGGGATTGGTAACAGCTGCACAGTGGGCCCTAAATACGGCGATTTTGGCTAACCCTATCACCTGGATCATTGTCGCGGTTGTGGCATTGATTGCTGTGCTTGGGGTGCTGATTTACAAGTATTTCGAACCGCTGAAAGCCTTCCTTTCTGGTTTTTGGGATGGATTTATTCAGGGGTTCGCCCCGGTTATCCAGTCCTGCTCAGGTTTGTTTGCTGCATTGTCACCGATTGGTGATGCGCTTGGCTGGGTTTGGAGTGGTGTGAAAGCAGTGTTTGACTGGTTTGGTCGGTTGTTTCAGCCGGTTAACGCCAGCGCGGAGTCATTACAGGCCGCCACCAGTGCCGGTACCAGTTTTGGTCAGTTCGTCGGTGCGGCGCTGAATATCCTGCTGTTCCCGGTCAAATTGGTGATCGCTGGTATTACCAATCTGGTCAACTTGATCAGCTGGGCAGTCGGCGTGGCTGGTGCGGCATGGGAAGGTATTAAGTCTGGTGCCTTTTCCCTCTGGGACGCGCTTAAAACCGTGTTCGAGTGGTCGCCTATCGGCTTGATGATGAAGGGCTGGGGCGTTGCTTTTAACTGGATTAAGGGCAAGCTGGACTGGCTTGGTAGTGCTGTTAGCAAAGTGAAGTCATTCTTCGGCTTTGGTGGCGGAGACGAACAGGCCAAAGAGTCAGGGCCTAATCTTGAGCAATTGGCCGAGGCTGAAAAGACCCGCCAGCAAGCGGAGGCTGTTGCCCGGCTTGAGGTGGTTAAGCCTTCGGTACCTGAGCCACAAGTGGAAGCGGCCAAGCGCGTGAGCGCACCCAAAGCCGCAGCAGCTGCAGGTGTGATTGCTGCCAGTGCCGCAGCCATGCCAGCGGCAGCGGAGCCGGTACAGCTTTCACCTGTGTACCAGGAAACCGTGGCCACGTATCAGGCACCGGCAGTTTCTGTGCCTCAATCGGCATCGATACCAGCCTTGGCGGCTAGCCAGCCAGTCATGGCAGGCGGTGGTACCACAATTTCTATCGGTCAGTTGGATATTCACGTTCAGGGAAATCAGGGCATGAATACCCAAGAGTTGGCTATTGAGGTGCGCAAGCAGTTCATGCAACTGATGCATGAGCAGCAGGCGAAACACCGTGGAGACCTGTATGACTCTTAACTATCGAGACCAGGCGGAGGCCCTGGCAAGAGACTTAGCAAACCAAACGCTGCCCACGGAACGGGCAGCCAGCTATATGCTGGCCCTTGGTCAGTACCGTTTTTCTATTGATACGGCAGCTTACCAGGCATTCACCCGGGAGCTGTCGTTTCTTTGGCCTACTCAGCAGCGTTTTGGCAACATGGCCGCACCTCAGTTTGTCGGTCGTGGGGAGTTTAAGCGCAGCCTGAATGGGGTGATTTATCCAGAATACAAAGGCGGGTTAAGGCAAGTGGATGCCATGGCCGCTCAGGCTGGCCTTGGTCAGCCTCTGCAGTTGGTTTCCGGTATTGGTGAGGTGCTTGGTTTTTGGTGTATTACCAGTATCCGGGAGAACGCCACGGTGTTTCATCGTAACGGCCAAGCCCGCAAGCTGGATTTTAGCCTGGAGCTGCTTTACTACGGAGACCGATACAAGGGGGTGACCGGTGGAGTATAGAACCAAGGACGGGGATGTGGTGGATGACATTTGTTATCGTCAATATGGCCGCTCTGACTATGCTCTCCAGGTTTATGAATTGAACCCTGGTCTGGCTGAGTATGGCCCACGGCTTCCCGCTGGCCTGATTATTCAACTGCCGGAGATCTCGAAACCAGAGACCCCGGAGCTTCCGAAAATCTCACTGTTTGATTGACCTATGCGCCCACAATTCCGAGTTTTTGCCGACGACCGGGATATTACGTCCCGGATTGCCGAGCGCCTGATAGAAATGACCATCACTGACGAGGCGGGCTTCCAGTCTGATGCATTGACCATTTCGGTTGATGATGCTGACGGGGTATTGGCAGTGCCCCGAAAGGGGGCCCGTCTTGCGGTGCATTTGGGGTATGAAGAAACGGGCCTGGCTTACATGGGCGAGTTTGTTGTGGATGAGCCAGAGCTTTCTGGTCCACCCGACAAGATTGTGATTCGTGCCAGGGGTGCAGACCTTCGCCAGGAGCTGAAAACCAGCAAGACCCGCTCTTGGGATAAAGTCACCATAGACGATATCGTTCGAGCGGTTGCCGGTGAGCATAATTTGCAGCCCAAGGTTGCGGAGCAACTGGCCGCCACTTTCATCGAGCATATAGACCAGACCGGCGAAAGTGATCTGCACTTTTTGACCAGGCTGGCGAAAGAGTACGATGCAATCTCAAAGCCTGCTGGTCCTAACCTGTTGTTTGCCCCACGTAACCTTGGGAAAACGGTCAGCGGGAAGGACTTGCCGCCAATCGTTCTGGCCAAGTCTGATGTGACGACCTATCGGCTTGTGCTTGCTGATCGTTCTGACATTGGCCATGTTGTTGCGTACTGGCAAGACAAGGCCAAAGCGCGGCGCACTGGTGAAACGGTCGGGGATAAGACTAAACCAGGTAAGACACTGCGAAAGACTTACCCTACCGCCGAAGAAGCCCGTGCGGCTGCGGCCTCTGAGTTGGCCTCTTTGCAGCGTGGCCGTAAGAATCTTGATATCACCTTGCCTGGCAATCCTCTGGTCATTGCTGAAAGCCCGATCACCTTGTCAGGTGGCTGGCGTGATGGTTTTACTGGTGACTACGTTGCCGTTCGTGTAGAGCATCGAGTCGGTGGCGGTGGTTACACCACGTCATTCACTGCGAATTAATGCCCGGGGAACCGGGCTTATCCTCTCAAATATCCTTCCTGTTGCACTTCCTTCCTTGTCTACTTCCTAATTCACCCATACCCTTTATCTTTTTGATTGAAAAGAGGAGTTAATGGGATGGATGTATTCCTATCGTTATTATTTATTGTTGTGTTATTTGCCTTTGTGGCCGGGTTGATAAAGCCAGCCTGGATTAAGCAGGAAACCCGTGGTCGAGTGCTTAAATTCTATGGCCTTGGTATGTTGGTGCTTCTTTTGCTCATCGGCTTGGTTGCTGATCCTGTTGAGCAGGCACCGGCTAACAATGAGATGGCAGCGCAGCAGCATTCAGCCAAAGAATATGAGTATTCAGGTAAAACATTGGCTGAGTGGAGAGATGCCTCAAAATCTGATCGTGATGAAATGGTATCTGATTTTGTCAGTGTGAAATCACTTCCTGATGCCGCAAATGATTTGTTCTATCGCTGCCTTAGTCAGATGAGTATGACCAAGTCTGATGAGCTTACAATAGGTCAGGTTCTTGGCTGGTGTCAGGCTGATTACGATAAAGATCCTGCAAAACTTTCCAGTATGGTGAATTTTGATAACTTCAAAGGCCAGTTCAGCGCTTGGGATGGCTCTCATAGAAATCTGGAGAAGTACATAAAGTCGATGATGAACGACGAGAATTCTTATGAGCATGTGGAGACAAGATATCGACTTGTCCTTGACCAGAATCCGCGAGCGATAGTGACCACAGTCTTTAAGGGGAAAAATGCCTACGGCGGAGTGGTTAAGCAGTCTGTTTCAGCTGCTGTTGACATAGAGACGGGCAGAATTATAGAGATCATTCAATAAAAAAGACCCAGCACAAGGCTGGGCCAAAGGAAGACTCGCCGACCCAAACGGCGAGTTTTTTACTTTTAATGTTTCATCGATCCTTTTACTGCATTGATAGCGAATGGCAGGTCTAAAATCACATCCCGCGAACGAGAGAATGCCTTATCCATGCCGTTTTTTGCCTCAAGTAGTTGGCCGTAGCGGTCACGGCCAAGCTGTGCGTAGTGAATCAGCGTTTCCAAGTTTTCTTTGTCTACAATGACCTTGCCTTCTGGAACTTTGGTCATCATTTCCAGCGCCCAGGCTTGTAGGTGCTTGGCATCGTATTTGGTACTTTTGCCAGAAATCAGTAGGCAGCCTTTAGGGCTGAAAAGCAGCGAGTATTGTTCGGAGCCGGTTTCCTGGTAAACGCGAACGCATTCGCGGTCGAAATCAAGGCGGTTTGTGTGATAGATGCGGCTGATAGCAGGGCGCTGGCAATATTGAAGGAATACGCGCAGTGACCAGGCTGGCACCCATGGTTTGCCATCAAGAATGATCGCCGTTATCTTGCGACCGTTCTCCAGTGTGTAGTCTACGGTGGAGGTATCCGGCAGGGTGTTTTCGTTGTAGCAAATAGGGTTGCCGTATCGCTCTTCTTTTTGACGTTGCAGCTCCTCTGCCATCTGATTAAAGGCGTTGATGTACGCCTCTTTAATGGCGGCAGCCTGTTTGCCAGTGAACCCCATAACCAGGAAGATAAAGCCGTCTTTGGTCATCTCGTAATAGGTGTAGGTTTCGCCATTTTGTGGGTGCGTGTAGGGGTGTGCGCAAAAATGCGCAGACCTAAATTCCTTGCTACAACTGATGTTGTCTATTTTTCTGAGGATGTCTCTGTGGTTCTTACCAAATGCTTCGGCAACCTTGAGAGAGGTGGTGGTGATGGCTTGGTTATCGCTGAGTGATACGTGGGTTTGTAAATTCATATTTGTGATCCTTTAGAGAGTATTTGCCACCGTCTGGATTGAGGGGTGGCGGGACTCACTCTCAAGGCGAACACAGTTGCCGTTGCCGCCCATATTTCCCTTGCGGGTATTCTATTCCGGGCTGTCATCCCGCCATAACAGGTATGGCTGCGCCAAATTGCAGGCATAAAAAAGCCGCAAGGCTATCGGGTGCGGTTGACCGCTGCGTTACTTTTGAGAGGGCTCCAGATTAACCCAAACTGAGCAAATCAGCAAGAAGCCCTCTTTGGAGTTGTTAGTAGCTATCATCTAAAATAGAGTAGCTAGGTACTGTTCTATGACTCCTCCTTCTCTGGCTGTTCTGCTGCTTTCTGTTTTACGATAGCCATACAGCTTCCTTGGCCCGTTTGTCTAACGAATGCGTGATAGACGGTCTTTGTCAGTTCTGAATACAGGGTCGGGGTGAATGGAAGTAGCGCTTCCGCAATCTCCCCGAATTGTTCCAGGTCTACACCAAACTTTTCAATTAGTGGTGAGTCGAAGTCTTCATCGTCATTGATGATGTCTTCGGTTTGCTCCTCTGTGAGTCCAAGTGCGGCACCAGCTAGCATTTGTAGGTCTAAATAGTCCATTGGTTTCCCCTTAATTATTTAGTAGTTCTGATGAATTATTTTCGTCGGTTTCAAACCATGATGAGTCGTCAGGGTAGCTATCAACATAACAGTCGTTACCAAGCGGTTCACCGTTCCATATCTCTTGCGCCATTAGCGCCTCCCCATTATCAAACACCCTGACCACTCTGGTGTGTCCGAAGGCTGTGACGATGAATTTGCGTTCGCCATCTTCAAACTCGCCATCAAGAGCCATTTCGGTGAGGTCATTTTTTCTTAGACTGACTTGTACCAGGCTGCTTCCGCAATCAGGGCAGCCGCACTGTGATTTCAGGCGCTGCATAGTGTCACACCATTTCCCTGCCATGGATGCAATCACCCCTAATGTCATTTTGCAGTCAGCCAGAGCGCGGTGTGCTGTTCCTTCAATAACAACGCCTTGCTGTTTCGCTGCATTTCCCAGGCGTTGCCATTTCCATTGCTCACGGTAGTCATCCCACTCCCCGTAGAACTCTGCATAAGCCAGCATGGCGCAGTCAGCTTCTAGCCATAGAGTTTCCAGGATGTTGTGTAGGTTGCTTGTTTGGTCGATGATTCTCAGGTCATAGTCGGCGTTGTAGATAACTAAATCACGGCCTATGACGATTTCTTCAAACTTACGGATCACTTCTGGCCATGTTGGGGCTTCGGCCACCATCTCGTTAGTTATTCCGTGAATGCGCGTGGCTTCTGCTGGAATTGGTGACGTAGGTTTTACCAGCGTATCAAGTAGCACTTGGCCGGTGCAGTCTATTATGCTGATTTCGATTATCTCAGCCCTTTCATCTAGGCCAGTTGTTTCTGTGTCGAGTATTAATGCGTTATTTTCTAGCCACTGCAGGGCTTGTTGTTTAGGTGTCATGCTGCGCTTTCCTCTCTTTCAATTTCTTCTAAACCTTTGACGCAATCAGGGCAGGCATTGGCCCCAATTTCGTCGTCTGTTTCATAGGCCCGCCATCCCAGCTTTTGCAGTTGTATGGCGGCGGCTTCTTTACTGACCGCCTGGACGGTTTCCTCGTTGGTGCAGTTGCAGCAAACGCAGCGCACCATGGTGATCACTTCCAGTTCGCTTTGGTCAGGCTTCTTCAAAATCAGCATTTCAGCTCCTCCGGCAGTTCTTCGTGAAGGAATACCCACTCGTCTTCAAATACCCCGATTTCTTCCCTGGTTTGAATCGACTGGACGTTAAAAGAGATCTCAGGGGCGGCAGGGTCTGGGTTTACTTCGGTTACTCTGGCGAGTCCGCCTGGCCACCCGCCGTATGGCATCGTGATAACGGTGCGGCCCACCAGCTCCGCACCGAGTTCTGCCAGCATTTGCTTAGCTACGTGCATTTTTCCCTCCATGGTTGCTGATGGTTTTTGTTGCCTGGCGGGCAATGCTTGAGGCTGTTTTGCGTAGGGTCTTTCTCCCTTCGCTGTTTTGGGTTGCCTCAAGGATGGAATTAGCCATTGTTAGGGCTTGCTCTGGGTTGTTGGCCAGTAAGCCTTTCAGGCTGGTTTTTGCGTCTTCTGCAGACGTGCTTAGGTAATTTTCTAGAGTGTACATGGGCACCTCCTTATGCGGCCATTTTTAGAAGATGATCGCGCATGAAGCCGGTGCAGTAGGTCATCGCGTATTGACGAACCAGGCGCTTGTTCTGTTCGCTGGCCTGAATTTCATGCAGCTTTAGGCTGCGCACTTTGGTATACTCTTGTGCGGACATGATGAATCTCCATAATCTCTGATTGGTTGTGTTCCACCAGGCCCGGAAGGTAGTAGCTCCGGGCCTTAGTTTTTTAGCAGGGGTAGTAGCCCCGCTTAGTCTTCCATGGGGTAAAACCCGTTCCCTTCTTCGTACTTTTTAAATAGGTCTTCCAGGGCTTCGATCACTAATAGTTTCACAGTCACCTTGGTGTCTTCTGCATTGCCTTTCATTTTTAAAAGGCGTTTGTGGTATTCGCGGGGAATATCAACGCGAAGAGGCTGCTCAGGGCCTTGAACTGTGTCAGGTTGCGAGACCTTTAGTTTTGCTCGTTCAACGTCTTTACGTTCCCCTATTTGGCTCTTTTTAAGCATGCATGTACTCCAATATCTCTTTTGTCAGCATCTTAATTTCATGGCGAGCTTGGTTGTCTTCATCCAGATGGACCACGGCACTGCCATTCTTGGCCGTGTTTGCATAGTCAACACGCTGGGTTGTGCCGTTCTTTAGGATGGGTAGCTCGTAATAGCCGAGAGCTTCTTTGATTTCGGCTTCCAGCTTAGTGCGCTTGATTGCGCGGGAAATGATAAATGCAGCCTTTGGTATGCCGTCAGTGACTTCCTGGCGAGCTTTTACTATCTCAACCAATTCAGCAGCACTCCAGCAGTCATAAGGACTTGGCTGTGTTGGGATGAGTACCATATCAGCAGCTCTTACCGCCGTTGCTGCAAGGTCAGCAACCTGTGGCGCCCCGTCAACGATCACGTATTCATAGCCGCTGGCCACTTTGTGAATGTCACGGTGCAAGTTTTTACCCATGCGGATAACAGGGACGGTCTCGCTGCCTTCCTCAGCTTGCTCAGACCAGTCCGTTGCGCTTCCTTGTGGGTCAAGGTCAACCAGTAGAACCTTGTGGCCGTCAGCGTGAAGCTGTGAGGCTACGTTGGTGGATATGGTTGTCTTACCGGCACCGCCTTTTTGATTAAGAATGGCTATCAATTTGGCCATTTCGTTCTCCTCTCTGTTGATGTGTGCGTAAAGTATAAGCGTACAAATGTACATTTGTAAATATGTTAATTTGTGTTTTGTGCGTTGGGTGGTCGCTGCTTTTATGTGATTGGCACTTGCTTGCACTCTCAATCCCTTTATTTATAGGCAGTTACGCAGATTTGGGTGTTAACCGGAAAGGCCGTGTTGCAACTGTACAGTCTCTTTTTCTGCTTCCGCTTCCTACCGCATTGGTTCATGGCATGGCCGTTCACCGGACATTACAGGGCCATATTCACCTATTAAGAAATCAGCGACAGTAAAGTCCCAATCGCCCACTAATTACAACTGTACATATACAGCATTGCGACACATAAATAAATAACTGTACATATATTTATAATTGCACACACTCGCCATAAAATAACTGTACATATATTTATTTTATTAACTGTACATATACCAATAAATTAACTGTACACATACCAACTTGCACATGTGTACATATAGTCTAATTAGACTATATGTACACATGTGCAAGTTGGTATGTGTACAGTTAATTTATTGGTATATGT
>Ga0075011_10000252_pt1 | contig 28148 bp, 28 predicted proteins | sample TARM_MetaG_T_14_FD_72354 | JGI IMG/M metagenome (GOLD analysis project Ga0075011, IMG submission 72354) | Freshwater microbial communities from Pennsylvania, USA, analyzing microbe dynamics in response to fracking - TARM_MetaG_T_14 | ecosystem: Environmental > Aquatic > Freshwater > River...
GTCCAGGATGGCGTCCAGGTCTTCGTCCGTCTCGGTGGGCAGACCGATCATGAAATAGAGCTTCACCCCCTGCCAGCCGTTTTCAAAGAGCAGCCGGACGTGTTCGATGAGTCCGGCCTCGTCCACGCCCTTGTTGATCACATCGCGCAGACGCTGGCTGCCCGCCTCCGGGGCGATGGTCGCGCCGGTGCGCCGGATGGACGAGATGCGCTCCATGATCGGCGCGGACAGGGAACCGACCCTCAAGGAGGGCAGGGAGATGGAAATCTGTTCGGCCGCGCACTTGTCGAAGCTGCGGGTGAAGAGCGAGTCCAGGCCGGAGAAATCGCCAGTGGACAGCGACAGCATGGAAGTCTCCTCGTACCCGGTCTGGGCCAGCCCGTCGGTCAGGATATTGTCCAGGCCGTCCAGGGAGCGTTCGCGTACCGGGCGGTAGATCATGCCCGCCTGGCAGAACCGGCAGCCGCGCGTACAGCCCCGGGCGATCTCCATGGTCAGTCGGTCGTGGATGGCGCCGAAGGGAATGACCTGGCCTTTGGGGAACGGCGCGCGGTTCAGATCGTCCACCACGGCCTTTTCCACGATCTCGTATCCTTCGCGCAGGGGCTTGAGGGGCTTGCCCGGTCCCTGGTCCTTGAAGAACGACGGAACGTACAGGCCCGGAATCTCGGTCAGGGATTCCAGGAGTTCACCCTTGGACAGGCCGCCTTCCTTGGCCCGTTCCACGGCGGTCAGGAGCGCGACCATGGCTTCCTCGCCGTCGCCGAGAACCAGGGCGTCGAAAAACGGGGCCACAGGCTCGGCGTTGAAGGCCGCGCCGCCGCCCGCCACGATCAGCGGCAGGGCTTCTTCTCGGTCCGCGCTGTGCAACGGGATGCCCGCCAGATCGAGCATGTACAAAATATTGGTGTAGCAAAGCTCGTGCGTCAGGCTGAACCCGACGACGTCCATTTCCCCGAGCGGGGTGTCGGACTCAAGGGTGGCCAGGGGGACATTGTGCTTGCGCAGAATATCACCGGCCTCCTCGTCGGGGGTGAAGACACGTTCGGCCCAGAAGTTCGGTTGTGCGTTCAGCGCCTCGGACAAAATCTTCTGGCCGAGGTAGGACATACCCACCTCGTACATGTCGGGGAAGGCCAGGGCGCAGCGCACGGTAACGGTGGACGGGTCCTTGAACACGGCGCCCCATTCGCTGCCGATGTAGCGCGAGGGACGGGGGAGGATTGGCAGCAGTTCTTTCATGATCTCGAATGGTTCGGGGGACGAAAAAAACGGGGGTGGCTCGCATGAACCAGCCCCGTCCAAAATAGCAGGTTTCGCATGGCTCGGCTAGCCGAGATCCAGCCCGCCGCCTGCGCCGCCCGCACCGCCCATGCCGGACAGGTCGAGCCCGCCGCTGGACAGGGAGATGTTGGTCTTCGCTTCGATGTATTTGGTCTTCAACTCTTCCGGGCAGCTTTCGTACTCGAACAGCACGTGGCTTTTGTCGATCTTGCCTTTCATTTCCTGGTCAAAGGGATATCCGTAAGGCAGCAGAACCATCTGGGTGCCCTGCTGGGTGGGCATGGCCTGCAGGATGGCGGGTTCCTCGATGTCGCTCCCGGCAAAGTTGCCGACAACCATCTCGCCGCTGACCAGCTTGACCAGTCGAATGTCATAACTCATGTTGCTCTCCTTAATAGTTGTGGTGCGTCCCTAAGTAGGTATCCCCCTCCGTCGTGTCAAGAAAAGCCTCCGGCGTGCCGGTCTCTTTGCTCTTCTGGACGTCCATACGGACATGCGGACTGCTGTTTGGGAAAAACTCCGCCTTGTCGGGATTCGGCGGACGTGATCAGGATCGGTCGATAGCGATGTCGTTGTCATCCAGGTATCGTTTTAAATTGGCGTGGATGTCGGATGAAGAGTCTTCGATGGCGGCTGAAATACGGTGCAGCATATCATTGAAGGTCGTCAACTGGTCGACGTCGTATTGGGCCAGGGAGCCGATGATCTTGTCCTTCGCTATGTTATGCAAGGCATTGTGTATTTTGCTGGCGAGACCGCCTTTCTCCGTAAGGACGTAATATTGTGATTTCCTGTTTCCTTTCATTCTTTCAGTTTCGATCATGCCCTTGGCCGAGAGGCGGGCGGCCATTTTTGACACCCCGCCTTTGGTCAATCCGATTTTTTGTGTCAGCGCGACGCCGTTGATGGGGGGGGACTCCGCCACGGCCGCAAGAAAATGGATTTCCGCAAGCGAAAGGTCGCAAAGAGGGGAGGCATCCCCCGAACTCGCAATTTGTTTGAGGATCTTCCCCATCAAGCTATCCACCACGGCAAATTGCCGTGTCAATTCCATGAGTTCGGCGAGGGTGTCCTGCTGTATCGGCTCACGGGATTTACCGGTATTTCGCATTGGTAAACATGTCTCCTCATTTTGGTATGGAGATTTGACTCCCTGAGCCGATTTTTGTCAACGCGGAAACATTTTAGTTGACGAGGAAACTTTTTATGAATAGTTTCCATGTAAACGATTTAGACGTTTTCAAATTAACCATGAAGGAGTGATTATGCAACGTATTGACCTGACATTGCCGTTGAGCGACGGGCTGGTCAAGGCCGTGGAGTCCCTGGCTTCGAAACACGAGTACGGCCCCAAGGTCGACCTTTTCGGGCATATGGGTACGCATCTGGACTTGATGAATAAGGTGTACCCCGATGACTATTTCACTCTTTCCGGTCGAGTGTTCGACGTACGCGCGGTCACGGGTCGGGAGGTGGAAGCGGACGACATCGACCTGGATCTAATCCGGGAACGTGATTTCGTCTTTTTCCACAGCGGTTGCCTTGCGTCGCTCGGCTATGCCACGAAAGAGTACATGTCCGCCCCGGTTCAACTGTCGTGGGATCTGCTCGGCAAGCTGGTGGAAAAGGGCGTCGCCATGATCGGCGTCGATTTTGCGGGAGTTCGCCAACAGGCGGAGCACCGCAAGGCGGACATGTTTTGTGCGGACGCCGGGACTTTCGTTGTGGAAAACATTTGTGCATTGGAAAGCCTTGTTGCCCAGGCGGGAAGCAAGGCGTTTATGGTCCATTGTTATCCCATGAGGCTTGTCGATGCCACGGGCCTGCCGTGCAGAGTCATTGCGGAAGTGCCTCCCCAAAAATAAACAACGGGCGGTATCGGTGTCACATCGGTATCGCCCGTTGTTTGGAGAGAAGGGAAGGCGTTATGCCTGTTCGGGGCCGTGGAGCAGGGCCATGACTTCCATGGTGTCGGGCGGCAGGGCGTCTTCGCCTTTGGCGGCGTACTCCATCTTGGAGACCGCGTAGATGGCGATGAAGGTCAGGATCATGACGAATCCGCCGGGGTTTTTGTACTGCAGGAAGTGCGGCAGCAGCCCTTTGCCCAGGATCATGAAGAACGAGCCGAGGATGCCGGTGATCAGCCCGGCGCAGGCTCCGCCCTTGGTCATCTTGGGCCACCACACGCCCATGACCAGGACCGGGAAGAAGGTGGAGGCCGCGATGGCGAAGGCCAGGCCCACGAGCACGGCGATCTGCATGGACTCGGCCCAAAAGCCGAGCGGGATGCCGAGCAGGCCGACGCAGACCGAGGCGATACGGGCGACCTTGACGCGGGAGCGTTCGGGCATGTTCGGATTGAAGACGTTGACCACCAGGTCGTGGCCGATGGCTCCTGCGCAGGCGATGATCAGTCCGGCCACGGTGGACAGGATGGCGGCGAACGCACCGGCGACCACGATGCCGAGAAGGATCTGCCCGCCGAAGTGGGAGCCCGCCACGGGCACGGCCAGGTTCTTGCCGTTTTCTGCCAGCCACTGCATGAGGTGCGGGGAGACGCCCAGGGTTTCTCCCTGCAGGAAGATGTAGCGAATAACGTGGCCGACGTACGGGCTCATGATGTAGAACATGCCGATGAGGAGGAGCACGTAGATGACGGTCCGGCGTGCGGCCTTGCCGTCGGGCGCGGTATAGAAGCGCACCAAAATGTGCGGCAATCCGGCGGTGCCGAACATGAGCGCGAGCAGCAGGGACAGGGTGTCCTTGAGGCTGGTCAGCCAGTAGGCCGGGTGGGTGTAGGCCGCGCCGTCGAATTCCTTGCCGGAGATGGGGGCGGCTCCCTTGAATTCACCCAGGAATTTGACCACGTCGGTGTAGGTGTATCCCTTGACCATGAAGGGGATGAAGGCGAGCAGGAACATGGCGCCGAACAGGATCCAGAACTGGACCAACTGGTTGACGGTGGTTGCCTTCATGCCGCCCACGGTGACGTAGAAGGTGATGATGCAGGCGATGATGATGATCGAGGTGGAGTATTCGAGGTTGAGCAACAGTCCCATGACCTTGCCAGCGCCGAGCATTTGCGGTGCCATGTAGAACAGGGAGATGAACAACACGCCGATCACGCCGAGCACGCGGGCGGGTTTGGAGTGGAACCGTTCCGATACGAAATCGGGCACGGTGTAGCGCCCGAACTTGCGCAGCGGGCTGGCCAGGAAAAGGAGCAGGGCGATGTAGCCCACGAAGAAACCCAACGCGTAGATGATGCCGTCGAAGCCGAACAGGAAGGCCACGCCCGCCACGCCGAGGAAGGAAGCCGCGGACAGGTAGTCCGAGGAGATGGCCGAGGCGTTGATGAAGGAGTTGACCTTGCGTCCTGCCAGATAATAGTCGGCCGAGGTCTTCTGGCTGCGGAACATGAAGGTGGTGACCACGGTGAAGGCCAACATGCACCCGATGAGCAGCAGGGCGGTGACCGGTATTTGATATCCGAGTTCCATGTTATTCTCCTTCGACGATTTCGGAGATCTCGTCTTCGATCTGATTGGCCTTGCTCACGTACCAGATGAACAGTCCCCAGGTGATCGGGTAGATGGCGATGGCCACCAGCCAGTAGTGCAGGGGGAAACCGAGGATGGAGACGCCGGTTACCCATGCGCTGGCCATGTAGACGAGCAGGAAAGTGCCGATGACGAAGGCGAAATAGGGAATGCCCACGCCGAGCGCGAACCGCAGTTGTCGTTTTCGGATCCTTTCGATTTGATGCATGGTTGTTACCCCCAATACGGTTGAATGTTTGCCGTTGAAGTCCTTTTACAGTAGGAAAAACAAAGGGAGCATCCGTTTTCAGGTAAGCGGTCGAAGCCGGGCGGTCGTGGGTACGGTGTCTTTCACTCGGACGGCGAACGGACGGTTTTTCCCGGTCAACGGTTGGATTTTCGGGCACGGAGCGTGAATTTGGGCATAAAGTCAGACACAGAGCGGGCCGTGAACGGTAAAAGAGGCGTCCCGGACGGCCTTTTGGACGAATTGCGGGTCATGGCTCGGGAGGGCAAGCTGGCGGGCATCCGGCGAATCCGGCTCGACCTGGTCCAGGAATGGCTCGATCATGGCGCGTCCGCCGAGCGAGCGTGTAAGCGGTTGACCCGATTCAATCGCGACGTGGTCACCGCCGTGCTCGAAGCCCATGCCGCGGAGTATCCGTGGCTTGCCCGGTGCACCGTCATGGAGTTCGGCTCCGGCGGCCGGGAGGAGATGGTCCCGGGGTCGGACCAGGACAACGGGCTGCTCATCCCGGTGGAGGTGGACGAGGACGAAGTGGATGACTGCACCCAGTCCATCGTCATCGCCCTGGACGGCTCGGGGTTGCCCCTGTGCGAGGGCGGGGTCATGATCAGCAACGCGGAGTGGCGGGGAGATTTTGAGGCATGGTTGGTCCGGCTGACCGGCTGGCTTTCCAACCCGGTGGAAAAGGGGCCGTGGCAGTCCGGGCTGATTCTGGACTTCCGGGCCGTGTTCGGGGCCGGGGACGAGGTCCGGCGCATGCGCGACAGGCTATGGGAGTACGTACGCACCAAGCCGATCGCCCTGTCCCTGTTGATCCGGGAGTTGACCGACTACCGGTTGCCCCTGACCCTGTTCGGGGCGTTCGTCACCGAGCGTGAGGGGGCGTGGCACGGATTCCTGAATATCAAGAAATCGGTCCTGGCCCATCTGACCAACAGCGCGCGTATCCTGGCGCTCAAGTATGGCGTGCACCCGCACAACACTTGTGACCGTGTCCGCGCCATGGGCGAGGCCGGGCATATCGCCGGGCACCACGCCCGTTCCCTGCTGGAAGGCTGGGAATATCTCCAGCGCAAACGGCTCGACATCGGCCTGGAATGCGACCGCACCGGACTGCCGCCGCACAACTACGTCAACCCGGTCACTCTTGATCGGGGGGAGCGGATGCGGCTCAAGGCGGCCATCCACGCGGTGGAAAAACTCGTTCGACTGGTCCAGGCCGGTTCCGGTCTCTGAGTCGGCTTCCTTTTTGCAATAATCCTGCGGTCCGGCAGTTTTCCGACAGCGTATACTTCCATACATAAGGAATTGGTTCGTGAATGTTCTGATCATCAATCTGACCCGCTTCGGCGACCTCCTTCAAACCCAGCCCGTCATCGCCGGTTTAAAGAGCCGCGGGCATCGGGTGGGGTTGGTCTGCCTGGCCAACTTTGCTTCAGTGGCCGCTCTTCTGACCGATGTGGACCGGGTCTTCGCCTTTCCCGGCGCGGGGTTGCTCGCCGGTCTGGACAAGGACTGGCGGCTGGCCGTGCGCGATCTGGAAGGTTTCCGCCAGGCCGTGTTCGCCGATTTTTTGCCCGATGAGACCGTGAACCTGACGCCGTCGGTTTCCTCTCGGCTTCTGGCCTACGGGCTGACACCGGAAGGTGGGAAGACCACAGGCTTCACCGTGGATGAGTTCGGTTTTAATGCGGACACCTCCTCCTGGGCGGCGTTCCTCCAGTTGGCCGGGGCCAATCGGGGAGCCAGCCCGTTCAACGTCTGTGATCTTTTTCGCCGGGCCACCGGTCTGGACCGCGAGGGAAACAGTCTGGTCCTGGCCGTACCGGACGAGGTGGCCCTTGTCCGCGCCGACGAACTGCTGTCCGCATCGGGTGAAACCGGGGAGGGCTTTATCGCCCTGCAACCGGGGGCCAGCGAGGAGCGCCGCCGCTGGCCCGTGGAGTATTTCCGCGAGACCGCCCGAAGGCTTTATGAGCGCGACGGGCTTGTGCCGGTCCTGCTCGGCACCGGAGGCGAGGCCGGGCTCGGCGAGCGGTTTGCGGAAGGCGCGGATTTCCCGTTTATCGACTGCATGGGCAAGACTTCCCTGACCGAACTGGCGGCCGTTTTGAGCCGCTGCCGGATTTTGCTGACCAACGACACCGGAACCATGCATCTGGCCGCCGGGTTGGGCGTGCCGTTGTGCGCGGTCTTTCTGGCCACGGCCCAGCCCTGGGACACCGGGCCGTACAGGTCGGGCAACATCTGCCTGGAGCCGGACATGGAATGCCATCCATGCGCTTTCGGCGCGGCCTGTATGCATGACGAGAGCTGCCGCAGGGCCGTGACCCCGGAGGCCATGTATGCCTGCGCCAAGGCGTTGTTGGCCGGTGACGAACTGGATATAGTGCCGGGCGCGCGCATCTGGCGCACGAGGCCCGGCCCGGACGGGTTCATGGAACTGGAATCGCTGTCCGGGCACGACGGATCGGACCGGGCCGTGTGGATCGCGTTGCAGCGAGCGCATTTTACCGCGTTCCTGGACGGCGCTCCCGCAGCCGAGCGTACCGGGCTTGGATCGCGGATGGGGGCGGACATGCGCCGGGAGCTGTCCAAAACTTTGACGAGTGCGCGGGACATGTTGTTCCTGCTCTCCCAACAGGGCGCGTTGCTTCGCGTGAATCCGCGGCCTCAGGCCAAAAACAAGTTCCTGGCTTCATGGCAGCGCGTGCAGAATATCTTGTCATCCAACAATTATTTGAATATATTGGCGTTATTGTGGATGTTCGAGAGCCAGCGCCAGGGCAATGACCTCGCTTCGCTTCTGTCCGTGGCCGAACGTCATTTGGGGTTGCTGACTGCATTGTCGGACGAATTGGCGTGATCGGCATGAATCTTGAATTATCCGGATTGCACCGGAAAAATCGGCAAATTTTATCTACTCACGGAGGAGAAGGTCAGCATGATCATCATCGATGGAAAACAATATGATATCGGAGCCCGGAATTTCGAGAACCTCGAACAGGTCTTCACTCAGGTGGTCGAGGATGGCCATCTGGAGGACCGCGTCGTGACCGACGTCATGGTCAACCAGGAGCCCTTTACCGAGATCTACCCCCACCAGGCCGAGGACATCGACATGTCCGAAGTCGAGACCGTGGAGATCGTGACCATGGCCACCGAGGACATGGCTGTGGAGATCACCCTGGAGCTCTACAAGGTCGTCAACCTCATGAGCGAAGGCGGCAAGCGCGTGGCGGCCCTGTTCCGCCAGGCAGACGATGCCGAGGCCCTGGAGACCTATCAGGATCTCATTGATGTTATCCGCAACTTCCTGAACATGATCGGTATTCTTCGCGACGAGTATTCCCTCAAGGATCATCCATCCTACCTTGAGAGCGCCGAAGAACTCAACGCCATGTTCACCGAGATGGGCTCGGTGCTCGAGAACGAGGACTGGATTCTCTTGGCCGACCTGCTCGAATATGAATTCCTGCCCGCGGTGGAAAAATGGAAAACGGTCATCAAATCCCTGCGGGACGACATCCGCAAGATGAAGAAGTAGACATGGCCACGCGTAGCCGCATGTTGGACGAGGCCATCACCATCGGCCGCAGGGAACTCGATTCCCTGGTTGCCGGGGATGTGTTCGAGGCCGAAAAACTGGCTCATTCCCGCGAGCAGCTCATGAACGACGCTGTACGCGATTTGTCCGGGGACAATCTCACGCAGTTGGCCGACAAGCTCGTGGAGATGAAGTCTCTCCATGATCGTATCACCGGAGAGGCCAAAAAGCTCAAGCAGTCTTTGAAGCAGGATCTGACCAGCATGAAGCGGCAGAACAGGCGTATCTCGGGCTACAGCTTCGGGGCGGGAAACATGCCCCGGTTGACCAAGGATCGTTTCATCAACAAGAAGGGCTGACCTTTTTGAAAAGATGTCTTCAAAGCCCCGGCCATCCGTCCGGGGCTTTGTTGTGTGGTGGGTCTTCCGGACGAACCGTTTGACTCCGCAGCGTATTCGGGCCATGCGCTGTTGGCTTTCTCCGGGGCAGGGGCAAAGCTTTTCCTCCTGTGAAATTGAATACAACGGGCAAACGCATGCGCATCGCCTTCGTCAATTCCACCCGCGGAGCACATGGCCGAGTCCGACGTGTTCCCACTCCCTTCCATGAGCGAAGGCAGGCCCAAAGCCCTGCTCGAGACCATGGCTAGCCGGACTCATTCCGGTGGCGCGCGACATCGGCGCGTGCGCGGTGTGCGGGAGAGATAGCCTGATTCTCTGTAAGAGCCGATGTGGCCCGCTGAGAGCTGCGTCGAGGCTGTCCGTCAGGTCCTGGATATACTCCTGGGTATGGAGCGGGCCCGACTTGAAGAGCTCAAGGAGACGAGTTTCGCGACCTGCCTGTCCACCTTCAACCTGTCGAAAACGATGGATGAGTTCGAGCGCTGGCTCCGTGCCGAGGTCATCGGCGGCTGGTCCGCCTTTTTCGCCTTCTATAGATTGATCCAGTTGAGGCGGCCGGAATTGCGGTCAACGCAGGCTGTGGCCGTGAACTCGATACCCATGCGGGTGAAACCGGGGCGGCCATCTTCGAGCGTGCGGATCGCGCCCGCGTACCAGTATGGCTTGAAGGTTTTTTCTCGAAAATTGAACATGAAAAGGTTGATGACCACCGGTGTGGACACGGTGCAGGTCTCGGGGATGAGCCGGTTGAGTACGGACAGGCCGAGCCCGCCGTCCGATATGTTGATGACCGCGTTGGCGCTTTGGTCCGGGCCGTCCGAAGCGAACGAGTTGACCCCGATCTGCGGGGCCGCGTCCTCAAAGGCTAATTCCGAGGTTCGGGGCGAGGCGGTCCACAGCTTGACCCGGATGAACTGCTGGTCGGCCACGCGCTTGCGCTGATGTTTGCGGCGGGGGATGAACGCATAATCGTTGGGTCCGGCCAGGATCAGCCGATCGGCCTTGCGCCCGTCGCGGTCCGACTCCGTGAGGGCGGCCGTGAAGGAATTGATCCGCCCGTCGCGGGTTTTCATGGGCGCGAATACGCAGACCAGGTCGTTGCCGGGCATGGTTCGGATGACATCCAGCCGCTCAATAATCTCGCATTGGATTTTGTTGGATTTTACGGCGGTGATCACACAGCGCACGACAACCGACTCGTCGTCCGGCCCGGCCAATATGTCCACCACCACGCCCCTTGCCTGTAGGGTGCGCGGGATGGTGGTGCGCGTGGACAAGGAGTTGTGCGCCGGGCGGCGCAACAGCCTGAGCCCAATGAGCAGCAGGACCAGGGCCAGGATTCCGAGCAACACGGCACCGGCCATGCGGAGCGTGTCCGGCGGTATGCCGGGAAAGAGGAGAGCGGTGAGACTGTCGAATTGGGACTCGACGGACGAGATCAGTTCCTGCAGATTCATGGCTCGCAATGACTAGAAGTTGACGAACTGCTTCTTGGCTTCAAGAACCTTGCCAAGATAACGGCGGGTCTCGGCAAAGGGAAGGCTCTTGCGTAGCGTCGCGTAGACCTCGGCGGGCTGCATGGAATTGATCTTTCCGGCCGCGCGCGTCCTGTCCCGGTCAAAGGTTTTGAGTACGCCGCCCGCTCCGCCGTTGTACCCGGCGATGACGCAATACTCCCTGGATACCGGATTCTTGATGCCGCCCAGGAATCGGGTGTCGAGCATATGCAGGTAGGCCGTGCCGTAGGTGATATTGCTCGGCGGCTCGAACAGGGTCTTGCGCGAGGGTTGCCCCGCCTTGCCGTGCAGCAGCCTATACACGTCGCTGCCCGCCGTGGACGGGACCACCTGCATCAACCCTACGGCCGAGGCCGAGCTGACCGCGAACGGGTTGAAGTCCGACTCCACCTTCATGATCGCGTAGACCAGGTTGCGGCTGACTCCGAAGCGTTTGGCGGTCTGTTGCACCAACTCGCGGTACTTGGCCGCGCGTACCGAGAGGTGGCCCTTGACCATGCGGAAGGTCACGGACCGCGCGGTTTTGCCCTTGACCGTGCGCGTCTTGAGGCCGTTTTTGATAAGATGGTCGGCGTACCGCCCGGCGCGCCATCCCCAGCGGATGTCCTTGCCGTCTGTGTCCTTGACCTCGCCGAGCAGGAACGGGGCGTCCCCGAGCTTGATGGTCTTGGCCGAATAGAGATCCACGGCGCGCGGGTCGCCGGGAGTGAGCAAGGTAGTCACGATGGCGTTGCGCAGGCTCTTTAGCGGGTTCTTTTCGGCCACGGTCTCGACCACTATTTCCCCGGTGTCGAAGTCCACGCTGGCGCGGGATAGATAGTTGTCGGTATACTTGACGTACTGCTTGGGCGCGGGCAGACGCACATCGCTTTTGCCCCAGACCCCGGTCACCGCCTTGGCGAAAGCTTCCAGGAGTTCCTTGAAATTTTTCAGGTCGTTGCCGATGGCGGCCGGATTGGTTGCGTAGCCGATGGCCTTGTCCCGGGCCAGGGCCTCGGCAGCTGCCGCCGGGTTGCCCGTGGCCGCCGCCCGGGCGATGCGCACGGCATCGTACCGGGAGCAGGAACCGGCCATGCAGACCAGCGTCAGGAGAATAAGTATTCGTGTCATATTGTTGTAATGAGTATTGTGTTTGACAGTATTTTTTCTACCCTTAAAGTCCGCCTGGATCATACGTTCGATTTTTCACATGTTCAACCGGGTGCATATGTTTGCACCAAGGATAAACCTATGCCCAAGTCCCCGGAGGTCGAGCGAATACCGTCCGATCTGGAAGCATTGCTGGATCGGTTTTTCGATGTATCCCGACAGGACCTCGAACAGATGCGCAACGCCTTGCGCGCTCGGGATTTCGAAACTCTGGTCCGCCTGGGGCATACAGCCCGTGGTACCGGCAGCGGCTATGGGTTCAAGGGGATGGGGAGGATCGGCCACGAGATCGAGCAAGCCGCCCTGAAGCGTGATTCCGACGCGTTGAAAACTCATGTGGACACCTTGGGCCATTACCTCGATACAGTCCAGGTCGAACTCGACGGTTAGAAGATAAGAAGCGCCTCGCCTGCGGGGCGTCTCCGACGGCTCAAGAACCTTTTGGAAAAAGGTTTTTGAGAATCTCCCAAACCTTTTGCGCGCCTTTGGCAGGCCCGTGCATTACCGTCCAGCCGTGCTCCTTTGCGACCATCATCTCACCCGAAGAGTGCTAGGTAAAGCGGTGAAATCCGCCATAAAGTGTTGCCCACGCGAAGCGCTATAAAAAGTTTGGGAAGGGAGAGAGGATGTGGGTCCGGGGGAAGGGCAGAGGGCAACCCTTTGAAAAGGGTTGCTCTTCTCCCCTCCCCCTGGGCGCCGGAGGTATTCTTACAACAGCTCCATGGCGGCGTCGACGCTCCAGTCTTCGTGGACGACCTTGTTAAGGGCGGCCACGATCTTGGCCGGATTGGGGTGCTGGAAGATGTTTCGGCCCACGGACAGGCCGCTGCCGCCAGCCTGGATGGAGTCGTGGACCATCTGGACGAGGTCCCGTTCGCTTTCGAGTTTGGGTCCGCCTGCAATGACTACGGGCACACAGCAACCTTCTACTACGCGTGTGAAGGATTCGGGGTCGCCCGTGTAGTTGACCTTGACGATGTCCGCGCCGAGTTCCACGCCTACGCGGGCGCATTGGGCTACAATCTGCGGGTCGTATTCGTTTTTGATCTTGGGTCCGCGCGCGTACATCATGGCCAGCACGGGCATGCCCCATTCGTTGGCCTCGGAGCAGAGCGCGCCGAGGTCCGAGAGCATCTGCGGTTCGGTTTCGTCACCGAGGTTGACGTGGATTGACACCGCGTCCGCGCCCAACTTGATAGCATCGGTGACCGAACCTACCATGGTCTTTGCGTTGGGGTGGGGTGAGAGTGAGGTGGAAGCGGAAAGGTGTATGATCAGGCCGATGTCCTTGCCGCCCGCGCGGTGGGAACAGCGGGGGATGCCCTTGTGCATGAGCACGGCGTTTGCCCCGCCTTCGGCCACCTGGTCAACGGTCTCGCGCAGGTCCACGATGCCGTAGATGGGCCCCACAGTCACGCCGTGGTCAAGAGGGACCACGAGGGTTCGACCGTCGTTGCGGTCCATGATGCGTTCCATCCGAATGGCTTTTCCGAGATGCATGGCGTTGCTCCTTGTGTCTGGCGGCTGCGGCGCGGCCCAAAAAGAAAGAGGCCGCAGGTTGTACCCGCGGCCTCTTGGTTGTGTTTCTTACTGTTTGATAACTAGCGCACACCAAGACCGCAGGCGTTCCTGATAAAGCTAAAAAAGAAAAAGAAACGGGCGGTATTGTCGTGCATAGTTTAGAAGTACTCGGTTTGCGCCGAGACTGTCAAGTAGAGTTTTGTTGCGCGTATTGGGCAGTTAGTCGATGACGGCCACGCATTTGAACTCGACCAGCCCCCCCAGTGGCAAACCGGCCACCTGGACAGCGGCGCGTGCCGGCTTGTGATCGGAAAAGTATTCGGCGTAGATCGCGTTAAGATCGGCGAACCGGCCCATGTCCATGAGGAACACGTCCACGGCCATGACTTTGTTCAGGGAGGAGCCAGCCTCTTCAAGGATCGCCTTGAGGTTTTCCAGGGCCTGGCGGGTCTGGGCCTTGAAGCCCTCGGGCAGCTTGCCTTCGGACGGGACGATGCCGAGCTGGCCGGACACGTACAGGGTACCATTCACCACGGTGGCCTGGGAGTAAGGACCGACGGCGGCCGGGGCTTTTTCGGTATGGATGAGCTGGATATCGGACATGTGGTTCTCCTTTTTCTGGTTATTTGTCGGCCCACAGACAGGCGGTGCGGGTCCGTTCGGGTAGGTGGCGGACGATCCGGACGATGGCGGCCATGGCCAGCACGGCGAAGATCAACCGTCCCCAGAGTACGCCGCTCAAGTGCCCGCCGATGAGTATGATCAGCAGGGTATCCTCGATGAGCGAGTGGCACAAGCCCATGAAGGTCAGTGAGTAGAAGACGTCCTCCTTGCTCAGCTTCCCGTTGCGGGCCTCGTTGATGATCAGCCCGCCGCCGTAAGACAGGCCCATGGTCAGGCCGATGACGGTGATGGCCGACGCCTTGGGCCCAATACCGATGAGGTTGAGAACGGGCCGAAGAATGCGATTCATGAGATCGATGGCTCCGATGGCGGAGAGTACGCGCATGATGGTGATCAGGGAGAAGATGATGCCGAAAATGGACGCCAAGTTTCGGACCTGTCCCAGGGCCCAGGCCGCGATGGAGCCGGACCCGGCGGATGCGTCGGTCTGGAAGAGCATGGGGGCTGGCCCGCTTAAGGTGCCGGTGGCCGAGTAGATATGGTGGAGCAGCCAAGCCAGGACAAAGGCCCCGAGCATGCGTACGCAGCATTGGAACAGGAACCGGGCCCCGGAGCGGTCGGCAATGGCGGTCTCGATGGGCAGCCCGTGGGCTACGAGCATGAGCACGCCGAGCACTGTGGCCTGAGCGCCTGTCAGGGGCGCGTCTCCGGTGAACGAGGCCAGGACGATCATACCGGTGTAAATATTGTTGATCAGGGTCGTGGCCCAGACGAGCCCCATCTCGGCGGGCAGACCGAGTATACCCATGATCGGTTCCAGCGGCCAGGCCAGGTACTGAATCAGCTCGAATTCCTGGAGAACCTTGACCAGAATGAGCACCGGGATCATGACCTTGAACAGCTCGTAGGACGCCAAGGCTGTTTCGTGAAGAATTTTTCTTAATTCACTAATAATTTTGATCATTTTCCGATGTTCTCGCTGACGATCGCGATAAATCGTTCAAGCCAGGAGGCGAGGCGTTCCGCCTGGCCGTCAAGAGAAAATGTTTTTCCCGCATGGGCGTGGAATGCCCGTTTCAGAGCCAGCAAATCGTTGTCGGGCATATTCAGCAGCCTGGCCAGAACATCGTGGAATGCCCGTCCGTCGCCTTCGTGGGGAACAAGCAGGTCGGTGTGTTCCGGATGCCATATTTCCGTTGGCCCGCCGATATTGCGCGATACCGGCACGAGGCCGTTGGCCATGGCCTCTTCCAGGGCGATGCCGAGAGGTTCGCAGCCCGTGGGCAGGACGAAAATATCGGCCCTACGGAGTTGTGCGGCCACGTCGGTGACGAAGCCGGTCCATTCGACGCGTTCGTCCAGTCCCATGTCCCGGCACGCCTGTTTAAGCATGTCCTCGTCTCGTCCAGTTCCGGCTATGATGCAGTGAAAATCGTATCCGTCTTTCCTCAGGGCGGCCAGAGCCTCCAGTAGATGGATGTGCATTTTGTCCGGATTGAGTTGGCTGGTGGCGACGATTACTCTTGGCGCGTGGACGGAATCGGGCGGAAGGGGGGGGATTGCCGTGCCCGGGAAAATGGCTTCAAAGGGATAGTCGCGGTACAGGGGAACGGAACCCAGTAATTTTTGGCGGACGTATTCGCTACAGGCGATCAGCCCCGGGCGAAGCAGCCGTTGGGTCAGGCGGGTTTTCAGTCTGTTGGACACATCGCCGGGTGAGCCCAGGTGTTGGACGACGGGTATTCCGGCCAGACGGGCGGCAGCGCCGGCCGTGCGCAGGTCTTTGGAGATGTTGCAGATGACCACATCGGTCTTGTGCGTCCGGTAGAATTTGAGGAAGAAGACGATGGATACAGGATTGAAGTCAAATCCGAAGGCGTGCGCTTTGGCCTTTATCCCGAGCTTCAAGGCCTTGTCCACGAACGGCCCGGGCCTGCCTACAAGGGTCGTTTCATGGCCGAGCCTTGTCAGGGCTTGGGCCATGTCGATGGACCATGTTTTGACCCCGCCCCAGGCGCGTGTGGAATTGACGAAAAGTATGTTCATGCCGTTGTGTGAGAATCGTTGTCAGACGGTTATATGTGTCATAATTCGGTCCTCTCGCATACTTCCGGCATATTCGGCCTGAAAAAGGGTGATCGAGAGGAAAGGAAAACCCGGCCCGGGACGCCGCGGTCGGACCATAGGGGATAACGAGATAAAAGAAAAGGGAGTCCCGGAGGACTCCCTTTGGGTATGTTTGGTCTGTTGGCCGTTACAGGAAGGCCTTGGAGACGTTGTAGGCGAGGATGGCCATGACGTACGCAAGGCCGGTGGAACCAATCACGCTAAACGCGGCCCAGCGCCAGCTCGATTCGCGGGCCATGGTCACCACGGTGACGAAGCAGGGCGCGTAGAGCATGGTGAAGATGATCAAGGCGATGGCCGTGGCCGGTGAGAAGGCCGGATCGGCCACCAGCCGCTTAGACAGGGGTTGGGCTTCTTCGGCGTCCACTTCGCCTAGGGAGTAGGCCGTGCCCAGGGTGGAGACGATGACTTCCTTGGCCGCGAAGCCGCCGGTCAGGGCGATGTTCACCCGCCAGTTGAAGCCGGCCAGTTCGGTCACGGGCTCCAGTGCGGTGCCGATGCGGCCCGCAATGGTGTGGCGGATGGCTTCCTCGGCCTCGGTGTTGTCGATGGTGGTGATCTGTTCCTCGGTCTGGGCCGCGGCGCGTTGGGCCTCGTACTGGGCCACGCGGTCGGCAGGCAGTTCAGGGAAGGTCATCATGGCCCACAGGAGGATGGAGATGCCCAGAATGACGGTTCCGGCCTTTTTGGCGTATTCCCAGGTGCGCTCCCAGGTGTGGATGAGCACGCCCTGGAGGGTGGGCATGCGGTAAGGGGGCAGTTCCATGACGAACGGGGTGGATGCGCCCTTGATGACCGTGGAGCGCAGCACCCGGGCAACGAGCAGGGCCATGACCCAGGCGGACAGGGTGATGATCAGCATGATGGCGGCTGAGTCTTCGGGGAAGAAAGCGGCGGCCAGCATGAGGAACACGGGCACTTTGGCGCCGCAGGTCATGTACGGAGCCACGAACAGGGTGGCCAGCTTTTCCTTGGGCGAGCGCAGGGTACGAGTGGCCATGACGCCGGGGACGGCGCAGCCGCCGGCGATGCCGCCGGACACGATGAACGGCAGCACCGAGGTGCCGTGCAGGCCGAATATCTTGAAGATGCGGTCGAGCATGTAGGCCATGCGGGCGATGTAGCCGGAGTCCTCCAGAGCCGAGATCATCAGGAACATGAACATGATCAGCGGCACGAAGCCGAGCACGCCGCCCACGCCGTCGATAATGCCGGAAACGATGAGCGATTGCAGGTGCCCGGGAGGCAAGAGGTCGGTTGCCGTGTCGCCGAGCAGGCCGAAGAGCGATTCAAGCCAGCCCATGGGAATCTCGCCCACGGCAAAGGTGATTTCGTAGATGAGGTAGACGATGCCGAGCATGATCAGCGGGCCGATGACTTTGTGGGTCAGTATCCTGTCCATCTTGTCGGAGCGGCTGATGCGGTCTTCGCTGGTGGCGGGGTAGGTGACCACGTCCTTGATTATGGAGGCGATGTACCCGTAACGGTAGTCGGCGATGAGTGCGTCGGGCCGCATGCTCAGTGTCTTCTGGGTGTGTTCGGCCACCTCGCGGGCCATGGCCTCGAGCTTTTCCGAAAGCATGGTGTTGGCCATGCGTCCCTTGAGGATGACGTCCTCGTCGCGTTCCAGATACTTGATTCCGGTCCAGCGGGCGGGCACCTTGTCGGTTAGAAAACCGGCTTCGCCGATCATCTTCTCCATCTCGCACAGAACCGGGTCCAGGTCCGGACCGTAGGATATGTTCAGGGCCTTCCATTCACCGGTGTGCTTCCCGGCTATTTCCAGGGTGGAGCGCAGCAGTTCCTGAGCCCCGCCGCCGGAGCGGGCCACGGTTTCGACCACGGCGCAGCCGGACAGCTCTTCGAGGCGCGCGCTGTCTATTCGTTTGCCCGATTTGCGCACCTCGTCCATCATGTTCAGACCGAGGATGAGGGGGACTCCGAGTTCCATGATCTGCACGGCCAGGTAGAGGTTACGCTCCAGGGCGTCGGCGTTCATGATGTCGATCACCGCCTGGGGCCGGTCTTCCACCAGAAAATTTCGTGCGACCAGTTCCTCCTGGGTGTAAGCGGTCAGGGAGTAGGTCCCGGGAAGGTCCACGAGTTCGATGGAATCCGAACCGGTTTTGATGTGGCCGATTTTCTTTTCGACGGTCACGCCGGGCCAGTTGGCCACGTGCTGTCGCGCCCCGGTCAGGGCGTTGAACATGGTGGTCTTGCCGCAGTTTGGATTGCCTGCGATTCCGATGGTGTAGTTGCCCATGTGTTTAGTCCTCCAGAGGGGTGACGGTGATGTGGTCGGCCTCGCTGTTACGCAAGGTGAGGGTGAAGTCGCGGAGTCTGAGGGCCACGGGGTCGCGCAGCGGGGCCTTGCCGATGACCGAGACCTCGGTGCCGGGGATCAGCCCCATGTCGCGGATGCGGCGGCCGAGCTCGCCGTCAGCGCTGACTGTTCTGATTTTTAGTTTCTGGTTGACCTTGGCGTTGCGTAAACACATGTCTTGAGTCATCTTTATGATCCTCGGGAAAGTGTTGGTTGAGAATTGTTCTCAATGGTTTGTCAAAAAAAAATTACTTGGAGCCGCAGCAGTCGTGTTGGCTTGGGCTGTCCTTGATGCCGGAGCACGAGCCGGATTGCCCGCAGCCCCCACAGCCGCAGCCGGGTTGCTTTGCGGTGAACGAACGCAGGATTCTGCGTCCCACAAAAAATGCAGCTATGGCTACGATGCCCACGACAAGGATGGTGTCGATCATATGAAATCCCCCAAAGTTTCTTGCGGCAGTGATGCCGGACACTCACTTGATAGTGATGTTGAGAATCAATGTCAAGCGTGAGCGCGTAAAAAAAGGATGGCTGCCTTAAAGACTGAACAGCCCGGTATTCCTTGTCTTACACCGTGCTTTATGGTCAAATGTCAGAGTTTGGTCGCGGAATATTAATTGTATTGACCGCGTACGGCAACCGCGAACATCAAACCTGCCACGGAGTGCCCCATGGATGATGACGGAAAGGATTTCATGCAATGGATCGATGTCCTGGCCAAGGGCATCATCGCCGGGGCGGCCATTGGCTATCTCTTCAGCTTCACGGACCTGATGGCCCCGGGCAAGGCCGTCGCCCTAGGCGGCCTGGCTGGCTGCCTGGCGTCCATCACCTTCAAGAACCGGCAGGACGACAGGAAGGGCAAGTAGCGCCCGGGACCGTTGGCCGGGCCGCTTACATCCCTTACGCGTAAGGGTGCAGTAATTCCACCTCGTTTTTGCACTTGTCCAGTTCCCTTTCGATATCTTCGAGGTTCAGTTTTCTGTCCATGAACTCCCGCGCCACCGCGTCATCGAAGTCGATGTTGCGTGTGTAGCGGACTTGGTTCGTATTGTCCTGGGCCGCTGGCTCATAGGCGAAGATGGACCCGTCGGCTATGCGTTCGACTAGGCTCTGGTGGGCGTTTTTCACGGTCAGCATGGTGTATTCGTAGGGATTGGAGCAGCCCGTGGTTGTCGGGGCAATATGGTAGAGCATGTCGCCGGAGTCGAGTCCCTTGCTGAGCATGTGGATGGTCGCGCCGACGAGGTGCGGGTTGTTGTCGTAGAGCGCCCAGAAGTTGCAGGACGAACCCCGGTAGTAGGGGGAGAGGCCCATGTGGATGTTCAGGCATTTCTTGGAGACCAGGAAGTCGATGAGCCAGCCCTTGATGTAGGACGCGCCGAATACCACGAAGACGTCGGCGTCCAGAGCCGGTTGGAGGATATCCTGTTCGACCATGCTCAGATCGCCGCCCTTGAGCGTCAGGGTATGCGGGGTCGCCAGGAAACGCGGCCGTCCGAACAAGACCTTCTCCGCCGCGATGACGTGAGAAAAATACTCCTGAAACGTTTCCGTCTTCTTGTAGAAATCCTGTACCCGTCCGGGAAAGACAGTGTTGCATTCCATGATTGCATGGCACTCGTCGGCGATCCCGCTGAGCTGTTCTATGAGGTGGAGGTGCCGGGGCTGGTTGCTGGTGAAAACGGTGATCTTCATGCGTCGTCCTCCTGCATGGTTCTGAGGATGTTTGCGTGGTCTTCGCGGGGTATCTCGAGCGTCGAGCGGATATCGTTCGGGGTCATGGATGAGCGGAAGCCGAGCCTGATGCCGAGATTGCGCAGCAGGGTCAGGGTGTCATCCCCGTAGGAGCCGCAGGGATGGGACATGGCCCAGACATCCGAGCCGAGCAGGTCGGCCAGGAACTCCCTATTTTTTTTGTACTCAATCCGCTGCCGGTTTCGGGGCATGTCCTTGATGGTGTAGGGGTGGGAGTGGGAATGCATGCCCACCACCTCGCCCGCCTCGGCCAGGGCGCGCAGGTCCGAGGCGTTCATGAACAGGGCGGCCTGTCGTTTGCGCATGTCGTAGGCGGAATCGTCCATCATCCTGTCGAGGATGGATTCGAAATCGTCCATGAGCACCCTGTCCCTTGCGAAGCGAAAACGGCGGTCGTTTTGGGAATAGAAGGGGAAGGCCGATAGATAGTCCGTCGGGTACTCGGCCAGATACCGGGCGTGCTTTCCGGGCAGGGATCGGGCGAAGGTGCTGAAAAAGGTCGCGTAGAAATCCTCCACGTCCGGGAACATGCTGAAGCGGAAGTCCCGATAGAATTCGAGCTTCGGCGGAGTCTTTGAGAAGGCCGCGCTGTACACGAAGAAGAAGGCTCTGAGCCCGCGCCGTTGTAGCACCGGAAAGGCAATGTCGAACTGGCTTTTGAGAGCGTCGTCGAAGGTCAGGCAGATATGTTCCGGTCGGAGGCGACCACTCGCCAGGGTTTCGAGAAACGTCTCGGGGTCGAGGATGGCGTATCGGGCCTCGAGCCAGTCCAACATGTCCGAGAACCGGGCCGCGGAGATGGCGCCTTGGGATTTGATGTGTTTCCCGCCATCATGGAAGTGGTGGAACATTATACCGTGCATGTCGCTGTGGGTTCCCCGGACGGCGGCCCTTGGTTCATGGTTGTCGATCGTGCCCCGCGCCTGCCGGAGGGAGATCTTTCCGGTTAGGCCATACCCTTGGGTGTGATCAGAAAATTGTTCATGCAAAGCCGGGTGATGTCTACCTCTGGCAGGGTCGGTTCGAATTGGGCTAGGCGGGCGAGGCGCCGCTCCACCTCGTCCTGGCGGAGCCGGGCGAACTTACTTAGGGCATAGCGAACCTTGCGGCCGTTTCTTCCAGGTTGGTGAGCGCGCAGTAGTTTACTCGCGTACTTACGCCAGCATTTGAGTTCCTTCCGTAGGCCGAACTTGCCGGGTAGAATGGTCTCGAAACCCTTTCCCAAAGCTTCGGCCACGGTGGCCACAGCTTCGCCCGCATTGCCATCGATGTTCGCCAGGTATTTGCGGAGTTGTGCATGGAGTGCCGCCTGGGTCTCGTTGGGCATTACTCCACTTTTCATAAGTTCGAGAATTTTGGACGGGGAAGTGGTTCGGTGCCCGACTCTTTGCAGGGTCTTCATTGACCCGATAATACCCTCGAAGGGCTCGAACTGGAGGACGAGCTTGCCCATGAGGGCGGCTTCCATGCCAGTGGTGCAGTCGTGGTGGATGACCGTGGCGGCCGTGGATATCCACTTGCGGACCGTGCCCTCGGAGGTCACCGTGATTTTGTCGAATCCCTCAATTCTCTTCAAGTAGAAATCCGGGTTTTCAGCCGGGTGAGGTCGAATGATCACATGGCGATCCGGGTAGGTTTGGGCGATCGTCTTGGCCAGGTCGATGAGCGCCAGGGCTGTGCGTTCTTGGTGAACGCATCGTTTCTTGAGGTGCTCGATGTGTTCGGGCGTGCCGTAGACCTTCCACTCATCCATGCCAGAGAGCATCTTCATGTAGTAGTCGAAGCCCATCTGGTGGTTGAACATGGCGAAGCTGGTGTTGATGAGGGTGTAATCCTCGCCATAGCGGCCCACGATGGCCTGGTCCCGATAGTAATCGTTGAATCTGGGGGAGGCGAGATCAAAGGATGGGTGCCCGGTGATAATGACCTTTTCCCTTTGCTCGTCGGGAATCAAGTCGCACAGGATATCGTACTGCAGTTGGCCCCAGACGCACACCTTGCTGGTGTAATTGATGACCCTTGCGAAATTTATCTGTACTTGTGGAGGGTTGTCGGCAAAGCCTTGTCCTTCGGCATTGAGATTGATGACAAGTCCACCGTGATTGAGGACTGCGGTGTTTGTCTTTCTGTTCTGGTCCTTGTCCAGAAACAGGACCGGCGATGTGGTGGTCTTGATGAATTGGTTGACCATCCTGTCGCCGATGAGCAGGGGAATCCCCCGAGCTGCAAGATGCAGGGCCTGGTACAGTATCCCATCCAATTCACGGTCGATTATTTCAATTTGATAGGCGCAAAGCATGAAGGGGCTCCTACCAAGCGGTCCAGCCACCGTCAACCATCAGATTCTGGCCGGTGACGTAGGCGGACAGGTCGCTGGCGAGGAAGAGCAGAGCGCCCTTCATGTCCTCTTCGGTGGCCATGCGTCCCATGGGGGTGCGGGCTTTGTAACGGGCGACGAACTTCGGGTCCTGGCCCCGGGCGACGCCTCCGGGACAGATGGAGTTGACCCGCACGTCCGGGGCCAGCACCGTGGACAGGTAGCGGGTCAGCTGGATCAGGCCGCCCTTGGACGCTCCGTAGGCCGCCGGATTGCCCATCTTGGTGTCGTCATACAGGGACATGTCCGGGCCGACCACGCCGTAGGTGGAGCCGATGTTGACGATGCTGCCGTGTCCGGATTCCCTGAGCCACGGGGCGGCCGCCTGTATCAGGGCGAACGGCGCGGTCAGGTTGGTCTCCAGGGCCGCGCGCCAGGTGTCCACGGACTGCTCCTCGAAGGGGACGCCCCAGCCGGTCAGCTTGGAGGTGCCCACAAAGGCAGCGCAGTTGATCAGGATGTCCAGGCCGCCGAGCTTTGCGGCCACCTTGCCCGGGGTCGTGACCACGGCTTTTTCGTCGGCCAGGTCCAGGGCCGCGCCCATGGTCTTGACCGACCACTGCCCGGCCACACGTGCGGCGGTTTCCTCCACGCGGTCTGCGTCCACGTCCAGTACGGCGACGTTCGCTCCGGACTCGGCCAGGGCGTCGCAAAAGGCCTGGCCGATGTGCCCGGCCCCGCCCGTGACCAGAGCGGTCCGGCCGGTCAGGTCCATCAGTTCCTTGATGCTCTTCATTGGTTCCGCTCCATCAGGAATTCGGCAAAGGCGAAGTCCTGTTCGGTATCGATGTCCAGGGCGCGTTCCGGCGGAATGACGACCGCTTTGACTTTGCCCTGGAACACCCCTTCATTTTTTTGGATGAAATCCGGTGTTGTCACGTAACAGACAGTGGTTAGGTCGAATATCGGCGGGGCATCCTGGCGGCGTGTGATGCGCTCGCCGGGCGGCATGGCGATGGCGGCGTAACCGTCGTCGCTCATGGTGACCATGTTGAAGGACGGGTGGCGCTCGGCGGCTCGGGCCGTGACCACCATATCGCAGCCGCCCTGTTCGAACAGTTCGATGCAGTCACGTACATCCCGGGCGGTGCGAAGGGGGGCCGTGCATGGAAGGGATACGAACAGGTCGAAGCTGTCCACTGCTTTGACCGCATGCCGCCAGGCCAGCCACTCGGGCGCGTTATCCTGGGCCAGCTCCGCCGGTCGCATGAACGGGACCTCGGCCCCATACTCCTTGGCCACAGCCGCGATCTTCGGGTCGTCCGTAGACACGATGATCCGGTCAAGCAGTCCGCAGTCTTTGCCCGCGCGGATGGCGTGGCCGATAAGCGGCACTCCGTTCAGCGGGCGGATGTTTTTGCCGGGCACGCCTTTGGAGCCGCCCCGGGCGAAAATAAATCCGTAGCGTTTCATGAGGCGGTCATCCATACATGTTGTTCGGCGCATTGTTCCAGGGTCTCGATCAATTCGACCAGGGCCAGCCCCTGGGCATAGGTGCACGGCGTGGGGTCGCCCACGGCCATGGCCTCCAGTTCGCGGCGGTAGGTGATGTCCCGCTCGACCGGACATTCCTCCACGGCACCGTTCACGGTGAGCATGCCAGCCAGGAAATCGGCTCGCAGGGTCATGTCTGCGCAGGTTATGTCGAAGCCGCGATGGGTGGACCGGCTGAGATAGTCCATGTGTACTCCGACCACGGGACAGCGCTCGGTCTCCATGAGCACGGCGAACTGGTCGTCCGAGTCGATGGCCAGGTCGCTGTAGTGGCCGCCCATGGCCGTTACCCGTATCCAGTCGCCCAGGAGGAACTGGACCAGGTCCAGCTCATGGGAAAGGTCGCGCAGCACGCCTCCGCCTCTGGCTCGGCTGGCCGAGTAGCTTTTGGTATAGTCCTGGCTCGGCCGCCAGTCCGGCAGGTATTGGCCCACGGCGAAGCGCGCGTTCAGGACCGTGCGTCCGGCGAGCAGTTCGCGGGTGCGGGCGACCAGGGGGTGGAAGCGCAGGTTGTAGGCAACGAACACGTTGTCACCGGGCGCGGGGTCGATAATCCGGGCCTTTTCAAAGAGCGGTTTCTCCACCAGGATGCGCCCCGTAAAGCCTGCCTTGAGCAGGGCTTTGAGGTTTGCGGCGTGCTCCCCCGTGGCCGTGCAGATTACGGTCAGCCAGGGGGCGGTTTCCTTAAGTGCCGCTTGAATGTCCGGGAAAATTGGGAAGGGGCACTCCCGGTTTCGGGTGACGCAGGCCACCTTATGGCCCATGGACTGGAGCAGGCGCGCATGACGCGCGCCGATGGAGCCGTAGCCGATGATCAGGGCGTGCATAGGCTAACAGCCTTCTTCGCGCATGCGGAAATGCATGTCGTAGTCGCAGTTGGCCTGGTCGAAGTCTTGCTTACGGCCGATGTCCATCCAGTATTCGTGGATGGGGAAGGCCGCTGTGGTTTCGCCCTGGTCCATGAGTCTGCCAAACAGGGTGGGCATGTCCAGGTACTCGTTTTTTGGGATGGCGGCTGCCACGTCCGGTTCGAGCACGTAGATACCCGCGTTGACGAAAAACTTGTGGGTCGGCTTCTCTTCGAGCTTGGTGATGTGGTGGTCCTTCACCTTGACCACGCCGTAGGGCACCTGGATGTCGAAGCGGCGCACGGCCATGGTCGCCTTGGCCCTCTGCTCCCGATGGAAGGCGAGCATGCCCGGGAAGTCCACCTTGGTGAGCAGGTCGCCGTTCATGACGAAGACGGGCGCTTTCGGCTCTTCCGGGATGAGGCCCACGGCCCCGGCCGTGCCGAGCTGCTTGTCCTCGCGCAGATAGCGGATCTCCACCCCGTGCCTGGAGCCGTCTCCGAAGTATTCCTCGACCATGTCCGCGCGGTAGTTGACCGAGATGTAGAATTTGCCGAAACCGTATTCAGCGAACTGATCCAGGATGGTCTTGAGCAGGGGTTTGTTGCCCACGTTCAACAGCGGCTTGGGGCAGTCCTCGGTCAGGGGTCGAAGTCGTTGGCCCAGGCCCCCCGCCATGAGCACTACCCAGTTGTCGCGGCGCTCCGGAGTGATGACGTCGAGCAGGGTGCGCAGTCCGACCACCCGGCCGTCCTCGTCCAGGAGTGGCACCTGGCGGATACCCCGCTCGCGCATGGTGGCCAGCAGGTCCGCCTGGTCTTGTTCCGGCCGGGCGGAGAAAAACTCGGTTTCCATAATCGCCGCGGCCGGGGATTCCAGGGTCTTGCCGACCAGCAATCCGCGCCGGATGTCGCCGTCGGTGACGACCCCTTTGAGCCTGCCGTCCGTCTCGGTCAACATGACGATTTGCAGGGAGGCATGGTTTAGGGCTTCGACTGCCTCCCGCATGGTGGCCGTGACGGGAATGATGGCGTTTCTCCAATCCTTCATGGGTATATTCCTCAGTCCTTGGGCAGGCGGTGGTCGATGTTGAAGAAGGGCTTGGCCCCTTTGGCCGCGCCCTGTTTCAGGGTGTCCAGCATGCGTTGGCTGGTGCCGTATTTTTCATACGGGTTCCGGGCCTGCTTGGCAATGTTCGCCCCCTGGGGCGACAGGGCGTGGCGCAGGGTGTGGGCCACGGCTTCGGCGTCGAGTGCGCAATCGAAGACCGAGGCCGCTCGTTCACGGCCTTTTTGGCGGTCGCCGACGTTGACCGTGGGCACGTTGAAGCTCGGGGCTTCCAAGATGCCGGAGGAGGAGTTGCCTGCCACGGCCGCGCACAAGTGCATGGCCGACAGGTAGCGGATAAGCCCAAGGGACGGGGTGACCAGGGTGCGGTCGGGAAATTCGGCGTGCAACCGGGCCGCGCGGGCGTCCACCAGGGAACCGCCGGGGTCGGCGTTGGCTCCGGTGATTACCGCTGTCAGCGATTCGTTCTCGGCCAGCACGGTTTCGAGTCCGGCAAAGAACCCTTCGGTCTCGGCCGCACCGTCTTTGGCCAGAGTCGCTGGGTGGTAGGTGACCAGCAGAAATTTTTCGCCCAGGTTGAAGCCGAGGTCTGTTTCCAGGGCTGTCCGATCCATAAAGGGGACGGTCTTGATGTTTTCCACGCCGAGCGCGCCCACGTTGAAGACCGTTTCCGGAGCCTCGCCCAATTGGATGACCCGCCTGCGGTAGGGCTCGCAGGAGGTGAAGTGCAGCCGGGACAGCTTGGTTATGGCGTGGCGGAACTGCTCGTCCACGGCGCCTTCGGTGGTTTCGCCGCCGTGGATATGGGCTACGGGCACGCCTATCAGAGTCGCGGCCGTGGCGCAGGCCAGGCACTCCCATCGGTCGCCCAGAAGCACCAGTAAGTCCGGCACGAGCGCGTCCAGGGCGCGGGCGCAGCCGGATACCGCCTCGCCCATGGCCAGGGCCACGCCGAGCCGGGAGTCGTCTCCCAGCGGCAGGGGCACTTCGGCCCCGACGGCAAAGCCGTCATCCCGGATGGCGTCCACGGTATGGCCGTGGCGTTCGGACAGGTGGGTACCCGTGACGAGTAGGGTCAACTCCACGTCCGAGTCCGCCTGAAGGCGTTTCAGGAGCGGGGTGAGCAGGCCGTATTCGGCGCGGGTGCCGGTGAAGACGCAGATTTTCACAGTTCGATGCCCTCGCCGGGTTGGAAATCTCTTTTCGCGGGTAATCCCATAACCTCGTCCCATCGCATGGGGGAGATGCCGCCGCAGCCGGTGCGCCGGGCAGCCAGGTTGGCTTCGGAGAACCGTTCGCCAGTCTTGATAGGCGTACTGGCAACCAGGAATCGCCTGGCGATGTCGATGTTGGAGTGCTCGGAACCGCTGGGCTGTTTCACGCCGTCGCCCAGGGCCAGCTCCACTTCGCGCACGGAGCGGACCAGGGCGGATAGCTCTATGGGGTCCATGGAGGCCGCATGGTCCGGGCCGGGCAGGGTCTTGTCCAGGGTGAAATGTTTTTCGATCACGGTCGCGCCCATGGCCGCCGCAGCCACGGCGCAGGAGATGCCCGGCGTGTGGTCCGAGTAGCCCGCCCGGCACTCGGGAAAGCTCTCGGCCAGGGTGGTCATGGCCCGCAGGTTGGCGTCGGCCAGGGGAGTTGGGTACTGCGTGTTGCAGTGGAGCACGGTGACCCGCGCGGCCGGTGTGCCCGCTTCGACCAGGACGGTCACGGCGTCGCGCACCTCGTCCAGGCTGGCCATGCCCGTGGACAGGATGACCGGCAACCCTTTGGCCCCGACCTTGCGCAGGTAAGGCAGATTGGTGATCTCGCCGGACGGGATCTTGACCACCGGCACGCCCATGTCGATGAGCATGTCCAGGCTGTCCGCGTCAAAGGGTGTGGACAGGAAAGCGATGGACCGGACGCGGCAGTGGTCCATGAGCAGGGTGTGGGCGTCCAGGTCCAGTTCAAGCTTCTTGAGCATCTCGAACTGGGATTCCCCGGCCCCGGACGTTTCTTTCTGATATTCGGCCTTTTGCGCGGAATCGGTGACGATCTCCTCGGCCCGAAAGGTCTGGAATTTGACCGCGTCGGCTCCGGCCTCGGCGGCAACGTCGATGAGTTGCCTGGCCAGCGCCATGTCGCCGTTGTGGTTCACGCCCGCCTCGGCGATGATGAAGATCGGTTCGTGTTGAGTTGTCATGGCTAGAGCCTCGGCCCGCTGGGCAGGTTCACGGCTCGCTCGGCCAGTTTGCGGGCGTTTTTCAGGCCGTCGTTCCGGTTGGCCGCGTACATGGGCAGGTCGGCCATGAGCGCCCACAGGGGGCGGGTCATGATGT
>Ga0075011_10000253_pt1 | contig 28137 bp, 21 predicted proteins | sample TARM_MetaG_T_14_FD_72354 | JGI IMG/M metagenome (GOLD analysis project Ga0075011, IMG submission 72354) | Freshwater microbial communities from Pennsylvania, USA, analyzing microbe dynamics in response to fracking - TARM_MetaG_T_14 | ecosystem: Environmental > Aquatic > Freshwater > River...
CATCCAAATGGTTGTAGAGCTAATCGCTCCAATCGCGATGGATGAAGGTCTACGTTTTGCGATCCGTGAAGGCGGTCGTACAGTAGGTGCTGGTGTTGTTGCTAAAGTTATCGCTTAATTGCTGATTTAGCCGTTTAAATACGAATAGTATTTGACTAACGACTACCAAAAAGGGCATCATTTGATGCCCTTTTTCTGCACTAAATTTGGCCGTTGTCGATTTGTTGGTCGATAAAGCCAGTGCAAAGGATTTAAGATAGAGACATTTCTATCTTGATGAGTATGTATAGGTAGCTTTACCTGTGCTATGGATTTGCCCTGCAACAGCGGGGTTGTTGTCGTCTATGTTAAGACTTGTAACAGGTTGGTTTATGAAAGCAAACAATGCTGAAATTCCTGATAGCTCAAGTGCAGCAGACACATTTAAGTGGATTGTCACTTTTGCTCTGTTAGCTGCCGCTGTTGTGGGTAATTACCTGTATGGTGAAATGTCTGTAGTGCTTCGCGCTGCAGGTGTGGTTGCGCTGATTATTTCAGCACTCGGTGTTGCTGCGACAACCACAAAAGGAAAAGCGGCGATTGCGTTTGCGCGTGAATCTCGTATGGAAGTTCGCAAAGTGGTATGGCCGACACGTCAAGAAACCATGCAAACAACATTAATCGTTTTAGCTGTAAGTATCGTAATGGCTCTAGCACTTTGGGGCATCGACGGCATTATGGTTCGTCTTGTCGCTTTCGTGACTGGGGTATAGAGGGTTTAATACATGAGTGAAGCTCCTAAAAAACGCTGGTATGTAGTTCAAGCCTTCTCTGGATTTGAAGGCCGCGTAGCGCAATCGCTGCGTGAGCATATCAAGATGCACGCAATGGAAGAATTCTTCGGTGAAGTTCTTGTTCCAACCGAAGAAGTTGTTGAAATGCGTGCAGGTCAACGCCGTAAAAGTGAGCGCAAGTTCTTCCCAGGCTATGTATTGGTACAGATGCTCATGAATGATGAGTCCTGGCACTTAGTTCGTAGTGTTCCTCGTGTAATGGGTTTCATTGGTGGAACCTCCGATCGTCCTGCACCTATCACTGACAAAGAAGCCGATGCGATTCTTAATCGTCTAGAGAAAGCGAGCGAAGCTCCGCGTCCTAAGACGATGTTTGAAGCAGGTGAAGTGGTTCGTGTTAATGAAGGTCCATTTGCTGATTTCAACGGCACCGTTGAAGAAGTGGATTACGAGAAGAGCCGCATTAAAGTGTCAGTATCTATCTTTGGCCGTGCAACTCCTGTTGAACTTGAGTTTGGCCAAGTCGATAAGCTTGATTAAAAAAACACCTTTTAGGGTTGTTAAGGGCGTGAAATGTGATTATAATTTCGCGCCTTATTTACACGTCTTTATGACAAAGTAACCGGGGAGCTGATCAGCTGATTGGCGTTTGTACCCACATTTAGGAAATATCATGGCTAAGAAAGTTGAAGCTTATATCAAGTTGCAAGTTGCATCTGGTATGGCGAACCCAAGTCCACCAGTTGGTCCTGCACTAGGTCAACGTGGCGTTAACATCATGGAATTCTGTAAAGCGTTCAACGCAAGAACAGAATCAATGGAGAAAGGCTTGCCTACTCCAGTTGTTATCACTGTATACAGCGACCGTTCTTTCACGTTCGTAACTAAGACTGCTCCAGCAGCTGTTCTTCTGAAGAAAGCTGCAGGCATCAAGTCTGGTTCAGGCCGTCCAAACACTGAAAAAGTGGGCACGGTTACTGATGCTCAAATCCAAGAAATTGCAGAAGCGAAAGCGGCTGATATGACTGGTGCTGACATTGAAGCGATGAAACGTTCTATTGCGGGTACTGCTCGTTCAATGGGCTTAGTGGTAGAGGGTTAATATCATGGCAAAACTAACTAAGCGTATGCGCACTATCCGTGAGAAAGTTGACGCAACTAAAGAATACGAAATCAACGAAGCTGTAGCTCTTCTTAAAGAACTTGCAACGGCTAAATTCGTTGAGTCTGTAGACGTTGCTGTGAACCTTGGCATTGATGCTCGTAAATCTGACCAAAACGTACGTGGTGCAACTGTTCTGCCACACGGTACTGGTCGTGAAGTACGTGTTGCAGTGTTCACTCAAGGTGCAAACGCTGAAGCGGCTAAAGCTGCTGGTGCAGATTTAGTGGGTATGGAAGATCTAGCTGAGCTAGTGAAGAAAGGCGAAATGAACTTTGACGTTGTTGTTGCTTCTCCAGATGCAATGCGCGTTGTAGGTCAACTAGGTACCATTCTTGGTCCTCGCGGTCTAATGCCAAACCCTAAAGTTGGTACTGTAACTCCTAACGTTGCTGAAGCGGTTAAGAACGCTAAAGCAGGTCAGGTTCGTTACCGTAACGACAAAAACGGCATCATCCACACAACTATCGGTAAAGTTTCTTTCGAAACTAACCAACTTCAAGAGAACTTAGAAGCTCTTCTAGTTGCACTTAAGAAAGCGAAACCTTCTTCTGCTAAGGGTACTTACCTGAAGAAAGTAAGCATTTCTACTACGATGGGTGCTGGTGTTGCTGTTGATCAGAACACGCTAAACGCTCAAGCGTAATAATACATTTGATTAGGTGTGGAATTTGTGTATAATTCTGCGCCTAATATTTGTGGTTGGGGCTGATTTTAGTTCTTAGAACTATGACCCAGTCTCCGTCCAAGACCGTAGGCGTTATTTGTCTGTTTGATAAATGACTTAATCGTACCTACGTAGATGGTGCCCGAACTGACAGAAAGCATAATTTATTTTTTGAATAGATAAACTTTCTTCTGGGACTGCACCGAAATAACTCTCACTGTTGTGATAATAGTGAGTGGTGTAACGACAACCAGGAGTAAATCCAAGATGGCTTTAAACCTTCAAGACAAACAAGCAATTGTTGCTGAAGTCAACGAAGCGGCCAGTGGTGCACTTTCTGCAGTTGTTGCTGACTCTCGTGGCGTTCAAGTAGGCGCGATGACTTCTCTACGTAAACAAGCTCGTGAAGCGGGTGTTTACATGAGAGTTGTTCGTAATACTCTAGCACGTCGCGCAGTGGAAGGCACAGCTTACGAATGTCTACAAGACGTATTCGTAGGTCCTACTTTGATCGCATTCTCTAACGAGCATCCAGGTGCTGCAGCGCGTCTTTTTAAAGACTTCGCTAGAGAGAACAAGCACTTTGAAATCAAAGCAGCTGCATTTGAAGGCGCATTAACTGACGCTGAACTACTAGCGACACTACCAACTTACGACGAAGCAATCGCACGCCTAATGATGTGCATGAAAGAAGCTTCTGCTGGCAAGCTGGTACGTACTATCGCTGCTGTCCGCGATCAAAAAGAAGCTGCGTAATTCGCATTGCTTTTTATTGTTTGCTAAATAAACTTATTGTTGACTTAAAAGAGAATTGTTATGTCTATTACTAACGAGCAAATCCTAGATGCAGTTGCAGAAATGTCTGTAATGCAAGTTGTTGAACTTATCTCTGCTATGGAAGAGAAGTTCGGTGTTTCTGCTGCAGCTGCAGTAGTTGCAGGCGGCCCAGCAGCAGCAGCTGTTGAAGAGCAAACTGAATTCGACGTAATCCTAACTGCTGCTGGCGCAAACAAAGTATCTGTAATCAAAGCAGTACGTGGCGCAACTGGCCTAGGTCTTAAAGAAGCTAAAGCTCTAGTTGACGGCGCTCCAGCTGCAATTAAAGAAGCAGTTTCTCAAGCAGAAGCTGACGCACTTAAGAAAGAGCTAGAAGAAGCTGGTGCGACTGTTGAAGTTAAGTAATTATTACTTAATTTCTTAGCCGCAAGGCTAATGGCTGGTGGTTTATTGACCACCGGCCTTTTTGCGCTGTAGGGTATGGGTGAATTTTCCCGCTGTTTAGACGCTTATACTCGTGCAAAAGCACACAAACTATCATTTTTGAGTGATGTTGTGTTACTACAGTAAACAGCTGTTAGTCACTGTCCTATGACCCTTTATTTTTGAATAATTGGTGGGCAGTTTGGGTCACTTATCAGCGAGCTGAGGAACCCCATGGTTTACTCTTATACCGAGAAAAAGCGCATCCGTAAGGACTTTGGTACTCGTCCACAAGTGTTGGACATTCCATACCTGCTATCGATCCAGCTCGATTCGTTCGACAAGTTTATCGAACAGGATCCTGAAGGACAATACGGTCTTGAGGCTGCTTTTCGTTCTGTATTTCCTATTCAGAGCTATAACGGCAATTCTGAGCTGCAATACGTTAGCTATCGTCTTGGTGAGCCAGTTTTTGACGTTAAAGAATGTCAAATTCGTGGTGTAACTTATTCTAAGCCACTACGCGTAAAACTACGCCTAGTGATCTTTGATAAAGACGCGCCAGCAGGTACTGTAAAAGATATTAAAGAACAAGAAGTCTATATGGGTGAAATTCCACTCATGACAGACAATGGTACCTTCGTAATTAATGGTACTGAGAGGGTTATCGTATCCCAGCTGCACCGAAGCCCAGGCGTATTCTTCGACAGCGATAAGGGTAAAACTCACTCATCAGGTAAAGTTCTTTATAACGCACGTATTATCCCTTACCGTGGTTCATGGTTAGATTTTGAGTTTGATCCAAAAGATAACCTATACGTGCGTATTGACCGTCGTCGTAAACTGCCTGCATCGATCATTCTTCGTGCACTTGGTAAATCGACAGAAGAGATCTTGGATCTGTTCTTCGAAAAAGTGAAGTTTGAAGTCAAAGACCAAACTCTTCTTATGGAGTTGGTACCTGAGCGCCTGCGTGGCGAAACAGCGTCATTTGATATTGAAGCAAATGGTACCGTTTATGTCGAAAAAGGTCGTCGTGTAACGGCTCGTCATATTCGTCAACTAGAAAAAGATAACGTTGATTTTATCGAAGTACCCGTTGAGTACATCGTAGGTAAAGTCGCTTCTAAAGATTATGTCAATGAAGCAACTGGTGAAGTCATTGTTAGCGCAAACCAAGAAATTAGCTTGGAAGCATTAGCGAATCTTTCACAAGCGGGCTATAAGAAACTTGAAGTTCTATTTACGAACGATCTTGATCATGGTCCATTTGTGTCTGAGACGCTCCGCATCGACAGTACGGTTGATCGTATTTCTGCGCTAGTAGAAATCTACCGTATGATGCGCCCTGGCGAGCCACCAACAAAAGAAGCAGCCGAATCGCTGTTTGAAAGCCTATTCTTCTCAGAAGAACGCTATGACCTATCAACAGTAGGTCGTATGAAGTTCAACAGCTCAATTGAGCGTGAAGATGCCGGCGAGCTTGGTACGCTTGACGAAACTGACATCATCGAAGTGATGAAGAAGTTGATCGCCATTCGTAACGGCATTGGCGAAGTGGACGATATCGACCACCTTGGCAACCGTCGTATTCGCTCTGTTGGTGAAATGGCTGAAAACCAATTCCGCGTAGGTCTTGTGCGTGTTGAACGTGCAGTGAAAGAGCGCTTAAGCCTTGGCGATCTTGATGCGATCATGCCTCAAGATTTGATCAATGCGAAGCCTATCTCTGCGGCCGTTAAAGAATTCTTCGGTTCTTCACAGCTTTCTCAGTTTATGGACCAGAACAACCCACTTTCAGAAGTGACGCACAAACGTCGTATTTCTGCATTGGGTCCTGGCGGTCTAACTCGTGAGCGTGCTGGCTTTGAGGTACGTGACGTACACGTAACTCACTACGGTCGTCTATGTCCGATCGAAACGCCAGAAGGTCCGAACATCGGTCTGATTAACTCATTGTCAGCATTTGCACGTTGTAACGAATACGGTTTCCTAGAAACTCCGTACCGTCGTGTTGTTGATGGTGTGGTGACTGATGAAGTTGATTACTTGTCAGCTATCCAAGAAGGTCAATTTGTTATCGCGCAGGCAAACGCCATTCTGACTGAAGAAGGTACGTTTGCAGATGAGCTGATCACAGCTCGTCAAAAAGGTGAATCTGGTCTTCACCCTCGTGAACATGTTGACTACATGGACGTTGCGACCAATCAGGTCGTATCAATCGCCGCTTCGCTTATCCCGTTCCTAGAACACGATGATGCGAACCGTGCATTGATGGGTGCGAACATGCAACGTCAAGCGGTTCCAACGTTACGCGCTGAGAAGCCGTTGGTTGGTACTGGTATCGAACGTAATGTAGCGGTTGACTCTGGTGTAACTGCCGTTGCCAAACGTGGCGGTATGGTGCAGTCAGTTGATGCGTCTCGTATCGTAGTTAAAGTTAATGAAGATGAACTTGTATCTGGTGAAGCGGGTATCGACATCTACAACCTAACTAAATACACACGTTCGAACCAAAACACATGTATTAACCAACGTCCTACTGTGATGCCAGGTGAACCTGTAGCTCGCGGTGATGTCCTTGCTGATGGTCCTTCAACAGACCTTGGTGAGCTAGCGCTTGGCCAAAACATGCGTATCGCATTCATGCCTTGGAATGGTTATAACTTCGAAGACTCGATCTTAGTATCTGAGCGCGTCGTTCAAGAAGACCGTTTCACGACTATCCACATCCAAGAACTTTCTTGTGTGGCTCGTGATACTAAGCTGGGCTCTGAAGAGATCACAGCGGATATTCCAAACGTAGGTGAATCGGCTCTGTCTAAACTAGACGAGTCAGGTATCGTTTACATTGGTGCTGAAGTTAAGGGTGGTGACATCCTAGTTGGTAAAGTAACGCCGAAAGGCGAAACTCAGCTGACTCCAGAAGAGAAGCTACTACGTGCAATCTTCGGTGAAAAAGCCTCTGATGTTAAAGATACGTCACTGCGTGTACCAAACTCTGTTTCAGGTACCATTATCGATGTTCAAGTTTTCACTCGCGATGGCGTAGAGAAAGACAAGCGTGCGCTTGAAATTGAACACATGCAGCTAAAAGAAGCGAAGAAAGACCTTACTGAAGAGTTCCAAATTCTTGAAGGTGGTCTACTAGCGCGTGTGAAAGCTGTACTGATCAATGGTGGCTATTCTGAAGCGAAGCTTGATGCGATCGATCGTAAGAAATGGCTAGAACAAACACTAGAAAACGACGAGCTACAATCTCAACTTGAACAGCTTGCTGAGCAGTGGGATGAGCTAAAAGCTGACTTCGATAAGAAGTTCGAAGCGAAACGTCGCAAAATCACTCAAGGTGATGATCTAGCTCCTGGCGTTCTGAAGATTGTTAAAGTTTACCTAGCGGTGAAACGTCGTATCCAGCCTGGTGATAAGATGGCAGGTCGTCACGGTAACAAGGGTGTAATCTCTAAGATCAACCCTGTTGAAGACATGCCTTACGATGAAAACGGTCAGCCGGTTGATATCGTATTAAACCCACTAGGTGTACCGTCACGTATGAACATCGGTCAGATCCTTGAAGTTCACTTAGGTCTGGCTGCGAAAGGTATTGGTGACAAGATCAACCAAATGGTTAAAGAACAACAAGAGCTGTCTAAGCAGCGTGAGTTCTTACAGAAGGTTTATGATCTTGGCGATACGCGTCAGAAAGTAGATATTGCTGCTCTGTCTGATGGTGATGTTCGTACTCTTGTGAACAACCTTCGTGGTGGTTTACCGATTGCAACTCCAGTATTTGATGGTGCGTCAGAAGCATCAATCAAAGAGCTATTAAGCCTAGCCGACCTACCAACTTCTGGTCAGCTAACACTGTTTGATGGTCGTACTGGTGATGCATTCGAGCGTCCTGTAACTGTCGGTTACATGTACATGCTCAAACTGAACCACCTTGTTGATGACAAGATGCACGCTCGTTCAACAGGTTCGTACAGCCTAGTAACTCAGCAACCACTTGGTGGTAAAGCTCAGTTCGGTGGTCAGCGTTTCGGTGAGATGGAAGTGTGGGCACTAGAAGCATACGGTGCTGCATATACACTACAAGAAATGCTTACTGTTAAGTCAGATGACGTTAACGGTCGTACGAAGATGTATAAGAACATCGTTGATGGTAACCATAGCATGGAACCTGGCATGCCAGAGTCTTTCAACGTATTGCTGAAAGAGATCCGCTCGCTAGGCATCAACATCGAGCTAGAAGACGAAGAGTAATCTTGGCGGTAAACCCTCTGGATTATCCTGGTAGAAAGGCGCTCGCCGAGCGCCTTTTAACTCCTTACAGGAGCTGATTGTGAAAGACTTATTAAACTTTCTAAAAGCACAGCATAAGACCGAAGAATTTGATGCAATCAAAATCGGTCTATCTTCACCTGACATGATTCGTTCATGGTCTTTTGGTGAAGTTAAAAAACCTGAAACGATCAACTATCGTACGTTCAAGCCTGAACGTGATGGTCTGTTCTGTGCGCGTATTTTTGGTCCAGTCAAAGACTACGAATGTCTTTGTGGTAAATATAAGCGTCTGAAACACCGTGGCGTGATCTGTGAAAAATGTGGCGTTGAAGTTACACAAACTAAAGTTCGTCGTGACCGTATGGGCCACATCGAGCTTGCATCACCGGTTGCTCACATCTGGTTCCTAAAATCGCTACCGTCTCGTATCGGTCTGCTAATGGATATCCCTCTACGTGATATCGAACGTGTTCTTTACTTCGAAATGTATGTAGTAACAGAGCCGGGTATGACGGATCTAGAAAAGAGTCAGATGCTTACTGAAGAAGAGTATCTTGACCGTCTAGAAGAGTGGGGCGATGAGTTCACGGCGAAGATGGGCGCAGAAGCGATCAAAGACCTATTGGGTTCAATGGATCTTGTCGCTGAAACAGAGATGATGCGTGAGGAGTTACAAACCACTAACTCTGAAACTAAACGCAAAAAACTGACTAAGCGTCTGAAGCTTGTTGAAGCGTTTATCAGCTCAGGTAATAACCCTGAGTGGATGATCCTGACTGTGCTTCCGGTACTTCCGCCAGATCTACGTCCTCTAGTACCACTAGATGGCGGTCGTTTTGCGACATCTGATCTGAACGATTTGTACCGCCGTGTGATCAACCGTAACAACCGTTTGAAGCGCCTTCTAGAGCTAGCAGCTCCGGACATCATCGTACGCAACGAAAAGCGTATGCTGCAAGAGTCTGTTGATGCGCTACTTGATAACGGTCGTCGCGGTCGTGCGATCACAGGTTCTAACAAGCGTCCTCTGAAATCTCTTGCTGATATGATCAAGGGTAAACAAGGTCGTTTCCGTCAGAACCTACTTGGTAAACGTGTAGACTACTCAGGCCGTTCTGTAATCACAGTAGGTCCATATTTACGTCTGCACCAGTGTGGTCTTCCTAAGAAGATGGCACTTGAGCTATTTAAACCATTTATCTACAGCAAGTTAGAAACTCGCGGCATGGCCACGACGATCAAAGCAGCTAAGAAAATGGTTGAGCGTGAAGAAGCGGTTGTTTGGGATATCCTAGACGAAGTGATTCGTGAACACCCAGTACTACTAAACCGTGCACCAACACTGCACCGTCTTGGTATTCAAGCGTTCGAACCTGTACTGATTGAAGGTAAAGCGATTCAACTGCACCCACTTGTGTGTGCGGCGTATAACGCGGACTTCGATGGTGACCAAATGGCGGTTCACGTGCCTCTAACTTTAGAAGCACAGCTTGAAGCTCGTACACTGATGATGTCGACGAACAACATTCTGTCACCAGCATCAGGTGATCCGATCATCGTACCTTCACAGGACGTGGTCTTGGGTCTGTACTACATGACTCGCGAAAAAATCAACGCACAAGGTGAAGGTATGTACCTGGCTGGCCCTAAAGAGGCTGAGAAGGCATACCGTACTAAGACAGCGGCGCTACACGCACGCGTTAAAGTACGTATCACTGAAACCGTTGTTGATGAAGATGGTTACAGCACAACTGAGACTAAGATGGTCGATACGACTGTCGGGCGTGCCATGCTATGGCAAATCGTGCCTAAAGGCCTGCCATACAGCATCGTGAACCAGAAGCTTGGTAAGAAACAGATCTCAAATCTATTAAACGAAGCGTATCGTAAGCTTGGTTTGAAAGATACGGTCGTATTTGCTGACCAAATCATGTACACCGGTTTTGCTTATGCAGCACTGTCAGGCGTGTCAGTTGGTATCGACGACATGGTTGTACCAGCAGCAAAATACACTGAAATTGCTGAAGCTGAAGAAGAAGTACGCGAAATCCAAGAACAGTTCCAATCAGGTCTTGTTACTGCGGGTGAGCGTTACAACAAAGTTATCGATATCTGGGCGTCTACCAACGACCGTGTTGCGAAAGCGATGATGGATAACCTGTCTTCTGAAACCGTGATCAACCGTGATGGCGTAGAAGAACAACAAGAATCGTTTAACAGCATCTATATGATGGCTGACTCGGGCGCTCGTGGTTCTGCTGCTCAGATTCGTCAGCTTGCAGGTATGCGTGGTCTGATGGCGCGTCCAGATGGTTCAATCATCGAAACGCCTATCACAGCAAACTTTAAAGAAGGCCTGAACGTACTACAGTACTTTATCTCTACCCACGGTGCACGTAAGGGTCTAGCCGATACTGCACTTAAAACAGCGAACTCAGGTTACCTGACTCGTCGTTTAGTAGACGTTGCACAAGACGTTGTGGTGACAGAGCATGACTGTGGCACTCAAGAAGGTGTCGACATGATGCCTCATATCGAGGGTGGTGATGTTAAAGTTTCTTTAACTGAACTGGCTCTTGGTCGTGTTGTGGCTGAGGATGTGATGAAGCCAGGCACTGAAGAAGTACTTATTCCACGTAATACTCTGATTGATGAGAAGTGGTGTCAGATTATCGATGAAAACTCTGTCGATAATATGAAAGTACGCTCAGTGGTAACCTGTGATGCGGACTTCGGCTGTTGTGCGCTATGTTACGGTCGTGACCTTGCTCGTGGTCACCTAGTGAACCAAGGTGAGGCAGTCGGTGTTATTGCTGCTCAATCTATCGGTGAGCCGGGTACACAGTTAACGATGCGTACGTTCCACATCGGTGGTGCGGCTTCTACTGCTGCGGCAGAGAACAGCATCCAAGCGAAGAACAAAGGTTCTGTGAAACTTCACAACGCTAAGTTCGTTATCAACAAAGATAAGAAGCTGGTTATCACATCTCGTGCATCAGAGCTGACTATCATTGACGAATTTGGTCGCACGAAAGAAAAACACAAACTGCCTTACGGCTCTGTGTTGAGTAAAGGTGATAACGACGCGGTTGAAGCTGGTCAAACAGTGGCTAACTGGGAAGCGCACACCATGCCAATCATCACTGAAGTGGCTGGTCGCATCCAATTCGTTGATATGATTGATGGTGTAACGGTTTCTCGCCAAACAGATGACCTAACGGGTCTATCTTCAAGCGAAGTAACCGAAGCTGCCGCTCGTCCAGCAGCAGGTAAAGATATGCGTCCAGCTATCAAACTTGTTGATGCGAAAGGTAAAGATGTCATGATCCCTGGTACTGATATGCCAGCTCAATACTTCTTACCGGGTAAAGCGATCGTTAACATCGAAGATGGTGCTGAAGTTGGTATTGGTGACACATTAGCGCGTATTCCACAAAAATCTGGCGGTAACCGAGACATCACGGGTGGTCTACCTCGCGTAGCTGACTTGTTTGAAGCTCGTCGACCAAAAGAGCCTGCGATTCTTGCTGAGCACACAGGTACTGTGAGCTTTGGTAAAGAAACCAAAGGTAAACGTCGTCTAATCATCACTCGTGAGGGTGACGAAACTTATGAAGAAATGATTCCTAAGCATCGTCAACTTAACGTGTTTGAAGGTGAGAAGATAGAACGTGGTGACGTTATTGCTGATGGTCCTGAGACTCCGCACGATATCCTACGTTTACGTGGTATCCATGCTGTAACGTCTTACATCGCTAACGAAGTTCAAGAAGTTTACCGTCTGCAAGGCGTTAAGATTAACGATAAGCACATTGAAACTATCGTTCGTCAAATGCTACGTAAGTGTACGATTACTCATGCTGGCGACTCTGAGTTCCTAGCGGGTGAGCAAGTTGAATACTCACAAGTGAAAGTTGCAAACCGTAACCTAGAAGCCGAAGGCAAACAGCCTGCTCGTTTCGAGCGTGAGCTACTAGGTATTACTAAAGCATCTCTAGCGACTGAATCGTTCATCTCTGCGGCATCGTTCCAAGAGACAACTCGCGTACTAACAGAAGCGGCTGTTTCTGGTAAACGAGATGATCTTCGCGGTCTGAAAGAAAACGTAATCGTTGGTCGTCTGATCCCAGCGGGTACAGGTTTCGCTTACCACCAAGAGCGTCAAGCTAAACGTGCGGCACAGCTAAAAGGCCCGTCTGCTGAACAAGCGACAGATAACCTAGCGGCACTGCTAAACGCAGGTTTCTCTTCTGAAGAGTAATCTCAGCGCTGATTAAAAAAGGCACCTTCGGGTGCCTTTTTTGTTGCGCTTAATTAATCTACGCGAATGATTACAGCAAAATATTCAATATTAAGCACCAGGAGGGATAGCCAAGCTGTCCGCGATAAGTTGAATCAAACTATCTTCCACTCCAAAACGCACCTCAATAATTTCACCAATTAGCGAAAGGTCGTTGTCAAAGTTTTCGAGATCATCCTCATCACTCACTGCCGCGTATTTATCTGTAAAATTGAGTAACGGCTCGGTAGTAACAATAATTTTTCCATAAGTCTGATTAATTTCATCGGTGGCTTCAAAGCCAGTTGCACGCCACCTATCCATCACCATATCGTAGATTTTGAAGTGACCTTCGGAAATATAATCCACCAGTTGTTGGCAAAAACGTTGCAGCTCTTCTGGCGAGGGAAGCCCGTTAACATTCGTTTTGGCGGTGCAAGGTTGCAGCGCGGCTAATTTGCAATACTCTACAATTAAGGTTTGTCGCGTGTTTAACCAGTGATCAATAACGTCACTGTAACCGCCCCATTGCTCTTGTGTGCGTTTTAGTTTTTTTAGCATGACCATGCCCTCATGATCGGGTCACAAAGCTGGTGACCGTTTCCTTTGCGTAGGGTTGCACTTCGTAGATACAACTCATTGTCCTTACTAGAATTTATAGAACTAAATTTGGAACGTTACAAATTCTGGTATGAATTTAGATTGCCAGTAAAATGGGGTAACTGCAAGAAGAGAGGTCGCAACATGTTGAAAAATAGTGATACAAAAATCGCTTATTGGTGTGTAGTTTCCGGAAGTGAGATCTGGACCATAAATGGTGAGTTACCGCTAGGATCTGCGGACGAATATTCCCTGCCTTTAGAAAAAGCGGTGGTGGTAGATAGTTGTGATGGTTACCCAGTGATGTGGGTTAATGATGCCGATCTTGATGGCGAGCGAGAAATGACTTCATTGCGCGAATTGTTGCATGTCAAACCAGAACTATTTTTGGCGATCAGCAAGGCGCTTCAATATGGTCACATGAGCCAAACGTTACGTTTTTGTCCACAATGTGGCGGGCGAAATTACCTAAACCATAACCAATTGGCGATGCAATGTTCTGAGTGTCGAACGTTACATTATCCGCGTATCTTTCCTTGCATTATTGTCGCGGTACGGAATCAGGATAAAATTTTATTGGCCCAGCACCCAAGGCATCGTAACGGCATGTATACCGTTATTGCTGGTTTTTTAGAGGTCGGGGAGACGTTAGAGCAGTGCGTGGCACGTGAAGTGCTTGAAGAAACGGGGATTCATGTGAAAAATATTCACTATTTTGGTAGCCAGCCTTGGGCATTTCCATCGAGTATGATGATGGGCTTTGTGGCGGAATATGACTCTGGCACGATAAAACCCGACTATAGTGAATTGAGTGATGCGCAATGGTTTTTAGCAAGTGCTTTGCCTCCTGTTGCGCCCGAAGGGACGATAGCCAGAGCATTAATAGAGCACACGTTAAGCGAAATCGAGAAAGATTCACTGCCGCATTGCTAAAAAAAACCCTCCGGTGAAGGAGGGGGTAAGTAAGATGTCGTTATGAGATGCCGAGTACAGAGTACTCAGTTTATAATTATAGTTTTCGCTAGCGAACAAATTTTTAACACCGTTAAAGGTTGCTTGCAAATTAACCATTGATTTAAAAGTTAATAACATGATCTCGCTTGCAAAGCACACCGTTTTTGGCGCTTATTCAGTGCTAGAATAACGCCACAAAAAATAACAAGCTTTAAATTGGAAGACGGAATGACTGAATTAAAAAATGATCGCTACTTGCGTGCACTGTTAAAACAACCTGTCGATTGCACCCCTGTATGGATGATGCGCCAAGCAGGACGTTACCTGCCAGAGTATCGCGCAACGCGTGCCGAAGCAGGCGATTTTATGGCGCTGTGTAAAAATGCTGAGCTAGCTTCTGAAGTGACATTACAGCCATTACGTCGCTTTCCATTAGATGCCGCTATTTTATTTTCTGATATTTTAACCATTCCTGACGCCATGGGATTGGGTTTGTATTTTGAAGCGGGAGAAGGGCCAAAGTTTGAACGCCCGATCACTTGTAAAGCCGATGTCGATAAAATTGGCTTACCGGATCCGGAAGGCGAACTGCAATATGTGATGAATGCCGTACGCCAGATCCGCAAAGATCTACAAGGTGAAGTTCCATTGATCGGTTTTTCAGGCAGCCCATGGACACTCGCGACTTATATGGTGGAAGGTGGCAGCTCAAAAGCCTTCACTAAGATCAAAAAAATGATGTACGCCGATCCTAGCGTGCTGCACGCCTTGCTCGATAAACTGGCAGACAGTGTTATTGAATACCTCAACGCACAAATCAAAGCGGGTGCTCAGTCTGTTATGATTTTTGATACTTGGGGCGGAGTACTGACGCCGCGCGACTACAACCTCTTTTCACTACAGTATATGTACAAAATCGTGGATGGTTTAATTCGTGAAAATGAAGGTCGCCGCGTACCCGTCACTCTGTTTACCAAAAACGGTGGCATGTGGCTGGAGCAGATTGCTGCAACGGGTTGTGATGCTGTAGGGCTTGATTGGACCATCAATATTGCCGACGCCAAAGCGCGTATCGGTGACAAGGTGGCGCTGCAAGGTAATATGGACCCATCCATGCTTTATGCTCCGCATGATCGTATTCGCCAAGAAGTGGCGACCATTCTTGAAGGGTTCGGTCATGGTGGAACGGGCCATGTCTTTAACCTCGGACACGGTATCCATTTAGATGTGCCACCGGAAAATGCGGGCATATTTGTTGATGCGGTGCACGCCTTGTCTAAACCGTACCATCAATAATAGGTTTGCGGTGCCTTATCGCCGATAATGCACCGTTTCTCACTCTCATCCTGTTATTTGATAGGAGCAGGTTCACAGAGGTAAAGAGGTAATAAGACAAGATGAAGACCAAAGATAAGATCGTTTATGCTGCATTAGCGCTGTTTAATGAACATGGTGAAAGAACGGTGACCACTAACCATATCGCCGCACATATCGAAATCAGCCCAGGTAATTTGTATTATCACTTTCGTAATAAACAAGAAATTGTTCGTGATATTTTTGCTCTCTATTCAGCAGAGTTACTCGAACGTTTTCAGCCGATTGCGGCACAGCGCGAAAGCTTAACTCTGTTAAAGCATTATCTTGATTCGATCTTCACTTTGATGTGGAAATACCGTTTTTTCTATGCCAATTTACCGGAAATCCTGCAGCGTGATGAAGTACTACATGGTGAGTACATTCAAGTACAAGAAAAGCTGCAAACTAATCTCATTAATATTATGCACGCTTTTGTTGAACTGAAATTGCTGTCTGTCGGGAAAGAAGAGATGCAATCTTTAGTGACCACTCTCCATATGACGGCCTCGTGTTGGTTGAGTTATCAGTCAGCGATGTTTTCCAAAACGCAGATCACCGAGCAAGTGATTCATCAAGGCATGCTGCAGATGATCGCAGTCGTTAAACCCAAAGCAACAGAACAAGGTCTTGAACAGCTTCTATTATTAGAGGAAGGTGTGCGGGCGATGCACGCATCATAATGTGTGCTTAGTTATAACCTTTGAGTATTGTTCTTAATCCTTTGAAGCTGTTAGCTTCTTAGCTATACATCTCTAAGGGTGGTGTTGATATGCACTATGACGTTTTTAACGGTGATGCTGATGGCATCATCTCTCTTCTTCAGCTGCGGCTTGCTTACCCTCGCACGACGACCCTAGTTACTGGGGTTAAGCGTGATATCAAATTGCTCCAGCGTCTTAATCTTCAATCCCGAGATAGTCTGACCGTGTTAGATATTTCGATGGAGAAGAATCAGCAACCTTTACAGCAGGCTCTTGCGGCGGGGGTGACGGTGTTTTATGCCGATCATCACTATGCAGGCTCAATCCCCGAGACTCCGCTGCTTGACGCCCATATTGATTTGGACCCTAATACTTGTACGGCATTAATTATTGATCAATGGTTAGGTGGTCCGTTCCATGAGTGGGCGATTGTGGCAGCTTATGGCGATAATTTGATTGCTAAAGCGGATACTTTAGCGCGCAACGCGGGGCTAACGACCACTCAAGCCGAACAACTAAAAAACTTAGGCACCTTGATTAACTATAACGGTTATGGAGAGACGATAGAGCAGCTTCATTATCACCCCGCTGATTTGTACCAAGCCTTGCTGGTTTACCCTTCACCGTTTGATTTAATGAAGGATGACAACTCCCCTTTTTACCATTTGCAGCACGCTTATGAGCAAGATATGCAGCTTGCTCAGTCGTTAGAGCCTATCTATAAAAGTGCCTGTTTGAGCGTATACGAGCTGCCAGACTGTGCATCATCACAGCGAGTGAGTGGTGTGTTTAGTAATTGGCTAGCCAATCAAGCACCCGCCGCAGCACATATGGTTTTAACGGTAAATTCATCGGGTGGTTATATCGTTTCGCTACGTGCTCCATTAGCCAATAAACAGGGAGCGGATAAGTTATGCAGCGCCTTTGCAACCGGAGGCGGGCGAGAAGCGGCGGCGGGTATTAATTCGTTGGATAAAAGACAATTGACCCAATTCATTACTCAAGTAGAAGCGTACTATTCATCACACTAACGCTCGCCCGGATTAACAGGGTGATGGATGTGTTTTGCTAGCGACTGAGCCAGCGTGTTGGGTCTTCGGCTTTACTGTTGCGACGAATTTCGAAATAGAGCGCTGGCTGAGATTGACCGCCAGTGTCTCCCGCTAAAGCAATGGTTTCACCGGCGGTGACTTTATCGCCCTCTTTTTTGAGCAAACTTTGGTTAAAGCCGTATAAGGTCATATCGCCTTTGCCATGATCGAGCAAAACCACCAGCCCATAACCACGTAGATATTCAGCAAACACGACCGTGCCAGAATAAACCGCTTTGACGTTTTGACCATAATTGGCGTCAATGACTAGACCTTTCCAGTCAATTTGTCCACTTTGACGTGTACCAAAAGCATGCAGGATTTTGCCTTTGACTGGCCAAGGTAGCTTGCCTTTTTGCGGCGCTAACCCATCCATTAGTACAGCGTTACGTTTTGCTGCTTTGGCGATTTCCGCTTGTAATCGCGTTTCATTGCGTTGCAATTCCGCTAAGTAGACTTTATCACCGGAAATACTTTTTTGAATTTTACCCACCGTACTGCGTCGTTCTGACTGCGTTTTTGCCAATGTAGCGCGCTTTTGGGTCTGCTGTTCTAATAGAGAGGCTATTTGGTCTCGTTCAAGTCGCAGCTGTTTTTCACTTTCATTGAGTTCTTTTTGCGTAAGTTCAAGCTGTTGGATGGTTTGGCTGCGCGCCTTCGCCAAGTGTTGGTAATACTGGCTGATGCGATCTTCTTCCACGCCATTATTGAGTATGTTGGATGAGGCTGTCGCTCGCTGAGTGGCGTAATAGGTTTTGATCAGTTGAGCTAATTTGGCGGTTTGCTGTGTTTGTTGTGTTTCTAAGGCTGTGATCTTTTGCTTGAGTTTAGCGATATTAGCGTTGGCCACTACTAATTCTGATTTGGTGTTTTTGATCTGATTTTCTAGACTTGAAATGCCCACTTCTTGTTTTTTAAGCGCATTTTGCAACGAATCGAGCTCTTTTTGTCGATTATTTAACGCTTGCTGCTGACGAGAAATTTCGCCTTTCACCCCTTTTAGCTCTTGTTGTGTGGCAGCCATTAACGGTGAGCTGGAGAGGCAAGCTAGCCCTAACACCATCACTAGGCTAAGTGCATGCCACCAAGTCGTTATAGTAATTAGGTGTGGTGAAGGCTTGTTTCTCATCCGTTTTCAAGTCTCTATCGACAAATTAGTGAGTCAGTATACTCAAAGCCATCCGCGAGGCGAAAGCCCTATGTCAAAACTTGCAATCAAATCGAGTTCTTGGGCGAAAAAAAGCCTCGATATTTATCGAGGCTCAACATCACGTGGTTGGTGAGTTATTTAAACAACACTTGACCAGACATTTCTGCCGGGATGTCCATGTTCGATAGAGCAAGCATCGTTGGTGCTAGGTCAGAAAGCTTACCACCATCTTTTAGCTTAAGATCTTTGCTACCGACGTAGATAAGCGGCACTGGCAGATTGGTATGTGCGGTATGAATGCCCCCTGTTTCTGGGTTCACCATCATTTCTGCATTGCCGTGGTCTGCTGTGATCAGTAGCTGGCCATCGACTTCTTTAATCGCCTCAACCACTTTTCCGATACACTCATCAAGCGCTTCGCATGCTTTCACGGCCGCTTCGTAAATACCAGTATGACCAACCATATCGCCGTTAGGGTAGTTACAGATAATCGCATCGTATTTACCCGATTTGATTGCCGCAACGAGTTTTTCAGTCAGTTCAGGCGCGCTCATTTCCGGTTGCAGATCGTAAGTTGCCACTTTAGGTGAAGCAACCAATTGGCGCTCTTCGCCTGGGAATTCGTTCTCAACACCACCGTTAAAGAAGAAGGTGACGTGCGCGTATTTTTCTGTTTCAGAGATGCGCAACTGAGTTTTGCCCGCCTTTGATAGCCACTCACCGTAGGTGTTTTCTAGTGATGCTGGTGGAAATGCGCACAGCAGAGGAATGTCGGTGGCGTATTGGGTTAGCATCACAAAGTCAATTGCTGGGAACTTCGCACGTTCAAACCCGTTGAAATCTGGTATGAAAGCGCGAGTAATTTCACGTGCACGGTCGGCGCGGTAGTTCATGAAAATCACGGCATCGCCATCTTCAATCGCAGCAGAGTCTTGGCCTTCAGCTTTGATTTCTGTCGCTTTAACAAATTCATCATTTTCTTCACGTGCGTAAGCGGCTTCAAGGCCTGCCACGGCGGAATCAAAAGTAAATTCTGCTTTGGCTTCAACCAATAGGTCGTAAGCTTTTTGTACGCGTTCCCAGTTGTTATCGCGATCCATGGCGTAGTAACGACCAATCAGTGAGGCGATACGACCTTTACCTAATTTAGAAAATAGGTCTTGGAAGCGTTGCAATGATGCTTCGGCACTGCGTGGTGGCGTATCACGGCCATCAAGGAAGCAGTGGAGGTAGATTTTCTCAGCGCCACGGGCAGCAGCCATTTCAACGGCAGCGTAGATATGATCTTCATGCGAGTGAACACCACCTGGCGACATTAGCCCCAATAGGTGAACCGCTTTGCCCGCTTTGATGGCTTTATCCATCGCGTTGACTAACACTTCGTTTTGTTGGAATTCACCATCAAGAATTGATTTAGTAATGCGTGTCAGGTCTTGGTAAACAATACGACCAGCACCGATATTGGTGTGACCGACTTCTGAGTTACCCATTTGACCATCCGGTAAACCTACATCCATACCAGAAGCAGAAATCAGAGTGTTTGGGTTGTTTGCAATTAAGCTATCCATGACTGGAGTATGTGCATTGCTGATTGCGTTGTGTGCGTTATCTTCACGGTAACCCCAACCGTCAAGAATTACTAAAGCCATTGGCTTCTTAGCTGACATAGTTATGACCTCGTCAAATTCAAAGTAACTTAAACAGAAATTAGCGTAATTTTACTACACTTTGAAGCGATTGCAGTAGGTTAAGATCAATGATTCTCCCTATCAATGCCTATAAAGGTAGCCTATTGATCAACATCGGTGCCTTTTTAGCGCCATTTAATAAACTAAAATTCCCGTCCCAAGCACGGCAAACAGTGCGCCGCACCAAGCGAAGCGGTTGGGCCGCTGTTTGGTATACATCCATAAAATAGGCAACAACATGATGGGCGTGGTTGAGGAGAGCAGGGCCACCATACCCACGTTGCCTTCACGCAGTGCGTAGAGAATTAACGTCATTCCGACCGCCATCGCAAGAAAACCGTTGATGGCAGTAATGGTAAAAATGGGCAGCGTAATGGCTTGAGTGGCGCGTGCTAATTTTGCACCAGTAGCCAACAGTAAGCAGTGTGCGGTGAAAGCGGTGAGCATTCGAATCGCGGAAGCGGCGATGGGGTCGATCCCCGTTTGCATCACAGGTTTGGCGATGATCCCACCCAATGCTTGGCATAGAGCCGCGATAAGGCCAAGTGCAATGCCAACCCATACTCGGCCTTTAATTGCTTCCAATGCATTATGATTTTGCCCTCGGCGGCCAAAAAAGATGGCCGTTAGAACGCCTGAAAAGACAAAAGTCGCGCCCACTAGCTCGGCATGGCTCATGCTTTCGCTGAATAAAAAATAGCCGAGAATGGCCGAAAAAACGGCATGGCAAGAAAAGAGCAAACCGGCTTGTCTTGGCCCCATGCGATTTAAACACGCAAACAGCGCCGTATCGCCAATGAATATGCCAATCAACCCCGAATACATCATGGGTGTTACCATCTCGCTGTTTACCGTTGCCCAGCCGCCAGTTGCCAACGCCATGCTCACTAAAATGAGAGAAGTACAGCCCATCCGCCAACGGCTATAAGCAAAGGTTCCTAAATGGCGAGCGGGAGTAACAGACAGTAAACTGGCTACTGCCCAAAGAAACGCGGCAGCAAGCGCGAGCCATTCGTAGCCCATGTAAACATCCTTGAACGAGGGAAGGATCTCAATATGCCTTAAGCGCTAGGGGAAAACAAAGGGAATTTATGGGCTTGCCTCAATGTGATTAAAAGAGGCAAGCCAAGAGGATTTATACTTTGAAGCGGCGAATATCGTTACGCATGGCTTCTGCCGATAAATGCATTTCATGAGCGCTGTGGCTGCTCTGCTGAGTTTGGCTTGCAAGGTCATCAGAAGCGTCTTTGATACCTTGTGTATTGCGGCTAATGTCTTCGCTGACGGCTCGCTGCTCTTCAGCGGCACTGGCAATTTGCAAGGCCATATCATTGATCTCGGTAATGGCTTGCGTGATCCGCACTAAACTGTCGTGAGCTTGTTCGGCATAGTCAACACTGTGGTCGGCCAGTTTGGTGCTGGCTTCCATATTCTCGACCGCATGTTGAGTATTGCGCTGCAAGGTTTCTATCATGGTGCGGATCTCTTCCGTTGAACCATGTGTACGTTGGCTGAGCACACGAACTTCGTCGGCTACCACAGCAAAACCACGGCCTTGGTCACCTGCGCGGGCCGCTTCAATCGCCGCATTGAGTGCTAACAGATTGGTTTGTTCGGCAATACTTTGAATGGTGGATAGGATCTGGTTGATACTTTGAGCATTGCTCTCCAACTCTCGGATCACTTTGGCTGCACTATCGACCTGATTGGCTAAGTGAGTAATGGAATCTCGATTCTTTTTGATAACCGCCTGCCCGTCATCACAAGCTGAGGCCGATGCTTGTGACGCGCTAGCAGTTAGTTCGGCATGGCTAGCCACCTCAGCGGCGGTAGCCGACATCTCGTGAATCGCGGTGGCTATTTGGTTGACATCATTTTGTTGGTGCTCAACTCGCATGGAAGCTTGAGCAGAAAGGTCATTGGCATCTTGTGCTTGCTGGGAAAGTTGTTGGCTACGGCTGACGATCCCTTTCAGCATCTCCTGCATTTGACTTAAAAAGAGATTCACTTTCTCGGCCAATTCACCGATTTCATCCATGCGTCGAATGTCGATGCGTTGGGTGAGGTCGCCTTCTCCTTGCGCTAATTGCGCTAAAGCGTTCGACAATACCTGCAGTGGTTGCAGTAAGCGGGTTACAACCCAAGTGCTGATGCTGGCGATAATAATGTAGAGCACTAAAGAGGCAATGGCGGTAAAGGTGATCTGCTCAGAAACCGAGGCGTAGGCCATCTCTTTATCCACCACAATGCCCAGTAACCAATCGGTATTTGGTATTTGTGAGACGTAAATTAATTTGTTGCCTTGCTTTGGCCAAACAATAGTATCAACGCGATTCTCTTTAGCTAAGCTGGCCATATGCTGGGAATCTAATTCGTTGTTTAAATTGGTTAAAGGTTTTTGGCTTAAGGCTTCATCTTGATAGGCGACAATATTGTTATTGCCATCAACCAGAAACGCAAAGCCTTGGTTATCGAGTTTAACACTCAGTACCTCTTTAATGAGATTGGTTACGGTTAAATCGGCGGCGAGTACACCTTGCTTTTGACCTTTAAAGGCTTTGGCGAAGCTGACTACTATGCTGCCATCAAAATCTTGGTAGGGTTCGGTAATTATAAGCCCGGATTGTGCCATTGCATCTTTATACCAAGGGCGCGTTCTTGGATCATAATCACTTGGCCAATCTTCGGTTTTATCACCATAAGCGATGGTGCCATCACTGAAGCCAGCATAGACAGAAAGAAAATCACCACCTTTTTTGGTGACCAGTAGCGCTTGATCTGCGTTGTCATTACTGGCGATAAAAGATTCATTGGCCAACATCATATTGCTACGGATCCCGAGCCAATCACTGATATAACGGCTGGTGGCGAGACTGACATTTTCCATTTCACTATTGATGGCGTGAGTCGTCTCCTGTTGCAGTTGGCTGACGGAGATCCAAGCTTGTACACCACTGACTATCGCAATGATAATGGCGATCGCCACTTGAATTTTAAATTTGATGGTATGTCTCATGGGTTATGCCCCTAGAACGGTTTGACAACAGCGTGTCGATAGATCAGAACGGAAAAAAGATGAATTAACGGCACCCGTGCTTATTTGCAGCCAAATGATGAGGTCTTTTCATGGTTCTTCAGATAAATGAATAACTAAAACAGGCTAATCCTACGAAAATATGATGTTGATTAATATGATCGCGCTCGATTATTACTCATCCAGTTGAGTCATTTTTGCTGAGTTTTAGATAGAGATGATTCATCTTGCGACTTGCATTCAGTCTTGACGCTCAATGCAAGTCGCAGTCACCAAAGGTTAGGTCAGTAATAGCGCGGCAGCATAGACAATGCACAAGCCAACAACGCCAATAATCAGACCTGTTTTGGCCATGTCTTTACTCTCAATAAGCCCGGTAGAATAGGCCAGTGAGTTTGGTGGTGTTGAGACAGGTAAAATCATACCCAGTGAGGCAGAAAAGGCGACAACCACTAACAAACTTTGTATACCACCAATACTGGCCAAGCTTTCCATGGATGTGCCAATCGCGGCAGCGATCGGCATGAGTAAGTTAGCGGTTGCGGTATTGGACATGAAGTTTGCCATGATCCAACACACGAGCGACAGGGTGATGACGACCGAGATAGGCGATAGAGAACTGTAATCAATCGCGTGAGCTAATGCTGAAGCGAGCCCTGTTTTATCTAGCCCAATTCCAATCGCTATCCCGCCAGCCACTAGCCACAAGACGTCCCAGTTGATCTGTTTCAGTTCCTCTTTGCCCATAATGCCGGTGAGTGTAAAAACCGCCAAAGGAATAATAGAAACCACATAGGTGTTCATGCCGTGTAGAGAGGTGGTCATCCACAGCACTATGGTGGCGGCAAAAGTAATGTAGACCACGATTGCACGCCAATTTTTTTGGAATGTTCCGTTTAGTTTCAGCACCATCTGTTTTTCTGAAGAGGGGAACAGTTTTTGTAGCAAAAACCAAGCTAACGTGAGCTGAATAATCACAAACGGCAAGCCCATCATCATCCAAGAAAAGAAATCAATGCTATTGCTTCCGGTGAGATATTGCAGCGCGATCGCATTGGGCGGCGTACCGATAGGCGTGGCAATACCACCGGTGTTCGCTGCAATCGGAATGCAGAGCACTAAGGCCTTGATGCCTAAATCCCCTTTTGGAGCTGAAGCGACGATCGGCCCGAGCAGCGCCAGCATCATCACAGTAGTCGCGGTATTGGACATAAACATAGAAAATACCGCAGTGATCAACATTAGCCCCAGCATAATAAAGCGGGGTTGAGTACCAAAAGGTTTGAGTAAAACTCGGGCTAAGTTGTTGTCCAGTTCATATTTAGAAGCAGCAATCGCCAGTGCAAAGCCGCCCATGAACAAGATAATAATCGGTGAAGAGAAAGCGCTGAAAATATCGGTGTACTTCATTAACTCGCCGATATCATGCCCAGCGGGGGGCGAACGAAAGAGATGCAAGCCTTTATCTGAAATCATCACCAATTCGAGCGCAATGATCAAAATGGAGGTGGCAAATACAGGAACTGGCTCCAATACCCAAAGCAGAGCAGCCAATAAAAAAATAGCCAGTAATCGATGTTGAATTAAGGTTAAGTCATCAATCGGTATTGCATCAATGGGCATCAGTAAAACACCGATGGGCAGCAAAAAGCAGATCGCAAGCTTTATCAGCATTCCCGTATTCATGGTAGGCATATCACATGACCTTCATTAGCTTAACTTGAAGTAACTAGCGTAAATGATATGTGAATGAAGGTCTTAGACGCGGCTTGAAATTTTGAGTTTTAGCGAAGGAATATGCAGCAGCTTTGTTTTTTATCAATAAAGAAAAAAAGCGAAATATCTAGAGGCGTTAGCTCTGAACATGCAGAGCTAACGCATTCGGCAGGGGAAATTAAGAGATGGCGATTAACGTTGCTGTGCGTATGGAGTACCCATAACCGTTGTAGCATTGTGTTGCATAGACTCATCAAAGCGAATTTTATCTTTTGCAAACAGGTTGATCACCGTTGAGCCTAGCTTAAAGCGACCCATCTCTTGTCCTTTTTTCAGTACAACAGAGGTATTGCCTTGGGCTGGATAATCCCAGCGATAAACGGTATTGCCGCGCGGAGGCGTGACAGTCCCTGACCAAACTAGCTCAATACTGCCAACAATGGTCGCTCCGACAAGCACTTGTGCCATTGGGCCAAACTCAGTATCAAAAATACACACCACGCGCTCATTGCGAGCAAACAGGTTCGGTACATTTTCGGCGGTTAGTGGGTTAACCGAGAAAAGATCGCCCGGAACATAAATCATTTGACGTAACACGCCATCGCAAGGCATGTGTACGCGGTGGTAGTCGCGAGGTGATAAATAAAGCGTGGCAAATTCGCCATCTTCAAACTCTTGCGCCAGTTTGGCATCACCACCGAGCAATTCTACCGCTGTAAAATGGTGGCCTTTCGCTTGGATAAGCTTGCCATCTTGAATCGGCCCGAATTGACTAACGCAAGCATCGGCCGGATGGGTGATTAAGCTATCACCGTCACTGATTGGCCGAGCATCGGCTTTCAATTCACGAACAAAGAATTCATTGAATGTTTTGAAATGGCTAGGATCTGAATGCAGAGCTTCATCCATGTTGACATTATATTGTTTAATAAACCAACGAATGACTGCAGTGGTTAGACCGCCAGCTTTCGCTGATGCGAGTTTACCCATCAGGCGTGTTAAGCCATGTTGTGGGATCCAGTATTGCAGTCCAACTTTAATTTTATCCATTGTCTCTGATTCCAATGTTAACTGTATGTTCTTCACTTTGGGCGCGAGATGTTACTGAAAAACTCTCACCATGTCAGCAGTTAGTCACCATTGCTTACGGATTATTCGATGGCGACAGATAAAAAATTTATCGATCAAGTCTGCGGACATTTGCCGGGGTAAAACTCGATGCTATTTATAAATCCGCTTTTTTGTTACGCGAATATTGGCGGTTAGCTTTGTTTTCCGACATGCTTTCTAAAATTCGGTGGTAGTTCTCAAAGCGCGTGTTACTAATATCACCTTTTTCTACCGCTTCACGTAATAAGCAACCCGGATCGTCAGCGTGTTTACAGTCTCTAAACTTACAGCCGCCTAAGAAGGGACGAAATTCGACAAAGGCTTCGGTGATCGCTTCAGCTTCCAAATGCCATAAACCAAATTCACGCACTCCCGGCGAGTCGATCAAATCACCGCCTGTAGGGATATGGTACAAGCGAGCCGCAGTGGTGGTATGTTGACCAAGTCCAGATGCTTGAGAAACTTCACCTTCTTCAATTTCATCTTCCAAATTTGGCATTAATGCGTTCACTAGGCTGGATTTACCAACGCCAGATTGACCAACAAATATGTTGATCCGTCCGCCAAGTTCAGCTTCTAACTCAGCAATCCCTTCACCGCTTTTTTTGCTGACAAAAAGCACTTTGTAGCCAATGCGTTCGTACACACGTAACGACTCTTGATATTGGTTACGCAATTCATCGCTGAGTAAATCAATCTTATTCAGTACCACTAGCGGCGCAATATTCACGGTTTCTGAAGCGATCAAATAACGGTCGATGATATTGAGTGACAGTTCCGGCAGTACGGATGACACAATGACCATCTGATCAATGTTTGCCGCGACTGGTTTCAAACCGTCGTAATAATCTGGACGAGTCAGAACCGATTTGCGCGGTTCAACCGCTTCGACAACGCCAGAGATACCCGCCATCGATTCGAGTCCAGGTCGCCAAATAACACGATCTCCCGAGACCAGTGTTTCAATGCCTCGGCGTAAATTACAGCGGTGGATGGTGTGAGTCTCTAAATCTTCAACATCGGCATGTTGGCCAAAACGAGTAATCACTAACCCAGTTTTTGCGGTGCCGAGCATGGTTTCATCCCACGAAACTGTGTCCTCTTTTTTGAGTCGTTTACTCTGATTATTACGAACGCGTCGTACTTGACCTTTCGTCAGCTTCTTTTTCTTTGCCACGATTATCTACTTCATGATTATGATACGTTTTGATCCAACGTTGAGATTTTACTCAAAATCATACCGTTTGGATCCAATGTCCAAAGGTATCTTGGGGATCTGAATTTGGGTATAGTACCTTTTTTATCTGCAAACCAATATAGGCAACGTATTTATGTCTTTTAGCGATCAAAACTTGATTTGGGTTGATCTTGAGATGACAGGCTTAGACCCTGAAACTCACAAAATTATCGAGATTGCCACCATTGTGACTGATAGTGAGTTGAACATTTTGGCTGAAGGCCCAGTGTTGGCTGTTCATCAATCAGAAGCTGAATTGGCTAAAATGGATGAATGGTGCACCACCACACATACCAAAAGCGGTTTGGTCGAGCGAGTACGTCATGACTCAGTGACACAACAAGAAGCGGTTGAACAGACCATTACGTTTTTGGAAAAGTGGGTGCCTAAAGGTAAATCTCCGATTTGTGGCAACAGTATTGGGCAAGATCGCCGCTTTCTTTATAAACATATGCCTGAGCTGGAAGCCTACTTCCATTACCGTTATGTGGATGTCAGTACGCTAAAAGAGCTGACTCGCCGTTGGAAGCCAGAAGTATTGGATGGCTTTTCTAAGCAAGGTAGCCACCTGGCTTTAGATGATATTCGTGAGTCTATTGCTGAGCTTCAGTACTACCGTAAGACCATATTCAGTATTTAATTTTCAGAACGGCATTTTTTGGTGATGGCGTGTTAACCAGTTTTTGTGATTAATACGCCATATTTGCGTTCTTTTTCGTCAAAAAAAAAAAAAAAAGATTTTTTGCCAGTAAGGGCTTGCATCATAAGAAAATGCTCTTATAATTCGCAGCCCTGAACAACGGAAACGTTGTGAATGCGACACTAGCTCAGTTGGTAGAGCGCAACCTTGCCAAGGTTGAGGTCACGAGTTCGAACCTCGTGTGTCGCTCCAAATTATTTTCGAAGAAAAGAATAGCGCCGCACAACCTAGTTAAGGTTGAGGTCACGCCTCTTTGTTTAAAGAAAGTGAACCTCGTGTGTCGCTCCACTTTTTTTGTTAGAAAGTGAACAGGTTTAAGTTTTCATCGTACTTAACGGTGACACAATACGGACGCGGGGTGGAGCAGCTTGGTAGCTCGTCGGGCTCATAACCCGAAGGTCGTTGGTTCAAATCCAGCCCCCGCAACCAAATTTA